>Ga0302347_1002647_pt1 | contig 17549 bp, 15 predicted proteins | sample PhyWR1_FD_202178 | JGI IMG/M metagenome (GOLD analysis project Ga0302347, IMG submission 202178) | Leaf surface microbial communities from wheat plants in UC Gill Tract Community Farm, Albany, California, United States - DLSL W.R1 (v2)... | ecosystem: Host-associated > Plants > Phyllosphere >...
CGCCGCCCATCACCCACCCCCCAGAGGAGACACCATGAACGACACCGCAACGAAACGAACCGCTCTTAAAACCATAGCATGCTGTGCACTGCTGGCGTGCGCTGCGGGCTTTTCAAGCACTGCATCGGCGCAGACCAAGCTCAAATGGGCGCATGTCTACGAAACCTCCGAGCCGTTTCACAAATGGTCGGTCTGGGCTGGCGAAGAGATCAAGAAACGCACCAACGGCAAGTACGAGGTGCAGGTGTTTCCCGCCTCCACGCTGGGCAAGGAAGCCGACATCAACCAGGGGCTGACGCTGGGCACGGTGGACATCATCCTGAGCGGCGCCAGCTTTGCCGGCAACACCTACAAGCCGCTGGCGGTGAGCTACTTCCCGTTCATCTTCCGCGATGCCGAGCACCTGCTGAAATACGCCAAGAGCGATGTGTTCAAGGAACTGGCCAAGGGCTACGACGACAAGAGCGGCAACCACATCACCGCCCTCAACTACTACGGAGCCCGGCACGTCACCTCGCGCGCCGAAAAGCCGGTTTCCAAGCCCGAGGACATGAAGGGCCTGAAGATCCGCGTGCCCGACGCGCCGGCCTACCTGGCGTTTCCGAAGGCGCTGGGCGCCAACGCCACGCCGATCGCCTTTGCCGAGGTCTACCTGGCGCTGCAAAACGGCACCGTCGATGCGCAGGAAAACCCGCTGCCCACCATCGAGGCCAAGAAGTTCTTCGAGGTGCAGAAAAACATCTCGCTGACCGGCCACATCATCGACTCGCTGCTGACCATCACCTCCGGCTCGCTCTGGGCCAAGCTCTCGGCCGACGAGAAGAAGATCTTCTCGGACGTGATGCAGGAGGCGGCCGAGAAGACCGGCCGCGAGATCATCGCTTCCGAAGCCCGGCTGGTCGAGGAGTTCAAGAAAAAGGGCAACAACGTCATCACGGTGGACAAGGCCGCGTTTCGCGAGGCGGTGCTGAAGAACACCAAGCCGACCGACCACGGCTACCGCCAGCAGGACTACGACCGCATCACGGCGCTCAAGTAGCCGCCCCCCAGCGCGTTCGGCCCGGCGTGCGCCAGCGCGCGCCCGGGCCGCCCTGCCCGATTTCACCCAACGGTTTTGCGAAAGTGCCCATGAGCGACAAGATCATCAGCGACGACGGCGAGTTTCATGCCGAGGACGAGGAAGTGGACCTCTCGACCACCACGCCCGAGGCCTGGGCGGCGCTGGGCCTCTTTTGGCTGCTGGGCCTGACGGTGTTCTACCAGTTCATCACCCGCTACGTGATGAACGACTCGGCCGCCTGGACCGAGGAGATCGCCCGCTACCAGCTGATCGCGGTGGTGTTCATCGGCGCAGCCATCGGCGTGGCCAAGAACAACCACATCCAGGTCGATTTCTTCTACCGCCACCTGCCCGCCCGGCTGGGCCGGCTGATGTCGGGCCTGGTGGACGTGCTGCGCATCGCCTTCTTCGCCGCCGCGGTGGTGATGACGGTGCAGATGATGCTCAAGATCGGCAACCAGACGCGCATGACGGTAGTGGACCTGCCGATGAACATCGTCTATGCGTTGTGCCTGCTGGGCTTTGCGGTGATGCTGCTGCGCTCCATCCAGGTCGCCCTGATCCATCGGCGGCGCGGCTACAGCGTGCTGGAGCGCCCCGAGACCACCATGCAGGACCGGTGAGCCCCGGCTTTCTTTCTTTCAGGCAACCCAGGCTGCACACATGCTGAAAATCTTCTTCCTGCTCTTCATGGGCGCCGGCATTCCGGTGGCCATCGCCATGGCCGGCGCCTCGCTGGTCTACATCCTGTTCAGCGGAACGCTGCCGCCCTTCGTGGTGATCCACCGCATGGTCTCGGGCATCGACAGCTTTCCGCTGCTGGCCGTACCGTTTTTCATCCTGGCCGGCAACCTGATGAACAACGCCGGCATCACCACGCGCATCTACAACTTCGCGCTGGCGCTGGTGGGCTGGCTCAAGGGCGGGCTGGGCCATGTAAACGTGGTCGGCTCGGTGATCTTTGCCGGCATGAGCGGCACGGCCATTGCCGATGCCGCCGGCCTGGGCACCATCGAGATCAAGGCGATGAAGGAGCACGGCTACTCGTCCGAATTCGCCGTCGGCGTGACGGCGGCCTCGGCCACGCTGGGGCCGATCATCCCGCCCAGCCTGCCCTTCGTCATCTACGGCATGATGGCCAACGTGTCGATCGGCGCGCTCTTTCTGGCCGGCCTCCTGCCCGGGCTGATGCTGGCGGTGCTGATGATGCTCACCGTCGCCTATTTCGCCCACAAGAACAAGTGGGGCGGCGACATCCGCTTTTCACGCAGCCGCTTTGGCAAGGCGCTCATCGAGATGGCGGTGGTGGCCGGCTGGCCGCTGGCGCTTTGGGGGCTGATCCAGGTCGGCGCGCCGGCGCAGATCACCGTCGTGCTGGGGCTGGTGCTGCTGTTCGTGCTCGACAAGCTCTTCAGCTTCGAGGCGGTGCTGCCCATCATGACGCCCGTGCTGCTCATCGGCGGCATGACCACGGGCCTGTTCACCCCCACCGAGGGCGCGATTGCCGCCTGCGTCTGGGCGATGGTGCTGGGCTTTGCCTGGTACCGCACGCTCAAGTTCAAGCTGTTCGTCAAGGTCTGCCTGGACACGGTGGAAACCACCGCCACGGTGCTGTTCATCGTCGCGGCCGCGTCCATCTTCGGCTGGATGCTGACGGCCACCGGCGTGACCGCCGGCATCGCCGAATGGGTGCTGGGCTTCACGCAGCAGGCCTGGGTGTTCCTGCTGCTGGCCAACCTCTTGATGCTGTTCGTCGGCTGCTTCCTGGAGCCGACCGCCGCCATCACGATCCTGGTGCCCATCCTGCTGCCGATCACGCAAAAGCTGGGCATCGACCCGGTGCATTTCGGCCTGGTGATGGTGCTCAACCTGATGATCGGCCTGCTGCACCCGCCGATGGGCATGGTGCTCTTCGTGCTGGCGCGGGTGGCCAAGCTGTCGGTCGAGCGCACTACCATGGCCATCCTGCCGTGGCTGGTGCCCTTGCTGGTGAGCCTGGGCATCATCACCTACTTCCCCGCGGCCGTGCTGTGGCTGCCCAAGATGTTTTACTGACTTGATCGTTTCGATCGACCCGGAGGTCACCCCATGATTCCCTTCATCCGCTTGCACCCCGCCGACGACGTGCTGATTGCGCGCACCCAGCTCGTGGGCGGCACCCAACTAGAAAACATCACCGTGCGCGGCCTGATTCCGCCCGGCCACAAGGTCGCCGCGCGCGCGCTGGCCGCCGGCGAGCCGGTGCGCCGCTACAACCAGGTCATCGGCTTTGCCAGCAAGGCCATCGCGCCGGGCGAGCATGTGCACACCCACAACCTGGACATGGGGCCCGACAAGGGCGACTTTGCCCGCGACTACGCCATCGGCGCCGACGTGAAGCCGCCCGCGCCCCGGCGCGAGGCGACCTTCATGGGCATCAAGCGCGCCGACGGCCGCGTGGCCACGCGCAACTACATCGGCATCTTGTCCAGCGTGAACTGCTCGGCCACGGCCGCGCGCGCCATCGCCGACCATTTCTCGCGCCAGACCAACCCGGCGGCGCTTGAAAAATTTCCCAACATCGACGGCGTGGTGGCGCTCACGCACGGCACCGGCTGCGGCATGGACGCCGAAGGCCTGGGCCTCAAAATCCTGGAGCGCACGCTGGCCGGCTATGCCACCCACGCCAACTTCGCGGGCGTGGTGGTGGTCGGGCTGGGCTGCGAGGCCAACCAGATCAACGCCTGGCTGGCACACAGCGCGCTGCGCGAGGGCGACAACTTTCGCGTCTTCAACATCCAGGACACCGGCGGCACGCGCAAAACGGTCGAAAAAGGCATTGCGCTGGTGCAGGACATGCTGCCGCGCGCCAACGATGTGAAGCGCGAGCCGTGCAGCGCCGCGCATATCACCATCGGGCTGCAGTGCGGCGGCTCGGACGGCTACTCGGGCATCAGCGCCAACCCGGCCTTGGGCGCGGCGGTCGATCTGCTGGTCGCCCACGGCGGCACGGCCATCCTGAGCGAGACGCCGGAAATCTACGGCGCCGAGCATTTGCTCACGCGCCGCGCGGTGCGCCCGGACATCGCCGAAAAGCTGATCGCCCGCATCAAGTGGTGGGAGCACTACACCGAGATCAACCAGGGCGAGATGAACAACAACCCCTCGCCCGGCAACAAGGCCGGCGGCCTGACGACCATCCTGGAAAAGTCGCTGGGCGCGGTCGCCAAGGGCGGCACCAGCAACCTGGAGGCCGTCTACGAATACGCCGAGCCGGTCGCGGCGCACGGCTTCGTCTACATGGACACGCCCGGCTACGACCCGGTCAGCGCCACCGGCCAGGTCGCCGGCGGCGCCAACGTGATCTGCTTCACCACCGGGCGCGGCTCGGCCTACGGCTGCGCGCCCTCGCCCTCGCTCAAACTGGCCACCAACTCGGCCCTGTGGCAGCGCCAGGAGGAAGACATGGACATCAACTGCGGCGAGATCATCGAGGGCGGCGTGTCGGTGCAGGAGATGGGCCAGCGCATCTTCGAGCAGGTGCTGACCACCGCCTCGGGCGCGCAGAGCAAGAGCGAGCAGCACGGCTACGGCCAGAACGAGTTCGTGCCCTGGCAGGTCGGCGCGGTCATGTGAGGCAGGTATTTTTATGCAAAAAACCCTTCAAGCCCAAGCCCTGCTTGCACAGTGCGCTAGCGTTTTAATAGCGGCCGGTAGTTCCGAAGCAGAAGCCCAGACGGTCGCTGCCAACCTGGTCATGGCCAACCTGAGCGGCCACGACTCGCACGGCGTGGGCATGCTGCCGCGCTACGTGGACGCGGTGCTCGAAGGCGGCCTGCTGCCCAACGCCAGCGTGAAGACCGTGCTGGACGCCGGCGCCCTGCTCAGCCTGAACGGCCAGCGCGGCTACGGCCAGGTCATCGGCGAGCAGGCGATGGCGCTGGGCATGGCCAAGGCGCGCGAGCACGGCAGCTGCATCCTGGCGCTGGCCGAGTCGCATCACCTCGGGCGCATCGGCCACTTTGCCGAGATGGCCGTGGCCGAGGGCCTGGTGTCGCTGCATTTCGTCAACGTCCTGTCGCGCCCGGTGGTCGCGCCCTGGGGCGGCGGCGACGGGCGCTACGGCACCAACCCGTGCTGCATCGGCATCCCGCTGGGCGCCCCGGGTCGGGGCCAGGACTTCATCCTGGACTTTGCCACCAGCCGCGTCGCCCAGGGCAAGATGCGCGTGGCCCACAACCAGGGCAAGGCCGTGCCGCCCGGCCTGTTGATCGACGAATGCGGCCGGCCGACCACCGACCCTGGCGTGGTCGTGGTGCCGCAACCGAACGGATTTTTCGGCGCCCTGATGCCGTTTGGCGAACACAAGGGCTACGGGCTGGCGGTGGCCTGCGAGCTGCTGGGCGGCGCGCTCACCGGCGGCGGCACCTGGCACCGGCCGGCAGGTACGCAGCGTGCCGTGCACAACAGCATGCTGACCATCCTGATCGATCCGATCAGGCTCGGAACGCAGGCTTCTTTTGAAGTCGAGGCGCAAGCCTTCGTGGACTGGCTGCGCCAGAGCCCGCCAGCCGAGGGTTTTGAAGCGGTGCAGATTGCTGGAGAACCCGAACGCGCCCTGCGCGCGCAGCGCGGGCGCGACGGCATTGAGGTGGACCCGACAACCTGGCAGGAAATCGTCGCAGCTGGCGCCAAGGTGGGTGTGCAGCTGCCCACCTGAGCCGAACCCGGGTCGCGCGACACCGGTCAGCCCCCGCCGAACCTGGTGCCCGCCTGGCTTGATGGCTCAGTGCGAGCGGATCATCGTCCCGTAGGCCTTGTCGGTCAGGATTTCCAGCAGCATCGCGTGCGGCACCCGGCCGTCGATGATGTGCACCGCGTTCACGCCGCTCTTGGCCGCGTCGAGCGCACCTTCGATTTTCGGCAGCATGCCGCCCGAGATCGTGCCGTCGGCGAACAGCTCATCGATCTGGCGCGCCGTCAGGTCGGTCAGCAGCTCGCCGTCCTTGTTCAGCACGCCCGGAATGTTGGTCAGCAGCACCAGCTTTTCAGCCTTGAGCACGGTGGCGAGCTTGCCAGCCACCACATCGGCGTTGATGTTGTAGCTCTCGTTGTTTTCGCCAAAGCCGATCGGGCTGATGACCGGGATGAACTGGTCGTCCTGCAGCGCCTTGACCACGCTCGGGTCGATGCTGACGATATCGCCGACGAAGCCGATGTCGTGCTCCTTGCTGGCATCGTCGCGGTCGAGCATGGTGAGCTTTTTCGCCCGGATCATGCCGCCATCGCGCCCGGTCAGGCCGACCGCCTTGCCGCCGGCCTGGTTGATCAGGCCGACGATGTCCTGCTGCACCTGGCCGGCCAGCACCCATTCGACGACCTCCATGGTTTCCTCGTCGGTCACGCGCATGCCCTGGATGAAGTGGCCCTTCTTGCCCAGGCGGTTGAGCGCGGTCTCGATCTGCGGGCCGCCGCCGTGCACCACCACCGGGTTCATGCCGACCAGCTTCAGGAGCACCACGTCTTCGGCGAAATCGGCCTGCAGCGCCGGGTCGGTCATGGCGTTGCCGCCGTACTTGATGACCAGGGTCTTGCCGTGGAACTTGCGAATGTAGGGCAGCGCCTGGGCCAGAATCTCGGCCTTGTCGCGCGGGCCGATGTGGGACAGGTCGGGATCGGAAGAAGCGTTGTGGGTCATGGTTGGTTCAGCCTGAAAGTGGAAAATCTGCAAATTGTGCCGCATGGGCGTGGCGGCCCCGCGCAGGCCGAGTCTGCACATCGGCCGGTCTGCACGGCCATGGGCCGCTTGCCGGGTCCGACAAGCAGCCCCGGGCGCAGCGGCTGGTCAGGCTTGCAGCCGCTGGGCGGTGACGGGAACCGCAAGCGCGGCATTGGCGGGCGCGGCGAGGATGGCATCCGCAGCGGTACAGGCTGCGTGCGGACGGTAGCCCTGCACCAGCCGCCTCATGATGACGGTCATCACCGCCTCATCACTGAGGATGGCGGCCTGACGCAGTTCGACCAGAATGGGCGCCAGCTCCGCCCAAGGCACGAAATCCTCGTGCGCCTTCATGATGCGCTGGTGCGCGGTTTTTTCCGGGTTGCCGCCAATCAGCAGCTCCTCGTAGAGCTTTTCGCCCGGGCGCAGGCCGGTGACGCGGATTTCGATGTCGCCCTCGGGGTTGTCCTCGTCGCGCACGCGCATGCCCGAGAGCTGCGCCATGCGCCGGGCCAGATCGATGATGCGCACCGGGCTGCCCATGTCCAGCACGAACACGTCGCCCCCATGGGCCATGGCGCCGGCCTGCAGCACCAGCTGAGCGGCTTCGGGAATGGTCATGAAGTAGCGCGTGACCTCGGGGTGCGTGACGGTCAGCGGACCGCCTTCGCGCAGCTGCTTGCGAAACAGCGGCACCACGCTGCCGCTGCTGCCCAGCACGTTGCCAAAGCGCACCATGGCAAAGGTGGTGTGGTTGGGCACTTCGGCGCTGTAGGTGCCGTCGGGCGAGACGAAGCGCAGCGCCGGGCTGGCCGCCAGCGCCTGCAGCACCAGCTCGGCCATCCGCTTGGTGGCGCCCATCACGTTGGTCGGGCGCACCGCCTTGTCGGTGGAGATCAGCACGAAATGCGAAGCCCGGCTCTCCATGGCCGCGCGCGCCATGTTCAGCGTGCCGAAGGTGTTGTTCAGCACGCCCTCGGACGGGTTGCTCTCGACCAGCGGCACGTGCTTGTAGGCTGCGGCATGGTAGACCGTGTGCGGCCGGTAGAGATGGCAGATTTCCTTCATGCGGCCGAAATTGCCGACGCTGGCCAGCAAGGGCACGACCTCGACCGCCAGGGCCTTCTCGTGGCGCAGGCCTTCAAGTTCCCCGTGAATGGTGTACAGGGCAAACTCATTGAGCTCGACAAGGACCAGCTGGCGCGGCTTTTCCAGCAGGATCTGGCGGCACAGCTCGCTGCCGATGCTGCCGCCCGCGCCGGTGACCAGCACGACCTTGCCGTGCAGGTTGCGCGCCAGCAGGCTGGAGTCGGGCGGCACCGGCGGGCGGCCCAGCAGGTCTTCGACATCGAGCTCTTGAAAATCCTGCACTGTCACCCGGCCCGACGCCAGCCCAACCATTCCTGGCAGCGTGCGCACATGCACCGGCAACTCGCGCAGGCTGGCGATGATCTCGTTGCGGCGGACCCGGTCCAGGGACGGCATGGCGAGCAGGATATCGGTCACGCCCATGCGCTCGACCGCATCGGCCACCTCGGCTGGCGCCATGATGTCGATGCCGTTGATGCTTCGGCCGGTCTTGGCCCTGTCATCGTCAATGAAGCCCAGCAGCACGAACTGCCGCGACACCGCCAGGGCCGAAGCGGTTTCCACGCCGGCGTCGCCGGCGCCATAGATCAGCAGCCGTCCGGCCGCATGGCGCGCCTTGCTCGACCAGCCGGTGAGCCAGAAGCGCGCCAGCGCCCGGCTTGCGCCCACCAGCAGCAGCAGCAGCAAAGGCTGGATGAGGCCCAAAGTGCGCGGCACGCCGAACCACTTGAAATACAGCAGCGCGCCGAAGAACAGCACCGTGTACACCCCCACGGCCTTGGCCGTGGTGGCCAGCGCCGCCATGCCGGTGTAGCGAAAGATCGCCCGGTACAGGCCGAAACGCACGAACACCGGAATCGCCAGCAAGGGCGCGAGCAGGTAGACATAAGGCTGCTGCGCCTGCGGTAGCCCTATTTGATCGATGCGCAGGTAAAAGGCCACCCACACCGACACCAGGATCAACACCAGGTCCAGTGCCATGACCACCAGCCGCTTGGCTGGGCGGGGCAAGCCCAGCAAAGGCGTTGCCACTAATTTGTTGATTAACATTTCATTCTTTTAGTTAGCCGTCAAGCGCATTCCTGGGGAACAGCCAATTCGTCCATCCGGCCTCGACCTTCTCCATCCCTATCGCCCATCGGCCCGATTTTTTCAACCGCGCCAAGTTTCAGTGCGTGATGCCATCGCGCCGAATCACTTTCACAAACGTCAGCCACAGGATGCGGATGTCAAACGCCAGCGACCTGCGCTGAAGATACTCGACATCGAGCCTGACCTTCTGGGGAATGGGTAACTCGTCGCGCCCGTTGATCTGCGCCCAGCCGGTCAGCCCGGGCACCAGTTCATCCACGCCCAGCCGGGTACGCAGTTCGATCAGGTCGTGCTGGTTGTAGAGCGCTGGCCGCGGGCCGACAAAGCTCATGTCGCCCGCCAGGATGCTCCACAGCTGCGGCAGCTCGTCCAGGCTGCTTTTGCGCAGGAAGCTGCCGATCGGCGTGAGGTAGGCGCCCGGATCCGTCAGCAGGTGCGTGGCCAGCGCAGGCGTGCCGACGCGCATGCTGCGGAACTTTGGCATCTTGAAAATTTTGTTGTGCCGCCCCACCCGGTCCGACCAGTACAGCGCCGGGCCGGGCGAAGTCAGGCGCACCAGCAAAGCCACCAACAGCACCGGCATGGCCAGGATCACGGCCGCCAGCAGGGCCAGCGCCAGATCGAACAGCCGCTTCATGGCCTGAAGCCCTCGCCCGCTTTTTTCAGGCCCTGATCCAGCGTCAGCGGAGGACGCCAGCCCAGCATTTCACGGGTTTTTCGAATATCCACCTGCAGCGAACCGCACAGGCGCTGGGCCATGTCGCGCTTGCCCAGCAGCGCCGCCGCCGTTTTCAAAAATCCGGCTGGCACAGGAACCAGGCGTGCCGGACAGTTCATGGCCCGGCCCATGCGGCGCAGCAATTCGGTGGTGGACACATCTTCGCCATCGGAAACCAGAAAGGTCTGGTTGGCTGCGCCGGGGTGGTCAATGCAGGTCACGATGAGATCAATCAGGTTGTCCAGCGCCACCAAGCTGCGCTGGTTGTGAATCGCGCCCAGCGGCAAGGGAATGCCGCGCTGGAGCCAGCGCATCAGTGAGCCAAAGTTTCCAGGTGCACCTGGCCCGTATACAAGCGGAGGCCGAATGATGACCACCTCCATACCAGTTTCAGTGGCCAAGGCTTTCAAGCCCAATTCGGCCTCGTATTTGGATTGAGCGTAGAGGGAATGCGGCTGGGCCTGATCTTCTTCGGTGAAAGGCTTTTTCAATGTCGCAGCGCCATTCACCCCAACAGAGCTAATGAATACAAATCGATACACACCGCTTTTAGCTGCCTGCCGAGCAAGATTCAAGGTGCCCTGCACATTGACCCGGCGAAACTCGTCCAGCGGATTTAATGCCATCTCTGCCATCACGTGAACCCTTGCCGCACAGTGCACGACCGCTGACACACCACAAAGTGCAAACGACCAGTCGTTTGAAGGCCCCAAATCGCCTGTCACGTGAGGCGAGATTCTCGCAGACCATTGTTGGCGGTCATTGCGCACAGCCACAGCCACCCGACGTGATTCATCGCCGCTCAGCAAACGCTGAACAACTGATTTACCAACAAACCCAGTTGCCCCGGTAACAAGTATTTCCGACATTAAAGGTTCACTTCTGGTTCCTACCTTGCCAAAACTCAAAATCAGCATCTATCTGATTGACATTAAGAGCAAATGGCAAATAATACACAAAGCTTGCTCACGTGGTTTCAATCTAATTTCTCGCAATATAACCAGTTAGCAATATGATTAGCGTGAGCGAAGTGCAATACGATAAATAATTCCTCGAACAGAACCGGGAACCAATCTCGGCAACACTCGTAAGACAAGATTAGAAAGTACACGCGGAAACGCAATAAATCCAGCCGCGAAAAATAACCGCTGAGCTATTATTTCGCTTTTTACATAACGCATCCCACCGCGCCGCTCCAATAGACCTGCACCAGCCCTTGCATGAACAAGCACTTGCGCCAGATTGACGAATTTATAACCTTTACTGATCATACGCACCCAGAGCCAGTAATCTTCCATAAGATCGAGTTCTTGATACCCCCCTACTGAATCGACTGCCGATTTTCGATACATCACGGTCATGTGATTTACTGGATTTCGGGACTGGGCAAACTGCACAATTTTTGCATGCTCAAGCGGTACTTTTCGCATACCCAACGTCTTACCAGGATCAACTTCAAATTCAGCGATCCATGTTCCCAATACTGCAACGTCAGCGTGATTGTTCATCCAGAGAACTTGCGTCTGAAAGCGTTCTGGCAAGCACCAATCATCAGTGTCAAAACGCGCTACCAAATCATAGCTGCAGTGTTTCAAACCTTCATTCAGCGCTGCAGCGAGGCCGACATTCTTGGGAAGCCGTACTATTTTCATTGGAAGCAGCATCGAATGTGCTTGAACCACCAATTCCAACTCATTGCCAATAGGACCGTCGATCACAAGAATTACTTCCGGCGGCGGTAATGTTTGATTTTCAATGCTTTTCAGAGCGCAATCTAGCGCGTGAGGCATCTCACGCGAGTAGAGCGACATAAGTACGGAAAATTCTATAGCCAATGGCAACCGATGCATCATCATTTACCTGAAAATGGCCCACTCTTCCCTATAAATCCATGATAAAGCCCAAGGAGCATAAATTTCAATTGTTTAAGTCTCGGTGGGTTCACGCAGGCAAAGAGGATAAATCCGCGCACAGTCCGAACAATGTCGTGCAGCTTCCAGTAAAGTGGAAAAGCCGGATGCTTTTGCATGGCCACTGCATTGCGCATGGTGTAGTAATGACGCAGTGGCGAATGCAGCGGAACGATGAGGGGACCAATTTTAAGACGTTGATCCCCAAGATTGTGATATAGCGTTGCCGCCGCCACTCCATAGGATTTAAGACCATGTAAACGCGCACGTGCTCCCCATTCCACATCTACATATTCCAAAAACAAGTCTTCGCGCATTAAACCAACGATCTCAAGGCATTCACGAGACATCAGTGTTCCTGAACTTAAAAGCGAAAAACATTCAACAATCTGGTCTGCTCTGGAAACTGTAAATCGTCTTTTAAGGCCATGAACAAATGTCACAAAAGGTATTATATTTCCAGTAGTCTGATCAATTAGCCTTGGACCCAGAGCCGCGACAGCTACACCATTCTGCTTTAAAGCTCTTTCAGCCTCTATCAAGCTTTTTCGAAACCCAGGCGATACCATGCTGTCCTGGTCAAATACCACGACATGAGTCACGCCTTTAATAAGTGATTTATTTATTCCAATATTTTGAGCGGCACCTATCCCTAAATTTTCACCGTTTAAAACTACCTCTACTTTATTGTTTATTGCAGTCATTTGCTGCTTGAAATCGGCATTGCCTGTACCATTGTCGACAATAACCACCATTTCAAATTGCACACAAAGCTCAGGAATAAAAGTCGATAGATGAACCAAGTCAGGATGGTATGTAACAACAATCGCTGATACTCTAGCAGCCGCGCTCATGGCTCAACCCTTTTCCCTACCGAATTATTTGTCAAGCTAGACCATGAGCAAAGCAAGTAAGCAGATATCGCCAAAGGCGGGACAACGACCAATATTTTTAGCAGATAACCTAACGCAAGTGCTGGATCAATGAAAAAGAACCATGCATAAACATTCACAAGGCAATAAAAAAATATAGAAAAAAGACTTTTACCCCTTCCTATTACACGCATGCGACACATTCGAAAAGTGGCGCCACAGAGCGCCGAAAACATTACTGCAAATATCGGCCCCCAAAGAACCAAGCCGAGAATGTTATGACGTGCATTAGGGCCAATACCTTCCCCTAAGCCATAATAAAAATCAGAAATTGCATAACCCAAAATAAAACGCTCGCTCGCAACGTTCCCAAAAATCGCATCTATAGTCGACATGGTTCCGCCAAAAAAATAACTGAAAAATCCTATGTCTGGAACTGTATCCAAAAACAAATCGTTATAACCCATGAAAAATACGTCTCCAAATAATAAAAATCTTTCAAGAACAACTTGCAGCGCTGACGTTTCAACACCCCATGTCGACAGAACGACACTTGTAATTACTAAAAGCAACACAGGGAGAGCCATGAGCAGAATTGATTCAATCCGTTTAACCAGTACTGAATCTGTTACCTGAGAAAATATATGCAGAGCAAAAAGAATATAAACAATATCCGATTTACCCCCCTTTGTTGCAAAAAGAAAAAAAGAAAAAACCAAAAGAAAATAATCGAACACACTCTTTTTATCTAAAAAGTGTCGCTTAATAAGCACGGATAGTGGAACACCGACCCAGGTTACATCAAGCACCCAAGTAAGAACGCCAAGCTCTTGAAATGTAATCAAGCGTGAAGTTGTTTGAAAAACTGGCAAACCAACGCGCCAAAGATACAAAGAAGTTGATAGTAAAAATGCAGCAGTTAACAAATAATGAAAAACCAAATACTGAGAATTTTTTGCAGCATCAGGAATCAGTTTTTTTAGCCTTATACAATTCGCCCCACCCCATAGAACAGATATTAAAAATGCTATCTCAGTGATAAAAAATGATGTAAAATAAAATAATTTTATTTCTTCGAGATAAAGAAGAATGGCTACGACAGCAGCCGAGAAAGCGGATGCAAGAACGCCAACAAAAAGCGGGTCTGCCACCGAAGAAATCCCCGATCCAAACATCAATAAATAGACGAGAATTAAAGCCGCACATAGAAATAGCGCCACCTCTATATGCTGATAAACCAAATCGAGAAAATCCAATGGCGTCATGAGTGCTTTAATTTATAGATATAAGCCATCAATCGAACTGCATATTTAAGAGTTATTGCCGCCAGACGGGCAGCAGCAGTCTGCGCCAATGAATTAGTTAATTTAATTCCATTAACTTTTTTAAAATTTACAGAATTACCTTTCAACGTCAACCAAAGCGCCACTCTTTTAAGTCCTTGAAAAATTCTCAAATTATGCAATTCTATTCGCATCACCTCCTGTCCCACTTCGATCTGTCGCTTTCTAGTTCCAGTACTCGCGGCCCCGTGGAGGCGATATGCCGCAACTTTGTTAGGAGTAAAAGCAAGTGCATCAATTGCGATTAATTTTAGATAATAATCCCGATCTTCTATTCGAAATATTTCATTGTAATATCCTATTTTTTTTAAAACCTCCCGTTTTGCCAGAAAGACCGGGCCCGGAATACACCAGTTGAGTATAAGTTCGTATGGCCGGGTCCGGCAATTAACAAGCGCACCAACACTGGCATGAAACTTTTCAACCAGTATGGAGTTGCAAGTTTCCCTTCCAACTTCGTCAATACCAATAGCATCTGCGCACACGGCCAATGCTTTCGGCGTACTTTCAAGAGTTGCGAGTCTCACTTCAATGCCCCCCTTTAAGAGCATATCGTCACTCGCAAGCAGCACAAAGTACTCACCCTTAAAAACCCGCAACAAATTATTCAGAGTTTTTGCAACACCTTTGTTATCTTGGCGCATTAATATATGGCTACTTAATTGCCCCCCATGAAAATCAAACCATTCAGCGGCCAACCGATAAGTTTCATCAGTCGAACCGTCGTCAAGTACAATAACTTCCAGGTTCGGATACCCATCACTTAATATGCTGTCAAGACAAGAAGAAATATACTTAGCATGGTTATAAGACGGAATTAAGACACTAACAAGTGGATATTTGCGAGCAGAGGTCAGCGGCATCTTTGAATCAATCATTGCATCATACCAAGCGCGACGTCACAAGAATTAGAGCAAATATAAAATAATCTCAGCGAGAAAAGCGCTTTATATTTTTATATAAAAAAATTAGATACAAACAATAATTTGTAACGTAAGCATAATTAGCACCCTGAACACCATACCTCACCACAAAGACATAGGCGAGTAAAATAAAGCTTGCAGAAAAAACAATTTCCGTCCCCATAAACCACTTTGTCGCACCACGCGATAACATCGGATACGCATATAGCCACGACACAATTTTTACCACATCACCCACTAACTGCATTGCGAACAGCTCTCGCGCCGGGCCAAAGGCTTCTGTAAATATCAGTTTAATTGCCACATCGCGCAAAATATACACCAATGCCGCCAATATAATTACAACAGGTATAACTATTTTTGCCGTGGTTTTAATTTCTTTTAATATTACATCAACCCCATCCAACGAAGCCAACTTCGGCAGGAAGTAAGTGCTTAGTGCCATCGTGATGACACCCAGATAGACTTCGGATATTTTCCATACCGCCTGCCAATGACCTGCCTGCTCCCATCCAACCTGGGCAATTAAAATTTTTCTCACTACAAGCAATGATATTGGCAGAGTCAGCGCAGTGGTCACTGCCATGGCAACATAACCACCAATGCCTTTTAGATGTGTACCATCAGTCGCACCCCACCAATACTTCAAACGAAACCATGGTTGCTGGAGTGAACTAACCAGCATAACCAAGCCGGAGATACTCGAAAACAGAACTGCAGCGATCATTGCGCCTTCAAGATTCGCTTTCATCACGAGCAACACCATTGCAATGGTCGCGACGAATACCGAAACTACGCCTAGTCCAATGAAGCGGCGGTACTGATGTTGGCCGTTAATTACCGATGCAATTAAAGTATTCGCTACGGAAAAAGGCAAAGCCAGTGCCGTCATCACGACCAACCAGAAATAATTTACATCACCAAATATCCATAGTGCCAATGGTTTGGAAAAAAGACATCCACCTGGAATAACTACTGCCAAAAGCACCATGGTCCATTTCAAGGATGCCCTCCACCATGGGGCGCAGCCATCAAATCCCTCAGCCTGATATTCAGCGGTATAGCGAACCACTCCGCTACCGGCCGGCGCAGCAGTAATACCGTTTAATGCACTGACTAGGCCTTGAACTTGCCCTAGCATAGCAATGCCAGTAGGCCCGGTATAAATGGCGACTACCTTAGCGATGACAAATCCACTTGCCATTCGCAATAAAGTTAGCAATCCGCTAAATAGCGTGACAGTTCCTCACGCTAGCTTATTTGTATCAGACTGGCTTTTACAGCGCTTATTACTTGTTGAATGTCACTTTCTACCATCGCAGGCCCGATAGGCAGGCTCAATACCTGAGCCGCCATCTGCTCGGCGAGCGGAAAAGCAACCTTTTCCCATCTGACATCTGAATACGCCTGCTGGCGGTGCGGCGGGATAGGATAATGAATGAGCGAACCCACGCGGGCATCGGCAAGCGCCTTTTGTAATGCGTCACGCTGCGGATGTTGCACTACATATAGATGCCATACCGGCTCTGTCCAGCCTGGAATATGCGGCAGCGTCAGACCGCAGCCGGACAAGCCGACCTGGTAAAGCTGGGCAATGACACTGCGGCGGACATTCCATTCGTCCAAGTGCGCCAGCTTCACCCGCAGTATGGCTGCTTGTAGCGGGTCGAGCCGGCTGTTGTAGCCCTGCACTTCATTCACATACCTTACGCGTGAGCCATAGTTACGCAATATTCGAATACGGTCTGCAATTTCCGGATCATCAGTAGTTACCGCGCCTCCATCACCCATGGCACCGAGGTTCTTACCGGGGTAAAAACTCCAGGCCACAGCATCACCGTGCGCACCCAGGCGCTGCCCTTTGTAACGTGCGCCATGGGCCTGCGCTCCGTCTTCAAGCACTCGCAATCCGTGCTTGCGTGCGATGGCCAAGATAGGGTCCATGTCGGCCGGTTGGCCGTAAAGATGCACCGGCAAGATGACCTTGGTACGCACCGTAATTGCCGCTTCAATCAACATCGGGTCGATGTTGTAGGTGCGCGCATCGGGCTCAACCGGCACCGGGGTAGCCCCGCACTGGCTGACGGCCAGCCAAGTGGCAATGTAGGTGTTGCTTGGCACGATGACTTCATCGCCCGGCCCCACGCCCAGAGCACGCAAGGCCAGATGCAAGGCATCCAGACCATTGGCCACGCCCACGCAATGCTGCGCTTGGGTGTAGGCAGCAAATTCCTGTTCGAACGCCTCAACTTCCGGCCCTCCGATATACCAGCCAGAAGCCAGTGAACGTGCCACGGCCGCATCAATATCAGATTGCAGTTCGCGGTATGCCGCACCAAGATCTAAAAAAGGAATATTCATAAACTTTCCTGTGCTTGCATGAATTCTGCGTAGTCTCGGTAGTAGTCGTCTTCGGCATATTTGCTAGAAGCCAGCACCATGCATACCGAGCCGGAAGAAAAGTTATCCAGTTCGCGCCAAATCATGGGACAGACATATAGCCCACTGTAAGAGCGATTGAGGTGAATCCGCTTCTTATTGCGGCCATCATCGAGCACTACATCAAAGCTACCCGACATAGCGATGATGAGTTGATGCAAACCTTTATGTGCGTGACCGCCGCGCTCTGCGCCTCCTGGAACGTCATAAAGATAATAAACACGCTGGATATCAAAAGGAATATGGTTGCCACCTTCAATAAATGTCAGATTGCCTCGAGGATCCGATATTTTAGGCAATGAAATCATTTGACAGACGTCAATGCTGAATTTCATACAGAAGCCTTTGCGCTTGTCACGTTGATAATCTTGGCTGGATTGCCTGCCACAGTGACACCGGGAGGCA
>Ga0302347_1002649_pt1 | contig 17542 bp, 18 predicted proteins | sample PhyWR1_FD_202178 | JGI IMG/M metagenome (GOLD analysis project Ga0302347, IMG submission 202178) | Leaf surface microbial communities from wheat plants in UC Gill Tract Community Farm, Albany, California, United States - DLSL W.R1 (v2)... | ecosystem: Host-associated > Plants > Phyllosphere >...
AAATTCGAGAAAGCAGCTATTTCTAAGGATTTTACAGCAGCTAGATTTCCGGAAACCTTCGGAGAAGTAAAGAAATAAGAAATTTTTCTAAACAAAAAAGGCGCAAAATTATTGAATTTTGCGCCTTTTTTGTGCTTATTAAATTTAGCAAATTATTTCGTCACGTTATCAATGAACTCCAAGATAGAATCCTTGCTCCAATCCATCGAACTATCTTCTTTTTTCAGAATTCTTCCATCCTTCCCAATAAGGTAAGTCGTTGGGAATGCCTGTGGCAAAATCTTCGGATCCAAAGGGCTTTCAGCAATATAAACAGGAACACTGTAATTATTATCCTTCAGGAATTTTTTTACATCCTCCTCCTGATCCTGCATCGCAATCAGTGCAAACTCCAGCTTATCTTTTCTAAGGTCGTACAGCTTCTGCACAGTCGGCCATTCAGTCCTGCACGGCGGACACCACGTTCCCCAAAAATTCAGAAAAAGCACTTTGCCACGCAGATTCTTCAGGTTGGTACTACTCGTATTGATGCCCTTCAGATCTATGTCCAAAACCTCCGCAGGAAGCATCGTCTCATTATTGACCTTGGCAACCGTAGGACTCATCGCTATCTGCTCCGTCACAAAGTTTCTCAGAGGTTTTACCAGCATAAAAGCCAGAAAAACAACCGTCAGAACGATATAAATAATATTTTTTCTAAGAAAATTCATATTACAATTTTTAAAAATTTGGGCGTATCCCTCGCCTTCACACTTGTCCCAAAATATCAGTTTTCAGAGGCTCGGGCCGGGCTATCCACTACTATCTTCTGCTAGCCTGGCAAGGCTAGCAGAAGGATATCCGCTGCTATCCCTTACGCAGCTTTGTCATCCAAAACAAGGTTACAGCAATTCAAGAAGTTCCGATATAGTATCAAAACCTCTGTTTTTGGCATAATAAGTCTGCAATTCAACATAGAATTGGTCTCTCGTAAATTCCTCAGGATTCTCCTTATGCTTATTCAGAAGTTCGGTGCCGTGTCTTGGTCTCGGTCCCCAGTGCGCAATCTCGTTCAGATTGTCATCCAGGAAAATGACAATCGGAATAGACTTTCCGCCATTTACCAAATAATTATCAATCAAACTTGGCTCCTGGTCACGGTAAGAAATCCTGATTTCAAATTGTTCAAAAAATTTCACAACCACTGGGATTACCTGGCTTGCATCACCGCACCACGCCTCAGAAATAATCAGTATTTTCCCACTGAATTTCTTCTGCGCCAGCGTTTCTACCTGCTCAGAATTAGGAATGTATTTCTCCCACATCCTGTTCATCCTCTGGATTCCCAACTTGTAGTATTCAGCATAATCTGCTTCGTGCGAATCTTTCGGATCTGCAAGTTTTACGCCTGCATCTCTCAGATATTCTGTGTAAGAAACAGCATTGTCCCAAAATGATTTGATATTCATTATATTTTTCTGGTTTTATTGATTAAATACATATCTGCCAGCACAAACGCGGCAAGACTTTCTACGATAGGTACAGCTCTGGGAACTACACAAGGATCGTGTCTTCCTTTACCTTCCACAGTCACCGCTTCGCCATCTTTGTTGATGCTTTCCTGCGGTCTAAGAATCGTAGCAACAGGCTTGAAGGCTGCTCGAAAATAGATGTCCATTCCGTTGGAAATTCCACCTTGGATGCCGCCCGAAAGATTGGATTGCGTGGTTCCGTCTTCATTGAAAAGATCATTATGTTCACTTCCCGTCATTTTGGCGCCGCAAAATCCGCTGCCATATTCAAAACCTTTGCAGGCGTTGATGTTCAGCATCGCTTTACCCAATTCGGCGTGAAGTTTATTAAAAATAGGTTCGCCCAATCCAACCGGAACATTTTTCATAACACAAGTTACTGTTCCGCCAATTGTATTGCCTTCTTTTTTGATTTCTTTGATTCTTTCAATCATTTTCTCGGCGGTTTCCTCATCCGGACAACGTACGATGTTGCTTTCGGTTTTAGAAAAGTCCAAAGCCTGATAAGGTTTTTCGCAGAAGATCTCGCCAACGGAGGAAACGTAAGCATTGAATTCGATATCGGCAAGAAGTTGTTTTGCTAATGCACCAGCCACAACCCAGTTCAGTGTTTCTCTGGCAGAAGATTTCCCGCCACCACGATAATCGCGGATACCAAATTTCTGGTCATAAGTATAATCCGCGTGACTTGGGCGATAAGCCTGGGCGATATGATCATAATCTTTGGAACGTTGGTTTTCGTTTTCTACAATGAATCCGATGGGTGTTCCTGTAGATTTCCCTTCAAAAATCCCGGATAGAAACCGTACTTTATCGCCTTCTTTTCTTTGAGTAACAATGGCAGACTGTCCCGGTTTTCTGCGGTCCAGCTCGAGCTGAACTTTTTCAATATCAATACTGACGCCGGCGGGGAAATTGGTGATAATTCCGCCGTAAGCCTCCCCGTGACTTTCGCCGAAAGAAGAAAGCGTCAAAAAGTTTCCTAAAACATTAAACATAAATGAAAAATTAGATAATAGACGGATAGATGATAGATTATCTTTAAACTAAAAACTACCGTTACAAATTTACAGATTAAAAACTTATTTTTAAATAATTTGGTAGTCTATTATCCATCCGTCTATTATCTGAAAATCTATCTTTGCAATATGAATTCCAATAAAACTGTTCTGATTCTCGGTGCCAATTCTGATGTGGCGAAACAATGCATTTTGCAGTATTTGAAAAAAGGATTTTCGATTGTTGCATGCTCAAGAAATCTGAATTCTCTGGACGGTTTTATTAAAGAAAATAAATTAGATCAATCAAAAATTGACATCAAATATTTTGATGCTACAGATTTTAATTCTCATCAAACGTTTTACGACGAATTAGCCATCAAGCCAAATATCGTGGTTTATGCAGCAGGATTCTTAGTGGAAAATCAAAAAGCATTGAAAGATTTCAACGGAACTTTTGAAATGGTGAAAACCAATTACGCAGGCGCCGTTTCTATTTTAAATATAATCGCAACTGATATTAATAATAGAAATCTCGAAAGAATCATCGGTCTTTCCTCACTTTCAGGTGTTCGCGGACGGAAAAGCAATTTTGTTTATGGAAGTACCAAAGCTGCGTTTACACAATATTTAGCAGGACTTCGACAGGAGTTAAATTCAAGGAAAATTACTGTGAATGTTGTGGTAAGCGGTTATATTAATACTAAAATCAATGCAGGTTTGGATCTCAACAAATCATTATTAATGGAACCTGATTATGTAGCAAAACAGATTGTGAATGCTGGCAAGTCTTTCTCAATCGTCCCCAACTGGAAATGGAAAATCATCTACTGGATTCTGAAACTATCGCCGGAAATTCTCGTTTCGAAATTGCCTTAAAAAATGTAAAAATTAAAATCTTCACACTTTCACTATTAGTTAGCACAATTATTTTATCCCAACTTTATTTAGATATACCTTCTGGATGGCAAGAATACTGTCTGGTTTATTCTTGAGTTTTTTAAAATTTTTCTTTAATCCTTCATAATAACCTTCTCTAAGGCGCGGGTCCTCTTCAGTGAAAAAGTCTTTCGCGTTTTTACCTTGAGCATTCACCGCATCTATATATTCTAGAGCCCCCATGTAAAAAGGCATTGCTTCCGGACTGACGGAAGTTCCTGCTATATTCTTTATCCCTGCAAGGGCATCTTCGGAGAGTTTGACAGCATCTTTTACCTCCACGGAGTTTTCTGCGGAAGGTGCTTTGGACAATGCACTGGAATCTGAAAAATATTTTGCTTCAAATTCGTCGAGCGCGTTCATTTCCTCTAGAAATTCCTTTGCTACCTTTTCGTTGAGAGCAAGTTCGTTGCTCTTTTTGCAACTTACAGACAGGAGAAGTGGAATTACAAAAATCAATGCTTTTTTCATAGTATCCTTTTTTATAAAATTAGGGAAATTTCATATTCAAAATACGTAAAAAATAAAATATTTCACTTTCTTTATTGCTGGGATTTATGATAAGCCATCGCAATATGAATTTCAAAATAAGAAAATCCGTCGCCCAGTTCTTCTTTGATGGCTTTTAAAGATGGAATAGTCTGGGTTTTTGCAATTTCGATAATGGGTTCTATTTTGCTCATATCCATCAATTCTTCGGCTTCTATCTTTCCCGATTCTACAAATTTTGCTAAATGATTCTGAATGGTGTTGATGGAAAGATTTCTGATTTTTGCGATTTCGTCAAAACTATTGCCGGCTTTGTACATTTCAAATGTTGTATTGAATGTTCCAGAGGTGCTAACTGTCTTCCTTACTTCCCGTACTCTCTTTGGTTTCTTCTCAATGATTTTGCTGCTAAGGCTATGAAGGTTGCAATAATCTTTTATGGGCGTCAGAAATAGATCTCCGTATTTTTCAATCTTGAAAGCTCCGAAACCACTGATCTGACTCAATTCTTCTTTGCTATTTGGAAGATAAGCTGATAATTCCAGCAAAGTCGCATCAGAAAAAATCACATAAGGCGGTACATTTTCGCGTTCGGCAATCTCTCTTCTCAAAGCTCGTAGTTCTGAGAATAAATCTTCATTTGCATCAAATTCTGGCGTTGGATAATCGGTCTCCACTTCGGCTACAGTCACGGCTTTGGCTTGTTCTTTTACTTTTTTGAAGATTACTTTTTTACCATTAAATAAAATTTCCCGGCTCTCATCATTGAGTTTCAAAACGGAAAATTCTTCATTGGATTCACTCAGAAAACCGTTGATGAGCAGTTGTCTAAGAAGATTTTGCCAATAAATTTTATCTTGATTATTTCCGACGCCGTAAGTCGGCAGACTGCGCATAAAATCTTTAATTTTAACACCTTTTGAACCGCGCAGAAAATCAATAATTAAAGTTTTCCCATAACGTTCTTTCAGTCGGAAGATAGCGCTAAGAAGTTTTTGTGCATCAACTGTTGCATCAAAGGATTCAAAATCACTCAGACAATAATCGCAGGAATTGCAGTTGCCGTCGTGTTTTTCTCCGAAATATTCCATCAGATATTGTCTCCTGCATTTTTGCATTTCGGCAAAGTCTGACATTTGTTTCAGCTTCTGCAGCATCAGGTCAGATTGTTCATCATTGCCTTCTACCATTGCAAAATTCCTTAGCTTGACCACATCTGCGTAAGAGTAAAACAAAATCGCTTCACTCGGCAATCCGTCCCGTCCGGCTCTTCCCGTTTCCTGATAATAACTTTCGATATTTTTGGGCAAATCTGCGTGCATTACAAATCGGACATTACTCTTATCGATTCCCATTCCGAAAGCGATTGTCGCAACCATGACCCGAATTTTGTCCTTTAAGAAATCCTCCTGAACTTTCGCACGTTCAATTGAATTAATTCCGGCGTGGTAAAAAGCTGAATTAATGCCATTTTCTTGTAATTTCTTAGACATTTCTTCTGTTCCTTTTCTCGATAAGCAGTAGATAATTCCCGAATCGTCCGGATGTTCATTGAGATATTGAATGATATTCTGAGAAACAGATTGTTTCGGCTGAACGAAATATTTGATATTGGCTCTGTCAAAGGAAGAAATCAAAACCAAAGGCTCCTGAAGATTCAGTTGTTTGATGATGTCTTTCCTCGTAATTTCGTCTGCACTCGCCGTCATAGCGATGATCGGAACTTTGGGAAATTGCTTTTTAATTCCATTCAAAAACAGGTAATCTGGACGAAAATCATGACCCCAATGTGAGACACAATGCGCCTCATCTACTGCAAACAGGGAGATATTGACGTCATTCAACAATTTTAAAAATGCGCCATTATCTGCGCTAAGTTTTTCGGGCGCAACATATAAAAGTTTGAGCTCGCCATTTTTTAACTGATTTAAAGTTTCATTTTGCTCAAAAGAAGACATTGAAGAATTGATGTATGCAGCAGAAATTCCGTTCACGCGCAACGCATCAACCTGATCTTTCATCAAAGCAATCAATGGAGAAATCACGATGGCGGTTCCTTCCAGAACCAACGCCGGAACTTGATAACAAAGCGATTTTCCACCGCCAGTTGGCATCAAAACAAAGGTATCTTTTTTCGCAATTACATTTTCAACGGCGTTCGCTTGCTCAAGTCGGAAATTGTCGTAGCCAAAATATTGCTGGAGTATTTCATGTGGAGATTTCATCATTTAAGTTTTTGTGTCTGAGTAAAAATAATAAATTTTAATTATTTTAAGCTTGATTTTTAATGAAAGAAACCTCATAATTTTTAAAACTATGAGGTGAATTATCAATTTGAAATAAGTCTTTTGATTGGGCTTATAAATTGCTAGACTATCATTTTATTTTGTGTAAAAATTATAATGGTTCATTAATACAATCATAAATTAGTATTCCTTCATCATAATCATTTAACTGATTTATTAATTCTCCATTTGTATCCCAGAATGAAGATCTGCCTGCACAATTATATCCACCAGATTCTCCAACGAGATTAGACATTCCTACAATAATATTATATTTTTTTGCAATAGCGGATAATTTTAATATATCATCATCAATTCCAGAAAAAGAATTTAAAACACTTGCAAGGTAAATATTATTTCCGGAATTATAAGCATTGAGAGAATGTTCAGAATCTGATAAATCATAGCAAATAGCCAGTGCAATTTTATATTCTTCAAAGTTTAATGTAATATTTTCAGAGCCTTTGTTGAAAACATCAATTTCGGTCGGAAATAAATTTTGTTTGGAATAAACAGACCTTTGTGTATTGGGCTGAAAAATAATGCTGCTGATCTGAATCGTGTCTCTTTTTTTAGTGGGCATACCAATTATAATAGAAATATTATTTTCATCACTTATTTTCTGAAAATCATTTAATGATGAATCATTAAATTCTACAGCCAATATTTTTGCAAGTTCAGGTTCATAGCCGGTAATTGAAAGTTCTGGAAAAATAATGAGGTTGACATTATTATAAATGGCTTTCTTGATTAATACTTTATGGCTTTCTATATTCTTTAAAATATCTCCTTTTATAGGTTGTGTCTGTGCTAATGCAATTTTCATTTGTGTTTATTATTCATTATTAAAAATTAAAAAAGCGAGAAAAAATTCCCGCTTCTAATTTATGATTTTAAATCCAATTTAAGTTCCAGTTCCGTAAGCTGCTCCTGATGAATCGGAGCCGGAGCGTCAATCATTACATCTCTCCCAGAATTATTTTTCGGGAAAGCGATGTAATCTCTGATGACTTCGTTTCCATCAAGAATTGCAACCAATCTGTCAAATCCGAAAGCCAAACCTCCGTGAGGCGGAGCGCCATATTTGAAGGCATTCATCAGGAATCCGAACTGCGCTTCAGCTTCTTCTTTTGAGAATCCTAAAAGGTCAAACATTTTCGACTGCAAATCTCTGTCAAAAATTCTTATAGAACCGCCACCAATTTCGTTTCCGTTAAGAACCAAATCGTATGCGTTGGCTCTGGCTTTTCCTGGGTCGGTTTCCAAAAGGTGGAAATCTTCGGTTTTTGGAGAGGTGAAAGGGTGGTGCATTGCGTGGTATCTTCCGGATTCTTCATCAAATTCCAACAATGGGAAATCTACAACCCAAAGTGGTGCGAATTCGTTTCCTTTTCTCAATCCAAGTCGGTTTCCAAGTTCCATTCTCAATGCTGAAAGTTGGGTTCTCACTTTATCTGCGTTTCCAGACATTACGAAAATTAAATCGCCTGCTTTTGCGCCGAATTTTTCTGTGATTTTCTTTAAATCTTCTTCAGAATAGAACTTATTAACAGACGAAGTTACAACGCCGTCGTTTTGGAATTTGATCCAAACCAATCCTGTGGCGCCGATTTGAGGGCGTTTTACCCAATCTACCAATTCGTCGATTTGTTTTCTTGTATAATCTGCAATGCCTTCAACATTGATTCCGACAACCAATTCTGCATCGTCGAATATTTTGAAATCTTTGCCTTTCGTTAAATCATTCAGTTCGTGGAATTCCATTCCGAAACGGATGTCCGGTTTGTCGTTTCCGTATTTTTGCATCGCATCGGCGAAGGTCATTCTTGGGAAATCTCCGAATTCATTTCCTGTGATGTCTTTCAAAAGAACTTTTGTCATTCCTTCGAAAACATTCATAATATCTTCCTGCTCTACGAATGCCATTTCGCAGTCGATTTGGGTAAATTCCGGCTGTCTGTCGGCTCTCAAATCTTCGTCACGGAAACATTTTACGATCTGGAAATATCTGTCCATTCCGCCAACCATCAACAATTGTTTGAAAGTCTGAGGCGATTGTGGCAATGCGTAAAACTGACCTGGATTCATTCTGCTCGGAACCACGAAATCTCTTGCGCCTTCCGGAGTAGATTTGATTAAAACAGGCGTTTCTACCTCAATGAAGCCTTCTTCTGAAAGATAATTTCTGACTTTCTGTGCCATTTTGTGACGGAAAATCAGTTTGTCTTTAACAGGATTTCTTCTGATATCTAAATATCTGTATTTCATTCTCAATTCTTCGCCACCGTCGGTTTCGTCTTCGATAGTAAAAGGTGGAAGTTGAGATTCATTTAAAATGGTTAGGTTTTCAACTAAGATTTCTACGTCTCCGGTTGCGATCTTTGGGTTTTTGGATGTACGTTCGATAACTGTTCCTTCTACTTTGATGACAAACTCACGGCCGAGTTTCTTAGCGGTTTCCAAAAGTTCTTTGGAAGTTCTGTCTTCGTCTAAAAGCAATTGTGTGATGCCGTAACGGTCCCGCAAATCGATCCAAATCATAAAACCTTTGTCTCGGATGGTTTGTACCCAGCCGGAAAGTGTTACTTTTTCATTCAGATTTTTCAGCGTCAGTTCGCCGTTGTTGTGTGTACGGAACATTGTTTTAGATGTTAGATGTTAGACTTTAGATATTAGACATTTAGTTGTCTGATTTCCGAGTGCAAAGATAGCAATATGAACTAAACAGTGGAACAAAAGTGCGCTTTTAGGTATATATTTGTTCCGATGACTGATCTCGTTACTTGCGCAGCGCGTGAGGGATAGAAGTGGATATCCTTTTTTATTTTTTTTTAGCTGATCTAATTTTGGATGGCCAATGGTCTGAAAAAATAAAAAAGATAGTAACGGATAGCCCGGCCCGTGCGGCTGGATGTGCGGTGGCTAGGGACACGCCCCGATTCTTGGTGATTTGGAAAAATTATTGTAATTTAGTCAAAATCAAATACTTAATTGTTATGGGAAAAGGGGATCAAAAATCTACCAAAGGAAAAATCGCGCGTGGAAGTTATGGGAAGTCCAGACTTAGAAAAACCGCAAAACCTGTAGTAGTGGCGGAAAAGCCGGTAAAAGAAAAAGCAGAAGCGAAGCCGAAAGCAGCGAAAGCGAAGGCTGAAAAACCAAAGGAAACTGAAGAGAAATAAAAAAGTCGGGCCCGTAAAATTTACGGGCCTGATTTGTATTTGTAGGTGAATATTTATTTTCCGAAAAGTCCGCCTAATAATCCGCCGAGTCCACCTTGTTGGGATTGCTGCTGATTTCCGCCGCCCAAAACGCTTCCCAGGATGTCGCCCAAGCCACCGCCTTGCGATTGTGTTGCGCCACCAATTACACTTCCCAAAATATCGCTCAAAGGATTGTTGGATGCCTGAGATTCCTGCGCGGAATTGCCAAGAATGCCTCCCAGAAGATCTCCTAATCCGCCGCCGGAAGTTACACCGTTTGCCTGTTTTTCCTGACCGATGTAGCCCATAATCACGGGAGCCAGCATTGCTAAGATGGGTCCTATCTTGTCCATAGAAATTCCTGTATTTTGGGACAGTTGGTTTTCTACATTGGCTTTTTCACCTCCGAAAATGTGGCTGAGGATAGAATCGCCTTCCTGGCCTCTTTCTAATGCTTGAGCAGGGTTGTTTAAGATGCTTCCATCGTGGTGTTTGTCGAGTGTTGCATTTAGTTTCTCTGCTTCGTCAGCGTTTTCTGATTTTTTCTTTAAATAGCTGATTACCAATGGTGCTGCAACTACTAAAAGTCCGATAATCTGTGTTTTGCTGATTCCGAATTTATTCTCTGCCTGCTCTGCAACCTGGTTGCCTGTACTTCCTGTAATAAGGTCTAATAAACTCATAATTTATGTTTTTGTTTAGAATCAAAGATAGAAATTTTGATTACATCTTTTTGATTTCTTCCAAAGTATTTTTGTCTTTTCTGAGTTTAAGAAATTCCTGGCAGTTGTTGTACATAAAATCCTGATTGTCAGAAGGCGTTTTCTCGTCCAGATAATATTCTAAAACACCAATATTGGAATGCATCCAGGGAAAAAGATAATATGATAAGCCGCCTTTGTAAGATTTTTCTTTATCAAATTTCTGACCTGGCGTGGTGTGCGAAACTGCAAAGAAACTTAATATATAAAAGAAGGGAACTAGTAGTATCGAAAGTGAAATTGCCTGATAAAATCTGGGTTTTGAGATCTGAAGATTAATCAATCCTTCAATTATAAAAAACACAAAAAACAGATATGCATTGAGGAAAAACACATAATTGTCTGAGACATTATAGATTGTCGCAAAACCAAACGGAACCAGAAAACTAAAGAGGTAAAACAGATTCTGAGAATCTTGAAAGGCTTTTATTTTCGTGAAAATAACAATAATTCCGGGAACTGTAAAGATCCAAAAGTTATAAATAAGATAGCCTGCTGCAACCAAAATATCCTTGGCAAAGCCAGAAAGTGGCTTTTGAAGGCTGCCTTCTACCCAATTCGAATTGCGAGAGCCGTAAACGGAGACCGTATCATAACTGTTGATATAAGCAAGGAAATATAAGCCAAAAGCCAATGTGAAAAATATCAAAACGCTTGGCAAAATATTGATTTTATGATTTTTATAAGCGCTGACGCATAAAAGCAGCCAAGCGGGAATCAGCATCATATTCTGAACGTGAGCCCACAGAGAAAGACCTAAAATCAGGCTCGCAAGAAAAATAAATCTCTGTTTTTTAGTCTCCAGAAAGAGAATGCAGAAGTAAATGTAAACTGCGATCCAGAAACTGTTGAACGTGTAGACTTCGATAATTTCTGTCTGCTTCCAGAATGTGAAACTCAGAGCAAAAATCAGCGTACCCAGATACGCCATCCGTTCATTTTTGAATTTCAGTCTCAACCCGAAAAACAGAACAATCAAGGTCAAAACCGAAAAAATTAGATTAAAAAAGCGCGTCGCAGGGATGGATTCCAGTCCGAAAACAGTCTTAAAACCAATCAGGAAATTGGTGTAAAGAAACTTACCGAAGACTGTAGTATTATCAGTAAATTCATTCATTTCTGCCATGTTGACAAAGCCTAAAGCATCACCGAAAGGCACTTTATCAAAACTAAAAAACCAGTAGAATATAAACAGGAATACAAAAAAACCGGCGCGGTAAAGTGGCCTCATCCAGACCTAATTTTTAAAAATAGGAACATTGCTGCAAGCCTCTCCAAACATCAGAGATTTTACAATTGGTTTCAGCTGTTCTACAAGTTCCACGTACGCATTATTCGGGATCAGTTCATCGCTGCAGCCCTTTACCAGAACACGTTTGTCTCGCAGTTCAGAAAAATCATACGTCTGTATCGCATTGTGCATCAGCAGAACTTCCAGATCCTCACGGTTACCAAAAACCACCTTTTTCGCCGCATCCGTCACCTTGGATGTGATCAGGAAATACGCCCACAGCGGGATAATCACATCCTCCGAGCAGTAGATGTACACATACGCATCGTTATAAAGTTCAGAATCAATATTTTTGATCTTCTCCCGGAAATCTTTTTCCCTCAGGATCTGCCCTTCCCAAAGGAAATCCTTGATGTCGATTCCCATTCTTTTTCCCTTCGGTACAAGGTCCGAAATGTCAAAATTAACAAGTCCGCTTTCCGCAATTTTATTGATGATCTCTTCCATTTTTCAAATTTATTTAAACATTATCAGGAGCTGTTTCCCGCTATCCGCTATATCTTTTTTGTCTTCCCGCTTCCCCAAAAAAGAGAAGTTGTCAAAAGACAAAAAAGGATGCCGCTCCTATCGGGGCTAGGGCTTTGCCGGCAAAAGAAACTTCTTCCACAAAACAATTTCCTATACGCCCTACACCAAAATGATTTATTTTTGTTCAAAGTTAAGAATTTCACAGAAAAAACTTAATTTTAAAAATCTATCATTCAAACGCTCATTATCTAAAATCCATACTTTGAAATATTATATCATAGCAGGCGAGGCGTCCGGCGATCTGCACGCTTCCAACCTGATGAAGGTCATCAAACTGAAAGATCCGGACGCCGACTTCCGCTTCTGGGGCGGAGATCTGATGCAAAACCAAGGCGGAACAATCGTAAAACATTACCGCGATCTCGCTTTTATGGGTTTCCTGGAAGTTGTTCAGAACCTGAAAACCATTCTTAATAATATAAAAATTTGCAAAAAAGATATCCAGGAATATAAACCTGATGTTTTGATTTTGGTAGATTATCCGGGATTCAACCTGCGCATTGCAAAGTTTGCCAAAGAACTGGGAATCAAGGTCGTTTATTACATTTCGCCGCAACTCTGGGCCTGGAAAGAAGGCCGCGTGGAAACCATCAAAAAATATGTGGATGATATGCTCGTCATTCTCCCATTTGAGAAGGATTTCTATAGAAAACATAATGTAGATGCCCATTTTGTAGGCCACCCGCTGTTGGATGCAATCGAAGGGCTGGCGCCGGTTGATATTCAGAAATTCAAGGCAGAAAATAAGCTTGGTGACAAGGAGATCATTGCACTTTTGCCAGGTTCCAGAAAGCAGGAAGTCACCAAAATGCTGGAGCTGATGCTGTCTGTCCGCAGTCAGTTTGCCCAATATCAGTTCGTAATTGCAGGTGCTCCAAGTCTGGAAAAAGATTTTTATGAGCAGTTTACAGATGCCGATGTGCATTTCGTCTCCAACAAAACATACGATTTGCTGAGATCTTCCAAAGCTGCCCTGGTCACGTCCGGAACTGCAACTCTGGAAACGGCTTTGCTCAATATTCCTGAAGTGGTATGCTACAAAGGGAGCCGAATCTCCTACGAAATAGGAAAACGCCTCATCAAGAATATCAAATACATCTCTCTGGTAAACCTGATTATGGACAAAGAGGTCGTCACAGAACTGATTCAAAACGATTTGACTAAAGAAAATCTCGTCAAAGAACTCAATAAAATCCTTAATACAGAAAAACGGGATCAGGTTCTGAATGACTACGAGATACTAAGGTCCAAACTGGGTGGCAGCGGCGCCAGCAACAACGCAGCAGAAATTATTGTAAACTCAAAATGATGAAAAATATAGAAGATCAGCTTCAGAAAATAGAATCACTCTTATCAAAAATCGACATTACAAATGCCAGAGTTTCCAAAGCGTCCGTGGGCTGGCATCTGGAGCATTTATTATTGATTCTGAACAGCAGTCTGAAGGGTTTGACGATGACGGATCCGGCAGACTACAAACCCGCAGCTAGCCTCAAAAAGTTTGTGTTCCTGAAATTTGGATTGATACCGAGAGGGAAAATTAAAGCGCCAAAAAAGTTTTTTCCTTTAGAAATCCCTACCAGGGAAAGCATTACAAAATTAATTAACTTAGCAAGAAAAAGGTTGGAAGCAATCAGAGAACTTCCTGAAAAGTCTTTTATCACACATCCTTTTCTCGGCGATTTTGATAAGAAAACCACTTTAAGATTCTTATGGCTTCACAGCAATCATCATCTGAAGATTACGGATGATATACTGAAATAAACATAGATTTCGCATTCAAGTTCTCGCAGATTCTTCAGATTTGCTAAATTCGTTGAATCTTAAAACACAATAATGAGAGAAAACGAACATCCCTATCTTATAAGGAAAGCAATTTTTAATGTTTACAATGGACTGGAACCAGGGCTATTAGAATCAGTTTATCAAAAAGTACTGATTTACGAACTCAAAGAACTTGGGCTGGAAGTACAGTCTGAAGTGCCAATCACACTTATTTATAATCAAATAATTTTTGACTGCGAATTGAGAATTGATATTTTGGTGGAAAATTCTGTTATCATAGAATTAAAATCTGTGAAAGAATTGGAAAATGTTCATTACAAACAACTTTTGACTTATTTGAAATTGGCTGATAAACGTTTAGGTATTTTAGTTAATTTTAACACAGATAACATTTTGGATTCAATAAAACGGGTAGCAAATAAAATAGTGTAATGATATGAGAATAAACATATAAGATCTGCTTTATCTGCAAAATTTGCGAGAATCAAAAAAAACAAAACACAAATGACCTTCCATGAAAAAACAGCCTTTATTAATATTGCTGGTATGCCTTGTAGTGGGAATTGTATGTCAGGAACGTTTGATATTCAGCAAACTAACTGTTTTCTTGCTGCTTGCTGTTTCTGGCTTAGCCATAATCTCCATTGTAATAAGGAAAGCCTTTTTCCAAAAAATAAAACACTACTGTTTAGGATTTTTCTTTCTTGCAATCGGTATTTTCATTCACTATCAGAATACGCAATATCAAAATATACCTCCTGTTGGAGAAAAAGAAAATATAGTTTTTCAACTCAGCAAAAAACTGAATTCCAATGAGAAGAACAGACGCTACATCGTCGAGATTCTGGCAATGCCGTCAAGTAAGACCGGAGATTTTACGCCGGTCAAAACGGTTCTTAGTCTGCCGAAAGATCACGAGTTACTAGACTTTAATCATTTCTATGATGCCGAAGTTTACATTCATCAGCCTGAAACGATCCATAATGATTTCCAGTTCGATTATAAAAAATACCTCGCCCGGCAGGAAGTTTACCTGCAGGCGTACCTGCCCAATGATATACTGAAAACAAAAAAAACCGCCGTTTCTCTGCAGGATAAGATCCGGCAGGCCAGACTTACAATCTTGAATAAAATCAATCAGTCGCCACTTTCGCCCAGGATTCAGGAGTTTCTGAAAGGAATAATCCTGTCCGACCGCACAGAGATGGATAAAGAAACCGTCACCGATTTCAACCAAACCGGACTGGTGCATCTGTTGGCTATTTCCGGCTCGCATATGGTGATTATTTTCTGGATTACCCTTTTTGTTTTTAATCAGATTATTCCGGTAAAGTTTAGAAGTACATCGGTTATTTTGAGTTTACTGTTGATCTGGAGTTTTGCGGTCTTTATAGATTACGGCAGTTCTGTGATGCGCAGCTGCCTGATGATCTCGTGTTACTACGTGATGGTACTGCTGCAGAGGAAGCCCGATCTGCTGCATTCACTGGCTTTGTCGGCTTTCATCATTTTAATCTTCGATTCCAATCAGCTTTATGACGTGGGATTTCAGCTGAGTTATGTCGCTGTTTTGGGAATCTGGTGGCTGGCAGATCCTATCAAGAGACTGTTCAGGAAACCAAGATACTGGCTGGAAGATTTTGTCTACAGCATTTCGGCAATGACGTTTGCGGCTCAGATTGCCACTTTACCATTGTCTATCTTTTATTTTCACCAGTTTTCTTTTGTTTCTGTTTTCGCCAATCTGTTAATTATTCCACTGTCAGAAGTCATTATTATAGCGTCTCTGCTGATGGTAATTGCCATTGCGGTAGGGTTGAAGGTGCTTTTCATCTTTCAGGTGTTTGATGTCTTTATTAATTGTCTGCTGGGTGCAATCCATTGGTTTTCAGGATTGGATGCTTTGATGACGCGGAATATTTCGCTCCATACAGTCGAGATGAGCGTTTTGTTTCTCTTTATTTACTGCATCAGATTTTTGGTTAAAGACGGCCTCTCTATCAGGCATTTCCTACGTATCAGCTTCTGTTTACTATTGTTTTGTGCCTTGAGAATTGGCATCAACACCTACAATTATGACCGGAAAGAAATACTGGTGCATCAGTTTTATAAGGAGAAGATCATCAGCGTCAAAGATCACAATCGGGTTGTGTTTTGGCTGAGAGAAGATAAGAATAAAGACAAAATCCGAGATTTCGTCATCAGTCCTTATCTGGTTTCCAGAAGAGTTGAAGATTTCGAAATCAAATATTATCCCGAAGACACAAAGGCTTTTATGCTGGATGGGAAGACTTATGCCTTGAAATAATTATAGTAAATATAAATTAAACTGTGTACTTTTCCATAAGAAAAACAAAACAGGCCAACATCGTGGTGCCATTTGGCACAGCGGCAACAATGCAGACGGCAACAGTTCCACCGCAATTTTGTGTAAGGGATGATGAAAACTGTGCCGCCGCTCAACGATCTTTTCAACATGGCAGGTCTTAATCTGCCAAGTTATCTCAAAGGCGATGAAGAAAAACGCGTGGTAGAAGTTAAAGAAGTGAAAACCGAAACACCGCCAAAAGCAGATGAGGGCGCCGGACATTCTTAGGCTTGTGATGCTACATCATCCAAAAAATGTAAGTGGAGTGTCTTCGGACTATTTAAAACCTGATTAGGATATATTTATGAAGGATAGGATTTTAATAGTTTCCTCAATTCTGCTATTCATCATTGCAATGGCAATTGCGGAAATTTCTTATTTTGTGGATTCGGAAAAAGCGCTAATCATCGTGTTTCTGGCCGTTTTAACGTGTGGCTTTAATATTTCTTTTATGGTCTTTGCTTTGTCAGGAGAAAATTCTAAAGGTGCTTTTTCCGAAAGTTTAAAATATTCTTTTGGACTAAGTTCTCTAATACTGATTTTAGGATATATTGTTTTCTGTCTTCAACCAATACTTTTTAACTGATGAAAATTTTTTATAAAATATTAGCGTCCGTTTTATTGTTTTTATCAGTTATAATAACATTTTCTTTAGGAGCAGGTCTTACTGTCGAGGGAGTCAATTTATTTTCACCTTTCATCGATACGCAATTTGCTCGTTACTATTCTCAGGAAAAATTTGAATTGATAAAGCTTGGACAATCGATCAAAGAAGTGGAATCGCTACTTGGTCTGCCTCTAGAGAAAAGAAGTGATTCCGTAAATAGGAAAACTGAGTACATATACACCACCGACGGTAAATTGTATTCTAATAAAAAAAACGGCGATTTTGCATGGTACAGATCAGCAGTATATTTTGATCAAGCAGGAAAAGTTATAAAAATTGATAAAGGCTGGAGCTTTGACTAGGTTTATATTTCAAAAAAATAATAAGAGCTCATCTTAAGCTACATCCGCATTAAAATAGAAAATTCTTTGGTCTATTTTAGAAAACCTCCGCACCTTTTCAAAAAAAGGTGCGGAGGTTTTGTTTAAAACGTACGGTGCTTTTGAGCAAAACGTACGGTGGTTTTAATGAAAAGCTACGGTGCTTTTTAATCGCCTCTGCAGATGCCCTGTTCATAAGACTTGCAGAGTTCTCAAAAGAGACTAAAGAATCGGAAAGGAAACACTTGTGTCTTTCTTATAAAACACACGTGTGTTTTGAACAAAAGACACGAGAGTTTTCCTCAGAAGACACGTGTCTTTTTTGGTGCCTATGCAAGCGTCCTATCCATCATACTTGCCAAAGGCGGAAAATCGGACTGCACGGCCACAAAAAATC
>Ga0302347_1002650_pt1 | contig 17533 bp, 30 predicted proteins | sample PhyWR1_FD_202178 | JGI IMG/M metagenome (GOLD analysis project Ga0302347, IMG submission 202178) | Leaf surface microbial communities from wheat plants in UC Gill Tract Community Farm, Albany, California, United States - DLSL W.R1 (v2)... | ecosystem: Host-associated > Plants > Phyllosphere >...
TCCCCCCGGCTCCACCAAATAAGCTATACAAATCAGGCACTTAGCTAACCGCGAAAGTGCCTTTTTTGTGCTTCATAGGGTTAGTTTAGCTCCACAATGACAGCTTAATGACAGCATCTCACTGGCAAGCTATTAATGTGACCATGGACCTTTTAACTGTATGAATGTACAGTCATAGTTAATTCCATACCATGCCGCCTTTTTGGACGTACCTATTGACAAATGCAATTTGCGCCCAAATGATTTTTGGTACACAGTTAATCCACAGCTTATGCACAGGAGGTGAATAGATGCTATCCAGCGAATCAGTAGCGAACTACTTCATCAAGAAATCCTTTGACAAGGGGGTCCCCCTTAGTCAAATGAAATTGCTGAAGCTCGTCTACATAGCTCACGGCTGGCATAGAGGTTATTTTTCCAAGAACCTCATAAATGATGCGGTTCAAGCTTGGCGCTATGGTCCAGTCATTCCCGACCTTTACCGTAAGGTGAAGCATTATGGGCACAGGACCATCGACGCACCAATTGAGGGCTATGGTGTTGCTGGCGAAGGTGCGAACGTCCCCCCAGATCAGCATACGATCGCCCTGCTTGACCGTGTCTGGGATATTTATAGCCCCTATGACGGCGTTCAATTGTCTGCAATGACTCACCAGCCGAACACACCATGGGACCAAACATGGCGTTCGTCCGGTGGCGACAATTATTGCGGCGCTATCATTCCCAACGAATTGATAGACCAGCATTACAAACAAAAAATACAAGCCACGAGCAATTGATCGATGGCGAACGAAGACGATCAGTTTGCTGCAATGAGTGCTTCTGCTGCTCCTGTATCTAAAGGCGCATTGAAAGATGCAGCTAAAGAGGAGGAAGTCCTTTCGGAAGGTAAGAGTGCAGTTCAGAAAGAGCTGCACTCCATCGCAAAGAAAGCTCTTCGCTATGGGGCCTTTCTCATTGCCGCCCTTGTGACTGTCCGATTTTGGCATGTCGCAGGGCCCCACTCGTTTTTAGGCTACTGCGTCCGCTGGCTCTCAGAATCTGAGCTGCAATCAATGGACAAAATGCTCTTCAGCAGCGCCTTCGGTGGTCTCATTTTGGGATACTTAAAAGAAATCATGCAGCCGATCAAAAAAGATTGAGGCGTTTAATTTCTGAGCCCCCTCCACCGCTATTGTGCTAAAGCACTGATCTCCTCGGGCGCGGGCCATCTAATATGATCATGCTCCTCCTCTGGAGCCCATCATTCAGCAGTATGGGCTGGAGCAATGTATAGGCTATGTACTTCGGAGCTTTCAGCAGTTCAACGTCTAAAACCACGCCGTCATTTATCTCCGTTTTAGGTCAATGATTACGCGGTAGCTGAGTTGGTTTTAGACAGCAAATCCCCCTCTCTATACCGACTTACCATCAATCCTCACGCTGGCCTTGCCGCTGCCTGAGTTCGGAATCCAAATCTCGACCCGCTTGCCTGATTCTGTAATAACCGTGATCACCACGCTGGTGGGAGGCGGGCGCAGGTCGTCGCCACATATCAGCTCGACAATGTCCTCGGGTAATGCGTTGTCGTCGAGCGGGTCCCACAAGTCGCCATTCACAAGTGGTGCAGTAACTTTGATCGACATCCAATATTCCCTTCTTGTGTGATTGATGCTCTGACGCTACCAGATGTCAGGTATCCCGGATATTCCCGCGATCTGCCGGGGAGAGCGAAAGCTGCACACAGGGATAAGCTGGCATGAAGCATGCTGACGCAGCCAATGCTGCAATACAAATCAGCCACTCCAGGTCAGGGTCTTAGAAAACTAAGAGCCGTACAGCGCGGCTAGGAGCATCATCATGACAACCGCAGAAAAGCTGGGAGATGGATCCGGTCACGATAAGGTCACCGAGAAGCGGATGGCCGAACTGCTTGGTACAACCCCAAAAGCTCTACAGCGAAAACGAGAGCGCAACGTCATTCCTGACAACATCTGGTCGAAAATCGACGGACGAATCATGTACAGCATATGGAGGTATGACGAATGGCTCGAGAGTCAATGGGGCTGTCCACAGGACCTGAGTTTGACGCAAAAGCCATCCCCCTCAGACAACCGAAAAAAGAGTCTTTCTGCGGCAATCTTACCTTCCCGGAAAAACTGCATAAAACCTCAACAAAATAGGTTATACATTCTCAAATGAAGCAGCTATCAAGGAAGGACAGAGTGCCCCTCACCAAACCCAACCAGCAACTGCGCCGCGACCTGAAAGAAGCTGCTGCCCTGCTGAAGTGGTCAGGCGTCGATTTGTTCGTGGTATCTAAGCGGTTGCTTATCGTCGGGGATGAGCAAAGCGCTCTCGATCTGATGAAGATAGCGATGAGCCTTCAAAAGGCCGAGAACAAGCTGGCGGTTATGCGGACGAGGTGAGAACCGCCCGGATAATTCGGACTGCGGAACAGAAAAAATGACTGCATGGCGAGAGCAGAGCTTCTGGAGCAAGGTGGGGGTCATTGCCTGGCTCGCGCTGCTTATGATGATCCCCGGATACTCCGACGCAGCTGGTCTTAGCTGGGGTTCATCCGGCCGCAAGCGAGTCTTCAGCCCTGGCTTCGTTGTGCTCTGCGTTTCCGTGGCTGTGGTTGAGCTGATAGTGCTGAACCATTTCTATGGCCAGAACGTATGAGAATAGGAGTGGCCGGGTTATGCGAGATAACCAGGGATAGTAGCCATGATATTTTGATAGCGCATGAAGAATGCAAGGCATACAAAGGTCGCTTCTTTATTTAAAAAACCTCAGGGATGATCAGATGAATCTCCAGTACATAAATTTTTCAGACATCGATTTCCAGGACGTATTTTTCGACTCTTTAAAGGCTGACTATAAAGAATTGCCTGAGTGGTTCGCCAAGAAAAGTGCGGAAGGCTCAAGAGCGTATGTATTCTATAATAACGAAAATGAGCTGGATGGTTTTCTGTATTTGAAGCTCGAAAAAGGAGCTGTAGATGATGTAGAGCCACCTCTTCCAATCGGCATACATTTGAAGATAGGCACGTTAAAAATTAATGCTCACGGGACAAAGCTTGGAGAGCGTTTTCTAAAGAAAATTTTTGACCACCTAATCCTTCATAAAGCCGACGACGCATATGTAACGGTATTTGGAAAGCATGTAGGTCTAATTACGCTATTCGAAAAATACGGATTTGTTCGCCACGGAAGCAAAAACACCGCCAATGGTATAGAATTCGTTTATAGAAAATCTATTCCCACAACCACTGGGAACCCGACCCTTGACTATCCAACTGTTAACATGAAGGGAAGCAAAATTTATTTATTGGCTGTCAAGCCAGAGTTCCATTCTATCTTGTTTCCTGACTCAATCCTTCACAATGAAGATCCTGCTCTCATAGTTAGAGATGTGTCGCATACCAACAGCATACACAAGGTATATCTCTGCAATATGCCAGGAGTTGCAGCGATGAAGAGGGGGGATGCACTGGTGATTTACAGGACTGGCGACGGAGTAGGAGCCGCAAGGTTCCGCGCCGTCGCTACCTCCGTATGTGTCGTTGAGGAAACTAAACATATGAAGGACTTTAATAATATTGAAGAGTACTTACTCTACTGTCGTCCGCATAGCGTATTTTCAGAAAAAGAGCTCGTTGAATTCTATAAAAAAAACACCAACCAATTTATAGCTCGCTTCACTTACAATATAGCCTTCCCCAAGCGTCCAAATCGCGGTAAACTTATCGATGAAGCGGGCATTGATGAAGCACTTCGTTGGAGCTGTATCGATCTGACACGCCAGCAGTTTGATAAAATTATTGAAATGGGGTCTCCCGATGAACGTCTTATTGTCAATTAAACCAGAGTTCGCGGACAAGATCTTTCAAGGCGAAAAGCTTTTTGAGTTTCGGAAAAATATTTTCAAACGCGATAACATCTCTAAAGTTATCGTTTATGTAACTATGCCAGTAGGAAAAATCGTAGGCGAATTTTCGATAGATGGAGTAATTGAAGGTTCACCATCCAGTGTTTGGAAAGAAACAAAAAAACATGCAGGTATCAGCAAAGACTTTTACAGCGAGTATTTTTCAGGCCGAGAAAAAGCATTTGCTATAAAGGTGGGTGAGGTAACAAAATACAAAACACCAATTAACTTGCGTGATTACGGTGAAAACATCAGCGCCCCGCAATCCTATCGATATGTGTGACGAAAGCCCGGCCTAGCGCCGGGTTTCTTGTTTCTCCACCTTGAGATGATAAAATCTGTGCCCTCCCTCTCGAATGGACTCGTTTTTATGCGCCTATCCTTGATGCCATTGGCCTTCTGCGCCCTCTTCACCTGCATTTCCTTCACCGTCCAAGCAGAAACCCCAAAAGAGAGAGATCTCCACTGCGCGGCCTACTACGAATTGCTTTCAGTAGCGGGTGACCAGCCCGATATCAGCCGCAAGCTGTCCTCAAAAGCTTTCTACGCGCTTCTGGTTCATGCTGGCGATACCCCAAAGGCTCAGGACGAAGTTGCGCAAAAATTGGTGGACTTGCGCAACGAGATACCCGGGCCGATGACACCAGCTGGTATTGCCAAGCTACGTGAAAAATACGACGCCGAATGCAAAGTCGTTCTGAAGGCCGCATGGTGCGAAGCTTACAAAGACCCTGGTGCTTGTAAGGGCTGATACCTTGGCGGTAGCAGCATAAGCAGCCATCATCGAGCCCGGCCCAGCGCGGGCCTTCCTGTATCCGCCCTTTCCCCGACTTGAATCCGCCCACATGCGGGCTTTATGTTTTTGCGACATTCTCTTCACCTGGCATTTACAGAAGGGGGGGTAGGGTCGCTGTACTCCTTTGAAAAATTCCCATTAGGCCCGCATATATGCGGGCCATTTTTTTGCCCACTGCTATGCTTTCCATGCCCTCTACTGGAGACCAATCAATGCCATCCCCCGAATACTCGCTGCCGGACACCTTGGAACGAATCTACGAGAACCAGCTCGCTCTTGAGGCAGCCATTATGGAAATTACTTTGTGGGCAGAAGACAGCGACACCACGAACATAGGAGAGAACATCCGTGGCGCGCTGGAGACTATTGGCGAGAACGCAGGGCACATAAAGCAAGGCTTGGCACGATTACTGCGGAAAGCTGAAGGTTAGGAGATGCGGGAGGCGTTACGAACGATCACAAGCGTTTGCCCAAGAAAAAACAAGGATCATCTGTTACCGACTAACCGCGCTCGTTTACCGCGGTGGATACAAAGTAAAACCATGACGCACTCCATTGATCGATTCCTTCGCTTCTCTGAGGTTGCACATATCACTGCCTTGGGGCGCAATACTATATATCGGCGAGTCAGAGAAGGAACATTCCCAAGGCAGGTCCGAATTGGCCCTAACTCAGTGGCTTGGCGGCAATCAGATATAGAGAAGTGGATGCTAAACCCTTACCCGCACTCATAGCCCGCACTGACGGCGCCGGGGGGATGTCATACCGGCACCTTCAAGGCTTTGTCGTACAGCGACTTTCGATCAGCTTGGCCGTTGATGCCTCCATTGATGCGCCGGGTCGTCCTGTTGCTTGGTCGTTTCTTCAACTTGATCGGCTTCGGCTTTTTCCAAGGCCAAGCGCTGCATTTCAGCCTGTTGCTGAATCTGGCGCCAGCGCGATATCTGCCGGTCAACGGCCTGGTCGTAATCCGGGGCAGACATCTTGTGTTGTGGGAAGTCCTGCACTGCGTCCCATGCTGCTTGGTCGAGGCGAAGCACATCGCGGTGCATGGTATAGCGGAGCTGGTCGTGGAGGATGGACTGAATCACCCCCGGGAACACATCAGGCGCCGTTTCGGCCGGCAGGCCAATCAGTTTCAACGATGCGTCAAATGCTGCCGCCTTTGCGGTGAGCGGGGTCTGGACGTCCTGAAGCGTTCGACAATTCTGGACCGATTGATCCACCATCGCGCGCAACGATATGCAGTCGATCTGGGCGCTCTTGAGTCGTTCACTGGTGTCGCTCAGCAGCTTGGACATGGCCTCGTAAACGTGAACTACGGCCTTGCTCGGAGCCTTTGCGATGGTTGAACCGCACGCAGGGCATGAGCCGCCCTGGCGTTGCCCCGCGGGGCCGAACCACCCGCAACTGCATGAGCAAAGCGCCTGCCCGGCCAACGGCAGCGGATTCAGCCCGCGGATCGGCTCTCGCTCCCCGAGTTTCAAACGGTCCGGATCGGTGAAAAGTGACGAGTCTGGAGATTGTCCAGGCATCTGAAGTACCTATTGGATGGGGCCTCGCGGCCGGATTAAATGGGGTGCGGCCCCTATGCAAGCAGGCCGCCTTCAATCAACTGACGAGCTGTTCCCGTTCCTGGGTCAGCTTGGCCAGCTCCTGCTGTTTGCGCTCAGCACTCATGCCGCCGAGGCGCACCGCTGCCATTTTGGCGTTGATGGACTTCACCGTTGGCTTCGAAGTCACAGCTGCCAGCGGCTTTGCGGTGTCCCCAGCCTTGAGCCAGGCCTTGAACTCCGGCATTTTCATCTCGGTGACATCACCGACGCTCCAGTCTTTGTCGAAATTTGACTTGTAGGCTTTGATGGCCGCTGCCTGGCTGGTGTAACCCAGCATGACCTTGTGCTCATCAAACTTGCCTGAGCCCTGGTCTTTCTGGTCCACTACGTACACGCGCTGGCTGAAAGGCTCAGGACCGACGTACACGTCGACCTGGTCGCCATCAGCACCGGTGGTGCGCTTGATGTAGCCGTAATGGTCGGACATGGAATGCGACCACTCCTTGCCGTTCCCATCGACACCTTTACGCTCAGAACCGCGTGGGTTCTCGATGGCGATGTTCAACCCTTGCAGCTTGATATGCCCCTTGCGATAGTTGCCCGCTTCCTTCTGGGCAGTACTCGGTTCAGGCAGATCGTTGTCCGGAGAGGTGGCGGCACTTCGGGCGGCGAGGTCCAGCGCTTCGGCGGGGGGCAAGGCGGCATGATCGTCACCAGCCTCAGGCAGAACATCGCCGGGCTTGGCGCCATCCTTGTCGCCATATTGGTCCGCCTGATCCTCATGCAGCTTTTCTGCGTACGCGCTCGCGCTCTCGGGATCTTTGAACATACCGAGGTGCTTACCGGTGCGCTGATAAGTCTGGATCGCCTCATCGTCCGACATGATCCTGCCGTCATCGCTGACTGTCGGGATGAGTACTTCCTTGCCATCGATGCCGATCGACATTGACCGAACGGTGCTGATTGAGCCGTCAGCATTCCTGACCGTGGGCCTGGCGTTCAAATCAATGTTGCCCGCGGTGATTTGACCAGCCACAGCTGCCGGGGATGAGCGATCAGTCCCTGGCACGGCGCCAGCGACTGAAACGCGCGGTGCCTCCGGCGGTGTTGGTTGCTGTTCCGACTCATCGCCGCCCAGTGCCGAAATAACAGCACCTGGCGCAGCTACCTGCGAGGGAGCCTCGATCGCGGGCATCGGCTGAACGTCTTGCTGCCCATTTTGCCGATCACAGACGAAACCGCGCCGGTCGCGAAGCCTTCCGGACGTCGATCACGTCATTGGCGTTCACGCCCAAATGGCGGGCCACGACCGTGATGTAAGCCTCAGTGTTGTTCTCGTTGCCCGGTGCCCACCTGGTGATGGTTTCGCGCACGGTGTCGATGCCAGGGCCACCCACTCCAGGCATGCCGTCTCTGCCGCGATAGTTGATCAGCAGCTTGCCCAGCGCGCGGATGCCGTTTTCTGGCGAGTCGAATACAGCGAAACGACCATTGGGGCCATGCTCAATACCGATTTGGCCAACCCACTTGTTTCGCGGGTTGTGGTCGATGTTCCCGGGGTTGTTATTGCGCACTCCACGTGTAGCTGAGGACATGATCCTTACCTGATTTTTGTCATTCATCCGGAGACGCAGCCACTTGAAATGGCAATCATCTGACCTAGTTCGAACTTTGTGGAGGTGAGCTTTGAACTCAAAATGCTCCTCGCCGTAGCAAAACTGAGAACCATGCAAGGAGTTGTTGGCCAACGCTCTATTTGCACTTGCTATGATGGCGTTTCGATCTATCTACAGTGGGGATTTCATGGCTTTTAATATCTCAGGCGCATTTAAAACGATCATTCAAGTGGTGCTAGGCGGCGCTGGTATAGCGGGCGTCGCCGCGCTCCTAACCATCGCTTACACCATGTGGCACGACTCGACCGAAAGATCGGCCGAATACGGTGAAAACAGAGCTGCGCTCGCATTCACGAAAGGCCAGCTTGTCGAGAGCAAGTCCGAGAACGAAAAGCTCAAAGCTGAAAAGGGGTCTCTTCAACTGCAAATTGACGAGCTGCGAAAACAACTTCTGACGGAGCAGAACGACAACAAATATGACAAGAAGCTGCTTGATGAAAGTGAGCTAAAAACTAAACAACTTGAGGAGCGCGTCGCGCAAATGAGCGCGGCGCTAAAAAATTCAGACCCTTGCGCGCCAATTCGGAAAGAAATCACTGAACTGGAAGAGGAACTACAGCGTCCCTCCTACGTAATCCCGCGACTCTCCGAAATTCAACGCGCACAGGGAGAATCGAGTCTAGAGAAGAAATACAGGTCTCTGGATGTGTGCCAGTCTTACCGTAGATAGCATTCAGACGTTGGGCTTTCTGCTTTCCGCGCCACGATTTGAAGCGTTCACAAACGTGGCGCGGATTACCTGCTCTGGCTGCGTACGATCTGGGCGTCGACTTGGTCGGCGCAGGTGTCCAGCAACTTGATGGCCTTGTCCTTCAGTTCCCACACATCGCCATTTAAGCGAAGGTCGGCTTCACCCTGATCCACCCGCTCACAGGCGATCAGCGCAGGCGCTTCAATTCTTACGGCCTGGGTCTTTGTCACCACCGCCTGCTTTGCCGCGCAGGCCGTCAGGCAGAGGCTGAGCAGCCCAGTCACGAACAGGCTTACTGTTGCGTTTGAGGTCTTCAAATTCTTTCCTCGCCTTCTCGGCTTTCTTCTCGCTGGTCCTGATGCGCTTGTTCAAGTCTTTCAGGTAGTCAGCGTTGCGCTTGGCCTCTGCCCGCAGGGTAGTGATGGTGGCCTGGCTCTCGGTATTTGCGTCGACGGCCTTTTTCTTCTCGCCTGCCTCGAAAGCGACCTCACCGCGCAGTGCGACTACTCGCTGCTGCTGGATGCCGACCAGCAAAAGGCCCACCAAGGCGACAATGATTGCTACTGCAACTGCCTTCATAGTGAATCTGCCTTTTTTCCCAGAAACCTGATGATCAGGTCCCGGATCGCCGTGACACCTATAAAACCAATCGCACCGCCGGCGGCGACTGACAAGCTGGGCGGCCAGGCCATCCACTCGATGATGCTGCTTGCTGACAGGCTCAAAGCCCCACACAGCAGCGCTTCGAACAAGGTGCGCCAGTAGTTCGGCTCTTTGGCGTCGTACAGCACGCGCAACAGCGTAATCGTGAAGGCCATGATTGCGCCCTGCCAAAGTGGATTCGAGAGGACCAGCCAGACCTGGGCCCAGAAGTCAGGGTTTTTCTCAGGCATGTTCAGGGACATCCGGCTGTCCTCCCTTTGGGGGAGCGTGAATAAAAAAGCCCGCTCAGTGGCGGGCAGGTGGCTATGTGCTACTTTCGAGTAGCTGTCATTGAGGCAGCATCAGTAACCTAAGGATCACCAATGGCAAAATATAAAGTTGCGCATATTCACGAGCAGGGGAATGACATGATCATCATCCCGCTCGACTCTTCCTTCAATAGCAAGAGCAACGAGCAACAGGCTGAAGCGATGGAGGCGTTTCAGCTTGCCGCGTCATCGGCTGGACTAAGGGGCGCAGTTGTGCTGATCTGGAAATCTGGCAGTTATGTGAAGTTCAGAGGTCCACAGCAATGGCACCCCTTTTTGAAAAGCCCAGGCATATACCAGCTAGTGATGTCCAACATCAACAAGGAGCTGACCATTCACTGATTTGGCGCAAGGGCCTCTTCAGCTATCTCAATAAGAGCTGACTCAAAACAGTAATGATCCGATGAATCGTTCCGTCTTCGCGGTGCGACAGAGATGTCACGCCGCTTTTCCATTGATACCCGATTACTTTGCCACTTTCATTCGGTACTCGTACTTGCGTGTCCAAACGCCGTAAAAAAAGGCCGTACGCAATAGCGAGGCGGTCTGAATAGGTGCCAGGGCGAACCCTGGCGGTTTGTGCTTGTGTGTCGTCATCTCGACGATACGGCACATCGCTGCAACGCCTCACGGCGTGGCGGTGCAATCACCCCTGCTCGGGATTCAGTGGCTGAGAAACTGCCGCCGCGGTGGTGACGGTCACTGAGCCTTGGTACATCGTTTTCAGCTCCGCGACGTACACGGGCTGCTTGGGCGCCTGCTGGACCATCTGTTCAGCACGGGCGTTCGCCTCATCCTCGGTCGCGAACTGCGTCTGCAGCGGCGAGTTGGGAAAAGGCTGAGGGATCACTACGAACGGCATATCGTCGCCTATTTGGTTAGCTGCCGGTCATCTACCGGTCATTGAAAGGCGCGGGCAATCGGACGCGATCCATGCTGCTGATCCGGCCTTTGCTCATCCTTGAGCATTCACCCACATAAAACTCGTTGATTGGCGGAAGGCGGAGGAGTCGAACCCCTGCCGTTTCCAGCAGCGCCGGGTTCAAACCGGCTTGCCTACCACTTGGCGCCGCCTTCCAGAAACGAAAAACCCGCCGAAGCGGGTCAGTTGTGCGGTGTTCGTCAGGCGTCCTGGGTGGCTCTCAGCGACTCAAGCAGGTCGTGCCCATCCCAGGTCATCTGGTAAAGCGCGGGCTCATCCTGCGTGGCTGGACGCCTCGTAATGTAACCACCGCTTTCAAGGATTTTCAGGTGGTACAGGTCTTCAGCTGTTGGGGTTCCATGCCGGCCTACGTGCGTACCAAGAAAGTGCGAAAGAGCCACACCATCGCAATCTGCGTTAGCTACCAGAACCTCCAGAAGCTTTCGCGCCAAGCGCAAATCTCTGTTCATCAGTGCTGCCTCCATGACGCCCCAAATATGGGGCTCGTAACTGTAAGCGCATTTGCTTGGCAGCCATAGCCTGTCGCTCAGATGCAACACGGCGAAGACTATTGAATAGGTGCTGGTGGCTGGTGCAACTCTCCAGCTCTGGTGGGGCAGATCGCCGGGTCACGTACCCTGCCCTCTCGTCGCGTAGCCGCCCATTGTCCGCACGGGATTAGACGACGCCTCTACCGACTTAGCCCAGCTGCCTGGGCGATAAGTTGCATAAAACAATCGGGTATCAGCTGCGCAATATGCGCAATTCCAATCCCTATCAAACTACACACAGCCCGCGCAGCGTCTGTTTTGCGCAAACTGCGCAGGTGCGCATTCACTGCGCAGAATTGCGCAAGCGGAACGCAGGTCTTTTGTCTACGCTTCAAACGCTAAGATGCTCAGAATCGTCAACGTCGCGCATTTGCTCTTCCCAGGAAATGCATCTCTCGAGCGTAAGCTTGATACGGGCGCGTTCGACATCAAGGCTGATATCAGAATCAGCCATCTCTAACAAATTTTTGAGTGCACCAAACACTCTCTGCTTCGGGGTCATATCAATCATGTCTGATCGTCCTGAAATTAGACCAGGTCAATGGATACAAATAGGGCCGATACTCGCGATCGTGGCGACCGTACACCGCGCTGGAGAAGGATTCGGTGATTGCGAGATAGTCTTCAACCCGCAGAAACCCACAAATTGCGATGCTGAATGGCGTGACGGCGAATGGCGGTTCGTTGACTCGCCCGATTTCGGTGGCTATGCGGAATCGAATGTTCGCTTACACAGGTATGTAGAGATGCTCAAATCTGGGCGCTTGCGATAGCACTGCTTAACCACCAGATATGGAGCGGCTACAGGAAATCGAACACAGGTCGAAAGCTTGGAGGGCTATCTAGCGACAGCGACCTGCGCTACCCGCAAATTCGAGTCTTTTCACGTTGCACGCTAATAGCATCATTGAGTAACAATTCCCAACCCAACAGTAAGCCTGGAGATCATATGACGTCCGCTATCGAATCTGATCGATTTAATGCCAAGTGCGACCTTGGAAAAACGTATGAAGTCATTGAAATAACTGAAGAAATAATTGAGCCTAGCGCTCATTATGAGCAGGTTTTCACTAAAATTCTAAAGTCATATTTTTTATCAACAGGCGAAAGTGTAAACAGGCTCTCAGAGAAGCACTACCTAATTATAAAAAGCCAAAAGATAATTAGCAGAAAAAAACTAACTTTTACCAATCGAAGCTTCACAGACATAAAGATTATATTTGACTACACAAAAAACCAAGCGCTATGTATCGCTGTAATGCTTGCAACTCCAGAGATAATAAACACCCTAACCAAAACTTATAATAGCCATGCGCTCAACCTTATATTTATATCAATGGCGACAGCTGTGTCATTAGTGCTAAGTGCTTACAATTTAGCGTGGCTTTTTTCCAGCTTGGAAAGCAAGCCAAAACTTAACTTTATCCACATATCAACTACATTACTTGTAATTTTATTTGTTGCATCAGCAATGTGGTTAGCCATCTTAAAAGCCTACCTAGGGACAGACTTTAGCGTTTTGCCCACTTGGCCTCAATAGCCAACAAACAATGATCAGCGATACTGAAAAACCATCTTATTCATATTGGGATAGCCCGGCGCGATGACCGGGCTTATGCATAGTTAAACTACTTGTTTTCTGCTTTTACGATTTCCGCGATCTTGACCAGTGCAGACTTCAACTCTTCGCTTTTGAGACCCAGCTTTTGAAGAGTCTCCTCTGGATCATCGGTCAATGGGGAAAGCGCTATCAATGTCTCAAAAGGGATATTAGCCAGCTCCCGGCCATTTTCGTCCCACTGCTTGAATCCGAATGTCATAACGAGTCCTTTGTTTTGCATTCGCGCGGTATTTGCGCCAAACCAATACTAAAGGAGCCTCAATAAAAAAGCCCGACTCAATGGCCGGGCTTTTTCTTCAATCCCCTTAACGCGCAGGGATCATATGATGGATGGCAATTTCGCTCATTTGCCCACTACTGTCAAGCAACATTATCAATCAGCTTTTCGCGCTCAAGAATCTCTGTCACATGAACTACTGCCGCCTCCTGCATAGCCTCCAGAGACTTGTGAATCCCAAGACGCCATCTACTGCGCGTCGACTCCGGCCGGGCTTCGTTGTCCCAAGTGTTGATGTCGTAAAACTCGTCCGGCAAAACCTCAACCTGGGTCGAGCGCTTGATCTGTCGCCCCCTAGGATCGATGCCAACCTTAAGCCCCTTCATCTTGGGGATAAACCAGACCGTTGTGGCCTTGTACCGGAACAGCGCAGGCGCAGGGGAATTGATCCGGTAAACGGTTCGACTGATCGCGCCCACCCTATTGCCCTTGTGGGTCGAAAACTTACCCACCAACACATCCCATTCGGGGCCTGTCAGCTCCCGGTGAAGCAACGCGTAAAGGCAGCAGTCGTAATCGAACTGGTCGCGCGCCGAAAGGAGCGCCCTGAACGGGGCTTGCTGTTCTCATCGGTCGCAGCGTTGTAGATCCAGCCCAGGCGCAACAGCGAGCTGTTCACCTGGGAGCAATTGACGCCGTTCAGCCGTTTGCAGAACTGCGTCGGGGTCTCACCGGTCATGAACAAACTTTCCAGGCTGGCGATCGTGTCGGCCTGCTGCTTGTTCTCAAGCAAAAGAACTCCGTTCTGCTCCTCAAGGTCAGCTGCCAGGCGCATCGCTTCTGCCCGGGTTTGCGGCACAGCAAATGGCTGAGGACGGAAGTAGCTGTTCACCAGCTGCCGCTGGACGATCCAGGCGAGATCGTCGGTCAGCGACTTGACCAGCATCAGGTAGCCTTGCTCGGTGAGGACGATCAAACCGCGGTTTGGCACATCCAAACCAAAGGAACGAAATTCGTCCTTTTGCCCTGCGGTAATGAGCTGGAAGTCCTGGCCATCAATTAAGCGGGTGCGGTGCTCGTTGAAGTTCCGCTTGGCGGTTCCCTCTGGACGCTCGTGCACCTGGTCAATCATGGCGAGAGTGACGACACGCTGGCCGCGATACTCAACGATGGGTAGCTGGGTCTGGTGGATGGTGATTGTGTTCATTGATCACCCTCACTTTTCCGCGCCACGTTTTCGGGTAGCGTGTTTTGTGGCGCGGATTCGCCGAGAACCTTGAACTGGTCGATGGCGCTATAAACCCCGCCGAAGCCGGTGTCGTTGAAGTATTTCGCTACCTCGAACAAGGCACCAATCCCTTTTCCGCCGTCGTGCAGGTGATCCAGGCGCATGGCCTTGATCAGTGCGTGCTGCCACTCGAGCACATCTTTAGCTGCAAGCAGCTGAAACTCCGCTTCTTGAGCGGCCTCCTGCATGGTTGGTAGTGGCTCGTTCATTTGGCGGCACCCTGGTGGGGAATGTTCTGCAGCTTGTAGGCGGCGGCAGCGCCGGCTTCTGCCATGGACATCGAAAGAAGTGCCAGCGAATTGATAAGCCAGCCGGCGCTCATGGCGAGTTCATCCGACAGATCGCCGTGATTTGCGGCATGCACGATGAGTTCACCTATGGCTGCTACACCATGCAGCGTGCTGATCTGGAAGTTGTCGTTGGCGTTCTCAACGCACTGGAGCTGCTCAACCTGATGAGGCGTGAGTTTCGCGCCCTTTGCTGAGCAAGCTGGAAACTCGCGCTCAAGGCCACGCCGCCGAAAGAGGATGACGTCGACCCGTTCAGTCCTGAAGAACAGCAGGCGGTGCTGGGCGCCCTCTCCGGCCAAGCGCGCAACATGATGCAGTTCGCCTTGTGGACAGGGCTACGTACCAGTGAATTGGTAGCACTGGACTGGGGTGATATCGATTGGCTGCGCGAAGAGGTGATGGTCAGCCGCGCGATGACTCAGGCAGGCAAGGGAAAGGCGGAGACAACTAAGACTGCCGCTGGCCGAAGAAGCGTGAAACTGCTACGCCCCGCGCTGGAGGCATTGAAAACGCAGAAGACACACACCTTCCTGGCAGATGCTGAAGTCTTTCAGAACCCCCGGACGCTGGAGCGATGGGCCGGTGACGGGCCGATCCGAAAAACTATGTGGGTGCCGGCGATGAAGAAGGCTGGCGTCAGATATCGGAGGCCATATCAAACCCGGCACACCTATGCATCAATGATGCTGTCTGCGGGCGAGCACCCGATGTGGGTAGCGAAACAAATGGGGCACACCGACTGGACAATGATTGCAAGAGTGTACGGCAGGTGGATGCCTGCCGCAGATGCGAATACAGGCCAAAAAGCAGAGCGTCTATGGGCCCCTGCCGCCGATCATGAAGCCATTAGCCGTGGAAGCGAACACTCCTAAGGATCCGCCCGATCAAATCACTATTACGACTAACGGTCACAGAAGCGCGCGTATTCAACGTTACAACGTTGGAAATCGGCTTCTCAGGCATCAGCTTAAAACGGTGGTGAAGCGCGCCCGGCAGAGGCTGCACGAATTCTGGAAAATCACTCATACGCTCTGTAACGCCATGAAAATCCAGAGTAAGTTGGACGTGGTTTTCCATGCTGGCTTCCATAAAGTTGAGGTCAGTTTCAGACATTTTCAGTCACCGTTTGTTCAAGCCGGCGGATTCTAATGCTCTTAAGGTAAAAGCTTCAAGCGTATGTATAGCCTCAAGGGTGATAGATGTCACGGGAGAAGCCTCATGAACGTGCATGATCCCCTTCTGATCCTTCCTACCCCCGGGGTGTGCTGAAAAGAATCGTAGAAATCTAGAGGGCGCAACCCCGTCAAAGGGCATCAGGCGTACCTTCGAATCGTCGCTTTCCCGCTCAGTAATGGAGTCAGAATGCAATCTAGTCGCCAAGCTTTTCCTGTAAGGTTCAAGAAAGTAGACCTCTTTGACGCCCGCAGCCACCAAATGCCTGGCACAAGAGTGACATGGGTAGGTGGTAACAAACAGTTTGCCATTCCTGATCTGTCCCCCCTTGGTTTCTCCAGCAGTTAAAAGGGCGTGCATTTCAGCGTGCACTGCGCGCGAAAACTCAATCAAACTTTTCAGTTGAGAATCTTTTCTAAGCATTTCAAACGCGCGCAACCTGTTGGACTCCTCCACCAGCCCGGTTGCTATCAAGCGATCGGCCATCGCATTTGCAATGGTAGTTTTCTCGTCATCGTTGAAGCACCGGCCACCTTCAATATTCCAACACCTACGATCATCGTCAGTTGATGAATTCTGATCGACGGTATGGTAAAGCCCGCCAAATGCTTTAGGAACGTCGTTCCAACCCGAAGCAAGAATTTCACCCTCCGCATTTGTGATCGCAGCACCTACTTGTCGAGATAGGCACGCAGAATTGCGTGCAGCTGAATAGGCCGCATACATCGCTCGCTCGTTTATAGTGGGCGTGATAATCCTCGTCCCGAGCATCAGTTCAAGAAATCGCCGTACCCTTGTATTGCGTTGCGAGTCAGTAGCAGAGTCAACCCGAAGAAAAAAGTCGCAGCGCGGAAACGTATCCTCGACACTCTGACCGTATTTCACTTCCTCCCCTGAGTCTCTGTCTATGAGCTTATGTACTTCATCATCAGGGCCTTTGATACGTGCAATTCGCTCAACTCGCATTTCGATAGGCGAGTAAACGCCTATGACATGTAGCATGTCACCGTAGACCGACCTTAACAGTGTGAGCTCATCGATATTTTTTATTGAGTCTATGATGTGGCAGCACTTTCTTGGGGCTCGAGGCATTGAAACATCAGAATCTAATGCAGCATCAGGATCATTGTCTCGCAACTCAGCGTTTTGCGCCTCCTGATGCTCCGCCCTCGATATCAAGATCTCTTGAATCGCTAGCTTTGCAAGAACCGCATTTCCGTATTCACGTCGAAGTTCGTTGCCAGCTTCGATGAGCCGATCTATTGATTTTTCATGCTCTAACTTCTTCAATCGTCGAATCTGGTCGCTAAGGCGTAGAATTTTTACATCTACGTATCCAAAGTCAGTTCCTCGGAGTAACTCTTGAAATGTCTTTCCAACTTCGTGCAACGGCGTTCCCATGGGCCCACAAAGCGCAATCACAATCTCAGGGGTAAGGGACTTAAGGTACGCCCCCCGGTCATCAAACGCTGAGGTAGCGCCACCATCAGGATTGTTAGCAGCTGCGGCAAGGGGTACGGCCATTTGGATTCCTTCCGTGTTAGATTTCCTTTTATCGTCGTAAAAGGTTCAAGCATGAGAATGACATATTCGCCCGCCCCGGGCGAGAAATGACAGCTTTATGCCAGCATCTAGGCTGTAAGTCCCATTCTATAAGGCCTGGCTGCGGGTTCAAATCCCCCCGGCCCACCATTTCATCATCTAAAGACGTCCACGGACGTCTTTTTTTGTGCCTGCAACCTCCCCCTACCCCCTCCCCCTCCGCTCAAACGCCGCCAACACCGTCCGCTCCGACTGCACCAAATACCCCTCCAACATCACCACCGCATCCCCCGCGCGACCTTCCTCCACACATCGAAGTATCGAAG
>Ga0302347_1002652_pt1 | contig 17511 bp, 14 predicted proteins | sample PhyWR1_FD_202178 | JGI IMG/M metagenome (GOLD analysis project Ga0302347, IMG submission 202178) | Leaf surface microbial communities from wheat plants in UC Gill Tract Community Farm, Albany, California, United States - DLSL W.R1 (v2)... | ecosystem: Host-associated > Plants > Phyllosphere >...
TCGCTTTTTTCGGTCGAAACCGTCTCCCAGCCGATCCAGTATGCCGGCCGCGCTGCCCGGCTCGTGGTTGCCGTGGACAAAACCAGCCAGGACGATGCCGAGAAGAAGACGCAGGAGTACCTCTTCACCCTGCAGCGCGCGGCCGACGCGGCCCAGGCCATCACCTGGCACCAGACGCTGGACGGCACGATGCAGGAAATTGCCGAGCAGGCGCGCGGCGTGATCGGCGTGCACCAGGCGGTGGTGAGCCTGCGGGCAGAAAGCGGCGCCGAAGGCAAGGTCCACGCGCTGTCGCTGTCGGAAAAGTACGAGTCCTACCGGGACTGGATCAGGCCGCCGGACAACTGCAGCATCTACAACGTCGTGTGCGAGAACAACCGTCTGCTGCGCATGACCCAGGCCGAACTGCAGGCCAATCTGCACTGGCATGCGCCCGGCGTGCAGGCGGACAAGTATTTTCCGATGCACGGCCTGCTGGCCGTTCCCTTGATTGCCCGCAACGGAAAGAACATCGGCCTGCTCCAGCTGTCCGACAAGTACGAGGGCGAGTTCACCAAGCAGGATGAGTATGTGGCGCTGGAGCTGAGCCATCTGGCCTCCGCCGCGCTGGAAAACTCCCGGCTGCTGGAGAAGATCAGCCTGCTCAACGCCGGGTTGGAACAAAAAGTGGCTGAGCGCACGCTGGCGCTGGCCCGCCAGGAGGCGCTGTTCCGGGTGCTGGCCGAGCAGGCGCCGCAACTGGTGTGGACCGCCGATCCGCAGGGACGCGCCACCTATTTCAACCGCGCATGGTTCAGCCTGGTGGGCGGCGAACTCAAGGACTGGACCGGCTACCAGTGGCTGGCCGTCGTCCATCCCGAGGACGTGCCCGGCATGAAGGCCAACTGGCAAGCCTCCCAGGCCAGCCATGTCCCCTATGCGGGCATCCGCCGCCTGAAGTCCAGGGCCGGCGCGCTGCACACCATGTCGTACCGCGCGTCTCCGGTGCTGGATGCCGAGGGCAACGTGGCCTTCTGGGTCGGCATCGATGCGGACATCAGCGAAGTCAAGGCCATCGAGGCGGCCCTGCGCCTGTCCAATCAGGAGCTAGAGGCTTTTTCCTATTCCGTCTCGCATGACCTGCGCGCGCCGCTCAACACCGTGGACGGTTTCAGCCGTCTGCTGGCCAAGGAGCTGGCGCTGCAGCTGGCCGACGGGGCCAGCGCAAAGACCAGCCATTACCTGGCGCGCATCCAGGCCGGCGCCGCCCAGATGGGCCGGCTGATCGAAGACCTTTTGTCCTTGTCGCAGGTGACGCGTGCGCCACTGCATGCCGAGCCAATAGACCTGTCGCTCATGGCCAGCCATATCCTGGACGATTGGCGCATGCGCCAGCCCGAGCGCGTGGTGACGGTGGAGATTGAGGACGGCCTGCGCACGCAGGGCGATGAGCGGCTGGTCAAGGTCATGATGGAAAACCTGCTGGCCAATGCCTGGAAGTTCACCTCGAAATTGGCGCATGCCAGCATCGCCGTCGGTCAGGCGTCCGATGCGTCGGGCTTGCCGGTATTTTTTGTGAAAGACAACGGCGCGGGCTTTGACATGGCCTTCTCGGCCAAGCTCTTTGACCCTTTCCAGCGCTTGCATGCCGTCTCGGAATTTGCCGGCACCGGCATCGGCTTGGCCACCGTCAGCCGCGTCATCAAGCGCCACGGCGGGCGTATATGGGCAGAATCAGCCCCTGGCCGCGGTGCGACTTTCTTTTTCACCCTGCCCCAAAGCAAGCCTTACCATCCTGATTAATTTGCAAGCCGGTTTGCGCATTTGCAGTGATATTTTGAGTAAGGGTGGATAAAACTCGTCAAACTGATTAAAATTACATCTGTGACAAATATAAACCTTTTTGAAGCGCCGTAATGTTGCATGAACCAAAAACTTTCGAAGCTGCCATTACGGCAAATGATTTTTCCAGCGAGGACTACTGCGGCACGAGCTATGCAGCCAAGGTGCTGGGGCTGTCTGTGGCCACGGTCCAGTCGCTGGTTGAAAAAGGTGAGATTGATGCCTGGAAGACGCTGGGCGGGCACCGCCGTATTGCCCTGCAGTCGCTGAACGCCTACCTTGCCAAGCACAGCCCGCAGCTCTCGCGGGCCGACCTGCATCCCAAGCACCGCCTGCGCGTGCTGGTGGTCGAGGACGACGAGGCGGCGCGCGACCTGTACCGCTGCCATTTCGAGGAGTGGGATCTGCCCGTCGATTGCACCTGGATGTCCTCGGCGCTCGATGCGCTGATGGACATTGCCAGCATGCGGCCCGACCTTCTGATTGCCGACCTGTCGATGCCTGGCGTCGATGGCATCGAAATGCTCCGCACCATCAAGCGCAACCAGAATCTGGCGGACATGCAGATCGTGGTCATCAGCGGCATGGCCACCGAAGCCATCGCCGCGCGCGGCGGACTGCCGCCACAAGCGCGAATGGTGCAAAAGCCGGTCAATTTCGACTGGCTGCAAGGTTACGTCACCGCATTGGTCATGGCCAATGCCAAGTGGCGCTGACAGCGCGCGCTCCCGGCTCTGATTGCCCGTAGTGAGCCGATTTCTTGACAAGTTCCGCCTGAGCCTGGCCGCAGATTTGCCAGGCGCCCATCCGCAGGAGCGCCACGGTCCTGACTCGCAACTGAATCTGGCGGGGCTGGAGCTGAGCCTGGACGGCATCGTGCTGATGGATGAGAAAAACATCATCCTCGACGCCAATGCCAAGGCGCTTGAGTTTCTGCACTGCGCCTTGTCCGCCGTGATCGGCTACAGCCTCTGGGACATCCTGCCGCAGGAGATTGCCGATCAGTACGAAGAGGCCACCGAGGCCGCGCTCGGCACGTCGGAGCGCCATGTTTTCGTCGTTCACCAGAGTTTTGAAAACAGCTGGGTCGAATACACCTTCAGGCCCCACCCGGGCGGGCGCATCGTCAACCTGCGCGAAGCCGGACCTGCGCAAAAGTACCAGCGGCTGCTCGAAGATAGCAAGCGTTACAACCAGCTGATTTTCGAGGCCAATCCGAATGCCATGTGGGTCTTTGACCTGGCTTCGCTGCGCATCTTTGCCGTCAATCAGGCTGCGATCCGGTTTTACGGCATTGCGCGCAAGACGTTCATGACCCTGGGCATGCAAGAGCTGTTTCCCGAGGGCGAGGGCGCCGAACTGCTCAATTCCCTGCGCTTTGAGAGCACCGATGGCGCCGATGGCGTCTCGGAAATGCGGCTGTGCAAACAGAAAAAATCGGACGGCAAGGAAGTGCTGGTCGAGCTGGCATGGAGCCGCGTGAAGTGGGATGGCCATCAAGCGGTTCTGGTCAGCCTGGCCGACATCAGCGACCGTCACCTGGCCGACAACGCCCTGAAAAAAGTCAATGCCGAACTGCAGCAGACGCTGACCCGGCAGCAGGAAGAGCTGCAGACCGCCCGGCACGACCTGCTGACCTTTACCCAGGCTGTTTCCAGCGACCTGCAGGACTCGCTGCATGTTGCCAATGGATTTGCCACGCGGCTGGCTGAAAAGTATGCGCTGGTGCTCGATGACTCCGGACGCCACTACGTCAGCCGCATCCAGGCCAGCATCGGCCAGCTGTCCCGGCTGGTGGATGACCTGCGCACGCTGGCGCAATTGCCGCTGGCCTGCGGCGCGCCTGAACCGGTCGATCTGGCGCCGATCTGCCTGGCCTTGGTCGCCAATTTCCGCAAAAACGAGCCGGGGCGCAATGTCACGCTGGAGATGGACAGCCGCCTGCTGCTGCAGGGAAGCCGGCGCCTGCTGTCCACGGCGATGATGTGCCTGCTGGAAAACGCCTGGAAGTTCACCTCCAAAAAACCCGAGGCCTGGGTCAAGGTCGGGCTGCTGCCCGGCAAGGCGGCCGATGAGCTGGTGCTGGTGGTGTCGGACAACGGCGCCGGCTTCGATCCGGTGTATGGCGCCAATCTCTTCACGGCGTTTCAGCGCCTGCATTCCTCGGCCGAGTTTCCCGGCAACGGGCTGGGGCTGGCGATCATCAAGCGCGTGGCGCAGCTGCACGGCGGCACGGTCTGGGCTGAAAGCCCCGACCAGACGGGCGCCAGTTTCTTCATGACGCTGCCGCAAGGAAAAATCTGCCCCGATTGATGGTTGGCCGCCGTGCGCCGCCCGCGGGGCCAGCGCCTGACTTGAGGCCCGCCGGGCGGTGCCGCTTCCGCTGCCGGCCAGCGCGCAATCCCGTCAAATTCCCATTGCAGCCTGCAAGGCATAGCGCGATTTTGCTTCTGAATTCATAGCTGCCTGCGCAGCGCACGCCTGGGCAACAGGCCATTTTGATGCTGAACAAGCCGTTTTCGGTCGGCCAACCGTGCGTTGCGGCGGGCATTTCCATTCACGCTACATTTGACGTTTACGTCAACGTAAGACGGTTGCTCTGTCGGGGATGCCGGCATGTGCCGGCACCGCCGCTGACTGGGCCGCCTTTTCTTTTTCATCCATGGCCACAACCTACACCATCAGCGATCTCGCCCGAGAGTTTGACCTGACCACCCGCGCCATGCGCTTTTACGAGGACATGGGACTGCTGCAGCCCGAGCGCGACGGGCCGGGCGGGCGCAACCGCGTCTATTCGTCGCGCGACCGCACCCGGCTCAAGCTCACGCTGCGCGCCAAGCGCCTGGGCCTGTCGCTCACCGAAGCCAAGGAAATCATCGATTCCTACGACAGCCCGCGCGACACCGCGCCGCAGCTCAAAAAATTCCTCGCCATCCTGGCCGATCACCGCCAAAAGCTCGAAGACCAGATGCTGGACCTGCAGGCCAACCTGGACGAGATCCGGGTGCATGAGAAGGAAGCCCGGGCGCTGCTGGCGAAAGCCGAAAAGGCAAAATAAGCCATAATTGACGTTTACGTAAACGTCAATCAAAATGGCGGTTCGCCAGACGCTGGCAACCCCCTTTTTACCGGGCTTTTTCATGAATGCATCCACCGCGCCGTCCGAGCTGTTCCAGCGCATCGAAGCGAGTTTCCTGCGCCAGGGGCTGATGCAGCACCTGGGCGCGCGGCTGGTGCGGGTCGAGCCCGGCCTGTGCGAGGTCGCGCTGCCGTATTCGGAGCGCGTGAACCAGCAGCAGGGCGGCTTTCACGGCGGCGCCATGGGGGCGCTGGCCGACATTGCCGGCGGCTACGCGGCGCTGACGCAGGTCGCGCCCGACATGGAAGTGACCACCGTCGAATACAAGATCAACTTCCTGGCCGGCTTTCAGGGCGGCGAGCTGCGCGCCGTGGGCCGGGTCACGCGCGCCGGCCGGCGCATCATCGTCACCACGGCCGATGTCACGCACCGGGACGCCAGCGGCAAGGAAAGCGCCTGCGCGCTGATGCAGCAGACCATCGCGCCCGTGCCAAAAACCTACTGAGCCGCTGCCGCCAACGATGTGCAGCGCGAGTTCTTCTCTCCACCCCATGCCATGGCGCGCATGCGCCTTTCCTGCCTTCCACAGAAAGAGACAACCATGAACAACATGCCCGGACTCAACTTCCAGCTTGGCGAAGACATCGACGCCCTGCGCGACGCGGTGCGCGACTTTGCGCAGGCCGAGATCGCCCCGCGCGCGGCCGAGATTGACAGGACCGACCAGTTCCCGATGGACCTGTGGGAAAAGATGGGCGCGCTCGGCGTGCTCGGCATCACCGTGGGCGAGGAATACGGCGGCGCCGGCATGGGCTACCTGGCGCACATGATCGCCATGGAAGAAATCAGCCGCGCCAGCGCGTCGGTCGGGCTGTCGTATGGCGCGCACTCCAACCTGTGCGTCAACCAGATCAAGCGCAACGGCAATGAAGACCAGCGGCGCAAGTACCTGCCCAAGCTGATCAGCGGCGAGCACGTCGGCGCGCTGGCCATGAGCGAGCCGGGCGCGGGCAGCGACGTGATCTCGATGAAGCTCAAGGCCGAGGACAAGGGCGGCTACTACGTGCTGAACGGCTCCAAGATGTGGATCACCAACGGCCCGGACGCCGACACGCTGGTGGTCTATGCCAAGACCGAGCCCGAGCTGGGCGCGCGCGGCGTCACCGCTTTCCTGATCGAAAAAGGCATGCCGGGCTTTTCCATCGCGCAAAAGCTCGACAAGCTGGGCATGCGCGGCAGCCACACGGGCGAACTGGTGTTCCAGAACGTCGAAGTGCCCGAGCACAACATCCTGGGCCACCTCAACGGCGGCGCAAAAGTGCTCATGAGCGGCCTGGACTACGAACGCGCCGTGCTCACCGGCGGGCCGCTGGGCATCATGCAGTCGGTCATGGACAACGTGCTGCCCTACATCCACGACCGCAAGCAGTTCGGCCAGAGCATCGGCGAGTTCCAGCTCATCCAGGGCAAGGTGGCCGACATGTACACCGTGCTGCAGGCCGGGCGCTCGTTCGCCTACACGGTGGCCAAGAACCTGGACCTGCTGGGCCTTGAGCACGTGCGCCAGGTGCGCAAGGACTGCGCCTCGGTCATCCTCTGGTGCGCCGAAAAGGCCACCTGGATGGCCGGCGAGGGCGTGCAGATCTACGGCGGCAACGGCTACATCAACGAGTACCCGCTCGGGCGCCTGTGGCGCGATGCCAAGCTCTACGAGATCGGCGCGGGCACCAGCGAGATCCGCCGCATGCTGATCGGCCGCGAGCTGTTCGCCGAAACCTGCTGATGCACTATGCGCCGGCCAGCCGGCCGGCGAGAATACTCTCCATGACCACCACCACTTCCATTCAAGACCTGTTCACGTACAACCGCGCCTGGGCCGCCCAGATAGAGCGCGAGCGCCCGGGGTTTTTCACCAGCCTGAAAAGCCAGCAAAGCCCCAAGTACATGTGGATCGGCTGCTCGGACAGCCGCGTGCCGGCCAACCAGATCACCGGCCTGGACCCGGGCGAGGTGTTCGTGCACCGCAACGTGGCCAACGTGGTGGTGCCCACCGACCTGAACTGCCTCTCGACCATCCAGTTCGCCGTGGACCAGCTTAAGATCGAGCATCTGATGGTGGTGGGCCACTACGGCTGCGGCGGCGTCAAGGCGGCGCTGACCAACCAGCGCGTGGGGCTGGCCGACAACTGGCTGCGCCACATCAAGGACGTGCGCGACCGCCATGCCGCCATCCTGGAGGCCACGGCGCCCGAGGACCGGCACGACGTGCTGTGCGAGCTCAACGTGATCGAGCAGGTGATGAACGTGGCCCACACCACCGTGGTGCAGGACGCCTGGGCCAGCGGCCAGCGCCTGGCGCTGCACGGCTGGGTCTATGGCCTGTCGGACGGCCTGCTGCAGAACCTGCACATCACCGTCGATGGCCAGGACGGCATGGCCTCGCTCTACCGCGCGGCCATCGCCGGCGTGTCGGCGGCGCGGCGCTGAAGCCGGGTTTGGCTTCGGAACTGGCTTGACAACATCACCGCTTTCCACCGGCTCCGCCATGTTTCCGCAGCGCCTTGACTCTCCGCTGGCCTACGACATCGCCAAGGCGATGCGCGACGGCTTCAACCGCCACTACCAGCTGTTTCGCACCGAGTCGGCGCGGGCCAAGCACCGCTTCGAGACCGCCGACTGGCACGGCCAGCAGCGCGCCCAGCGCGAGCGCATCGAGTTCTACGACCTGCGCGTGCGCGAAGCGACCATCCGGCTGGAGCGCGAGTTCAGGGCCGGCGAGCAGCCGATGGATGTGTGGCACCAGGTGAAGCTCCACTACATCGGCCTCTTGGTCAACCACCACCAGCCCGAGCTGGCCGAGACCTTCTTCAACTCGGTCACCACCAAGATCCTGCACCGCAGCTACTTCCAGAACGACTTCATCTTCGTGCGGCCCGCCGTCAGCACCGAGTACATCGAGAACGAGGAGCCGACGGCCCAGCCGACCTACCGCGCCTACTACCCGAGCCCGGACACGCTGGCGGCCGTCGTGGCCCGGCTGGTCGGCGATTTTGAACTGCGGCTGGAGTTCGAGAACCTGGGCCGCGACGCGGCCTGCGTGGCCGGCGCCATTGTCCGGCGCCTGGAGGGCGTCAAGCTGCGCGCCAATTTCCAGATCCAGGTGCTCTCCAGCCTGTTTTTCCGCAACAAGGGCGCCTACGTGGTGGGCAAGCTCATCAACGGCTTTGCCGAGGTGCCGCTGGCGCTGCCCATCCTGCACGGCGCCGACGGCCGCCTGGTGATCGACGCGGCGCTGTTCGGGGAGGATGACCTCCTGATGCTGTTCAGCTTTGCGCGCGCCTACTTCATGGTGGACATGGGCATTCCGTCGGCCTACGTGCAGTTCCTGCGGGGCCTGATGCCGCGCATGCCGCGCGCCGAGATCTACAACGCGCTGGGCCTGGCCAAGCAGGGCAAGACGCTCTTTTACCGCGACTTCCTGCAGCACCTGCGTCACTCCAGCGACCAGTTCCGCATCGCCCCCGGCATCAAGGGCATGGTGATGCTGGTGTTCGATTTGCCCAGTTTCCCGTACGTGTTCAAGGTCATCAAGGACCACTACCCGCACCAGAAGGACACCACGCGCGAGCAGATCAAGGGCAAGTATTTGCTGGTCAAGCAGCACGACCGCGTCGGGCGCATGGCCGACACGCAGGAGTACACGCTGGTGGCCTTTCCGCGCGACCGTTTCAGCGACGCGCTGATCGCCGAGATCGAGAAGTTCGCACCCAGCCAGCTCGAAATCAGCGACCGCGACGGCGACGGCCAGATGGAGGTCATCATCAAGCACGTCTACATCGAGCGGCGCATGATTCCGCTGAACCTCTACCTGCAGGAAGCGTTCGACCAGGGCGTGGCCGAGTCCGCCGCCAGGGCGCAGATCGAGCGCGCCGTGGTCGAGTACGGCAACGCCATCAAGGACATGGTGGCGGCCAACATCTTTCCAGGCGACATGCTCTGGAAGAACTTCGGCATCACCCGCCACGGCAAGGTGGTGTTCTACGACTACGACGAGATCGAATACATCACCGACTGCAAGTTCCGCAAGGTGCCCACGCCGCGCAACGAGGAGGACGAGATGAGCGGCGACATCTGGTACCCGGTCGGCCCCAAGGACGTGTTTCCCGAGACCTTCGGCCCCTTTTTGCTCGGCAACCCGGCGGTGCGCGAGGTGTTCATGCAGCACCACGCCGACCTGCTCGATGCGGCCTTCTGGCAGCAGCACCAGGCGCGCATCCAGGCCGGCCACGTGTACGACGTGTTTCCCTACGAGCAGCAAAAGCGCTTTGCGCACCGGGGCGAAAGCGCGCCCTCCGGCTGAAGCCCGGGCCGCGCCTGCGCAGCCTGAATTTCCTTTCTTCCTTCATTTCAACGCTATTTCCAAGGAGTTCCACATGCCTGATTCCATCGTCATCCTCGGCGCGGCGCGCACGCCCATGGGCGCCTTTCAGGGCGATTTCGCCAGCTTGTCTGCCAACGACCTGGGCGGCGCGGCCATCCGCGCGGCTGTCGAGCGCGCCGGTGTCGCCCCCGAAAAGGTGGACGAAGTGCTGTTCGGCAACTGCCTGATGGCCGGCCAGGGCCAGGCGCCGGCGCGCCAGGCCGGCTTCAAGGGCGGCCTGCCGCAATCGACCGGCGCTGTCACGCTGTCGAAAATGTGCGGCTCCGGCATGCAGGCCACGATGCTGGCCCACGACCAGCTGCTGGCCGGCAGCCGCGACCTGATGGTCGCCGGCGGCATGGAGAGCATGACCAACGCGCCCTACCTGATGCTCAAGGGGCGCGGCGGCTACCGCATCGGCCACGACCGCATCTTCGACCACATGATGCTCGACGGCCTGGAAGACGCTTATGAAGCCGGCCGCTCCATGGGCACCTTCGGCGAGGACTGCGCCGCCAAATATGGTTTTACCCGCGAGCAGCAGGACGCCTTTGCCACGGCCAGCGTGCGCCGCGCCAAGGAGGCCAGCGAGTCCGGCGCCTTTGACGCCGAAATCACGCCCGTCACCGTCAAGACCCGGGCCGGCGAGGCCATCGTCTCGGTGGATGAAGGCCCGGGCAAGGTCAAGCTCGACAAGATCCAGACGCTCAAGGCGGCCTTCAAGAAGGACGGCACCATCACCGCCGCCTCCAGCTCGTCGATCAACGACGGCGCGGCCGCGCTGGTGCTGGCGCGCGAATCGACCGCCAAGGAGCTCGGCGCCACGCCGCTGGCCCGCATCGTCGGCCACGCCACGCATGCGCAGGCGCCCGAGTGGTTCTCCACCGCCCCGGTCGGCGCCGTGCAAAAGCTGCTCAAAAAAATCGGCTGGAGCGTGGGCGACGTGCAGCTGTGGGAGATCAACGAGGCCTTTGCCGTGGTGCCGATGGCGGCCATGGCCGACCTGGAGATCGGCCACGACATCGTCAACGTCAACGGCGGCGCCTGCGCGCTGGGCCACCCGATCGGTGCGAGCGGTGCGCGCATCATCGTCACGCTGATCCATGCCCTGAAGGCGCGCGGCCTGACCAAGGGCGTGGCCACGCTGTGCATCGGCGGCGGCGAGGCAACGGCGCTGGCGCTGGAAGTGTTGTGATTTCGAAAGGCGCCGTGCCGCAGTCCGCCGGGGGCGGATGCGCGGCCCTGGCGTTTGCTCCTGAAACAATAGCTGACTGCGCACGCCAGGTCTGCGCTTTCGGCCTTTTTGAGGGGAAAAGATCATGTCCGTCATTCTGGTGATAGGCGCCTCGCGCGGGCTGGGGCTGGAATTCGTGCGCCAGTACGTCGAGGCGGGCGACCGGGTCATTGCCACCGTGCGCGATGACGCCGGCCGCAAGCGCGCGCAGGCGCTGGGGGCGCAGGTCTTGACCGTCGATGTCAGCCAGCCGGCCAGCGTCAGCGGCCTGGCCTGGATGCTCGACGGCGAGGAAATCGACACGGCGCTGTATGTCGCCGGCGTGTACGCCCAGGGCAACGCGCTGGGGCCGCCGACGCGCGAGCTGTTCGACCGCACGATGCACACCAACGTGCTGGGGGCGATGCAGGTGCTGCCGCAGGTGGCGCCGCTGGTCGAGGCGGCGCGGGGCCGCTTTGGCTTCATCAGCAGCGGCATGGGCCACATCGGCAGCGTCGAGTCCAGCGACGCCTGGACCTACCGCGTCAGCAAGGCCGCGCTGAACATGGCGGTCGCCTCGGCCCAGCACGACTACCCGGACGCCATCCTGGTGGCGCTGTCGCCCGGCTGGGTGCGCACCGACATGGGCGGCGCCAACGCGACGCTGGGCGCAGCGCAAAGCGTGGCCGCCATGCGCGCCACGCTGGCGGCCTTGACCCCGGCCCACAAGGGCCAGTTTTTGCACCACGACGGCCGCCCGTTCGCCTCGTGGTAAACCTTTTCACCATGATCCGGAGAGCCCGATGCTGCTGACGCAAGACCAGGAAATGATTCGCGATGCCGTGCGCGCCTTTGCCCAGACCGAGCTCTGGCCGCACGCCGCGCGCTGGGACAAAGAGCACCATTTCCCGAAAGAAGCGCACAAGGGCCTGGCCGCGCTCGGCGCCTACGGCATCTGCGTGCCCGAGGAATTCGGCGGCGCCCACCTCGACTACGTGACGCTGGCGCTGGTTTTAGAGGAAATCGCCGCCGGCGACGGCGGCACCAGCACGGCCATTTCCGTCACCAACTGCCCGGTCAACGCCATCCTGATGCGCTACGGCAACGCCGCGCAGAAAAAAGAGTGGCTGACGCCGCTGGCCCAGGGCAAGCTGCTGGGCGCGTTCTGCCTGACCGAGCCGCATGTCGGCAGCGACGCCTCTTCCTTGCGCACCACCGCCGTGAAGGACGGCGACGGCTACGTCATCAACGGCGTCAAGCAGTTCATCACCAGCGGCAAATACGGCGACGTGGCCATCGTCATTGCCGTCACCGACAAGGGCGCCGGCAAGAGGGGCATGAGCGCCTTCATCGTGCCCACCGACGCGCCCGGCTACGTGGTGGCGCGGCTGGAGGACAAGCTGGGCCAGCATTCGAGCGACACGGCGCAGATCAACTTCGACAACTGCCGCATCCCAGCCGAGAACCTGATCGGCGCCGAGGGCGAGGGCTACAAGATCGCGCTGGGCGCTTTAGAGGGCGGGCGCATCGGCATTGCCGCGCAGAGCGTGGGCATGGCGCGCAGCGCCTTCGAGGTGGCGTTGGCGTATTCGAAAGAGCGCCAGAGCTTTGGCACCGCCATCTTCAACCACCAGGCGGTCGGTTTCCGGCTGGCCGACTGCGCGACGCAGCTCGAAGCCGCGCGCCAGCTGATCTGGCACGCCGCCAGCCTGCGCGACGCCGGCCGGCCTTGTTTGAAAGAAGCGGCGATGGCCAAGCTGTTTGCCAGCGAAATGGCCGAGAAGGTCTGCAGCGCAGCCCTCCAGACGCTGGGCGGCTACGGCTACGTGAGCGACTTTCCGGTCGAGCGCATCTACCGCGATGTGCGCGTCTGCCAGATCTACGAAGGCACCAGCGACGTGCAGAAGATCATCATCCAGCGTGCGCTGGCTTGAGGCCGCCGCGCCCTGGTTGCTATGGATTCGATAGCTGCAGGCGCATAGCCAGCAAGCGCAAAACGCTGAAAACACTCAAGAAAAGGATTGCCATGCCCATCACCAAAGGTTTCCAGGCGCTCGTCGATGAAGCCATGGAAGAGATCAAGACCTATCCGGTCGAGTCGGTCAAAGCCCGGCTGGCCGACCCGGCGATGCAGCTGGTCGATATCCGCGATGCGCGCGAGCTGGAGCGCGAGGGCACGGTGCCCGGCGCCTTCCACGCGCCGCGCGGCATGCTCGAATTCTGGGTCGATCCGGCCTCGCCGTACTTCAAGCCGGTGTTTGCCGACGCCGACCGCGAATTTGTCCTGTTCTGCGGCGCCGGCTGGCGCAGCGCGCTGGCCACCAAGACGCTGCAGGACATGGGGATGCGCAACGTCGCGCACATCGACGGCGGTTTTGCCGAATGGGCCCGGCAGGGCGCGCCGACCGAAACGCTGCAGGCGCGCAAGGCGGCCAAGGCTGAAAAAGCCTGAACGGGCGCGCGGCCAAGCCTGAGAAAAGGCCCGCGCCGCCGCCGGACCGCCTGGACACTGGGCGCCGGCCATTTTCAGGCCAAATCAGCCTCTGGCGCAGGCGCCGACTGCGCTTTGTGCTATCAATACATGAGCAATGGGATGCGCCGGCCCACGCCGGCCCGGCTGGCCGCAAGTGCCGTTGGCGCCGCCCGGCCAACGGGCCATGCTAAGCTGGCTTTTCGACTTTTCCATGCCATTTTGAAGGACTCCCATGCCCGGACTGCTCCCCCACATCGACCCCGACGGCCTGCTTGAATTCTCGGTGGTCTACACCGACCGCGCGCTCAACCACATGTCGCGCAGCTTCCAGGGCGTGATGAACGACATCTCGCGCATCCTGAAGGACGTGTACCGCGCCCATTCGGTGGCCCTGGTGCCCGGCAGCGGCACCTACGGCATGGAAGCCGTGGCGCGCCAGTTCGCCACCGGCCAGCCGGTGCTGGTGCTGCGCAACGGCTGGTTCAGCTACCGCTGGACGCAGATCTTCGACATGGGCAATATCCCCGCCTCGTCCACCGTGCTCAAGGCCCGGCAGACGGGCGAGGGCGCGCAGGCCCCGTGGGCGCCGGCGCCGATTGCCGACGTGCAGGCCGCCATCGCCCACCACCGGCCCGCCGTCGTCTTCGCCCCGCATGTCGAAACCGCCTCGGGCATGATCCTGCCGGACGACTACCTGCGCGCCGTGGCCGACGCGGTGCATGGCGTGGGCGGTCTCTTCGTGCTCGACTGCATCGCCTCGGGCGCGATGTGGGTGGACATGCAGGCCAGCGGCGTCGATGTGCTCATTTCCGCGCCGCAAAAGGGCTGGAGCAGCTCGCCGTGCTGCGCCATGGTGATGCTGAGCGAACGTGCCCGCGCCGCCATCGACGCCACGACCAGCACCAGCTTTGCCTGCGACCTGAAAAAATGGCTGCAGATCATGGAAACCTACGAAAAGGGCGGCCACGCCTACCACGCGACGCTGCCGACCGACGCCCTGACGCGCCTGGCGGACGCCATGCGGGAAACGCAGGCCTACGGCTTTGCCAAGGTCAAGGCCGAGCAGCAGGCCCTCGGCGCCCAGGTGCGCGCGCTGTTCGAAAGCCGTGGCCTGCCCAGCGTCGCCGCCGAAGGCTTCAAGGCGCCCGGCGTGGTCGTCAGCTACACCACCGACCCCGGCATCCAGTCGGGCAAGAAATTTTTGGACCAGGGCCTGCAGACCGCCGCCGGCGTGCCGCTGCAGTGCGACGAAGGCGCGGACTTCATGACCTTTCGCGTCGGCCTGTTCGGGCTGGAGAAGTGGCACCAGGTCGAGCGCACCGTGGCGCAGCTGGCTTCGGCGCTGGACCGCATCGGCTTGGTTGCGCCTGTGGGCGAGGCGGTGGCGGGCTGATGGTTTTACAGCCCTGTCGGGCCGGGCTGCCGCGATGAACGAACCGTGCCCTTGCGGACGCGCCCCGGTCGGTTCGGCCAGGCCGGCCAAGTCCGCGCAAGCCCGGCCCCTGGCGTTTACCGCCTGCTGCGGCCGCTACCTGGACGATTTCGATCACCAGCCCGCGCCCGACGCTGAAAGCCTGATGCGCTCGCGCTACAGTGCCTTCGTGCTGGCGCGGCGCGACTACCTGCTGGCGACGTGGCATCCGTCCACGCGCCCGGCCGCGCTGGACTTTGCGCCGGGCGCCAAGTGGCTGGGGCTGGAAGTGCGCGCGCACCGCGCCGTCGATGCCGACCACGCCGAGGTCGAGTTCGTTGCCCGCTGCCGCGAAGCGGGCCGCGCCACGCGGCTGCACGAGCGCAGCCGCTTCGTGCGCGAGGCCGGACGCTGGCTGTATGTCGATGGCAAGCAGTTTTAAGATCAAATTAGGCCGTAGTGCAGGCATTATCTGCGCGGGTAGCTATCAAAAAGAGAGCAAAAAGTGCCTGACAAGCGACTGAAAGCGAATGAACATGACCTTTGAAGCCGTGCTGTTCGACTGCGACGGCGTGCTGGTGGACAGCGAGCCGATCACCAATGGCGTGCTGCGCGACCTGCTGGAGGAAAGCGGCTGGCGGCTCTCGTCCGCCGAATGCATGCGCTTTTTCATCGGCAAGGCGGTGCGCGACGAGCGCGCGGCCATTGAGGCCAACACCGGCCGGCCGCTGACCGAGGCCTGGATGGCCGAGTTTTACGCGCGGCGCAACCACGAACTGGCCGCACGGCTGCAGGCGATTGCCGGCGCGCACGAGGCGGTGGCGGCGGCGCACGCGCATGCCGGCCAGCGCATCGCCTGCGCTTCGGGCGCGGACCGGTTCAAGGTCGAGATGCAGCTGGCGCAGGTCGGGCTGATGGACTGGTTTGACGGCCGCGTCTTCAGCGGCCACGAAATGCCGCGCTCCAAGCCGGCGCCCGATGTGTACCTGGCCGCCGCCAGCCACCTGGGCGTGCCGGGCAGCCGCTGCCTGGTGATCGAGGACACGACCACCGGCGTCACGGCAGGCGTGGCCGCCGGCGCCACGGTCTGGGCTTATTGCCCCGAGCCCGACGGCGCGCACGCGCTGATGCAGGCCGGCGCCAGCCGCCTCTTTGGCCACATGGCCGATCTGCCTGGGCTGCTGGCGGCGGCTTGAGCCTGCTGGCAGCTGCCTGGAGTGGGCGACGGATACAAGTTATTCACTCTGCCTTATTTTTAGGCATCCTGTTGAAAGCCTTGCCAGGCAAGGGTTTCAAGGGTTTTCCCCGGAGTAATGCACAAGCTTATCCACAGAAGTTGTGAATGACTGTTGCGGCTGTTCACATCTGCGCCACGCCGGGCGGCTACGCCAGACGGCGGCGCGGCGGATGGGCCGATAATTTCGCCCAAAAACGGCGATGCTGCCGCCGGCCTGCCGCTTGCGCAGCGTCTGCGGGCGCGCTGCCGTTTTACTGCACAGCGAATCCCAGTGAATCCAGCGAAACCGGCCAGGCCGGAAGAAAGACTTTTCTCATGCCGCATCAACTTCGGCGCATCGTTGCCATCAACATCCGCAATCCCAAGGACGGGCTGCCGTCCGGGCGGGTGGCCGAGCTCGACCCGCGCGGCGGCGTGCTGGCCGTGGGCGATAACGGCGTGGGCAAGACCACTTTCCTGCGCCTGCTGCCGCTGTTCTACGGCGCCACGCCGCAGCAGATCCTGCGCGGCACCGGCCTGGCCTCGATGGTGGCGCACACGCTGCCCGACGCCAGCAGCGCCGTCGCGTTCGAGTACGAGCGCGAGACGCCTGGCGACCTGCGCTGCGCGGTGATGCACTGCCGGCCCGGCGAGGACGCGGCGCAGTTTCACTTCATCCACGGCGGCTACCGCGAGGAATTCTTCTACGACGCGCAGAACCAGTTCGTGCCGCGCGAGGAATTCAAGGCGCGCGTCGAGGCCCTGGGTGTGCAGGTCAGCCGCAAGCTGCTGCTCAACCAGTACCGCAGCGTCATCCTCAACGAGCGCCAGCTGACCAAGGAGGGCGCCGAGCTGCGCCGGCTGGCGGCCGTTTATTCGCTCGGGCCGGCGCCGCTGTACAACCTGGACCAGATTGCCGCGGCCATGGCCAACGAGAAAATCTCGTTTCGCGACCTGCAGAACATCGTCATCGAGCAGGTTTCGGACGCGCAGGGCGACGCGCATTCGGCCGCCGGCAGCCGCGAGCTGCGGCGCAACCGCGACGATGTCTCGCGCTGGCTGGACGACCGCAACCACCTGGCGCGCATTCTGGCCGAAAAGCCGCGCGTCGATAAAACCCTGGCGCGCATCGGCCGCGTCAACGGATTGCACCTGGAGCTGTGCACGCTCAGCGTGGCGGTCAGCGCCGCGCTCGGGCAGGCCGAGCGCGAACTGTCTGAACTCGACGCGCGCCAGCACCGGCTGGCAACCGATGCCGAGGCGCGCCAGGCCGCTCTTGCCGAATCGATGGCGGCGGCCACCGGCGAGCAGCAGCAGGCCCTGCAGGCCTGGCATGCGCTGCGGGACGAGGTGCAGGCCGCCGATGCCCGGCTGGCGCATTTCCAGGCCATCGGCGCCGAGGCGCTGGCCGCCGAGCAGCAGTTCGAGGAATCGCTGAAAGCCGAGAAAAGCGCCCGGGAGGTCGAGGCCGACGCGTTGGCGGCGGCCAGCGGCGGCGTGGCCCGCAGCGCGCAGGCGCGCACATCGGCCCTGCAGGCGGCGGCGCAGGGCGAGCTGGGCCGGATCGATGCGCGGCGGCTGGACGCGTCGCGCCAGAATGCGGACCGCGCCGAGGCGCTGCGCGAGGACGAGGCGCAGGCGCTGCAGGCGCTGGTGCTGCCCGAGCGGCTGCAGGAGATTGGCGCCGAGCGCAACCAGCTGCTGTCGCGCCTGGGCGAGCTGAAGGTGCTTATGGCCCATCCGCTGCCCGGCGGCGAGCTGGTCGAGAAAAGGCGTGCGGCCGCCGCCCATGTCGCCCGGCTTGATGAGGACAGCCGCAGGGCCGCCAAGGCGGTGACCACGGCCAGCGAGGAATTCGACAAGGCCAGGCGCACGGCC
>Ga0302347_1002653_pt1 | contig 17500 bp, 13 predicted proteins | sample PhyWR1_FD_202178 | JGI IMG/M metagenome (GOLD analysis project Ga0302347, IMG submission 202178) | Leaf surface microbial communities from wheat plants in UC Gill Tract Community Farm, Albany, California, United States - DLSL W.R1 (v2)... | ecosystem: Host-associated > Plants > Phyllosphere >...
GCCCGTGTGGCCATGGTGCAGGTGCAGGAGTCGAACTCGATCTTCCTGCAAGGCATGGCCGGTTCGCGCATGCCGATCGCCATCGCCCACGGTGAAGGCCATGCCGAGTTCGCCAGCGAAGAAGCCTTGCTGGAAGCCGACCTGTCCGGTTGTGTGTCGATGCGTTTCGTCGACAACCACGGCAAGGTCACCGAAAGCTACCCGGCCAACCCGAACGGCTCGCCGCGCGGGATCACCGGCCTCACCAGCCGCGACGGCCGCGTGACCATCATGATGCCGCACCCGGAGCGTGTATTCCGTGCCGTGCAGAACTCGTGGCGTCCGGAAGAGTGGAACGAAGACGGCGCCTGGATGCGCATGTTCCGCAACGCCCGCGTGTGGGTGAACTAACACGGTGTACAAGCTCGCCTTCTTTGTGCCCGGCAGCCATGTGGAGACGGTGAAAACCGCCGTCTTCGCAGCCGGCGGCGGGCGCATCGGCGGCTACGACAGCTGCGCCTGGCAAGTGCTGGGCCAGGGCCAATTCCGTGCGTTGGATGGCAGCCAGCCATTTATCGGGCAAGTGGGCCAGGTTGAAGTGGTTGAAGAATGGAAGGTCGAGTTGGTGGTGGCCGACGAGTTGGTCAAGGCTGTTGTAGCGGCCTTGAAGCTCAGCCACCCCTACGAGACACCGGCATATGAAGTGTGGCAGTTGGCGGATTTCTGATCCGCCGGCTGTAAAACAGCAAACCCGCTGGGCCACGATGGCCAGCGGGTTTTTTGTTGCCCGTGATTTAGGTGACAGGGACCAGCTTGACGTCTTCTCTGAGCATGCCGAACAGCGTTGCCATCGCCTTGAAGCGTTGCGCCTGCTTGCCCCAGCGGTCAATGAAGTACAGCCCGTTGTCGTCGACTTGAATCGGCGTGGTCACGATTTCACCGGTACTGGAACGGTGCACCAGCCGGGTTTCTGCAGCCGACGGGCGCTCGATCAGGTACTGCCCGGCGCGGGTCAGTTTCGAGCGCTCAACCGCCACAAAGGGCCGCGGCGCCGGCCGACCGGGTTTGCCTACTTCAAGCTGGAAGTCACTGCGCAGCGCAGGTGACGTGAGCGTGGCCAGGTCACTTTCCCAGTAGCCTGGGTGAATGCCTCTGGCGAGTGCTGGCGCAGTGTCCCTTACATTCAGGCTGACTGCTCCGAGCATTTCGGCCAGCCCTGGTACTCCAAGGTTGTTATTGGTGTGGGCACTGCCGACGAAGGCGACCCATTTGTGTGGGCCGTGCGCGGCCTGGTCGGCCTCGATGACCTTGGCCGCGAAGTAATTGAACATCGAGTTGCGCGACGCACCGGGGTCCGATAACTCCTTGAGGTGGTAGCTGGCGGTACAGTCGAGGGCCCGTATGCGGATGCCATATTTATTCGCCGCCTGGACCACTTGCGTATAGGTGTCAGGGCCAGTGTTCAGCGGCATATGCCCCCTATCCTGTTGCCTTAGGTAGGTTTTGAGGCCGTCGGGCAGGCGCCGGGTGTGCAGGAACAGATCCAGTTCGGCCTGGTGCAGGTCGGTGAGCAGATGTTCGACATACAGGGTCTTGAAGCCGGCGTCCTTGAGGGTCTTCATCTGCGTCCTGAGGAGCGCCTTGCCGGCCTCGTGACTATGGCCTTCGCCGATGATCAGCCCTGATAGCGAGCTGTCGCTGACCTGTTTGATAAAGGACTCCGTTGTGGTGGCCGCTGTGACCTCCGGCAGGAGGGGGCGGGCAGGTGGCGCATAGTCGGTGAAGAAGCGCTCGGCTTGGGTGTTCAGGCGTTCGCGCGTTTCGACGAATGCATCGAACGCCGGCCTGTGGCTGGTCATGGATGGCGGCGGGTAACGGCCGTCTAGCCCATAGGGCTCGGCTGCCAGGCGCAGGATATCGTCTCTGAGCGCGGGGGCGATGTCGAAGTCGCTGAAATGCTCAGAGGCCGGCGCAGCTGCCGATGCTGGCGATGCTGTTGCTGCGATGGGCTCGGGCGCCTTGTACGCGGTGGGCAAGCTCATCAGGTAGTCACCCTTGGCCTCGGCATCGCCGGCGATCGAACCGGCCGTGTCAATGCGCAGGCTCGCGGGCTGGCCCACACTCACATCCTCGACACGCAATGCGACGGACTCGTGCAGGTCTGCCAGACCCGGCGTCTGGTTGAAGGTGCGCAGGCGCGATGGCTCCACCAGCGCCACCCAGCGCTCCTGAGGGGTGTCGGCCATGTCCGCCTCGATGACTTTGTGCGAGTAGAAGTTTCGCAGGCGGTTGTCCCGTGGCGTGGTGGGCGGGGTGTCGCCCAGGACCAAGGCGCTGTCGAGGTGATACGAGGTGCAGGCATCCAGCGCCTTGACCTGCAGGCCCTTTTCCCTGGCCTTGCGCACCAGTTGGAGGTAAGAGTGCTCTGCGCCCTTCGCGAAGCCGAATGTGGTGTCCAACGTGCCCAAGTGCTGCTTGAGGTGCTTCCAGGATTTCCCCCGGTTGAGGTTTTCCAGTTTGGCCCGGAACACGTCCCCCGGTACGTACTCCAGGTACAAAGTCTTGAAGCCCTGTTCAACCAGGGTGTCGAGGTTGTCGATCAACACTTGTTTGCCGGCAATGGAACTGGGCAGGGCGCCGATGACCAGGTGCTTGTTGCTACTGAACGCCTCGGTGCCAAGCAGTTGGGCAAAGGAGGCGCCGGCATCGATGGCCGGTACCTGCGCCACCGCAGGCAACGGCACAAACCCCTGGAAAAACGCCTGTGCATCTGTGGTTAGACGCCCGACTTGTTGTTGGTATTCACCGCGTACTTTCCTCAGGTGCAGCACGGTACTGTCCAGTTGCATTTGCGCAGGCAGTTGCATCACATCGGCACGCAGTATCAGGTTGTTTTTCAACTGTGGGTCGAGGACCGATTCAACCTCGCGCCAGTACTTCGCGGGTATTCCATAGTCCTTATGGGGGCCGGGAGTTTCCGGCAGGCTTTCGTACTTCGGCGCGCCGCCCGCCAGCCCACTGCGTACCCACACGCCTTCGGCATTCGGTTCGGCCAGGCGGGCGGTGGACATCAGGTGGCCGCTGGCCGGGTCAAGGCGATGCAGTAAATAGCGGCCGATGGCATCCGGCGTCTTGGGCGCCCAGAACGGCTGGCCCTCGAAGACCACCGGCTGCATGCCGGACGGCGCCGGCGGCGGGGCTTCCAGTTGTTTGATCAGTTGCAGTACGCGGCGTTGCCCGGCATCGGCAGCACTCAGGCGCAATGGCTTGCCGACGGGGTTGAGCGAGCGCAGCACGGGCCGCAAATCGGTGAGCAACGCGCCGGCACTGTTGAACAGGTAGCCGAGGAAGTGCTCGAAGGCGGCCGAGGTGTCACCTTGGTTATAGGCATGCAAGGCCAGCATGGCGTCCTTGAACGCCAGCAGCAGGCCGGTCGCCAGGCTCAGGACCGGAAACGGCGCGGTGGCCACTGCCGCCACCCATTCCACGCAGGTCCAGAGGATGCCGGTGATCATCTGCGTGCGGTTCACGGTGGTGGCGGCCACGTCGTCGAGCTTGCGTTGCAGCTGCATGTTGTACAGCGCCAGGCGCAGGTCGGTGACGGGCGTCACGCCGCGCGTGGTGTCGTAGCGCGCTGGGCTGGGGGTGGTTTTGTCCAGCTGTTCGGGGAGTTTGCGCTTGGCTTCATCAAGAAAGGCGCGGACCCGCGTGCGCGATTGCACGCCGACCCGTTCGGTGAAGTAGTCGATCATGCCTGGCTGCTTTTTCAAAAGGTAGTTGAACAGCCACGCCTCGCGAAAGCTGATGCCGTCTGGCGCCTGCGGCGTGTAGAGCAGCACGGGGTTGTCGGCGTGGGTGAAGAGCCATGTGCCGATCACCCAGTCGCCGTCGATCATCAGGCGGTGAATCGAGTAACGCTTGCGCGTCTGCACCGAGGTGTCGGCCATGCCGGCGATGCACAGGCTGAGCCATTGCAGGTCGACCCCGGCGATATGGCCTTGCAGGTGGCTCTCGAGCGCGGCGCTTTCAAGCTGCCACTGGGTGATGGTCAATGCGGTCCTGCGGCGTAGGTCGTAAGAGGCATCCGTGCTGTCCAGCAGTTTGGCCTTCACGCCATCGATGTAGCGCTGGCCTATCCATACGCCGGTGAGCGAGCGTGCCACTTTTTGCGGTGTGAGCGCCGACAGGTCGACGCCTTGAGGGCCTCTGAAACGTGCCGAGTGCGAAAATTTTTCATCGAGAAAGCCCACGCCATCGGCGTAGCCGTCGCGATACAACTGGGTATAGGTGAGGGGCGCGGGCGTCCAGATACCGACCAGCGCAGGAGGCGAGTAGGCCCAGACGGTGTCCGGGTCGACATCGTTCTGTGGCCGGCGCAGCAGCTGGTTCAAGCGCAATCGCGCATGGTCATGTAAGTAGCTGTCGAAGCTTGGGAGGTTTGCTTCCGAAAATACCTGGGCGTTGTAGGCCAGCAGGGTGTTGTCGGCATTGTCGTTCAGCGTTGCGAGTTTTCTTCGCTGTTCGGTGCTGGCCGAGCGAAACCACAGCGGCGTGCTGAACTCATAGTCATCCACACGTGTACGCAGGGCATGCTCGGCCATCGATTGCAGGCACGCCTGATAGCTCGTCGCCGGGTTGAACGTGACCTCCTGGTGTTCCTTTGCATGGGGCTTGAAGCCCAGGCCGGCGAGGACGCTTTTCATGGCGCTGCGAAACCGCATGGGCAGGCGGGTGATCAGGTAATCGGTGAGCGTGCCGGAGGCGGCCTCGACGCCGTTATCCACCGCCCAACCGAGGATATGGGCCTGGCACTGCGCTTCGCTGTCGAAGGCCATGAATTGCTGCGCGCGCGGCGCCTCCGGGGTGCACAGCAGCACGCGTTTGATCGCCCCCTGGCTGTCGGCCTGGCGCAACACCCACAGGTCCAGCAGTTGCGCGCCATGCAGGGACAGCGCGCCCGAGCCCACGCTGGCGGCGCTCAGTTGCGGGTCGCTGCCCGCGCGCAGGCGCTGGATCAACTGGTAGTCATCGTCGGTGAGGTGCTGTTGCAGCACGGCGGTGTAGGCCAGCACGTGGATGCGCCGATCCAGCATCTGTTCGATCGCCAGCCTCAGCTCGACGCGACCATGCAGCTCGGTTTGCAGCTGGGCAAAATCGATTCGCGGTTGCAGGGTGGTCAACTGCTGGGCCAGCCATGTGGGCGTAAGGTCCTGGTAGGCATCCGGCAGCGCTGTACCGTGGTAGGTCAGCGTGGTCTTTCGCACAAAGTCCGACCCCGGCAATTCGTCACCCAGGTGCGGGCCGCGCAGGGCCAGATCGATCAGGTTGCGCGGGTGTTGATAGTCGCCCAGGTTGGGTATGACGCGGTGGGTGGTGACCAGCAGGTGCTCTGGCTGCAAGTCGTCGATCTCCAGCTCGTCGCGCAAGCGCTCGCGCCATTGATGGTCGGCCAGGGTCTGGGGCGTGGCAACCGGGCCGAGCAGGTCAAGCAAGGTCTGGCGCGCCTGGTTGTACTGCCCCAGGTGTTCGGCCAGCTCGGTTCGCTGGGCGTCGTCGGCGCTGCGATACCAGTCGGGCGCACTCAGGCGCAGTTGGCGTTCGAGCAGGGCCTGGGCGTGCAATTCAAGGCGTGTGCTGAAGTCGGGCGGGCTGCTGGCGATGGCGTGGTCGAGGGCGTTATTCAGCTGCAGCGAGTCTTGCTGCGGGTTCTCGGCGAAGCTCAGGGCCCATTGGATGTCTTGCGTGCGTTTGTCTACCTGGACGTCAAAGAGGTGCTCGAACAGCGGCTTTTCACTGATGCTGGCCAGCGCCAGTGGCGAGATACCCGCCGCCGTCAACGTGTGGTAACGCCGAGGTAACAAGCTCATGAATTCGTCGCGGCCGGTGGGGTGATCGATAACCTGCAGCAGGTGGTTATTCAGTTCGTCCAGTGAGTCGAAGGCTTGGATTCCCCGCACCGGCGTGAACAGCAGCACGCGGCCGACCGCCTCTGTGGACGTCAGCGCCGTGACCACCGGGCTATTTTTTTGCGTGGCGACAAACGCGCCGGCCAGTTCGACGGTTACGTCCTGATAGTCGAACCTCAAGGCATACAACCCAGGGCGCAACGCGGGCGCCAGCCCAACCTGCGCGAGCATATCACTGTCTTGCGATTGCAACAGGTGATCCTGAACCCCGAGCCTGGCCTCGTGCTCCAGGGCCGTGAGCCCCGCCTCGTAGATCATGAACGACTTGCGCGAGGAACCGTTGATCTGTTCGCGCAGGTCCATGTCCAACAGGCTGGTGTTGAGGCTGCTCTTGAGTGTGGCAACCAACGCTTGCCCTTGCGCGCTGCGCAAGTCACTGCCTGGCAACGCCTGATACAGCTGGCGGCTCTTGCCAAGCACCGTTCGGTAATGGGTTTTGAGCAGGCTGTTCACGCGCTCAAGGTAAGCCAGCTCGGCAGATGGGCGATGGTCGGGCAATAACGGCGCCGGGCTCACAAACAGGTGATGCCCGATCTGGTGGAGCGAGCTTTTGATAGCGTCGAATGACTGGGTGGAAGTGCTCATCGGCACATTCTCCATGCTGAGGGTTGGAGGTCTCAGGATGGGGAAGGGGGGGCGGGGCCGGGCTGTAGATAGATAGCTGAAGGGTTGGGAAATGTCTTACAAGGCTCATGGCCTTGATTCATCTGGCGCCAGTTAAGGCCTCATCGGGCGCAAGTCGAATCGTCGCACCGCCCCTCCCACACTTGAAGGTATTCACAGTTCAAAATGTGGGAGGGGGCTTGCCCCCGATGGGGCCCTGTCAGTCACCCAGTGGTTAGACCCTGGCACCGACCTCACGCCCACCGACCAACCGCTCCAGCGCCTCACCCAACCCCGAGGCCTTGTCACCGATCAACAGGTGCCACACACCACTGTCGAGCTGGCTCACACCCTGGCAACCCAGCGCCTTCAGATCCGCTTCGGACAACACTGAGTCATCGCCCAGTTCCACGCGCAATCGGGTCATGGCCACGGCTTGCAACTGGCGCACATTCCCTCGGCCACCCAGGGCGTTCAGCCACTGCTCGGCATCCTGCAGACTCACCGCAACCGGTTTATCCACAGGCGCCGTGGCCACAAACGACGGCATCGCCAAGCGAATCTCATCGGCAATGCTGTCCGCCAGCGGCCCGACCACCACCTGCAAGCTGCCACCATTGCCCGGCCGCACCACGGCCATCGCGCCGAGTGCTTTGAGCTCGGCATCCACGGCTTTGTTGCGGTCCACCATGTCCAGGCGCAGGCGGGTGGTGCAGGCGCCCACACTGAGCAAATTGGCCGCGCCGCCCAAGGCTCGGATGTAGGCCGTAGCGCGCTGGTTGTCGCTCATCACCTGCGCCTGTGCCACCTGGATATCTTCACGGCCAGGGGTTTTCAGGTTGAACCGACGAATGCAGTAGTTGAACACGCTGTAGTAGATCGCCGCGTACGCCAGGCCTACCGGGAACACCAACCAGCCATTGGTGGATTTGCCCCAGCCCAGCACCATGTCGATAAACCCGCCGGAGAAGGTAAACCCGAGGTGGATATTGAGCATATTGGTCACCGCCATCGACAGGCCGGTGAGCAGCGCATGGAGCAGGTACAGGAACGGCGCGAGGAACATGAAGGCGAATTCAATCGGCTCGGTCACCCCGGTCAAAAACGAGGTCAGCGCCATCGACAGGAAAATCCCGCCCATGACTTTGCGCCGCTCCGGCAGGGCATTGCGGTACATCGCCAGGCACGCGGCGGGCAGGCCGAACAGCATCACCGGGAACATGCCGGTCATGAACTGGCCACCTTTGGGGTCGCCGGCAAAGTAGCGGGTCAGGTCACCGGTGACCACCGCGCCGGTGAGCGGGTCGGTAAAGCTGCCGAACACAAACCACGCCATGTTGTTGAGGATGTGGTGCAAACCAGTGACGATCAGCAGGCGGTTGAACACGCCAAACACGAACGCGCCGAAGCTGCCGCTTTCCATCAGCAATACACCGAAGCTGTTGATGCCGTGCTGGATCGGCGGCCAGATCAGGCCAAAGATCACCCCCAGCGCCACCGCCGAGAACCCGGTGACAATTGGCACAAAGCGCCGCCCGCCGAAGAACGCCAGGTACTCCGGCAGCTTGATGTCCTTGAAACGGTTATACAGCGCACCGGCCATCAAGCCGCTGGCGATCCCGGCGAGCATGCCCATGTTGATGCTGGCGTCCATCACCTTGAGCGTGGAGACCATCACCAGATAACCAATGGCGCCGGCCAGCCCGGCCGTGCCGTTGTTGTCGCGGGCAAAACCCACGGCGATGCCGATGGCGAAGATCAGCGCGAGGTTGGCGAAGATCGCTTGCCCCGCGTCGTGCATCACCGCGATGTTGAGCAGGTCAGTGTCACCCAGGCGCAGCAGCAGGCCGGCAATCGGCAAGATCGCGATGGGGAGCATCAGTGCACGGCCCAGGCGTTGCAGCCCTTCGATGAATAGTTGGTACATGGCGGGTCTCCTTTTTCTTGTTGTTGTCAGCTCAGCGGCCAGTGGGTTTGACAGGCTTGGCGCACGGCCTTGGCGCTGCTCAGGTCGAGCAGGCCTTGGCTCAATTGCCGGCATTGCGCCGCGTCCAAGTGGCGGACGCGGTCCTTGATTTCGCCGATTTGCAGCGGGCTCACCGACAGCTCGCTGACCCCCAGGCCCACCAGCACCGGCGTGGCCAGCGGGTCGGATGCCAGGGCGCCACACACGCCGACCCAACGCCCATGTTTGGCCGCGCCCAGGCAGGTCTGGGCGATCAGCCGCAGCAGCGCCGGGTGCAAGGCATCGACCCGCGCGGCGAGGCCGGCGTGGTCGCGGTCCATGGCCAGGGTGTACTGGGACAGGTCATTGGTGCCGATCGATAAAAAGTCTGCATGCCTGGCCAGTTGCTCGGCCATCAGCGCGGCGGCGGGCACTTCAATCATCACCCCAAGCTCGGGGCGTTGGGTCAGTTCCAGCTCCACGCAAAGCTCATCCAGGCGCTGGCGGATCTGCAGCAGTTCATCCACCTCGCTGACCATCGGCAGCAAAATGCGGCAGCGCTGCAGCGGGCACACTTGCAGCAGCGCACGCAGTTGCTGGTCGAGCACCTCGGGGCGCACCTGGGCCAGGCGAATGCCGCGCAAGCCCAGTACCGGGTTGGCCTCGACCGGCAGTGGCAGGTAGTCGAGCTGTTTGTCGCCGCCGACGTCGATGGTGCGGATGATCACCGACTTGTCGCCCATGGCATCCAGCACGGCTTGATAGGCCTGGCGTTGCTCCTGCTCATCCGGCGCGGTGCGGCGGTCGACGAAGAGGAATTCGGTGCGCAGCAGGCCGACGCCATCGGCACCGTTTTCAAACGCTACTTGGGCCTCGTTGCTGGAGGCGACATTGGCGGCCACTTCGACGGTCACGCCGTCAGTGGTGATCGCCGGCAATTGGGCCTGGGCCTGTTGCTGCTGGCGCCGCAGGTTTTGCGCGTCGCGAAGCTGGTGGACTTCGGCATGACGGGCGTCGCTGGGCGCCAGTTCCAGGCGACCGTTGGCGGCGTCAAGCACCACGCGCTGGCCTTGGGGGACGTCCAGCAGGTCTGCGCCCAGCGCGACGACACACGGCAAGCCTTTACCCCGCGCCAGGATCGCCACGTGAGAGGTGGCGCCGCCTTCGGCCATGCAGATACCGGCCGCCTGTTGCGCGCTCAGTTGCAGCAGGTCCGAGGGGGTCAGCTCATGGGCGCTGACAATCGCCCCGGCCGGCAATTCGAAGTGCCACGCCTCACCCAGCAGCGCGCGTAAGACGCGTTGTTGCAAGTCGCGCAGGTCGTTGGAACGCTCGGCAAACAACGGTTTGCCCAAGGCCAGCAACACCGCGCACTGGGCCTGGATCGCATCGCGCCAGGCGTGGGTGGCGGCGCTGCCGTGTTCGATGGCGTGGGTGGCCGCGTCCAGCAGCGCCGGGTCTTCGAGCAGTGCGAGGTGGGCGGCGAAGATGTCTTCTTCTTCAACATTTTTGCGTTGGCGGGCGTGGTCCAGGGTGACGCGGATTTCGCCGCGCACCTGCTCCAGCGCCGCGTCCAGTCGTTGCAGTTGTTCGTCGGCATGATGCTGGCCGGTGTCGGCCGGCAGTTCGATGCCAGCCAGGCGCAGCAGCGGCCCGCAGACCAGGCCCGGTGCGGCGCATACACCTTGCAACACACCGACTTCGGTATTGGCGCGACGCGGCGCGGCGATAACGGGCGCGTGGTGTTCCTCTTTGACCGCAACCGAAAGCGCCGCAACCAGTGCCTGCAACGCCGCCTCGGCGTCTGTGCCGCGACAGCTCACGCGTACCTCATCACCTTCGCCGATGCCCAGGCCCATCAGGCCAATCAAGCTGTCGCACGCCGCCGACTTATCGCCGAAGTGCAGCGACGCCTGGCTACTGAAACCCTGGGCGGTCTTGCGGATCAACGCCGCCGGGCGCGCATGCAACCCGCCACGGTGGGTGATGCGCACGCTGGCGGCGGCTTCGGTGCTGGAGTTATCCACAGCCGTTTGAACGCCGGCGGTCGAGCGCGCGGCCACCCGCATCAGCGGCTCGCCGAGCTTGACCGTGTGCAGCGCGAGTGGCGTCAGTTCAAAGCGATCGCTGTTGGTCAGGATGACCAGGCTGACCAGGCTCTTGCACTGGCGCGCAATGCGGTCCAGGTCAAACTGCACCAGCGCCTGGCCCTCTCTCACGTGCGCGCCTTGCTTGACCAGCAGCGCAAAGCCTTCGCCATTCAGTTCCACGGTGTCGATGCCCACGTGCATCAGCAGCTCGGCACCGTTGTGCGCGCGAATCGTCAGCGCGTGGCCGGTGCGGGCGACGTGGATGATCTCCCCGTCACACGGCGCGTGCAGGCAGTCGTTCAGCGGGTCGATGGCGATACCGTCGCCCATGGCGCCGCTGGCGAACACCTCATCGGGGACGTTGCCCAGGGCCAGCACCGGCCCGCTTAAGGGGGCGCTGAGGGTCACTGCATTATTGTTGTTGGACATGGGCACGGTACTCATCAGGAAAAACGCCACTCAGTGAGTGCGGGTGACTTTGCTCAGGTGGCGCGGCTGGTCGGGGTCCATGCCCCTGGCCACTGCCAGGCCGGCGGCCATCACGTAAAAACTCTGGATTGCCAGGATCGGGTCCAGGCTCGGGTGTTCGGCGCGGCTCAGGGTCAGGTCGCGCTCGGCGATATCGTCCGGCGCGGCCAGCAACACGCGGGCGCCGCGCTGGCGCATGTCGGCGGCCAGGCTCAGCAGGCCGGCCTGCTCGGCGCCGCGTGGGGCGAAGATCAGCAGCGGGTAGTGTGCGTCGATCAAGGCCATCGGTCCGTGGCGCACTTCGGCGCTGCTGAAGGCTTCGGCCTGGATCGCCGAGGTTTCCTTGAGCTTGAGCGCGGCTTCCTGGGCGATGGCAAACCCGGCGCCACGGCCGATCACCATCAAGCGCTGGCTGCCTTTGAGGGCGTCGATGGCGAGTGTCCAATCCTGCTTCGCAGCAGCCCGCAGCTCCTCGGGGAGCGCGTGGCAGGCTTGCAGCAAGTCGGCTTCCTGGTTCCAGTGGCCGACCAACTGCGCGCTGGCGCTGAGGGTGGCGATAAAACTTTTGGTCGCGGCCACGCTGAGTTCCGGCCCGGCGCACAGCGGCACGTGAAACTCACAGGCGGCCTCCAGTGGCGAGTCTTCGGCGTTGACCAGCGAGATGCTCAAGGCCCCGCGCTTGCGCAGCAGGCGCAGGCTGTTGACCAGGTCCGGGCTCTGGCCCGACTGCGAGAAACCGAACGCCACCTGGCCACTGACTTTCAGCGGCGCCTGCAACAAGGTCACCACCGACATCGGCAACGACGCCACCAGGATGCCCACATGCTGCATGGCCAGGTAGGCGAAGTAGCTGGCGGCGTGGTCCGAGCTGCCGCGCGCGATGGTCATCGCCACTTGCGGCGGCTGGCGACGCAGGCGGCCGGCGACTTCCTCAAGTATCGGGCTCAGGCGTTGCAGTTGCGCGGCAACCGCGTCAGCGGAGGCCAGGGCCTCTTCAAGCATTTTTGAAGTCAATGGTTTCTCCTTCGACCATTACGTCGGTGAGGTGCAGGGCGCGGTCCAGGCGCACGCAGTCGGCAAAGCTGCCGGGTTGCAGACGACCGCGTTGTTCCAGGCCCAGGTAGTCCGCAGGAAATTGCGACAGGCGTTGTGAGGCTTCGCTGATGGGCAGACCGATTTTCACCAGGTTGCGCAGCGCCTGGTCCATGGTCAGCGTGCTGCCGGCCAGGGTGCCGTCTGCCAGGCGCACGCCGCCCAGGCATTTGGTCACGGTGTGGCTGCCCAGCTTGTATTCGCCGTCGGGCATGCCGGCGGCAGCGGTGGAATCGGTGACGCAATACAGGCACGGGATCGAACGCAGGGCCACGCGGATGGCGCCGGGGTGCACGTGCAGCAAGTCCGGGATCAACTCTGCGTATTTGGCGTGGGCCAGTGCGGCGCCGACGATGCCAGGTTCGCGGTGATGCAGCGGGCTCATGGCGTTGTACAAATGGGTGAAGCTGGTGGCGCCGGCGGCGAGGGCGGCGACGCCTTCTTCATAGCTGCCCAGTGTGTGGCCGATCTGCATGCGCACGCCGCGTTCGCTGAGGGCGCGGATCAGGCCGTCGTGGCCGGCGATTTCCGGGGCGATGGTGATCACCCGGATCGGCGCCAAACGCAGGTACTCCTCGACTTCGGCCATCAATGCGGTGTGGGCGAAGTTGGGTTGCGCGCCGAGTTTTCCGGGATTGATGTAGGGCCCTTCCAGGTGCACGCCGAGTACACGGGCGCTGCCGGCAGGGCGTTGCTCGCAGAACGTGCCGAGTTCGCCGAGCACGCGGGAGATTTCCTCGACCGGTGCAGTCATGGTGGTAGCCAGCAGCGAGGTGGTGCCAAAGCGCACGTGGGTGCGGGTGATGGTTTCGAAGGCGGTCGCGCCTTCCATGATGTCCTTGCCGCCGCCGCCGTGTACATGCAGGTCGATAAAGCCTGGCAGCAGGTAGGGCAGGTCGTTGTCGGCCGGGTCGCAGGGCTGGCCTTCAATGGCGGTGACCTTGCCGTTTTCGTGCACCAGGCGGCCGCGAATCCAGCCGTTGGGCGTGAGGATGTTGTTTTCGGACATGGGCAGTTCTCTAAATGCGCAGTTCAGCGGAGTAGTCATGGCGGCGCAGTTCTGCGACGAAGTCGTAGTAGTCGTTGCGGCAGTAGGTGTCGGTGATTTCAATCGGCGTGTTGTCGGCGGTGTAGCCGACCCGGGTCATCAGCAGCATGGCGGTGCCGGGGGCGATGCCCACCAGCCTGGCGAACTCGTCCGAGGCATTGATTGCCTGGATGTGCTGCAGGGCACGCACCACGGGCTTGCCGATGCCTTCGAGGTATTCGTACAGCGAGTTGCCGATGGCTTGCGGCTGCGGCAGCACCGAGGCGGGCAGGGTGGTCATTTCAATGGCCATCACGGTGTCATCGGCTTTGCGCAAACGCTTGAGCCGCGCCACTTTGTCGGCGGGCGACAAGCCCAGGCGAATCAGCTCTTCGTGGGTCGGCTGGGTGATCTCACGCTCCAGCCATTGGGAGGTGGGCACAAAGCCCTTGAGCCGCAACATCTCGCTGAACCCGGACAGGCGGGAGAGCGGCTGCTCCAGGCGAGGCGAAATAAACGTGCCGGAGCCTTGGTTGCGGCGGATCAGCCCTTGCGCAAACAACACTTCCAGCGCCTTGCGGGCGGTGACGCGCGAGATGCTCAATTGCTCGCTGAGCATGCGCTCCGACGGCAGCGCCTGTTCGGACGTCCACTGGCCGGCATGGATCGCCGCTTCCAGCTTGCGCGCCAATTGCAGGTACAGCGGCGTGGATTGTTTGTCGTCGGGGCGCAGGGCCAGGATGGGATTCATGGTTCAGGTTTCCGATGCGGTTATTGGAGTGTTGTCGCCCGGTAATGGCCGGAAATTAATACCACTTAAATACCATGTCAATGCAACCAAAACGGTGCAGGCACTGGTTTCAGGGCCCTGCAATGGGGCCTGGTATCAAGTGGTATTAGAGAGGTCTTTATCGCGCGCAGAAGCACGCAGCCCGGCGCGGTGAACTGGTATTCACCGGCAGGCGCTGCCAGGGGCAGGAATTATTTTCAGATTATTTTACGAACGGTACGTGATTACGGCCGAATCTCGATCAGGGTGCCGTCTTTGACCAGGTTCCAGACTTCACGCATATCGACGTTGCGCATGCCGATGCAGCCGTCGGTCCAGTCCAGGGTGTGAAACCACTGCTCCGGGTAGTCTTCGGTGTCGGGCGTGCCGTGGATCATGATCATGCTGCCGGGCTTCACGCCTTCGCGGCGCGCGCGGGCGGCGTCGCTGATATTCGGGTAGGAGATGTGCATGGCCAGGTTGAAGCGGTCGCTGGTCTTGCGCCAGTCGATCCAGTACAGGCCTTCCGGGGTGCGGCGGTCGCCCTCGATCAGCTTGTGGCCCTTGGGGTTTTTACCCAGGGAAATACGGTAGGTCTTGAACGGCTGGCCGTCGTTGATCAACTGCAACTGGTGGGCCGACTTGAGCACCAGGACTTTCTCGACAGTTTTGCCGCCCAGGGTTTGCACAACGGCGGCGGGGGACAGGGTGGCGAACGACAGGCAGATAACAGCGAGCAACCAACGCATTAAAACGGTATCCCTTCAAAGGCCATCTGCCGGAGTGTTATTGAGCGGGCTTGCCCATCGGCGGCACAGCCTCGCTGCGCACCGGGTACGACTGCAGCCTGCGGTCAGCGAAAAAGCATTCTAAGGTACGTGCCACCGTGCGGAAAGCCAGCTCGGACCAAGGGATATCGGCTTCGTCGAACAGCTGTACTTCGAGGCTTTCGGGGCCTGCGGCGTAATCCAGGTCGACCAGTTCGGCGCGGTAGAAGATATGCACCTGGCTGATGTGCGGCACGTCGATCAGCGTATAGATGCTGAGGTTGCGCACGCGGGCGCAGGCTTCTTCCAGGGTTTCGCGCTTGGCGGCCTGTTCGACGGTTTCGCCGTTCTCCATGAAACCGGCGGGCAGGGTCCAGTAGCCCAGGCGCGGTTCGATGGCGCGGCGGCACAGCAGCACCTTGTCGCCCCACACCGGCACGGTGCCGGCGACAATATTGGGGTTCTGGTAGTGAATGGTCGAGCAGTGATCACACACATAACGCAGGCGACCGTCGCCTTCGGGGATGCGCTGGGTAACCGGTTTACCGCACTGGCTGCAGAAATTCATGCTGGGGTTCCTGGAAAGTGCGCCTATCTTGGCGTGGCTGGCGGGGGGCTGCAAGGTGTCGTCGGGTTTTGGGGTTGGGCGCCCGGCAGCTTTGGTGCATGATGCAAGGTAGCCAACAGACCGAGATGACTCATGCTGGACGAGCTACTTCGCCGGGTAAGCAATCACACTCCCCATACGCTGGAAACCGACGGGCGTTTCCCCGAGGCCGCGGTGCTAGTGCCAATTACCCGCAGTGACGAACCTGAGCTGATCCTGACCCTGCGCGCCAGTGGCCTGTCCACCCATGGCGGCGAAGTGGCCTTCCCCGGTGGGCGCCGCGACCCCGAAGACCCGGACCTGATCTTCACCGCGCTGCGCGAGGCCGAGGAGGAAATCGGCCTGCCGCCCGGGCTGGTCGAAGTGATTGGCCCGCTGAGCCCCTTGATCTCCCTGCATGGCATTCGAGTGACACCGTATGTCGGCGTCATCCCCGATTACGTCGAATACCTGGCCAACGATGCCGAGATTGCCGCCGTTTTCAGCGTGCCGTTGGAGTTTTTCCGACAAGACCCACGCGAACATACCCACCGGATCGATTACCAGGGGCGCAGTTGGTACGTGCCCAGTTATCGGTTCGGCGAATACAAGATCTGGGGGCTGACGGCAATCATGATCGTCGAGCTGATCAATCTGCTCTATGACGACGCCAAGATCAGCCTGCACCAGCCACCCAAGAGCTTCATCAATATCTAAGCCATCGCTTGAATGGCAAAGCCGTGAGGGAAAACCATGAAATACCGCCTGGGCGATGCCCGCGTCGAGACTCATCCACAGAGCTGGGTGGCACCCAATGCCACGCTGGTGGGCAAGGTCAAGCTGGAGGAGGGCGCCAACGTCTGGTTCAACGCGGTGTTGCGTGGTGACAACGAACTGATCTTGATCGGCAAGAACAGCAATGTGCAGGACGGCAGTGTGATGCACACCGACATGGGCTACCCGCTGACCCTCGGCACCGGCGTGACCATTGGCCACAACGCCATGTTGCACGGCTGCACGGTGGATGATTACAGCCTGATCGGTATCAACGCAGTAATCCTCAACGGCGCCAAGATCGGCAAGCACTGCATCATCGGCGCCAATTCGCTGATCGGTGAAGGCAAGGAAATCCCCGATGGTTCGCTGGTGATGGGCTCGCCGGGCAAGGTCGTACGTGAACTGACCGATGCGCAAAAACGCATGCTCGAAGCCAGCGCTGCGCACTATGTGCATAACTCGCAGCGCTATGCGCGTGATCTGGTCGAGCAGGAAGAATGAGTGCAGTTGAACGACCTGTAGCCTCGCCCTGTGTGAATATTTGCGCGCTGGACGAGGACGATATCTGTACCGGCTGCCAGCGTACGGTGAATGAGATTACGCGTTGGGGCCGCATGGATAATGCCGAACGCCGGGTGGTGCTGGGGTTGTGCCATGAGCGGGCGGTGGCGGGTGGGTTGGTGTGGGTGACTCCGGGGATATCCGGCGCCTGATAGACCGCTTTCGCGAACAAGCCTGCTCCCACATGTCGACCGCATTCCTACAGGAAAAACGCAATCAACTGTGGGAATGGGCTTGCCCGCGAGGGGGCCCTCCCAGACGACATATTTCCAAATGTGAAGTACCCTGTGCCCCTTGTTCACAGGTCCATCCCCCATGCTCTTCCTGATCGCTTACATCAGCAGCGTCGTGCTGATCAATTTCGCCTTCTCCACCGCCCCGCACCTGGACGTCATCTGGTCCGCCTGGGGTGGCCTGGTATTCATCCTGCGCGATATGGTGCAAACCCGCTTCGGCCACGGCGCAATCATCGCGATGCTGGCGGCGCTGGTGCTGTCGTACATCACCTCCGACCCGTCCATTGCCCTGGCCAGCGCCACGGCGTTCGCGGTGTCCGAGTGCATCGACTGGCTGGTGTTCAGTATCACCAAGCGCCCGCTGCACGATCGCCTGTGGATAAGTTCGGCGCTGAGCATCCCCCTCGACACGTTTATCTTCTTCGGCCTGATTGGCGCGCTCACCCCGGCGGTGGCGGGCACCGCGCTGGTGTCCAAATTCGCCGGGGTCACGGTGGTGTGGCTGATCATGGCCTGGCGTGTGCGCAAGCGAGCCGTCGTCAACTGAGGCCAATTTTTACAGTTCATGTAAAATGCCGGCCTTTCTCCCCATGATCCGCTCCCCTGAGGACCTGAGATGACCCGAATCGGAACT
>Ga0302347_1002655_pt1 | contig 17487 bp, 16 predicted proteins | sample PhyWR1_FD_202178 | JGI IMG/M metagenome (GOLD analysis project Ga0302347, IMG submission 202178) | Leaf surface microbial communities from wheat plants in UC Gill Tract Community Farm, Albany, California, United States - DLSL W.R1 (v2)... | ecosystem: Host-associated > Plants > Phyllosphere >...
CCAGATGACAAAAATAGAGATTATATAATTGATGCATCTTTTATAAAGTTCTACGAAGAACACTTCGCCTATCTTTCCAGCAGCATTATCGAAAATTTTCCTGAGCGAGCATTTGCCATCAGTCCCGCGATAGAGGCGCATAAGCGTGGTGAATACGCTTTGTCTATTCCTGTGTTTTTTGCGCAGGCGGATGGAATTCTGTTAGGTCTTACAGAGTTAGAATTGTTCTCAAGTAGAAAGCATATATCAGGTTTGGCGCAAGAAAAGGTATCGACTTCTATGGAGTCTGATAATTGGATTTGGTTGATCGATACGACTGCATGGAAACCACTAAGCGACAAGCGCCCATTTGGCTGGAGCCCCAATGAACGAACCAAAAATGCCTATACTGGAATCAATCGTAATACTATTCTTCATGGTCTAGACTTGGAGTACGCAACAGAAGTAAATAGCTTCAAAGCTTTTTCGCTACTCGCTTATATTGCTAGCTTGAGGGGGGTGCTTAAAAAAATTGATACGTTTGACGAACCTGAGCCCAAATAATAAGGTCTCATTGATCAAATAATCAACCTCTGCCGATGCAACTATCATCAGCCTTATGCTTTTCGATTACCTATCTACTTCGCATTTCATCCCTTCCCCTTATTTCGATGTGTGTATGGCACACACGCATGACAATTCAGTCAGCCAGAATACACATACACAACTGCCGAAAAGGCTGATTTTCTGCCAAAAGTCTCGAGCGGAATAAAAAACTGAGTGAAACGCACTTATCCCCCTCCCGCCGACGGACCTTGTGTCCTTTTTTTGTGCAAATCCGGATGTAGTGCAAACGAACCTGCAGACCAGGCGGGCCGTGGGGCTCTCCAGCCGATCGGCAATTGCACAGAATGCAAAGTTATGAAGGGAAATGCAGTGCGGTTGCACGGCGCTGCTCAGAGCGGAGGCTGAGGGCGTAGCGGTGAAGTGCCCGGATTCATTGGGCGGAAAATATTAAAACGCGGGATTCGGTGTGTTTACAAAAACGAGCACGATCTTTTTCGGGCAGGTATTGATGTTGTTTGGGGAGAGGCTGATTCCCTGCGGGCCACGACTGGCGGGGTTTGTAGCATATCTGTTGGATTTCACAATGCTGAACATGATCGATGATTAGCTTTATTTATATTTAAACTGATTAAAAAATCTTGGAAATAGATGTTGGTTGGTCGAAGATTTTTGTAAGTGATGAGAGTTGATTGTTGTTAGGGTATGGTTTGGGTTTGTCTGCTGTAAAGCGCCAGTATTTTTGGCGCTTAGTAAGTTTGAGTATTGTTATTTGTTGCTTAAGGTGTAGCGTGTATGAAGTGCGTTGTTTTCAATTAAGTACGCTTCGAATAGGTTGAATGCATTTACCCCTATGTCGTTTGGGGTTGTTGTACACAAGGCCGCGAGAGCAGATCCGGATCTTGAAGTCACTATTCCCGGGACGTGAATTGTGCTTGGGGGTTGGGCTGCTAGTACTTCGGAGCCGTAAACAAATTGGGTTATTTTTTCTGCATTCAAATGGGCTCCTATTCCCGGATCGCTAATCAAAAGTCCTGTGTGTCTTAATTGATATAGTATGTTATCTAGGTTGTGTTGTTCTTCGTTTATAGTTAATAGTGTTTCGAAGGTGTTTATATTTGTGGGGAGTATATAGACTTCGTACATCTTTAAAGAGGCGGAAAGAATGGCGTCAAAAAAATAAAATGATTTTTGGTCTAGCTGAGCAACTGTGAATAGTGTGTCTAGGCCAATTGTCCCAGGTTTCTGAGCTTCTATAGCAAAAGATTTTGCCAAGAGTTCTTGTCGCCACTCTTCGTTTAAGTTGCTGGCCAAGCTATTGAATCGGTCTAGCCATGTCTCGTTGATTGTTATGCTTTCAGTGCTTTCAGTGCTTTCAGTGCTTTCAGAACTTGTCTGTTCTTTATCTTGCTCCAAGTAGCGAATGTGGCTGGGGACTTTTGAATAAACTAGTAATCTGTTTATTTCCTTGGTAATAAGTCTTATGTTTTCTTCGCATTTCAATCGCTCTAAGCCTTTCTTGTTTAGGGAGTCTCGCATTTGTTCTGTTTTGAGTTCGACAAGGGCTCTAGCTTCTGCCTGAAAATACTCAGTATAGCCGACCATTTGGGCTTGTTTGGTTTTAAAGTCTAAGTATTTGAATTTCGCGTAGTCAAACTGTGATATGAATAAAGGTCCAACAGCTTTGCTTAGGTTGACACATATTTTTACTGCAGTGCTTATTCCCTTAACTGTACCAAGATTCATTCTAGATTGTCCTAAGTAAGATTTTTATGAAGCATAGCCAGCATGCTTATTGAAAATAGCTTAGGTGAAAATGTGGTTTTTTTCTAGCTGATGGTCGGGAAGGGATGTGAAAGGGCTTTTAATCTCGGCTTGAGGCTTTTGACGTTGGGGTACCTATACAATTTTTGCGCTGTATAGATTGATAGACCTTAGGGCATACGAGCGGTACGGAGCGTCCGAGCATGGTGAGGCAAAGTCCTTTAAAAGCATCAATCCCAGGTTGCCGTAAAAAGTGGCTATTTTTCGCCACCCCCAGAGAAACGGGGTGAATAATGCTCTACAGCCCTTGTAGAACGTGGCTTTGATACATGGCGACGAAAAGGTCAGGAGGACTATTTAGAAAGGTATTTAACGATAAAACCCATATAAATCAGTTAGTTGCCGAGGTTAGTAAAATAGTAGTCCTGATACCCCCATAAATAGCTGGGGTGGTCTGGAAAATAGGGTTGATAAAAGCTCTGAAAGCCTTTGTCTCTTTGGGTTAGAGAGTAGGTAAGTAAGAAAAATACCTTTAATAGTCACTTTAAATCTCAACCGGAGAATTCATTCTGGTCGGTGGGAAAGCTCTGTCTGACGTGCTCGACTCTACAGCCCCGACCGTACCGCTTGAGGGTGCATGGGATGGCATAGATGCATTGGGTAGATGTATTGGGTCGATATTGTTTGCTGCACTGGATGTGCTGTGAGCGACGAGAAGGCTCAAGACTGGGGCTTAAAGGGGAGGGAAGTGAAAGTTGGCTGGTACGAAAATGGTACAGAGAAAAATTAAGTAGGGCGTAAACCCTTGTTTTAAAGGGGCTGGAGGCTTAGTCCGTATCATCCATCATAGGGGCCACGCTAAAGCGTCTGGACACCGCAGAGCCTTTGTTTTCGTGGGTTGTAGCTGATTTCTCTAGCATTTTGCTCTACGTGTTTAAGGCGTGTTTTAGGGGGTAAAAGGGCGTTTTTCTGGAGTGAGTGGTAAAATGTACCAATCACTACTCAAATTGTACCAGTTGATTACGGCCACTATTCGAGCAGGCAAGCGCACCGACGGCAGCATCAGTTACACGGCACAAATACGCCTGTTTCGCGATGGTGCGCAAGTCTACCAAGAGAGCCAGACCTTCGCCCGAAAACAGGCAGCCCAAGCCTGGGTTCGCAAGCGGCAAGTTGAGCTTGACCGGCCCGGTGCCATCGAGCGCGCAAACCGCACCGGCGCGACAATCAAGGAAATGATCGATCGCTACCTTTTGGAATACGAGAAGCTCAGACCGCTCGGAAAAACCAGGCGCGCCACGCTCAAGGCCATTGGTGAAACCTGGCTGGGCAAGCTGCAGGATCGTGAAGTCACTAGTCAGAAGCTTGTTGAGTACACTGATGGGCGAATGATGAATGACGGCATTCAGGCGCAGACCGTGGGTAATGACTTGGCTCACTTAGGTGCTGTGCTTTCCGTGGCGCGGCCGGCCTGGTGAATCGCCCTGGGTTTCCTAGACACCTCTTTGCCTTAAATGGACTGCCCGCGTTATAGAGTCTTTTATAGGTGGCGCGGTGCTACAGGCCGATGAAGTCGGTGAGTCGCCCTGCGATGTTTATGCTTTTACTCGGGGTAATGATCGTTTCTTTCTCAAGACCTGCCCGAGGATTCTGGCGCCGACGACTTACAGTGTATTGCGGGAAGCGCGAGTGCTGTCCTGGCTGACTGGCCGCTTGAGTGTTCCTGAAGTTGTTATGGTTGCGGACAGTGTCGATGGCGAGTTTATGATCACCCGTTGCGTGCCCGGTGTACCACTTCAAGCACTGATCAGCGAACCTGCTTCGGTATTGCAGCTGTTTCGCGAGGCTTTACGTCAGCTGCAAACTGTATCGATAGTTGATTGTCCTTTCGATTCGGGCGCTGAATTTCGGCTCAGTGAACTGGACTATTTGCTGGCCCATGATTTGGCCGAGAAGTACTACGAGCTCAGTGAATGGCCCAATCTGAATACGCCGCAGCAAATGGTGGCGCACTTGCTTGCGACGTTGCCGGGCGAGGAACGAGTGTTCAGCCATGGCGACCTGTGTGGTGCGAATGTGTTTGTCGATGCCCATGATGAACTGCACTTTATCGACTTGGGCCGTGGTGGGGTTGCTGATCGCTGGCTGGACATTGCCTTTGCCCATCGATTCTTGCGCCTGGATGTTTCGCAAAACACGGCGCGCGACTTGCTCAAAGGCTTGCAAGAGCCCGATAATCCGACCAAACGCGAGTTTTTCGAGCAGCTGGATGAGTTTTTTTAGTGTGAAACCCCAACGGTCAATCACGGGTCACCCCCTTCTATTGCTGGAGAGCGGGTGTTGGGCATATCCCCAGTCGGACTTGTTCGCGCGCAAGGCAGAGGAAATTGCATGCTCATTGTTTTTAGCGGCCTTCCAGGCACTGGCAAAACCACAATCGCACGTAAGCTGGCTGCCAAGGCGGGCACTGTCTATCTGCGTATCGACACGATTGAGCAGGCAATCCGCAATGCTGATGTATTAAGTCGTGATGTGGGCCGTAGCGGTTATCTGGTTGCGAACGAACTGGCGCTGAGTAACCTTGGTTTGGATCATACGGTGATTGTGGATTGTGTTAATCCGGTCGCTGAAAGCCGGCAGATGTGGGCTGAGGTTGCAGCGCGGGCAGGCGTCCCGATAGTGAATATTCAGGTGATTTGTTCGGATCAGACTGAGCATCAACGCCGGGTAGAATCAAGGGCGGTTGATGTCGCCGGGTTGACCCCGCCCACTTGGCAGTCAGTTGTGAATCATGAGTATGAAGCGTGGGTCACTGCTCCATTTACCCTGGACACAGCGAGGATGTCTGCAATTGATGCAGTGGAGTTGATTATGGCGCAGCTTTCTTGCGCAGTGCGGGCTTGACTGACTGGACCAAGCACCCAGTTAAAACCTCGGGATTAAAGCTTCCGCGCCATCAGCCACTGTTCCTTCCCCCATGCCTGAAAACACTCCAGAACCTGCCAGCCGCGTTTGGCGTAGTACTCGTGGCGATCATGGGTGTGAAGGTAAAGGGTTGAAGTACCACCGGCCTTTGCCTGGCTGCAGATTCCCTCGATCAGTTGCTCTGCCAGGCCACGCTTTCTTGCGTGTGTTGCGACAAACACGCACGCCAGCCAAGGGCCAAGTTCCGGACGTGCTGGCAGGTCGCTTGCGGCCAGTGCAGCGCCCCCTAGCAACTGTCCATTCTCTATTGCAATCAGGCATTGCCAGTCGCCATTGGCCTGGCCCTCAGCGAATTCATGTTGCCAGTTCGCCAGTGGTTGCTCCTTGAATTCGTAAGTGAACTGTTGGTGCAGCCACTGCGCCATTGTGTTGCTGTATTGCATGTGGTCACGGAGCCAAACCAACTGGAGCATGCAGGTCTTCCTTGTCTGTTTTCCTTAGGTATGTGCGGGCCGAAGGTACGGGGTACTCGATTATGGATCCGCAAGCAATCGGCGGTCCTATTTTCTAGACTCGGCTTATGTCTTCACGCCTTATGTTATGACACCTAATGTCATTGAGTTTTCACTTTTTCTGAAAAAATGGGCAGTTTCGCCAAGGAAGCCAACAAAATGATTGTGGTTGTTGAAGGGATCAGTGCCGCAGGTAAAACCACCTGGTGCAACCAGGCAGCATCAGCCAGCCTTGTGCCGGAGTCCTTTGCTGCGGATCGCAAGAGCCAGCCTGTGCATGGGGCGCAAGCTGCCGCCTACTGGACCCGCTGGAATGCCAAGCGCTGGAGTGATGCCTGCTTTATCGAGCAGTCGTGCGGGCTGGCTGTGTGCGATACCGATCCGTTGAAGCTGCATTACAGCTGGTGCCTTAGGCAAATTGGCAAGAGCACCGAGGCCGAGTGGCAGTTAGCGTGGCAGGCAGCGCGTCGCGCGATCGCTGCGCAGCAACTGGGCTTTGCCGATGTGTATCTGGTCAAGGTCATTGACGCCGCGACTGCGCGGTCCCAGATGCAGGGTGATTCAAGTCGGACACGCACGAACTTCGAATTGCACCTGAGGCTGCAAGCGCCTCTGCTTGACTGGTACCGGGCAATCGAGCAGGTTTTCACCGGGCGCGTCCACTGGGAGCTGTCGGGGGATCTGAAAATCCCGTCGATGCCTTCCAATGACCGCAGATACGCTGTGCAAGCATTTGATGCGTTGTTGGCTTCTCTGCCCGAGGCTGCTTTAGCGGGTATTGCGGGGGGAAAGTAGGTCTATAGTTAGCTGTAGTCCGCCCTCTGAGATTATTCCCATGTCCACTTCGCGTTCGCTGATTACAGCTCTTACATGCCTGGCACTTGCTTGCAGCTCAGCGACTGCGCTGGCCGATCCCGGTAACGGCAATGGGCAAGGCAAGGGAAAGGGCGGCCAGCAATATGATCAGGATCATGGCAAGCAGGGTGGCCATGGCAATAAAGGCCAGAAGTCCGGTAATGACGATTGGTCTCATGGCCCAAGTATCAATCGCGCGAGCACATTGGACATTATTCTTGGTCATCGTGATTACTGGACGCGCGGGCAAGCCTTGCCGCCAGGGATACAAAAGAATCTGGCACGGGGCAAGCCGCTGCCGCCAGGTATCGCCAAAAAACTCGATGGTCGGCTGGCCAGCAGGCTGCCGCACTATGACGGGTATGAATGGCAGCAGGTGGGTACTGATCTGATACTGGTCTCCATTGCTACCGGGCTTATTTATGAGGTGCTTAATGGTGCCTTCGATTGAGGCGCAGTTGCTGTTCGATGCCCGGTGATCCTTGCGCGGTAATGAAAAAAGCCCGGGTTGCAGGGCTTTTTTTACCGCTAGCAGCACTAAGTAGCTGTTTTTGAATAAATTTATTTAAAAAGTGCTTCCCAAACCCGGAGAGTGGGGGTATATTTGCGCTCGTTCTTACAGCGAACCCTTACAGGTTCACAGCGATTGGCAACACTCGCAGGCTGCAAGCATCGACAAATGAATGTCAGGCATTCATCGCTACAGATACAGGGGCGTCGCCAAGCGGTAAGGCAGCAGGTTTTGATCCTGCCATGCGTTGGTTCAAATCCAGCCGCCCCTGCCATATTTCAGATCTTGTCCAGCGTCGGACGGGAATCTTCTAGTCCAGCGTCAACGCCGTCAGGCTTGACGCGACCTCGCAAGTAAACAAATCCTTCGCTTAACCCCCAAATTTTTATGCGTTCAAGTCCTGTTTACGTTCGGATCGGCCCTGCTTGATCTCTTCAGGTCAACCGATTGCCTGCGAAATCAGCGCGAACTGGCGAACCCGACCAGAGGCTTGCGGGGGAGTGCCCAGGGCCATTTGGGTCACACGGTCTACCGGCTCCAGGCCTGTGTCCGTCAGCCACTCTCCCAGGCCGCTGTCTTGCGCAATATCGATACGGACAAACTGGCCGGGGATCCGGGCGAGCAGGGTGGCAATCAGATGTTTGGCTTGCTGGAGGTTTTCAGCGATGACCGGACCAATGCAATGGCCACGTCCGGCGCGGCGCAACAGGGCAAAAGCCTGCAACTGACCGTCACGCATAATACCGGCCGAGTGTTCCAGCGAATCGTGCAACTGCGCGAAGATGGCGCTACGGTCCAGGCCGCTGCCGACGTTGGCCAGGGCCAGTTGGCGGGCCTGATCCGATTCGTCGAGAGTACGGCAATGCTCGCTTTCGGGTAGTTCCTGGAAGACCACGGCTTGTGCCAGGCCCTGGCGCTGCTCAATGGTGCCGAATTCAACAAAGCCCTGGCTCAGATAAAGTGGTGCACCAGCGACGGAAGCATTGAGGATGGCCGTGCCGGGCTTGCATGCCTCAAGTGCCTGCTCCATCAACCGGCGGCCAATGCCCTGGCCCTGAAAGGCGGGGTTGACCACCACCAGGCCGATGGTGGCAAAGGCGCCCTGGGGGCAGGCAAATGCCGTACCAATCAATTGATCATCGCGGCAGGCCACAAATCCTTTGAATGCACGGTGCAACAGGTCCCAGTCTTCAAGGCGATGGGGCCAGTGCAATTGTGCGGACAAGGCATAAGCTGCGGGCAAATCTGCCCGGGTCATGGAGCGATATGTACAGGCAGTCTGGGGCAGTGCGGACATGGGGATCTCCTTGAACATGTGCGCACTATCTACCGTTATTACGCCCGGGTTTTCAACCCCCGGGCATGGTTTCATGCTTGCTCGACACGATACTCGCCACCTGCCGTGACTGGCAGTTGAGGTAAGCCGAGGATTGCAGCCAGCTCTGGTCGGGGTACCAGGCGAACATAAACTGGCCGTTCTTGAGTTTGTCGACTACTTGGCGTGCCACTTGCGGGCGAACCGCCGGGCAACCCAGGCTGCGTCCGATGCGGCCCTGGGTTTTGCTCCATTGCGGGTTCACGTAGGCGGCAGGGTGGATCACGATCGCCCGTTCACGGGCCAGATCGTTGATGCCCGGTTCCAGGCCATCCATGCGCAGCGAGTAGCCGTGGGCGCCGATATAGCTTTCCTGGGTGCTGAACAGGCCCAGGCTGGACTGGTTGCTGCCGTTGGTGTTGGAGAAGCTGGTCGCGAAGTTTTCACCGGATTGTTTTCCGTGGGCGACCAGATCGCGCAGAACCAATGTCTTGCGGTTGAGGTCAAATATCCAGAGACGGCGTGCAGTTGAAGGTTGCGAATAATCGATCACTGCCAGATGCCGGGCCTGCTTGGCGCCATTGTTGACGGCGCATTGCATGGCGCTCAGGGCGCTTTTCAAGGCTTGTGGATTGAGCTCGGGTGCGGCATGACTAAGCTTGTTGAGCAATTGTGGATTGGCTGCGTAGGCAGTGCTGCAGGTTGCACTCAGTGCGATGACGGCCAGACAAAAGCGACGTAAAAAGATGAGCATAAATAACGTGTTCTCGATTGTAGTCAGGCCAGCATCTTGCGCCGATAACTTGGCGATCCTGCTTTAGGTGCTAGCCTGAGGGTTTGCTGTGCCCGCTGATTCAGTTGACGGCCATTAATTGGAGTAAAGCAGTTGTTCAAAAAACGCGCATTTTACTTGAGCATTGCCTTACTGACTGCGCCACTGGTCGCTGTAGCCGATCCCCTACAAGCAGATGCCGACAGTCCGATACAGCAGGCGCTTGGCCAGTTGCCCCAGGCATGTCCGAGCCTGGCTGCGCGCGTTAATGGGCCTGCGCAGCAATTGCTGCAGAGTTTTTATCAGGGGCAACAAGACCAGCCTGTATGGGTGGATTCTCAACGGTTGGGTGCACTGCAGACAGCATTGGCGCAACTGGCAGATGACGGTCTGGACCCCGCTAATTACCCGTTGCCTGCACCGCGGGATCTGTGTGCCGATATCGAAATCAGCCAGCAGTATCTGCAGGCATTGCAGGATTTGCACTATGGTCGCTTGCCACAGGCAAAGTTCGAGCCGGTGTGGCATGCCAATGAAGTACCGCAAGACCGCCAGGCCTGGACCCTGGCTGTAGCCGGCCCGGGTTTGCAAGATGTGCCCAGGGCCTTTGCCCAGGCGCGCCCGCAAAGCGAGCTGTATCAGAACCTGCGTCGGGTCTATGCACGCCAGCGTCAGCAACCACTGCCACAATGGCAACCGCTGGCCAGCGGCCCCTTGCTGCGTCCGGGCATGCAGGATGCGCGGGTACCCGAACTGGCAAAGCGGCTGGTTAGCGAAGGCTATCTGAGTCATATGCCGACGACAGTGGATCACCATTACACCAATGAACTGGCAGCAGCGGTCAAAAGCTTTCAGCTCGATCACTCGTTGCAGGCTGACGGGGTAATCGGTGCGGGAACACTGAAAGAGCTGAATATCAGCCCCCTGGAACGACGCGAACAACTTCGCATCAACCTGGAGCGTTTTCGCTGGATTGCACAGGACCTTGAACCCACCAGCCTGCTGGTCAATGTGCCCGCTGCACAGTTGACCGTGTACCAGAGCGGTGTGCCTGTCTGGCAGACACGCACCCAGGTCGGACGTGCCGAGCGCCAGACGCCGCTGCTAAAATCCCGGGTCAATCGCTTGACCCTTAATCCGACCTGGACCATCCCCCCAACCATTTTTCGCGAAGACAAGCTGCCGCAGATCCGCCGCGATCCGACTTTTCTCAGTCGCCAGGACTTGCAGATAGTGGACAGCAACGGTCAACCGTTGGCGGCCCAGGATATTGATTGGGACCGACCGGGCAATATCCTGCTGCGCCAGGGGGCCGGACCGCGAAACCCGCTGGGGCGAATCGCCATCCGCTTCCCCAATCCGTTTTCTGTGTACTTGCATGACACTCCAAGCCAGGCCCTGTTCAGCAAGGGGCCACGGGCGTTCAGTTCGGGGTGTGTGCGGGTTGAGGCGGTGTTCCAGCTGCGCGACCTGCTGGTGACGCCAGCCGAGAAGGTGCGCAGTGAAGAGCTGTTGAGCACCGGGTTGACCCATGAGTTCAGGCTGTCCAACCCGACACCGATCCTGATGACCTACTGGACAGCCCAGGCGAACAAGGATGGCAAGGTGACCTATGCGCCGGATATCTATAACCACGACCCGGCATTGATTGCGGCGCTGGCGGGTAAAAAATAGCCTGCGGTGGGCGCATGCTTCGCCAGCTGCTACGCGAGAGGTTTTGCGCCATAACACGGTGTAACTTGCCTCTGCCGCAAGCCAGCCTCTAGTATTCAGCTCCCGATCATTGACCGTGAGAGCCCCCCATGACCCGCTGGCCCGATTCTCGTCTTGTCGATTTGCTGGGTATCACCCATCCCGTAATCCAGGGGCCGATGCTGGGTGCCGGTGCCGATATCATGATCGGTGTCGCAAAGGCCGGGGGGCTTGCCTCTCTGGCATGTGCCACGTTGAATCTGCAGGCCATCCGCGACGAAGTGGCGGCTTTTCGGGCGGCCAGCGACAAGCCGTTCAATCTGAATTTTTTCTGCCATCAATCCCCTGAGTACGATGAAGCCGCAGCCCTGCGCTGGAAGGCGTTGTTCAAACCTTATTACACCGAGCTTGGCGCCGATTTTGACGCGCCAACCCCGGTGTCGAGCCGGGCGCCTTTTGATGAGGCCACCTGCGCGTTGGTCGAGGAGTTGCGCCCGCCGGTGGTGAGTTTTCACTTCAGTCTTCCTGCGCCGGATCTGCTTGCGCGGGTCAAGGCTTGCGGGGCGAAGGTCATCAGTGCTGCCACCACGGTCGAAGAGGCGCAATGGCTGGAGCGTCATGGCTGTGACGCGATCATCGCCATGGGCTACGAAGCCGGCGGGCATCGGGCGATGTTTTTGAGTAACCAATTGACCACGCAAATCGGTACCTTTGCCCTGGTGCCGCAAGTTGTCGATGCGGTGTCGGTGCCGGTGATTGCCGCAGGCGGCATCGCCGATGCGCGCGGTATTGCGGCGGCCTTTGCCCTGGGGGCCAGTGCCGTGCAAATCGGTACCGCCTACCTGTTTTGCCCCGAGGCAAACATTACTAGGCCCCATCATCGGGCCTTGCGCGAAGCCGGTTCCAGCGACACGGCGTTGACCAACCTGTTTACCGGCCGACCCGCCCGCGGCATCGTCAACCGGGTGATGCGCGAGCTGGGGCCGATCAACCCGCAAGCACCGGCGTTTCCCTTGGCCGGTGGGGTTTTGCTGCCGCTAAAAGCCAGGTCGGAACCACAAGGCTCTGGCGATTTTATCAACCTGTGGGCAGGCCAGGCTTTCCCCCTGAGCCCCGGGCGCAGCGCCGAGTTGTCTGCCTATGAACTGACGTGCAAGTTTGTCGAGGGTTATGCCGCCCGCTCGGCATGCATATAATCGGTTTGCGCCGCATGGCTGGAGGTGCGGATCAGCAGCACGATCGCACCTGCTACCGGCAGGCTCACCAGCAGCAATGCATAACGCAGCGACTCAATGCCGAAGGCCGGTTGCAGGGCGTCACTGAACAGACCGGCCAGCAGCGGCCCCAGGCCAACCCCCAGCAGTGTCGAGATAATGGTTTGCAAGGCCATTGCCGTCCCCCGGCGGTTGGCCGGGACCAGTTGGGTGACCAGGTTGTACGACGGCGCCACCCACCAAACGGCAAAAAAACTGTACAGCGCACACCACAGCATCGAGCTGGGGATGGGCACGTTGCCCAGTTGGGTCCACACGGTGTTGGGCCACAGCAGGTAGGCAAACAGTGCAGTGATTGCCGCCACATGACCGATCACCGGAATGCCCACTTGCCAGTGCGGGTTGCGCGGGGTCAGGTGGTCGCTCAGCCAGCCGCTGAATAACGCGCCGACCCCGGCAAACCCTCCGCAGATAAACCCGGCCAGCAGCCCCGCATGTTGCAGCGACAAGCCATGGGAGCGCACCAGGAAACTGGTGTTCCACATGCCGATGGCATAGGAGCCCAGGGTGGTCAGGCCGCCCGCCATCACCAGGCAGCGGTAGGCGGGCAGGGCCCAGAGTTTGCGTGCCTCGCTGCCCAGGCTTTGCAGGGGGTGGGCGCCATGGCCACTGGCCAGATCCCAGCGGCCACGGGCCGGGTCTTTGGCGACAAAGGCCAGTAACGTGGAAAACAATAACGCTGGCATGCCGATCACGATAAACGCCATGCGCCAGCCGTATTGCTCAACCACCCAGGCGCCCAGACTCAGGCCGATCACCGCGGAAAACGTCGGCGCCGCGGTAAAGCAACTGATGGCAAACGAGCGCCGATGGGGCGGGTACAGGTCGGCAATGATTGACATCGATGCCGAGGTGGTCGGCGACTCGCTTACTGCAACCGCCATACGCGCTGCGGCCAGCATCCAGAAACTCACCGCCAGGCCGCAGAGCATGGTGGCCACGGCCCACAGCAGGCAGGCGATGGCCAGCAGGCGGGTGCGTGACATGCCATCAGCGAGGCGCCCGGCAGGCAGTGCGAGCAGGGCGTAGACGCTGGCAAAGGCCAGGCCGGAAATCAGCCCCATAGCCGTGTCGCTGACGCCGAACTCGGCCTTGATCGGTTCAATCATCACCGCCAGGATCTGGCGCCCGACAAAGTTGTCGGCAAACAAGGCCGCCAGCAACAGCAGCAAGGCATGGCTGCGCCAGCCGACCGGAGCATTGGACATGGTGGATTCCCTGTCTGATAAAAACGCCAAAGGCGCTGACCCGGTCAGCGCCCCTGGCAAGGAACAACCCTTCAAGCCCGCTGGCGGGCCAGGGTCATGGCGGTGTCTTCGATCATGTCTTCCTGACCGCCAACCATGCCGCGGCGGCCCATCTCCACCAGAATCTCGCGAGCCGGTACGCCGTACTTTTTCTCGGCGCGCTTGGCGAACAGCAGGAACGAGCCATACACCCCGGCATAGCCCATGGTCAGGGCATCGCGGTCACTGCGGATCGGGAAGTCCATGATCGGCACCACCAGGTCCTCGGCGACATCCTGAATGCCAAACACGCTGACCCCGGTTTCAATGCCCATGCGGTCACACACGGCCACCAGGATTTCCATCGGTGTATTGCCCGCACCAGCACCCAGCCCGGCAGCGGCTGCGTCGATGCGCGTGGCCCCGGCTTCGATGGCAGCGATGGAGTTGGACACGCCCATGGACAGGTTGTGATGACCGTGAAAGCCGATCTCGGTGTCCGGGTGCAGCGCCGCGCGCAAAGCCGCCACTCGCGCCTTGATATCGTGGGGCAGCATGTAGCCGGCCGAGTCGGTGAGGTAGACGCAGTTGGCGCCGAAGCTCTCCATCAACTTGCCCTGCTTGACCAGCCCCTCGGGGCTATTCATGTGGGCCATCATCAAAAAGCCCACAGTGTCCATGCCCAGCTTGCGCGCATAGGAAATGTGCTGCTCCGACACATCGGCTTCGGTGCAGTGGGTGGCCACGCGAATGGTGTTGACCCCCAGTTCGTAAGCCATTTGCAGATGATCCACGGTGCCGATGCCGGGCAGCAGCAGGGCCGACACCCTGGCCTGTTTCATCATCGGGATCACTGCCGACAGATATTGCTCATCGGTGTGCGCCGGGAAGCCGTAGTTCACCGAGCTGCCGCCCAGGCCATCGCCGTGGGTGACTTCAATCAGGGGCACACCGGCGGCATCCAGGCCGCAGGCGATATCTTTCATCTGTTGCAGGCTGATCTGGTGGCGCTTGGGATGCATGCCGTCGCGCAGGCACATGTCATGCACGGTGATTTTTTTGCCGCGAAGATCCATAGTCGGCTCCTTATGCGAGGGCAGGTTGAGGGGCGGATGCCTTGAGTTGCAGTTCGCCCTTGAGGATTTCCTCGGCGAACATCTCGGCGGTGCGCGCAGCGGCGGCGGTCATGATGTCGAGGTTGCCGGCGTACTTGGGCAGGTAGTCGCCCAGGCCTTCGACCTCCATAAAGATTGATACACGATTGCCGTCAAATACCGGCCCGTTGACCAGCTTGTAGCCGGGCACATACTGCTGAACCTGCTCGATCATGCTGGCAATGGCCAGGCTGATCGCGGCTTGATCCGGCTCGGTTTCAGTCAGGCAATGCACGGTGTCGCGCATGATCAAGGGCGGCTCGGCCGGGTTGACGATAATGATCGCCTTGCCTTTTTTCGCTCCGCCTACTTGCTCGATGGCGCTGGCAGTGGTGCGGGTAAATTCGTCGATATTCTTGCGCGTACCCGGGCCTACGGATTTCGATGCTGCCGTCGCCACGATTTCGGCATAGGCCACAGGTTGTACGCTGCTTACGGCAGCCACCAGCGGAATGGTCGCCTGGCCGCCGCAGGTGACCATATTGACGTTCATTGCGCCGCGCTTGAGGTTGGCCTTGAGATTGACCGGTGGCACGCAGTATGGGCCGATGGCGGCGGGCGTGAGGTCGATCATGAGCACGCCCAGCTCGTTGAGCTTGCGGCTGTTTTCGGCATGTACATAAGCCGAGGTGGCGTCGAAGGCGATCTGGATATTGTCTGCCAGTACATGGGGCAGCAACCCGTCGACCCCGTCACTGGTGGTTTTCAGGCCCATTTCCCGGGCACGGCTCAGGCCTTCGGAAGTGGCGTCGATACCCACCATCCAGACCGGTTCCAGCACTTCGCTGCGCAGCAGCTTGTAAAGCAGATCGGTGCCGATATTGCCCGGCCCGATCAGGGCGCATTTGATCTTTTTGTTCATGGGAAGGCTCTCGAACGGGGGTTAGGGCACAAAGCGCAGCTGGGCAGAACCCAGGCCGCTAAGTGTCAGGCTGACCTCATCGCCGGGTTGTACCGGCACCAGCGGCGCCAGTGCCCCGGAGAGGATGATTTCGCCCTTGCGAAACGGGATATCGAACTGGCCCAGGGTATTGGCCAGCCAGGCCACGGCCGCGCAGGGGTGGCCCTGGACCGCCGAACCAAAACCGTGACCGGCGGGCTGGCCGTTTTTGTGCAGGTGCAGTTCGACCTTGGCCAGATCCAGCTCGCGGGGGTTGATGCGCTGCTCGCCGAGGGCGAACACGCCGCAGGAGGCGTTATCGGCCACGGTGTCCTGAATGCGGATTTTCCAGTCGGCGATCCGCGAATCGACAATTTCGAAGCACGGCACCACCCATTGACTGGCAGCCATGACGTCCTCGGCAGTGATGCCGGGGCCGTGTAAATCTTCGCCGAGGATAAAGGCGATCTCGCCTTCAGCACGGGGCTGCACCAGGTGGTGGGCAGCAAAGCTGACATTGCTGTTGTCGCCGACCTGCATGCTATCGGTCAAAAAGCCGAAGTCGGGTTGGTGCACATCGAGCATTTCTTGCACCGCACGGCTGGTGACGCCGATTTTCTTGCCGACTACCTGTTCACCCAACGCCTGGCGGCGTTGCAAAAAGCGCAGGGAAATCCGGTAAGCGGTTTCCAGGGTCAGGTCCGGGTAGCGTTGGGTCAGCGGCGCCAGGCTGCGGCGTTCGCGCAAGGCGGCAAACAGCTCATCGCCCAGGGCTTCAATCAACTGTGTGTCCATATTTACGCTCTCTCTAAAACCCAATTCCTTTGTTGGTAACCCTCTGTGGGAGCGGGCTTGCTCTCGATGGCATCAACAAGGTGTGTCTGACAGACCACATCGCCTGCATCGCGAGCAAGCCCGCTCCCACAGTTGTTATGTGTGTTGGTTCAACCCGGCCACACGCTTGATTCAGCGCCGCCGTCCACTTCCAGAATCTTGCCGGTGACCCAGCGTGATGCAGGGCTGGCCAGGTACAGCGCCGCCGCGGCGATATCTTCTACTTCGCCCAGGCTTTGCAGCGGCGTGGCCTTGACCATGCCGTCGCGCATGGCCACCGGCAGTACGCGGTTCAGGGCGTCGGTGAGGATCGGCCCGGGAGCAATGCCGTTGACCCGCACCTGTGGCGCGAAGTCCTGGGCCAGCAGGCGGGTCATATGGCTCAGCGCAGCCTTGGCGGTGCCGTAGGCGCTGAACTGGGTTTGCGCATATCGCGCTGCACCTGAAGTGATATTGATAATGTTGCCGTTGCCCGCCTCACGCATATGGGGCACGCACAGCTGGCTCAGGTGGTAGGCCGACGACACGTTGAAACGCATGATTTCTTCAAAACGCTCCACGCTCAGGGTCAACGGGTCGTTGGGGCCAGCGCCGCCGGCGTTGTTGACCAGGTGGGTGATGCGGCCCATCTGCTCACGTGCCTGGGTGACCAGCATGCTGCGTTGTACGCTGTTATTTACATCGCAACTCAGGGCCAGGGCGCGGCGGCCCAGGGCGCGTACTTCTTCGGCTACGGCTTCAACGTCGCTCAGGGTGCGGGCGGCCAGGACCACATCGGCCCCTGCTTCGGCGTAAGCCAGGGCGATGCCGTGGCCAATGCCACGACCGCCACCGGTGATCACGGCCACGCTGCCGCTAAGGTTGAAGCGCTGAATAATGTTCATAAATCGTCCTTTTTTATTGGCGGGGCGCCCACAGGTCAGGCAGGCCAGGATCACTGGCGGCAATCAGGCGCTTGAGCAGCACTTTAAGCGCCTGGGCATCACCGGGGCCAAGTTTGGTCGACACGTTCTCTTCCACGGCCTTGGCCAGCGCCAACTGTTGCAACGACGCCTCGCGGCCGGTGGCGGTCAGCACATATCGCGGTTGCTGCTGGCTGCCTTCGAGGGCGACGAGGTTCTGTTTTTCCAGGAAACGCATGCTGGCCACGGTCACCACATGCCCGGTGTAGCTGGTGAAGGTGTTGATTTCGTGGAGGGTCAGGTTGTCGCGGATGCACAGTACCGAGAG
>Ga0302347_1002659_pt1 | contig 17463 bp, 15 predicted proteins | sample PhyWR1_FD_202178 | JGI IMG/M metagenome (GOLD analysis project Ga0302347, IMG submission 202178) | Leaf surface microbial communities from wheat plants in UC Gill Tract Community Farm, Albany, California, United States - DLSL W.R1 (v2)... | ecosystem: Host-associated > Plants > Phyllosphere >...
CGTATCCAGCGCAACTACAGTTCCCAGTCCCAGTTCGCTTTCGGTATCGCTGATCCAACGCTGACCAAGTGTAAAAGGCATAAGTTTTCGGCTCTTTTTCAGTGACGTATAAATTCTGGCAAAAACACAACGACCGCCTAGAATCAGGCAGTAGTGGAAAATTTAGATTATGGATTCGAAGAAAGGGCGATATGGTACTGGATGGCAGCGCATTCGTCACCTACTGCTCATCATTCGATTAACAGAGATACTGACCGCTTTATCCATTACCGCTATTTTTAAAACAGCCCTAATTGTCCTGTCATCAGTGTAGCAAAATCATCGCCAACAAAGGGTAAAATTCCTTCTGCTACCGGCTGTAACTGACGAGTCAGGTAACTTTCATAGTCCAGTGGAGCAGTTTGATAATCAACAGGCTGTGGGCCATGAAGGGTCATTACATACTGTATGGTGCCTTTATTTTGATACTGCAGAGAGCGACCGTGTCGCAGATTATGCTCATCGGCGAGTCGGGCTGCGCGCACGTGAGGCGGGATATTTTTAATATATTCATTCAGTGGTCGCCGCAGCCGTTTACGATAAATCAGCTGAGAGTCCAGCTCTCCGGCCAGTAAACGAGCGATAGTTTCTCGAATATAGTCCTGATAAGGTTCATTACGGAAAATACGCAGATATAGCGCTTGCTGGAATTCTTGTGCTAAAGGTGTCCAGTCGGTGCGGACGGTTTCCAGCCCTTTAAACACCATACGCTGCTTGTCTTTTTCTTGCACCAGACCCGCATAACGTTTTTTACTGCCCTGATCGGTACCACGAGTAGTGGGCATTAAAAAACGGCAATAATGAGTTTCGTATTCCAGTTCCAGAGCACAGGTCAGTTGCTGGGTCTGCCAGAGATGAGTTTGCCACCACTGATTAACATGGGTGATTAACTGCTGGCCTATCTGTTTTGCCCTCGGCTCATCCTCGGCTTGCTTGAGCCAGACAAAAATTGAGTCGGTATCGCCATAAATGACATCATACCCTTGGGCTTCTATCAAGGTTTTAGTCTGGAGCATTATCTCATGCCCTCTCAGGGTAATAGATGATGCCAGGCGAGGATCAAAGAAACGACAGGCATCCGTTCCCAGCACACCATAAAATGCATTCATAATGATTTTTAGTGCCTGTGAAAGCGGTTGATTGCCCTGACGCTTGGCTTCATCACGTCCCTCCCAGATTCTGGCCACAATGTCAGGTAAACAGTGTACCTGGCGGGAGAAACGGGCATCAAGAAATCCAGCAACAGAGTGCTGATCATCAGGGGCTGCCATGCCTTCCACTAATCCCACGGGATCAATAAGAAAGGTACGGATAATTGAGGGGTAGAGGCTTTTATAGTCCAGTACCAGTACCGAGTCATAAAGCCCCGGACGAGAGTCCATCACATAGCCACCAGGGCTACCCTGTACGGGCACTTCTCCTATATTAGGAGCGACAAATCCCGCGCGATGCATGCGTGGAATATACAGATGCCCAAAAGCCGCAACCGAACCGCCATGTTTATCTAGCGGTAAACCATTAACGCTGGAGCGTTCCAGTAAAAACGGCATCAACTCGGTTTTATGGAAAATACGCGTCACTAATTCACAGTCTTTAAGGTTATATCTCGCCAGGGCGGGTTTATCTTCAGCAAACAGTCGATCTATCTCATTCATTCTGTCCCAGGGATTATCAATCGCTTTCCCTTCCCCCAGTAGTTCACGGGAGACGGTTTCCAGTGAGAAAGATGAGAAGCTCCAGAATGCGGATTTCAGGGCTTCAATACCGTCGATAATGACGCGTCCTGCCAGCTGAGCAAAGAATACCCCTTTTTTAAAACCATGCTCCCGCCATTCGATTTCGCTCCGTTCACGTCCCAGATATAACGGTACTCGATAACGCTCGGCCATCTGCTGTAGTACGCGAAAATCAAACTGGATAACGTTCCAGCCAATCACAATATCGGGATCATACCGTGCAAACCAGTCATTCAGTTTTTGTAGCAGTAGCGGGCGGCTGGCAACATATTCCAGAGAGAAGTCCAGTTCACTGTTGCTGGTTCTCTCATTCTCGCTCCCCAGCATATAGACTTGACGCTGGTCGCAGCCCTGCAGGCCAATACAGTACAGTTCACCATGGCGATTGGTTTCAATATCTAACGATACCCATTTTAGCGGCGGGCGATAATCTGGGGCGGGTTTCAGTCGCGTCTCTTTAAAGTCTTGGCCTTGCTGAGTTCCACTGAACCAGACCGGAGCAGTAACAAACCGTTCCATAAGATAACGTTCGGGGGGACGAATATCGGCTTCGTAAACACGGATACCTTCATCACGAAGTTTTTTCTCCAGTCGCATTAACTGGCGATGCGACTGACAATAAAGTCCCAATACCGGCTGGCGCTGAAAGTCACGTAGTGTCAGGGGCATCAGGCGAAATCCCCGCTCGCCCGCCAGAATACGCATGGCCTCAGTGCGCTGGATTTCGGGAATAAAAGCGACAGACTCCTGAATGGGCAGAGTCACTTTGACAGCTCCCTCATCGGTCGCCAGCCAGAAAAATACCTCGGTACCTTGCGGGGTATCTCGCCAGTGCCGGGTGAGTAAAAAGCCCTGACGCGTATTAGACACAGTAGACTCTCATTGGGATAACGACTCTGATTATACCCTAAATCGCTTATGTTGTTTCCAGACTATGTGGAGTAGTTTCCGATGGGGGGCAGTTAATTGTGAATATTTCTGATGAGGTAAAGGGAGTTTTTTAGGCTCCCTGAATTGTATGGTGATGGTTCAAACAGCTAAGAAAGAGCCGCTTTCTTTTCCAGACGTGACATCCTGTCCAAATATCCCATCACCAGGGCTGACAGCACGAAGGTCAAGTGGATGTTGACATACCACATCAGCTTATTGTCGGGGATATTATGCGCATCCATAAAAACGCGCAGCAGATGGATAGACGAGATAGCAACAATAGAAGCAGCGACTTTGTTTTTCAGCGACCCATTTTTAGGTAAGAGGAAGGGGCTGGTACAAGTACAAATTCTGCCATTGCCAGCACATTCTGATAAATGAATAATATATCCGTCATACTTCAAATTACCCGGGTGTTACTTTCGTGAAACGCATCGAATCACATAGTATGTCTGTGCTCATCAACGCGTTTCATTCAGGGTCTACAAGCAACTCGAATTATTTAGGGTATAATTTTTCAGATTATTAAATAAAAAATAAAAGGCATCAAGATGAAAAAAATATTACTGGTTGGGGTGTTATGTTTGTTTTCTACAGCGCCAGTCCTGGCGATGAGTTGCGATAATCCCATTAATGCTTACGACAGAACTTATTGCGCAGCATCAGAAATGATACAGCTAGACCAGAGTCTTAATGAGCAATATAGCAAGACCATGAAATCATTAACTAAAGAGCAATCTTCTTTAGTTAAAAAAGCACAAATCAAATGGATCCGTGAACGTGATAATGATTGTTCATCAGCAGGATCTATCGGCGTTGTTTGTGTAAATGACAAAATGAAAACCAGAATTGCCACGCTTAACCAGATTGAAAGAGAATGCAAAGCATCGGGTTGTACTAACGCGCTGCTGAGTAAAGATTAACGCTGAAGAATTGCGTAAGTTAAGCTACTGCTGCGTCAGGCGCAGCAGTTAGCCTTTCTGTTCAGGCTGCCGCGGACTCACGGATTTCAATGGTACCGATATGCATGCCTGCGTGGGCCAGCATATTAATCAGCTTATCGATGCTGAAAAGCTGAACTTTCATGTTTTACGCTCCTGAATGAGTTCTCTGAACCGTTTTTGTGCCAGTTGAACATCAGGATCTTTTACACGTATTTCACGTACGCCTAATCCAGCGTTGCTAAAAGACTTCCAGTCGTTAGGATCCAGCCCTTGTTGCACTCTATCCAGTTGATGTCCAATTTCTTTTTGTATTTCATTGGGGAACTTCTTTAAATCATCCAGAACTGGTATCTATGAAACTGAGAGGTTTACGCATCCGTTGCTTTACCTGTCATTTACGTAATTTCGTATATGCTGCTCTTGTTCTTGAAAAATGCCAGAGCTATTTATATCGCCAGCTAGACAGCACGTTTATGTGACGCGAGTCACATAAAAAGCACTTATTGTTAATATGCTAATAGTAACTATGGTTATCATTATTCCATCGAAAGCGAACAAGCTTTCCACCTGTAAATCGAAGGAATAAGACCATGAAAAATATCAAAACTCTAGTTGCTGTTGCCGCTCTTTCTATGATGTCTATGGGTGCATTTGCTCAAAGTATCAGCGTGACTTCATCCACAATCGATAGTGCAGAAGCGAAAATTGCTGCCAAAGCTGCTGAGCAAGGCGCTAACTACTCCATCACCAGTGCTATCGTAAATAACCGCGTGCATATGACCGCGAACCTGAGCAAATAAGCACAGCCGCAGCAAGAACACCTGTGATTTCGGTTATTGTCAATTAACCGACCTGAATATTAAAAGCCTCTTAATGAGGCTTTTTCATTTTCTGATACCTCGTCTTTTCTGCTACAACACGCAATGCCAGTCATTCTATTTTTATGAATAAGATAAGCAAATTCTTCTGGTTTCATTCAATAGGCCAGCCCGGTATGATTTATTACATCAGGCAGATAACGCCGCTTAATGAATAATGAAACTCAAGGAATATGACCATGAAAACCATCAAAACTTTTGTTGCAGTTGCCGCTCTTTCTCTGATGTCTATGGGTGCATTTGCGCAAAGTATCAGCGTGACTTCATCCACAATCGATAGTGCTGAAGCGAAAATTGCTGCCAAAGCAGCTGAGCAAGGCGCTAACTACTCTATCACCAGTGCTATCGTCAATAACCGTGTGCATATGACTGCTCAACTGGATAAGTAAGCCTGTCACTATCAGAATAGCCGTCAGTAGTGACGGCTATTTTCGTCTGACCGATCAGAATGCCTGAAGCCTCTTAATGAGGTTTTTTGTTTTTAGAATACTTTTTATACATCCATTCCTGCTAGTCGATAGCTATTCCCAGCAGAGTTGCGGCTTCCACTTCACCGCGTAATAACACATCAGTCTTGCCGTCCCAGGCTATCTGCCCATCGGCTACCACCAAACTACGCTCGGCAATACGGACGGCATCCTCAGTACTGTGCGAGACCATTAGCAGCGTCAACTGTTGTTCCTGACATAAGGCGTCCAGCAGCAGCAGCATCTCCTGACGCAGCGCGGGATCGAGAGCTGAGAAGGGTTCATCCAGTAACAGAATCGGTTGCTGGCGCACTAAACAACGCGCCAGGGCAACACGCTGGCGCTGGCCACCGGAAAGCTGGGCTGGCAGCCTTTCCAGCATAGTCTGGAGCCCCATTTTTTCCGCAATCAGCAACAGACGGCTCTGCTGTTCTGCATTTAGTTTCATTCCAGGGTGAATGCCCAAGGCAATGTTCTGTTTTACCGTCAGATGGCTGAACAGATTATTTTCCTGAAATAACATTGAGACCGGCCGTACTGATGGCGGGGTAAAGGTATGCTCTTGCCCATTCAGGCTGATAGTTCCTTGAGCTGGAGTCAAAAATCCAGCAACCAGATTCAATAACGTACTTTTTCCCGCACCACTTGGCCCAAGAATAGCAATCCGTTCCCCACGGGTGACCTCAAGAGAGAAACGCATTGGCAGATGTTGATACAGCCAGGTGACATCAGTCAGAGTTATCATGGCGTCCGGGGATCTTCTCAATCAAAGTGAACAGTAAAAAGCACAGTAACAGTAAAATCAGCGCGGTAGCGGCACCGTCATTACTACGATAGGAACCAATTTGTTGATAAAGCAAAAAGGGTAGGGTACGAAAATCTTCATTACCAAAGAGTGCTACCGCACCGAAATCACCAATCGAGAGTACACAGGCAAAAGCCAGTGCCTGAGCAACGGGGATTTTTAACGCCCGTAGCTCAATAAATCTCAGGCGATTGATTCCCTGGATATTCAGCGACTGACAGAGTCTGCCATAGCGCTCGGCAATGTCACGCATCGGATTATCCAGCACCTTTATAGCATAGGGAATTGCCATCAATGCATTGGTAAAAATAACCACCGCGTCAGCAGATTGCGGTAAGCCAATGGTACTGTTTAATAGTAAAAAGAAGCCAGTAGCGAGCACAATTCCCGGCATCGCGAGAATTAACATGCCGCTGATTTCAAGCGCCTGCCCGGCAAAAAAGTGCTGGCGCAGACGAAGTTCGCGTGCGCTCCAGAGTAGCATTAGCGTCAGACAGACGCTGATTAGCCCGGCGGCGATAGCGATACGCAGTGAGGTCGATAAGGCCTGCCACAGTACTGGCTGGTATAGCAGCGAACTCAACGTGCTGTTAACCCCATCGATAATCACCGCCAGCAGCGGGGGAAGCAGTAATAACAGCGCCAGGATTATTAGTGCCGTGTCACTGAGTTTCGCGAGCCATGTATCTTGTGGGTCTCGCCAGCCGCCTCCCTGAGTGACTCCTACTGAAATTGCTTTACTAAAGCGCTGACTGAGCAACACCAGTCCGAGACAGCAAGCCATTTGCACCAGGGCCAGTAATGCCGCCTGACCTGGCTGGTAGTCATAACTCAAGGCCTGGTAGATAGCCAGTTCGATAGTGGTGGCTTGCGGCCCACCGCCAAGAGATAACACGGTGGCGAAGCTGGCAAAACAGAGCATAAAAATCAGCGCACCGACGGGTAGAATTTGACGGCGTAACCAGGGCCACTCAATAAAGCGGAAGAAATTCCAGCCCTGCATATCAAGCTGGGCAGCCAGTTGCCGTTGTTCCGAGGGTATATTTTCCAGCACCTGGAGCAGAAGTCGGGTCGCCATCGGCAGATTAAAGAATACATGGGCTAGCAAAATACCCTGTAAACCATAAGGCGAAAATCCCCACTCAATGCCGAGCCAGCCCCAGAGACCTGCCAGCCAGCCTTCACGACCATAGACAGTTAAAATACCGAATACTGCTACCAGCACGGGTAATACCAGGGTCATGGCACACAGACGGAGCAAGGCCATACGCCCGGGAAAACGCCGTCGGTATAGTGCGCGTGCAAGAAAAATAGCCGGGATAACGGACAGTACTGCAGACAGAAAAGCCTGCCAGAATGAAAAGCGCAAGACATGCCATAAGTAGCTATCTTGCACCATGGCCAGAACATCAGTATGCGGAGCGTTAAACCACAGCGCCAGAAAGGCCGCCATAGCAACGGCTACCACCAGAGTGGCAGCCAGCAGTCCCGGATATAACCAGCCAGGAATTAGCGGCTGACGGCGCGTTGCCATTGACTAATCCAGTTCGCACGGGAGGCGGCAACTTGTTGTGGGTTAAACTCCAGCGTTAACTCAGGCTTAACCAATTGTTCAAAGCCTGCAGGCAATGGCACATTGGTTACCGGATACATCCAGTTGCCAGTCGCAATCTTATCCTGGAAGTCTGGTGAGATCATAAAGCGAAGAAATTGTTGTGCCAGTTCGGGGTGTTTACTGCTGGCGAGCTGACCGGCGACTTCGACTTGCAGATAATGCCCGTCATTAAAGTTTGCCGCGGCATAGTTATCTTTCTTATCTTCAATAATGTGATAAGCCGGGGAGGTGGTATAGCTCATCACCAGGTCTGCTTCACCTTTCAGGAACAGGCCATAAGCTTCGCTCCAGCCTTTAGTGACGGTGACAGTTTTTTTCGCCAGTTTCTGCCAGGCTTGTGGTGCATTACCGCCATACACTTTCTGCATCCACAGTAATAAGCCTAATCCTGGAGTACTGGTACGCGGATCCTGATAAATGACTTTCCACTTCTCGTCACTTTCTACTAATTCTTTCAGGCTCTTAGGTGGGTTTTTCAGTTTGTTTTTATCATAGACAAAAGCGAAGTAGCCGTAATCGTAAGGGATAAAAGTACGGTTATCCCAGCCACTGGGAATGGTCAGTCCACTTATATCGATATTAGATGGGGCAAACAGTTTAGTTTGCGAAGCAGCATCAACCAGATTGTTATCCAGACCGAGAATGACATCTGCTTTACTGTTTTTTCCTTCCATGCGAACACGGTTGAGCAGCGATACAGCATCTTCCAGAGCAACAAAATTGAGTTCACAGTCACACTGCGCCTCAAAGGCTTTTTTCACTGCCGGACCAGGACCCCAGTCAGCAGCAAAAGAGTCATAGGTATAAACCGTTAATGTGGGTTTAGCGAAAGCAGGAATGGCAACGAGTACCAGCAGTGGGAGTAATTTTTTGAACACTTTGCACCTCAATGTAAATGAGGCAAAGGAATTGAGTGAGTAGTCTCAAATCCCTTCGCCGGCGTTATCCGGATCAGGTTCGACGGGTATTTTCTCAGCGCGGACAATTTGTCCTGGCACCCCGTTGAGCTGGTAATATTCTACTGATTTATATCGTATTACGGAAGTGTTAAGGATCGGGTGGTGCAAACCAGGCTGATTTAAAATCAAACCAGCCCAGCGTATTCACTTTCATCCCTCGCATACTGCGCTGACCTTCAATACGTAGCCAGTGGTGGATCAGGGGGAGAATATCCCTATTTTCAACCCGTTTTTGATACCACTGGTTGAGTGGTAAGGTATTGTTACGCCAGCATTCTGCATCTTGTTGCCAGTCGACGGACAGGCATTTTTGTAGCAGAGGAACTTCATACAGCCTGGCAAATAAGGAGTAGTTGAGTGGCAGGGTATAGTTCACGCTATTCAGCCAGAGATCGCTCTGCTTATCGCCCTGGTGCCACTCGTCGTAAGTGATATTCTGTTCGATCAGTTCTACACCTTGTTCAGCGAGCAATGTTGCCATAATACGGCTGATAACCTGGTGTTCTGAATGGGAGTGATACCAGGTCAGGCTCAGGCTCTTCAGTCCCTCGGGCTTAGCGGGAACCGGTTGCTGAGGGGTATGATGCCAGCTCGGCAACATACCGTAAGCCGGGAACCAGTGCTGTTGGTTAGACTGCGCAGCCCGGTAGAGTAAATTCATCGGTGAAAGAATATAACTTACCCACTGGCGAACAACCGGGTCAGCACCCTGCGGCGAACGCTTATCAAATAATAAGTAATAACAGCCCTCTTCAAGACGACTCTCTACGGCTTTTTCACTGTCAGGCATGCCTTGTAGATGTAATGCACAAGTTGAATCCTCGCCAATTTCTGGCAATACCCAAAAGTTAACCTCATCGATTAATGCCCGAAAACCGAAATAGTCATCAAAGGCATTAATTTTTAACTGGTTCTTGTTATTGAGAGCTACGGCATAAGGGCCACTACCTATGGGCTTGCGGGCAAAGTTTTCTATCAATGGCCACTCTTGGGGCAGGATCATCGCATTAACACTGCCCAGTAACCAGGGTAGCCATTGATCTTCACTACTCAGATGAATATCCAGTGTCCAGGACGTCGGGGAGTTTATGCCGATAATATGATTAAACAGTGGCTGCGTATTAATACGCTGTAGTGAACTGATGATATCTGACATCTCTAGTTCACGACCGTGGTGAAAATGAACTCCCGGCCGGATATAAAAACGCCAGTGCAAGGTTGAGATTTGCTGCCAGTGATGGGCAATGTCGGCAGTGAGTTCCCCATTTTCCTCATTTATACTGGTCAGGCCGCTAAATATCTGCCTGACTATATGGGTTTCAGAGCGCCGCAGCGCCGTACCGGGCAAGAGATTGAGTAGCGGGCGGTAATAAAGTACCCGTAAAATATGTCGTCCCTGGCGAAAACTTCGTCCGAGATGGGAGACCAGCATCTGCCGTACTGTGTCTTTATCCCCGACAATCTGCACTAACTGTTCAATACTGTCCTGTTCCAGCAGATCCTCCGCACGCTCTTGTTGCAGTGCCAGCGCGGTATAGAGAAATTTGAGCTGCGAGCGTTTGCCACGCCCGACTTCCCTGTGCCAGTGAAGCCAGCCTTTCTCCTGCATACCATTCAGCAAGGTTCGCATATGACGACGCGAGCAGCTGAGCTTCTGCGACAATTCTTCCAGAGTGGTTTCCTGCTCCAGCCCTTTACAGGCTTGCCACAAACGAATGAAGTGCTGCTGTAAACGGGAAGATGCCATAAAAGAGGAACCCCTGAGAAAAACTCATCAATTTATCTTTCCCCATATTACGCCAATAATGGATTCCGATGAAGTGAGGAGGGGCTATGAAACGGTTATCGACTATCCAGTTTTATCAACAGTATTTTGCAGCAACACAAGTGGTTGGTTCTGAATGGCTTGCTCGCCTGACGGTCGCGCAAAAACTCGAGATACTTGAAGACTTGATGCAGTGGGAAGGGAATTCCAGAACCGTTGATAGCCACGACTTACCGACTCAAGTGTGACTGAGTTTGATGCTTTGCATCTGCCAGCAGTAGTTTACTGCTGGCTTTTTTCGTGAGAAATATTACACAATAAGCGCCTTGAATTACCGTCCCTCTCGCTTCTAAGGAACCTTATGTTCTGGCTTTTAACCTTCATTCGCCGTATGAACCCAGTATATGCCGCCTTTATGATGGTGGCTTTTATGATGGGTATTGCCGGCGCTTTGCAGGCTCCAACTCTGAGTCTCTTTCTGACGCGTGAGGTTGAGGTCCAGCCGCTTTGGGTCGGGCTATTTTATACCGTCAATGCGGTGGTCGGCATTATCGTCAGCCTGTTTCTGGCCAGACGTTCCGATATGAGCGGTGACCGACGAAAACTGATTATGCTGTGTTGTCTGATGGCGATAGCTAACTGTGTGCTATTCGCCTTTAACCGTCACTATCTGACGCTGATTACCCTTGGTGTAATGCTCGCGGCGCTGGCCAATACGGCGATGCCACAACTGTTTGCTCTGGCGCGTGAATATGCTGACCGCTCGGCAACAGAAGTGGTGATGTTCAGCTCCGTGATGCGTGCCCAGCTTTCTCTGGCCTGGGTTATCGGACCGCCGCTCTCCTTTATGCTGGCATTGAAGTATGGTTTTACCACCATGTTCCTCAGCGCCGCTGCGATGTTTATTATCTCGTTATTGTTGATTATCTTCGCTCTGCCTTCGGTTTCACGAAATATCGCTCCCGCCAGTGTAGCAATCACAGAGGTGAGTGGCTGGAAAGACAGTCATGTACGTATGCTATTTATCGCTTCGATGCTGATGTGGACCTGTAATACCATGTATATCATCGATATGCCGCTCTGGATAAGCCAGGATCTTGGCCTCTCTGATGAGTGGGCTGGCTGGCTGATGGGCAGTGCGGCGGCTCTGGAAATCCCGATTATGATTGCCGCTGGTCATTACGTGAAACGATTCGGTAAACGAAAAATCATGATGCTGGCGGTCGCTGCCGGCGTTATTTTTTATATGGGGCTGATACTGTTTCATAGCATTACTGCTTTGCTGATACTCCAGCTCTTTAATGCGGTATTTATCGGGATTATTGCTGGAATTGGTATGCTGTGGTTCCAGGACTTGATGCCGGGTAAAGCCGGTTCAGCGACCACCTTATTTACCAACAGTATTTCAACGGGTGTGATTCTGGCAGGTGTATTACAGGGTGCACTGGCGCAAAACTTCGGCCACTCTGCTGTTTACTGGGGAATCGCGCTGTTATCGATTATTGCGCTATACCTGATTGGGCGAGTAAAAGATATCTAGGTGCTACTGATAAATCAGGTTGCCTGAAAGATTCAGGCAACCTGTATCGCATAATTACCGCATAAATGCCGGTAATTGTTGCTCATAGCGGGAAATTTCAGCTTCGTGTTGCAGTGTCAGACCGATACTGTCCAGGCCGTTAAGCATGCAGTGACGGCGGAACGCGTCGATAGTGAAATGATAAATCTGGTCACCCGCTTGAACGGTACCGGCTTCCAAGTCAACCACAAAACTTATCCCTTGATTTTGAGCAACCAGTTTAAACAGGCTGTCGACATCCGCGTCGCTTAATGTCACTGGCAGTAACTGGTTATTAAAGGCATTACCATAGAAAATATCGGCAAAGCTAGGTGCAATCACCACTTTAAAACCGTAGTCAGTTAACGCCCATGGCGCATGCTCACGTGAAGAGCCACAGCCAAAGTTTTCGCGCGTTAACAGAATAGATGCCCCTTTATACTGAGGATAGTTCAGCACGAAATCTGGGTCAGGCTGCTTCCCGGCATCATCAAGAAAACGCCAGTCGTTAAACAGGTGTGCACCAAAACCAGTACGGGTCACTTTCTGTAAAAACTGCTTTGGTATAATGGCGTCAGTATCGACGTTCGCTAAGTCTAACGGAACGACCAGGCCGGTATGTTTGATAAATTTCTCTGCCATGGTAGTGCCTCTTATTTCAATGTACGGATATCAGCGAAATGACCAGAAACCGCAGCTGCGGCGGCCATTGCCGGGCTGACCAGATGGGTACGCCCACCACGGCCCTGACGTCCTTCAAAATTACGGTTACTGGTTGATGCGCAACGCTCGCCAGGATTCAGACGGTCATTGTTCATGGCAAGGCACATGGAACAGCCTGGTAAACGCCATTCAAAACCGGCTTCAATAAAGATCTTATCCAGGCCTTCAGCTTCGGCCTGGGCTTTAACCGGACCTGAGCCTGGTACCACCATTGCCAGTACACCTGGAGCGACTTTACGGCCTTTGGCCACTTCAGCCGCTGCACGCAAGTCTTCAATACGTGAGTTAGTGCAGGAGCCAATAAACACTTTATCAATAGCGACATCAGTCAATGGAACGCCAGGTGTCAGACCCATATAAGCCAGTGCTTTTTCAGCTGATGCGCGTTCAACAGGATCACTAAATGCTTCAGGATTAGGGATCAGATCAGTAACTGAAATAACCTGTCCTGGGTTGGTGCCCCAGGTAACCTGCGGCGCAATCTCTGCTGCATCTAAGGTGATGATGCTATCAAACTGGGCATCGATATCGCTGCTAAAGGTTTTCCAGTAGGCAACGGCGGCGTCCCAGTCGGCTCCTTTAGGTGCATGCAGGCGGCCGTTAACGTAATTGAAGGTAGTGTCATCAGGAGCGATTAGACCTGCTTTAGCACCCATCTCAATCGCCATATTACAAACGGTCATACGGCCTTCCATGCTTAATGCACGAATCGCGTCGCCACAGAATTCCACTACATAGCCGGTGCCGCCAGCACTGCCGGTTTTACCGATAATGGCCAGCACGATATCTTTGGCAGTAATACCCGGAGCTGCGATGCCATTGACTTCAATCTTCATGGTTTTGGCGCGACCCTGTTTCAGGGTCTGTGTTGCCAGAACATGTTCAACTTCTGAGGTGCCAATACCAAATGCCAGTGCACCAAAGGCTCCGTGCGTGGCTGTGTGGGAGTCACCGCAGACAATGGTCATACCGGGCAGAGTAATACCTTGTTCTGGCCCCATAACATGCACGATCCCCTGGAAAGGATGGTTCAGGTCATACAGCTCGACACCAAACTCGTTACAGTTTTTGATAAGTTCCTGCATCTGGATACGTGCCATCTCACCAGAAGCGTTAATATCTTTGGTTTGGGTAGAGACGTTGTGATCCATGGTGGCGAAGGTTTTTGATGGCTGACGCACTGGGCGGCCATGAGCACGCAGACCATCAAATGCCTGCGGGGAAGTCACTTCATGTACCAAATGTCTGTCGATATACAACAGTGGCGTCTCTTGTGGCGCTTCAAACACCACGTGAGCATCGTACAATTTCTGATATAAGGTCTTAGCCATAATTACTTTCCTTCGGCGACATAACGGGCAATGATATCGCCCATTTCGCTGGTACTGATTGCATTTCCCTCACGGGCTAAATCACCGGTACGATGACCTTCTTCCAGGGCGCGGTTAATCGCTGCTTCGATAGCCAGAGCGGCATTTTCTGCCTCGAGGCTATAACGCAGTAACAGTGCCAGAGAGAGAATTTGTGCAATCGGGTTAGCAATATTTTTGCCCGCAATATCAGGAGCTGAACCGCCAGCAGGTTCATAAAGACCAAAACCTTCTTCATTCAGACTTGCTGAAGGCAGCATACCCATAGAACCGGTGATCATGGCGCATTCGTCGGACAAAATATCACCGAACAGGTTAGAGCACAGCAACACGTCGAATTGTGAAGGGTCTTTAATCAGCTGCATGGTGGCGTTGTCGATATACATATGGGACAGCGCAACATCCGGGTACTCTTTAGCGATTTCATTGACAATTTCGCGCCACAACAGTGAAGTTTGCAGCACGTTGGCTTTATCAATCGAGGTCACTTTGCTACGGCGTTTGCGAGCAGACTCAAAAGCGATACGGGCGATACGTTCGATTTCAAAGCGATGATAAACTTCAGTATCAAAGGCTTTTTCATCCGCACCGCTGCCTTCACGTCCTTTCGGCTGGCCAAAGTAAATGCCGCCAGTCAGTTCACGAACACATAAAATATCAAAGCCATTAGCGGCAATATCAGCACGCAGTGGGCAGAATGCTTCCAGGCCCTGATACAAGCGAGCCGGACGTAAGTTACTGAACAGTTTAAAATGTTTACGCAATGGCAACAGTGCGCCGCGCTCTGGTTGCTCAGAAGGAGGCAAATGCTCCCACTTCGGGCCGCCTACGGAACCGAATAATACCGCGTCAGCTTCTTCACAACCGATGACGGTGGCAGCCGGCAGTGGGGTACCGTGCAGATCGATTGCCGCACCACCCACATCATAGGCGCTGGTAGTAATACGAATATCAAAACGCTGACGAATCGCATCCAGTACTTTCAGGGCTTGAGCCATCACTTCTGGGCCAATGCCATCACCCGGTAAAACGGCAATATGATAGTTTTTAGACATTACACTGTTTCCTGATTTTGTTCTGTATTCTGTTGTTGAGCTTTGCGTTGTAATTCTTGTTCTACTTTTCCGGCACGCCAGATGTTGTTGAGGACGTTGACCATCGCCTGAGCGGAGGACTCAACAATATCGGTTGCAAGGCCGATACCATGGAAGTTGCGACCATTATAAGTGGCGACAATATCAACCTGGCCGAGCGCATTTTCGCCATGACCTTTCGCTTTTAAGCTATATTTTGCCAGCTCAATATTGTAACCCGTAACCCGATTAATCGCCTGATACACGGCATCAACAGGGCCATTACCATTAGCCGCTTCACTTAACAGTTCTTCACCACAAGCCAGTCTTACCGAGGCTGTCGCGATATCATTCGATGCGGACTGGACACTAAAGTAATCCAGACGGAAATGTTCAGACTCTTCTTGCTGTTTATTAATAAATGCCAGCGCTTCCAAATCGTAATCAAAAACCTGACCTTTTTTATCTGCCAGTTTCAAGAATGCGGTGTACAGATTATCCAGATTATAGTCATCTTCTTTATAACCCATTTCATCCATACGGTGTTTGACTGCTGCACGACCTGAGCGAGAAGTCAGGTTTAATTGTACCTGATTCAGGCCGATAGATTCAGGTGTCATGATTTCGTAGTTTTCACGATTTTTCAGTACGCCATCCTGGTGAATACCGGATGAGTGAGCGAATGCTCCAGTACCGACCACTGCTTTGTTCGCTGGAACCGGCATATTACAAATTTGGCTGACAGCCTGGCTGGTACGCCAGATTTCCTGGTGGTTAATATTAGTATGCAAGTTCATGATATCTTTGCGTACCTTGATCGCCATGATCACTTCTTCCAGTGAACAGTTACCTGCACGTTCGCCAATGCCGTTTAATGTCCCTTCAACCTGACGGGCTCCAGCGTGAACTGCAGCTATCGCATTGCCGACAGCCAGACCTAAGTCATCGTGGGTATGTACCGAGATAATGGCTTTATCAATATTAGGAACTCGCTCATACAGCCCGGTAATGAGATTGGCAAACTCAAACGGCATAGTGTAGCCAACCGTGTCGGGAATATTGATGGTAGTAGCACCAGCACTGATAGCGGCTTCAACCATGCGTGCCAGGTCAGCAATCGGAGTACGACCGGCATCTTCGCAAGAGAACTCAACATCGTCTGTATAGTTACGGGCGCGTTTTACCATGTAGACCGCGCGTTCGATAACTTCATCCAGTGTGCTGCGCAATTTGGTCGCGATATGCATCGGGGAAGAGGCGATAAAAGTATGGATACGAAAGGCTTCAGCGACTTTCAATGATTCCGCAGCGACATCGATATCCTTTTCAACACAGCGAGCCAGAGCACAAACACGGCTATTTTTGATATGTCTGGCAATAGTCTGGACTGACTCAAAATCACCAGGTGAAGAGACCGGGAATCCAACCTCCATCACATCAACGCCCATACGCTCTAGTGCCATAGCGATTTGCAATTTTTCCTTCACGCTCAGACTTGCCTGTAAGGCCTGTTCCCCGTCACGTAAGGTGGTATCAAAAATAATGACTTGCTCGCTCATGGTGTAATCCTTGTTCTGTCTGGTTGCCTTATCCGCAGGCATAAAAAAACCCGCGTTTGGCGCGGGTTTCTTTGTCTGTTGGCTTGAATCAATGCTGATTGCTGTCCACCAGTCTACCGCGCAAATGAGATGCGTTTAGTAGTAGACCGAGTAGGCGGATAGTGCGAATCATCATTCAAGCCCCAAGTAATTCTTAAGATGTACTAATTGGTACTTGATTTACAGGGTTATGTCAACCATCAATTGAATAATAGGCCGTGTCTTACTGGGGATGTTTATGGTTAAATTCACTAGAAAACCTGTATTTAGGAAAATAATAAGCCAATTATTTTTTTGGTGATTTTCCGAGCGTTTTTTTATCTTGACCTATGGCAGGTAAACTTGGCTGGTGAAAAATGGCGTGTAATACTCAGTCGTCGCTAATCAAATTTTCTCTTTTAGAGGTCTGACTCGGTATTTTCTACTGTGACGTTTTATTTTTTCTGGCGGGATTGTTTATACTTGTAGTGAATAAGTGGTTAATTCGCTTTTATTCTTCTGCTTAGTGAAATATTAATTTAACAGTATATAAACAATTGGTGCATAACTCTGTATTACGGTCATTTTATAGTGAGTAAGGTAAATGACCATCAGTTATCGGCCTGGTCGGGTGTTTGCCTGGTCTGCCCTGAGCGGTTATGTTAGTTCGACTACTACTATTATTAACTCATACCCCAAATAATTCGAGTTGCTTGTAGGCGCCAAGTTCGTGGACGTCGATGAGCATAGATAACGATGTGATTCGGCGACCTGAACGCCGGCAACACCCAGCAACTTGAAGTATGACGGATATACCCAGATGAAAATGTCAGCTGCACAATAGGTGGCAAGGACACCGCAGAGTATTGCTCTGCGTACAGTCATCAACGTGAGCCGGGAGGCAAACCAATGGAGATGTTGTCAGGAGCCGAAATGGTCGTCCGATCGTTAATCGATCAAGGCGTAAAGCAAGTATTCGGCTATCCGGGAGGCGCAGTACTCGATATTTATGATGCGCTTCATA
>Ga0302347_1002664_pt1 | contig 17429 bp, 16 predicted proteins | sample PhyWR1_FD_202178 | JGI IMG/M metagenome (GOLD analysis project Ga0302347, IMG submission 202178) | Leaf surface microbial communities from wheat plants in UC Gill Tract Community Farm, Albany, California, United States - DLSL W.R1 (v2)... | ecosystem: Host-associated > Plants > Phyllosphere >...
GGCGGAGAGAATTCGTGCCGCGAAAGAAGCAGAGCTGACGCACGGCGTCCGGATCCTTGCGCGGTTGCCCAAGGTCCGCGACTACCTGGAGTGGTATCTAGACTGGTACGAGGCCGAGCACCCGACAACGATTTCGAAGGCGAGGAGCGAGGTGAAGCGCTTCATAGAGCGATTTGGACACCGGCCGATCGACAGCATCCGCGCGGTCGAGGTAGAGCAGTACAAGCGCTCCAGGCTGCTAGACGACAAGGCGGCAAATGAAACTGTAGGGAAGGAGATTCGGCGGCTGAAGGCGGCGTTCAACTGCGGCGTCGAATGGAAAGAGCTTGACGTGAACCCGCTGGCTTCGGTGAAGGCGCCTCGCGGCGTGCGGAGCGTAGCAGTCAAGTTCTATGACCGAGCAGCAATGCGTAGGCTGTACCGGGCCAACCCAGCGCGTGCGCCACTGTGGTTGTTCATGGCTCACACTGGGCTGCGTCGGGGCAAGGTCATCGGGCTGGAGCAAGGCTCCGTGGTCGCAGGTCGCCTGCTAGTGGAAAGCGACCCGGACGAGACCGGCGCAGGGAGGACCAAGTCAGGCAAGTGGCGAGAGGTTCCGCTCAACCGCTACGCCAGGTGGGCGCTTCGGCACCTGCCGGATCCGTTGGTCTCCGTCCACAAGGACACCGTATCCGACTGGTTCAAGAAGGATTCGGCGGCGGCAGGTGTAGGCGGTCATCTTCACAGACTTCGACACACCTTCTGCGCGCACATGGTGATGGCAGGGGTGCCACTACGCCGCGTGCAAATCTTGGCAGGCGACGCCGACTACGCAACCACGGAGAAGTACTACGCACACTTGACTCCTGACGGCGACGACCGCGCTGTTTCGAAACTTACGTTCTAGCAACTACCGATAAGACGCTACGGAAGTTCGAACTTTCACATCTTCATAGCCAAGAGTACCCACAAACGCTGCGATTTCAGACTCACACACGCCAGCCCTAGGTCCTATCCATATTTCTTTCACCGGCTGAGACTCTTTTGGAAATGCTAAGTCCAAATAGGGAACAGGAGTCGAACCCCGCATATAGAACTGAATCTTTCCAACGTCGGTCGTGTATCGAGGCGAACCGGATTCATTGACCAATGCTATCGGATAGACTTTCCTAACTTCTCCTTCCTCTGAAAATGCCGGGTTCTTGAGACCCGCAAATTCGAAAATTAGGTAAGCGCATCGCTCAAAAATGAGCTCATGCAAAGACTCTTCGTCCTTTTCGTCGGCAAACGTAAAGATCTTGGACAACCCTGCGTGCAGGTGCGTGCGTTGAATGACCTTGTCATAGCAGACTTCTACGGTAGCACCTGGCAAGTCGAAAACCCCCTGAGCGCCGAAGCCTATACAGAACCCTGCACCGTTGTCGGCGTACGCTCGCCACTGGCTCAACTTGTCCGCCTCGGTTGAAAAGCAGCTGGACAGAACAGCTACGTCAGCCATTTGTCGCTTCATCAGAGTCATAAGGACCTCCGTGACAGCTGGCTCATTCCCTCCGCTTTCAAGCATCTCCTGAACTACATCGAGAGCCCAACTGAGTTCCTTGGAGTCGTTCATGCACCTTAAGGACGTGTGCCGGATCGATCGATGCAGGAGGATGGCGTGGAGCGCGGCAGGCGGACAATAGTGGTACAGCAGCCCACCAGGTTGCGGGCTGTACCGGAGGGAGGGCATCAGGCTAGACATCAACCCACTCCTCTACCTGAGTGCAATGGGCCGGTGTGCCAACTGTGCCAAAGAGAGGCGGATCAATACCGTTTCGTGGCATTTAGCTCCCGCGCTCCTTCGCTAAGCTATTGATTTTGGTGACCCCGGCCCGATTCGAACGGGCGACCTTCCCCTTAGGAGGGGGACGCTCTATCCAGCTGAGCTACGGGGCCTAGTGCGGGACGGAAACACCCGCCAGACCGCAGGCTGCACGCGCCATTGCGGCGTGCAGCCATGAAGGATACCCATATTCAGCGACGGGACCAAGGCTGTCGCCGCCAAACGCCCTCAGGCAAGCTCAGCGGATATCCAGCTCCGGGAAGCCCTTGACCAATTCATCCAACGCCTTGATCTGGGCCAAGAATGGCTCCAGTGCCGCCAGCGGAAGCGCACTGGGACCATCGCAACGTGCGTGGTCCGGATCACGGTGGGCCTCAAGAAACAGCCCGCCCAAGCCCAGCGCCATTCCCGAACGGGCCAACTCGGCCACCTGACGTCGGCGACCACCCGAGGCTTCGCTGCCCGCGTCGCGGCGCTGCAGGCTGTGGGTCACGTCAAAGATCGCCGGCAGGCCGCCGGTGGACTCGATCATCTCGCGGAAGCCCAGCATGTCCACGACCAGGTTGTCGTAGCCGAGCTGCGAGCCGCGCTCGCACAGGATGATGTTCTCGTTGCCGGCCTCGCGGATCTTGGAGACGATGTGCTTGATCTGCGTGGGACTGAGGAACTGCGGCTTCTTGATGTTGACCGCCCGACCGGTCTGGGCAATGGCCGCCACCAGGTCGGTCTGACGGGCCAGGAAGGCCGGAATCTGAAGCACGTCGACAACCTCGGCCACCGGGGCAGCCTGGGCCACTTCGTGCACGTCGGTGATCACCGGCACGCCGAAACGACGCTTGACCTCCTCGAAGATGCGCAACCCCTCTTCCATGCCGACGCCGCGGTAGGACGCGATCGACGAGCGGTTGGCCTTGTCGAACGAGGCCTTGAACACGTACGGGATGCCCAGCTTGGCCGTTACCGTGGTGAAGTGCTCGGCCGCGTGCAGCGTCGAATCCAGGTCTTCCAGCACGTTCAAGCCGCCAAACAGCACGAACGGGAGGCGATTTCCGACGACTACACCTTCTGCAACGGTAACGTTCATTCAATTTCCTTGGGTGAAATGCGGCCGACATGCGGTCCGATCAAGGCGATATTCTAGGCCGCATGGCTACGCTAGAAAATGCCTCTGCTACCCAATGGCGCCACCTTGACCTGCCGAGCCGCAATTGGCCGGATCCTCCCTGCGGCCCGCCTCCGCCGATCCGGCCCCGGTACATCAGCACTGGCTTATGCTCGCCTTCCATGAATCGATTCGGACGTTGCCGTGTGGGCATGCCTATCCCAACTCGGTGACAGCCGCTGGCTGCTGCCACTGAGCCTCATCCTGCTGCTGGCAGGCCCCAAGGCGAGCGCAGGGCTACGGCGCCGCTGGGCGATAGCTCTGTCCATCGCCGCAGCAATCACTCTGGCGTCCAAACTCGCGTACCTCGGCTGGGGCCTGGGTTGGACCCGCATTGATTTCACCGGCTTCAGCGGTCACGCCACCATCAGCGCCGCCATCTATCCCGTGGTTTTCCACCTGGCCATCCACGGGCGCACCCGCGCCCCGCTCGCATGGGCTGCGGCAGGTGCCGCGCTGGCCGCCGCCATCGGCTATTCGCGCCTCCCACTTCATGCGCACTCTGCGTCCGAGGTCGTCAGTGGCTGGGTACTCGGCTGCGCAGCGTCCGCCTACGCGCTTTCGGCACGGCCCGCCAGCTTCACGACCCCGATGCGCACGCTGGCGCTAGCCGCGTGTTTGGGACTGTTAATGCCCTTGCTCATGCCCACCTTGCGAACGCACGACTTGGTGACACGCTTGGCCACGACCCTCTCGGGGCGGGACAGCGTCTACGGCCGGCAGCATCTTTCGCGATGACCTTCAGAACGCTCCCGCCCAGCCATTGATTTCAGGAGGATTCTCGCCTTGACACTGAATAGCTAAAGAAGCGAACATGACTGCGAATATTTACCTGACGGAGTAGGAGACCCCGTAATGAAGAAGATTATCGCCGCACTGGCCCTTGTCGCCATGTCGTCCCCGGTTCTGGCCCAGCAAGCCCCGGTTGAAGCCACCTCCGAAGCTCCTGTTACGGAAGTGGCGGGCACGGGTACAGCAACTGGCGCTGCCAGCGGCACCCTTACCACTGCTGCCATGATTGGCGCCGGCGTTGCGGTTGCCGCCGTGGCCTATAGCCTTGCTGCGGACAGCAGCAAGGACGACGCCGGCAACAACAATGGTGGCGGCACCACGCCTCCGGGCCCGGGCGGCACCACTGGCACGACCGGTACCACGGGCACCGCCGGCACGAATTGATCCGCTAGTCGGAACAAGGTCATCACGCCCTCGCCGGGCGAAGGTCCGGCGAGGGTTTTTTGTTTTGCCCGACAGGGCCAGGAAGAATCATCGATGGACTGCAAGCGTCTCGGCGCCACTCTGGCGCTCGCCCTCACCCTGTCTGGCTGCGTGTTCGCCCCCGGTCAGCACATGCGTTCTAGCGCATTCGCACGGGATGACCAGCCGGTTGGCAACGACCAGATCGAGCTGATCCCGATCACGCCGAAACTCATCGCCATGGACCGCGCGTCGCGCGACGTGCCGACCTTGCCTGTGGCACTGACGTCCTATCAGCCCGGCCCCTACACGATCGGCGCGGGCGATATCCTGTACATCACGGTATGGGACCACCCGGAACTGACGGTGCCGGCAGGTCCACAGCAGCAGCTCAATGCGGCGGGCCGCCCTGTGCAGTCCGATGGGACCCTGTTCTATCCATACATTGGCAGTGTGGACGCTGCGGGCAAGACGCCCAGCGAACTGCGCGCACTGCTTGCCACCAAACTGGCGCGCTACATCGAATCACCCCAGGTCGATGTTTCCATCCTGACTTACGCCAGCCAGCGCGTCTGGGTGACCGGCGCCTCACGCCAGGCAGCCACCGTTCCGCTGACCGTGACCCCGCTTACGCTGGGTGACGCTATCAGCCAGTCGGGCTTGGATGCTGCACAGGCAGACCTTTCCGGTGTGCGCCTTACCCGCGAAGGCGTTACCTATTCGATCGATCTCGACCGACTTGGTCGCCAGGGCGGCGGGGCGACGAATATTTTCCTGAAGGCCAGCGACCATCTGTATGTGCCGTATCTGGACCGCAAGGAAGTGTTCGTGGTTGGCGAAGTCAACCAGCCGGGTGCGATGAGCTTCAAGACCAGCGACATCTCGCTGAGCCAGGCCCTGGGTCGCGCACGCGGCCTGCAGCAGAGCACGTCCAATGGCAATGCGGTCTATGTGATCCGCGGCTCCAACGATCTGCAGGACAAGCCGTCGACCGTGTTCCACCTGGAAGCCAAGTCCCCGGCCGCCTTTGCCGTGGCCAGCCAGTTCGAACTGCTGCCCGGCGACGTGGTCTTCGTGGGCGCCGCCGGCGTAACCCGCTGGAGCCGCTTCGTGAACCAGTTGCTGCCGTTCACCTCGATCATCAGCAACGCCGCCAGCGCGCGTAACGATCTCGACAACTGACGGTGATTCACTGATGAGCAGGAGCGCTCTGACCGCCCCGAACAAGGCGCAGCGCGGCATCGCCGCGTTGCTGTTGATTACCCTGGCACTGACCGGCTGCGGCGTGGTGGGTCGTACCAGCCTCAAGACGGTGCAGCTGGCCGTAAAGGGCGCACCGGACGTGCAGCCTACGGCAGCCGAAGTCAGCGCCAAGCCGTATCCGCAGATCAAGGTCAGCGGCCCCAACGGCGGCGCCGTGCTGGTGCTGGGCAACATTGATGCCGGGCGGCAGGCGTGGTACAGCAGCGAGCGCAGCATCGTGTTCCTGCAGGATGGCCTGTTGGTTGGCACGCACGGCGGCACGCCGGAGCTCCAGCAGATGTGGATCGATGGCGCCAACCCCTTCCACGCCCTGCACACACTGCAAGGCACCGTCACCGTACAGCGTCGCTATGACCTGATGCCGGGCTATCGCTATGGCATCCCAGTCACCGGCACGCTGGAGCGCTTGGGCACCGAGCCGGTGGACATCCTCGGCAAGGTGCGCACGCTGGTGCATGTTCGCGAGACGTTGCATGGCACGCAGTGGAAGGGCGAGAACCACTACTGGGTGGACCCCGCGAGCGGCTTTATCTGGAAGAGCCAGCAGATGATCGCACCGGGCACGCACCTGGACATCACCCAACTCAAGCCGTACAGCCTGGACCTGCAACGTCGATGAAACCGCGATTGTTCGCCCTCGCGCTGGGCTTGGCCACCTGCGGCGCCAGCATTGCCGCTCCTACCATCAACGTTGACGTCCTCGGTCAGGTGCGCAATCCCGGTGCACAGGTTCTGCCGGCCGACGCCCGGCTGAGCGATGCAGCGCTGGCCGCTCAACCGCTGCCAAGCGCCTACCCGCTGGCGGCCGCATGGCTGCGCCAGGCCGACCAGCTGGCACAGACGCGGCTCAAGGCCGGCGTGCTGTTCGACCTGGGCCAGATCGAGGAGCGCGCCGATCGCGACCCCGACGGCGCACAGGCCGCCACGGCACTTGCACGGGAGATCGACAGCATGCCGGTCACCGGGCGCGTTCCCGCGCTGCTCGCCGCACGTAACGTTGAAGCTGCACTGTCACAGAACCGCCCGCTGGCCGATGGCGACCGCCTGGTCTACCCACCCCGCCCCGCCACTGTCAAGGTGATGGGTGCGGTTGCCCAGCTATGCATGCTGGACCACGTGCCCGACCAAGCACCGCGTGCCTATCTGTCGCACTGCCCTGCCCTTGCCGCGGCAAGCCTCGATGACCTCTACGTCATCCAGCCAGATGGTCACGTGGAGAAGCTCGGCATCGCCTTATGGAACCGCTCGCCTGCGTCTACGCTTGCCCCGGGCGCGATCGTCTATGTGCCGCTGCAGGCCAGTACGCTCGGCCAGACCGCCCCCGATCTCAACGAGGAAGTCGCCCGCTTCCTCGCCACCCAGGTGCTGGATGCGCCCGGAGTTTCGCTTTGATTTCTTCGCTTCGCACACCGGCCGCGCGTCTTGCGCTTGCTGCGCTCAGCCTCAGCATCAGCAGCGCCCTGTACGCCCAGAACGCACCGGCACCCACCGCCAGTGACTGGGGCGGCATCGGCCTGTTGCAGACGCCTACGGCGCGCATGGCCGACGAAGGCGAGCTCGCCTTCACCGCCAGCCACACCTCGCCGTACAGCCGCTACAACATCGTGCTGCAGCCACTGCCGTGGATGGAAGGCGCGTTCCGCTATGTTTCAGTAGCCAATCGGCGCTATGGCTATGAATGGCTCAGTGGCGACCAGAACTACAAGGACAAGTCGATCGACCTGAAAATCCGTCTCTTGAAGGAAAGCCGCTGGGTTCCCGAGGTATCTGCAGGTTTTCGCGACCTTGGCGGCACCGGCCTGTTCTCCAGCGAATATCTGGTGGCCAGCAAGCGAATGGGCGCGTTCGATGCCAGCCTTGGCTTGGCTACTGGATACATCGGCAACCGCGGTGATTTCAAGAATCCGTTGACCGCCATCGATGACAACTTCGAGACCCGTCCACGCGCGCAGGGAACCGGCAGCCTCAACAGCGACGGTATGTTCCGCGGCCCGGTGGGCGTGTTTGGCGGCGTCGCCTACCAGACGCCCTGGGAGCCACTGCAGCTGAAGCTGGAGTACGACGGGAACGACTACAAGCACGAGCCACAGAACAACAACCAGCGCCAGCGCAGCCCCTTCAATATCGGCGCGTCCTACGCGGTCAACAAGAACGTGCACCTGCACCTGGGCTGGGAGCGCGGCGACTTGGCGATGTTCGGCGTCACGCTGCGCACCAATCTGGCACAGGCGACCTCCATGCCAAAGTTGCTGGATCCGCCACCGGTGCCGCTGAAGCAGCGCACCGCCGAAGATCAGGATGCCCGAAAGGACAGCACCGCCCTTGCGGCAGCTCAACTGGACTGGCCCACCCTGGCCACTCGGCTGGAGCAGAACGCGGGCCTGCGCGTGCAGCGCATCAGTCAGCGCGGGGCGGAAGTGATCGTCACAGGCGAGCAGCGTCGCTTCCACTACCCCGCGCAGGGCATCGGCCGCACTGCACGCATTCTGGATGGCGCGCTTCCATCCGACATCGACTGGTTCACTGTGCAGAACACCCGCCTCGGCGTCCCGATTGTCGAGACCAGCATCGAGCGCAAGAGTTTCGTCGACCACGTCGAGCACAAGACCGATCTGAGCACCCTTGCCGGTCACATTGAAATGGCGCCCCCGGCAGCCCAGCGCAGGGAGACCCTGTACCAGGCGCCGCTGCGTCGTTTCGACGGCGCCTTCAACATCGGCTACCAGCAATCGCTGGGGGGCCCGGACGGCTTCGTGTTGTTCCAAGTGGCAGGCACTTACAGCGCCAACGTCTACTTGGCCCGCAACCTGTGGCTCGCCGGCACGGTCAGTTACAACGCGTACAACAACTACGACAAGTTCCGCTACGACGCACCCAGTCGCCTGCCGCGTGTCCGTACCAACATCCGTCAGTACATGACCACCGAAGATCTGACCCTGCCCAGTCTGCAGCTGACCGGCACGCGACAGCTAAGCCGGGATCTGTACGGCATGGCTTACGCGGGCCTGCTTGAGTCCATGTACGCCGGCGTCGGCGGCGAAGTTCTGTACCGTCCGCTCAATGAGCGGTGGGCGGTAGGCGTGGAAGCCAACTGGGTGAAGCAGCGCGACTTCGACCAGCGCCTGAGCTTCCGCGACTACAGCGTTGCTACCGGCCATGCCAGCTTCTACTACATGTGGGGCGAAGAGCGCCGCGTGGTGACCGCGTTGAGTGCAGGCCGCTACCTGGCCAAGGACTGGGGTGCCACGATGGCCGTTTCCCGCGCATTCGACAACGGCGTCACCATGGGCGCCTACGCGACCAAGACTGACGTGTCGTCCAAGGACTTTGGCGAAGGCAGCTTTGACAAGGGCATCTATGTGTCCGTGCCCTTCGACTTCCTGCTGCCGCGCTCGACCCGCGCGCGCGCCAACTTCATATGGAATCCCCTATATCGAGACGGCGGCGCCCGTGTCGGCCATGCTTACAGCTTGTATCAAGCCACGTCAGAGCGGGACCCGGAGTTCTTCTTCGATAACCTGGACACCGTGGCGAAATAGAGTTTTCGAAGGTAGGGGCAGCGCAGCTGCCCCTTAGCTCAAACATCCCCCGGCCACGACCAACCCTCGGCCGGACAGGATATGGTGAGGTTACTTCTTGAACACGCCTACCAAGCGGTCGTGATCGAAAACCAGCAGCGCAGAAATGCGACGTCGCTCCATCAGCACGAGCGCATCCTCGACACGCGTGCCTACGCTCACTCGAGCAGGATCCAAGCTCATTAGGCCGCCGGCAGTCTTCTGGAACACATCCTTGCCGAAAGCCTCAACCGCACGCCGGACATCGCCATCAGTGATGACCGCCCAATCCCGTTGATTCTGCACGATCGCCAGCCCGAGACTGGATCGGGTGATAGCGTTGATGACGCCCATTATGTCTGCGTCGACGCTGACGATGGGAAGGTCCTCACGGATCATCTCGTGCTCGACACGACTTAGCAGTCGGCGCCCCAAGGACCCGCCCGGATGAAAACGGGCAAAATTCTCGGGCTTGAAGTCCCTCGCCTCCATCAGCGTCACCGCCAATGCATCCCCCATCGCCAAGGTCGCAGTCGTCGATGCGGTCGGAGCAAGCCGAAGTGGGCAGGCCTCCTGCGCCACACTCACGTCAAGGTGGCAGTCAGCAGCCCGTGCCAGCGTGGACGCAGGATTTCCGGTGATCGCGACAACGACATTGCCATTTTCCTTCAGGAAGGGCAGCAGCTTCACCACTTCATCGGTCTCGCCCGAGAACGAAAGTGCGATGAACACGTCCGAAGCGGTCACCATCCCCAGGTCGCCGTGGTACGCCTCGCCAGGATGCATGAAGAAGCTCGGCGTGCCGGTACTGGCCAAAGTCGCCGCAATCTTCCTGCCCACGATTCCGGACTTTCCCATGCCACAGACGATCGTACGGCCGTCGGACCGCAGGATGTGCTCCACGGCAGCCTCGAAATCCTGGTCGATCTTCTTTGAGAGACCAGCAACGGCCTCCGCCTCGATCTGAAAAACACGTCGGGCGGAAGCCAGATAATCGGTGGCACCGCGTTCAACCTTACTCATCTCAATCTCCTAGAATAACCACACAAACATTCACATCGGCAAGATCGACGCACATTCTGCGCCCCTTCAGCCTTGACTACGGATGAAGGTCATTGCACGACGTGTAGCTCGCTCCATCCTTCCATGAGTGGCTGATAGGCCTGCTCCAAAGAGAGACCACCTGAAAGCAAGATGTGCTCTGCTACTTCCCTTGCAACACCACCGCCGCCTCGCGCGCTCATGATGTGGTCCGCCTTTGCGAGGACCATTGCGTGCGCGTCGCTGGGCGCGAAGAAGAGCCCAACGCGACCGACAAGTGGGAGGTCAACAACGTCGTCGCCCACGTAGGCCACCTCAGCATCTTCGACACCAAGGTCCTGCTTGATTTTCTGATAGGCGTTTTGCTTGTCGAGCCTACCCGTAACCGATACGTCAAATCTCAACTGCTGTATCCGGAAGTCCAGTGCTTCACTGCTCTTGCCAGAGAGCACACCACTTCGGATGCCATGGCAACGAAGCAACGACACTGCCAATCCATCCCGAACGTTGAATTTCTTCAACAGTTCGCCGCTGGGGCCTAGATAGAGGCCGCCATCGGTCAGCACCCCATCAACGTCGAAAAGCACCAGCTTTACCGCACCTGCGTAATCTGTCTGCATCGGATCAATTGACCTTTAGATCAGGAAGGCTTATTAGGAGGTCTTCTACCATTTTAATCTGCGCCACCGACGGCTCCAAGGTGCATAACGGAAGCGCGCTGAGGGCATCACAGCGGGCCTTATCCTGATCGGCCGAGTGCAGAAACTGCGGCTTCTTGATGTTCACCGCACCACCGACCCGCGCGATTGCCTCCACCAAGTCGGCTTGGCGCGCCAAGAATGCCGGTATCTGCAGGACGTCGACCACCTCAGCCACCGCTGCCACTTGGGCGACCTCATGAACGTCGGTGATCATCGGCACACCGAATTGCCGCTTCCCCTCTTCGGAGATGCGCATCCTTCTTCCACGCCATGGCCGCGGAATGAGCTGACCGACAGCGACTCGCCCTTTCGAACGAAGCTCTGAGGACGCATGGAATGCCCAGCTTACGGGTCACTCCGAGGCACTCCGCGACGGAAGGCGTGGAGTCAAACGCCTCCAAAGGACTCAAACCACCAAGCAGGACAAGGGAGAGGTCGCTCGCAACAGTCACTACCTCTGAGATCCGCACACGCTCCGCTTTCATCACCTCGCCTGCCAATGAGTTGTTGCGCTACACGCGTAGCCAACTGGCTGTATCGCAGTCATAGCGCTTGATGATGCGCGCAGGCATTCCTGCGATAACGCAATGATCAGGAAAACTACCTCTCACCACAGCATTTGCACCGACAACGCAGCCTCTACCGAGCGTTGTTCCAGCCTGGATTCGAGCACCGACGCCGATAAAACAGTTTTCTCCGATCTGAGTCGACCGAACCGCAACAGGTTGATGAGATACAGGCAGTGAGACATCGCTGTATTGGTGATCGGTATCAGTTATGAAAACGCCGGAGGAAATCAAACAGCCCGAGCCTATCGAAAGCTCAGAACTGCAGATTACGTGAAAGTTCTGACCAATCGACACGTCGTCACCAACCTTCAGCGATCCACCGTCGAAACACTCGGCGCGCATTCCAGGAAATATGCGCACCTTCACTCCAAAGGACATCCGCGATGCGCCAAGAATGAACGTCGGCTTGCCAAGGTAACCAGGCATTGAGAACGACCGAAAAATGCACTTGAAGAGCATCGCACGAACGACCCAAGCCGTTTTGTAAAGTCGGTGCACAGGAACTCCAGATGAGGAGATTGACATCAGGGACGGAAGGTAGCGCTGGAGCGCTTACTGGCAGCGGAAACCAATCGAATGATTACGAAGGCAATCATCAACAGAGTTCCAGCCTTGAACATGATGTTGACGTTGTACGCCATCCAGCGAGGGAAAGTAAGAAACAGGAATGTTGCGTACACCGCGAGCAATGGATAGCGACTACTTCGCCTCATCACCCAACCGAAGAACGCACCTGCCAGGACGACACCCGGGATACCACCCCACACGAAAAATGTTACCCCAGGAAATCCACCATTGCCGGGAATCGGAATGTACTTCATCGCAGCAAAGTTGATATAGGCAGAATCATCGACCATTGAGGATGGTAGAAATACTGAGAGCGCCACGTTAAACATCGACGACATCGCGAACTGCATGTCGAATATTCCGTCATGGACGAGTTTCATGTACACCGCGGATGAGTAGATAACCCCTCCTTGATTGTTGCGCATGAAGCCATCCTTACTAATATTGAAGATGACCTGCGCCAGGCTCTGCCCCGAATCCCCCACACGAAAGAGCGCCAGCAACGAGAGAGCAACGAACCCCGCCCCGAATATAAGAGCGACCTGCCTGATGTTCTTTGGGCGAACGTAGAGAAGCAGCACAGCGAATGCGACCATCGAGGCCGGCAAACGCTTGCCAAAGTACAGCGGCGCAATAACAAACAGGGCCGCGAAGAAGAACAAGACGCGTCGCCGAACAGCGCTCTCTCCGGAGTAGCAGAAAGCCACAAGAATTAGAATTAGTACATACTCAAAAAGGATGGATGAGCCGCTCAACTCATAATCATAAGATTGCTCAAAAATACTTCCCTGAACGGATCGTACCGCGATAACGAGACACGTAGCCATCGCGATGATCGCAGCCCAGAAAACCACCGCACTGTTCCGCCGACGGTAATCAACGACGGTAAATGGCCTGAAGCTACCCATCACCAGGAACAGGGTAGCAAGGAAAATCCCCTGAGCGCAGAAAGCCTGCACGATGAAGCCAGAGTTCACATTCCAATAGAGGTAGTGAATATCTACGCCCAGCAAAACGGAAAAGATCCAGAATACAGGATAGGTGATCGAGAAAAGGAGCAGGAATGAAAATTCAATCGAGCTCGAAAGTTCACGGAGTTTGATGATGTGATACGCGACGAGGGCACCGGGGACTGCGACGCTACTAAACAGGGCGTCACTAACCAGCATGATCAGGACAAAGAAAATTCCGAATCCAAGATCAATCAATCTACGCGCACTCATTCCCGGCCCCCAAGTACCCACTTTGCAATAAGAGCATAAGAAACAACGGATGTCATGAGCACATAGGGATTGGTGAGCAGCACTCGGTCAGACCAGTATATATAGGCAGCCAGACAGAGACGAAGGAGGAAATAGAAGAGTCCGCCCAAGAATGCGAACAGCACAAGACCACCTGCCGTTGCGGCCATCCACTTCATCCAGACAAACAAAGCCATCAGAGCCATCGCCAAGAGCAGCGCCACCCTGGCTCGCCCATTGATCTGCATGTATTCAAGTACAGGCCCGCACACACTGGAGAGTGCCAACCCCGCCGACAGAACCAATACCGCGGCTGGAAAACCAGGCCCCGCCACTCCGAGCACCATTGGAATGAAAGGCGAAATCACCGCGATTCCAATTAGGGCAGTACAGGAAAGCGCCAGCGCCCGAATCTGCAGCGATCTGACGCGCCGTTGCTGATCGAGATCATGCTTCAGAGACAGCAGCAGCGGTTCGGATGTCTTGGACATCGCCATGGCCGGAAACATGGCAGTGACTGCCAACATGTAGACAAGGTCGTACTCGCCGGCCGTCTCCACACCCATAACGCCATTGATGATCAAGACATCGATCCGGTCGACAGCGGCAAGAAGCGCAACCGGCAACCCGATCACCAGCATTTCGCCCATTACCGACCTGTTCCGCCGCGACGGCAGAACAGGTCGAGCCCCATCCTTTAGCGCCAATCGGACATGCTTGCATAGCTGCAGCAGCGATGTTCCCTGCGCAATAAACATCGCAGCAGACGCTGAGACAGCCGTTGGATGCAACCAAGCGAATGCAATCAGGAGTGGCGCACGCAGGAGCCTCTGATAGAAGTTCAGGTGGATCTGCGCGTCGGCAGGCGAACCCGTGTGCCTCCAGATCGTGTTTGCGAGGTTGTAGCAGATCGTCAGCGGAACAAGCAGTACACCCAGCGCGAAGACTGGGAAACCCACTGTCCCTGCGAAGGCATATCGGGCAAGCACGGGATAAGCAAGGAGCAGGGCTATGCTGCCGACGAGCGCGACCGTCATTACCATCCGCACGGTGGCCGCAACACCCGCTGCGTCACCCTTCTGGATCAAGCGGCTGATCAACCGTTCCCCACCCAACGCAAGGAAGGGGATCACCAACGTAGAAAAATTTGCCCCCACGCGAAACTCACCGAACTCGGCGGGGCTAATCAGCCGGGTGAGCCAGAGCGTCGCACCAAGCATCAGCGCGTTGCCGACCAGGTTGGATGCAACCCCCAGATAGATTCCTTTGGCCGTCATTCGATCACCACCTGGCCCGCAATAACGCGATTACCCCCGGCAACCACACTATCGCCCGTCACTACGATATCGGCGATGTGGGCCGGCGCAACCAGATCGGCATCAAGCCAATGCCCCTCGATGAAATAGCGCGCCCTCATCTGCGCAAAGATCGCCTTGGGATCGCAGCCTTCAATAAGATCGGATACCGCCCTCCCCTGCACTGAACTGATGGCAGCGACCAGGTTCGCACCCCCTTCAGCCCGTACGATCCCCGGGAGGTGATCATAGAACGCACGCCCCAACAGAATGGCAGGGACATCGGACATATAGGCGTCGAAACCGGTCATTGAATTGACCGTCACCACAACTGTCGCCACTGACAAGTCATCCTTCAATCCTGCACTCGAAAGCACGGCCTCAGGAGTGCGGGAGATCAATTCGTACAGCTCGGCGCTGTACTTGCGCCGATAAAGGGGGTGCTCTCTGATCAGGACACTTCCGCCCAGCTGTCGAACAGCGCGTACTACCTGCTCGACAAACTGCGCATCACCAAGACCCAGCGGATTATGATGAATGTTGTTCGCGTCGTCCGGAACCTGCAGCGCCACGAGCACACGCGGCCCACCGTCTGCACCGACCATTGGCATCGACCCTAAGCAGGCATCGTAACGTTGCTTTGAATACCGGGGCATCGGCAGCATCTCCCACTCTATCGGGAGCCGTGATATCAGCCCCAATGAGCGAGACAACAGGTGATCGACGGCCCTGAGCAATCGATTGCGCTTGAAACGACTACGCCTGTTGGGTTCCGTCGCCGAGTAGCCCTCGCCAGTGAGAGCGGCGGCCTCGAACCTGAATGAACAGTTCGCGTTGACCCCGTTGCGATCAAGGATGGTGGTGCCACCCGGACCCTGCTCGAAATGGAACTTCGGGACATGCGGCCAATCGCGCGCAAGGCAAAAGAGCAGCGACTCGCACGCAATGCGAGTGTCGCCAGACATGATTACGCGGTCTGGGCGAAACTCTCGAAGAATTCTGGACACCGCGTCGACGTACTTTGCCGCTCGTTGGCGGACGCGTGCATTCTCCTGCCTACCCGCACCTGAAAGAATGTAGGAGTGGTAAGCACCGATGCGATCCAGCGCAGAATCCGTAGGCAATCCCCCTTCCGGGCGCGCTTTTGTCGCTTCCCAGGGAAGCAAGCGCACCGTCCGCTTTTCACTCAGCAGGTAGAGGTAGGCACTAGGGAACAGAGCGAGGTGAAGAAATTCAGCCTCACTGTCCCGTGTCCTGACTTCATCTTCGATTGCAGAAAAGAATCGGGCGAACGTATCGTAGTAGACGACGGTAAGGTACTTCATGCGCGACCGAGTGAATTAATAGTGCTTTCAGAGTGAGGGGCCCGGCAGCGAACTGCATCGATGACCCGATTAGATCCCAATGACGCGCAACACCCAGTTTCGGGCGGAAAGCCCGACGCGTACTGACTCGGCATGCGGAACGCCTTCGATGTCGAGAAATTCCTTGTCCACCTTCGGCGCACTTCGATCAATCAGACACACGCCTTTCTTCGAGTAGACGTCGTAATTGACGATATCCTCATTCGTGGTCACCAGAAGACGCTGCGCGCCAATCGCTTCGATGGTCCGCATCGTAAGGCCAAGCTGACCGGGCCTGTTCACATCAATCACGGCACGACTTTCTGCGATGCGGTCGACAACCTCAGAGAGTGGAATGCCCTTAAAATTGACATACCTCCGGGCAAATCGCCGGAAACCGCCGTCGAATAGGGATCGCAATCGAAAGAGCGTGCGGGACGGGTAGTAGCAGTAGACAAATACCCTCATGCCATCCCGCTCAAGCTGATCGATGACCTGCTCGAGAACCTTATAGCGATCAGTATGAATAGTACCGATGAAGCATGCGTCGTACTTGAAACTTCCGGTCCAGCTCGCGGCGCGCTCGAAATCCCTGCCATAGAAGAGCGGCAGAAACTGAATCTGCGGGTTCGCGTCGACGTCCGCGCGATCAAAGGACAGGACAGCATCGAACTTCCCCAGCACCTTGCGGGCATTCGGGTTGTAGTGCATTGAATCCCATAGGTACAGCACGAACCTCGCACGCGAATGGAGACTGCGAAGTCGATCCAGAATGCTCCCGGACACGGCCTCGGCGCGGATGATCAGCACGAGATCGTAATCACGACTTCGGGTTTGCTCGATGATGTCACCGTAGTAGCGCTCGATCTTCCTCGCGAGGAAGCGGCGGTCCACCCTGATCAAGGCCTTGGTCAGGAAGTCCGCTCCCGGCCTGTCGCTGAAATAGTCGACCACCGCGCCTAACTGTTCGAGCTCGCCCTTGATCAGTTTTTCATAGCCGAAGAACATCGGGGCGATGAAAAGCACGCGCTTGCCCGTCAGCGACTCGCTCATGCCACACCCACCAGCGACGAGGTGTGATTCACTTCAGCAAGCCCTTCGCCCGCATCTCGTCTACCGACCGCTGGTAGCCGGAATCTTCGATCTGCTGGGTCAGAACCCACGCAGCAAAGCGCTTCACACCCTCTGCGAAGGTAACCTGCGGGCGGTAACCCAAGGCTGCCTGAGCGCGGCTGAGGTCGGCAAAGTTGTGACGGATATCGCCGATACGGTAGTTACCGGAAATGCTGATCTCCCCGCCCTTGCCATACGCCTCCTTCAGCGCACTGGCGACGGTGATCACATCGGTGGCCTCACCGGTACCGACGTTGAATGCCTCGCCGCTGACATCCGCATCAATGGCGGCGACTGTCGCCGCCACCACGTCGTCGATGAACACGAAATCACGAGTTTCCTTACCGTCCTCAAAGATATTCACACCTTTGCCCTGTAACAGCAGGGTGGAGAAGATCGACAGAATGCCCGTGTATGGGTTTTTCAGCGACTGCCCAGGTCCGTAGACATTCTGGTAGCGCAGGGCGATGCCCTGGATACCGATGGCGGCGGCGCCGACCAGTACGAGCTGCTCCTGTACCTGCTTGGTAATGCCGTAAATCGAGCTGGGATGGATGCGGGAAGATTCATCCGTGGGCAGAG
>Ga0302347_1002665_pt1 | contig 17425 bp, 18 predicted proteins | sample PhyWR1_FD_202178 | JGI IMG/M metagenome (GOLD analysis project Ga0302347, IMG submission 202178) | Leaf surface microbial communities from wheat plants in UC Gill Tract Community Farm, Albany, California, United States - DLSL W.R1 (v2)... | ecosystem: Host-associated > Plants > Phyllosphere >...
GACGGACACTCGCTTTATCGAAGACGCCTGGACCCGGCCTGCCGGCGGCGGCGGTCGCACCCGTGTGATCGAAAACGGTTCGGTGATCGAAAAAGGCGGCGTTAACTTTTCCCATGTGTTTGGCAGCGGCCTCCCACCGTCTGCCAGTGCGCATCGCCCCGAGCTGGCCGGTCGCGGGTTTGAAGCCCTGGGTGTGTCGCTGGTGATCCACCCGCACAACCCGCATGTGCCGACGTCCCACGCCAACGTGCGATTTTTCATCGCCGAAAAAGACGGCGAAGAGCCGGTGTGGTGGTTCGGTGGTGGCTTCGACCTCACCCCCTACTACGGCAATGAAGAAGACTGCATCCACTGGCACCGCGTGGCCGAGCAGGCCTGTGCGCCGTTTGGGCCGGACGTGTACTCGCGCTACAAGGCCTGGTGCGACACCTACTTCCACATCAAGCATCGCAACGAGCCGCGTGGCATTGGCGGCCTGTTTTTCGATGATTTGAATGAGTGGGACTTCGACACCTGCTTCGCCTTCATCCGCGCCATCGGCGATGCCTTCATCGATGCCTACCTGCCGATCGTGCAGCGCCGCAAAGCCATGGCCTACACCGAGCAACAGCGCCAGTTCCAGGAATTCCGCCGTGGCCGCTACGTTGAATTCAACCTGGTGTACGACCGTGGCACCCTGTTCGGCCTGCAGTCGGGCGGGCGTACCGAGTCGATCCTGATGTCGCTGCCGCCGCAAGTGCGCTGGAGCTACGACTGGAAAGCCGAGGCCGGCAGCGAAGAGGCGCGCCTCACCGACTACTTCCTGCAAGACCGTGATTGGCTCGGCCTCGCCGCGCCCAAGGCGGCTGTCTGATGGATAAATACGTGGTTTTCGGCAACCCCATCGGCCATAGCAAGTCGCCGTTGATTCACCGCATGTTCGCCGAGCAGACCGGCGAGCAACTGGACTACAGCACCTTGCTCGCGCCGCTGGAGGATTTCACCGGCTGTGCCCGTGAGTTTTTTCAGCACGGCCGTGGCGCCAACGTGACGGTGCCGTTCAAGGAAGACGCCTACCGCCTGGCCAACACTTTGAGCGAACGCGCCCAACGCGCGGGTGCGGTAAACACCCTGAGCAAGCTGGCCGACGGCACCTTGCTGGGTGACAACACCGACGGCGCCGGCCTGGTGCGCGACCTCACGGTAAACGCCGGGTTGAGCCTGCAAGGCAAACGCATCCTGTTGCTGGGTGCCGGTGGCGCGGTGCGTGGCGCATTGGAGCCGCTGCTGGCGGAGCGGCCGGCCTCATTGATCATCGCCAACCGCACGGTGGAAAAGGCCGAATTGCTCGCCGAGTTGTTCGACGACCTGGGCCCGGTGTCTGCCAGCGGTTTCGACTGGCTGCGTGAGCCGGTGGACGTGATCATCAATGCCACCTCTGCCAGCCTTTCAGGCGATGTACCGCCGATTGCCGGCAGCCTGATCGAGCCGGGTAAGACCTTTTGCTACGACATGATGTACGCCAAGGAGCCCACCGCGTTTTGCCGTTGGGCTACCGAGCAAGGTGCGGCCGTGGCGATGGATGGCCTGGGCATGTTGGTGGAGCAGGCGGCGGAAGCGTTCTACCTGTGGCGCGGTGTGCGCCCGGATTCTGCGCCGGTGTTGGCTGAACTGCGCCGCCAGTTGGCCTAACACCGCTCCAAAGTAGGCACAGTTTTTAAACTGAGTTCAGTCTTGGAAATGGATGGGGCAGTTGTCGGGACCTTCGAGTTTCTTCAGCTCCTCAACTACCTGCGGCCTGGCCCTACGCAACGTCAAACTGCGCCCCAACCCCCGCAACCGCCGCGCTTCCTGGTGCAGCATCTCCACCCCGGAATAGTCGATAAAGTTGATCTGCTGCGCCTCGATCACCACTCGCTCGCCCTGCAAACTTTGCAGGCGCACTTGCAGGTAATGGCTGGCGCCAAAAAAGATCGAGCCGCCGACCCGCAACACATCTTCATCACCGTCGCGCCATTGCTGCACCCGTGGCTGGGAGGTGCGCTTGAGGTAGAAAAACAATGAGGCCAGCACCCCCGCATAGATCGCCGTTTGCAGCTCCAGCAGCAAGGTGGCCACGCAGGTCAGGCTCATCACCACAAACTCCGCACGACTGACACGGAACAACGCGCGAATGCCGCGATGGTCCACCAGCCCCCAGCAGATCAGCAGGATGCTGGCGGCCATGCTCGGGATCGGGATGTGCGCGATCAGCGCCGCGCCAAACAGGGCGAAAAGCGCCACCCACAACGCGGAAAACACTCCGGCCAACGGTGAGCAGGCGCCCGCTTCGTAGCTGAGGCCGGAGCGCGTGAATGAACCGGCTGACAAGTAACCGGAGAAAAATCCGCCAACGATATTGGACAAACCCTGCGCGCGGACTTCCTGGTTGGCGTCGAGCAACTGTTGCGAACGCGCCGACAGCGAGCGTGCAATCGACAGGCTGGTGACCAGCCCCAGCATGCCTACCGCCACGGCGCTGGGCAGCAGGCGTAGAAGCATGTCCAGGTCCATCGGCAACGGGCTGAACGGCGGCAACTTGCCGATAAACGAACTGACCAGCGCCACATGCCCGAACATCGCCGGCCACAGCCACGTGGCCAGGCTGCCCAAGGCCAGCGCGATCAGCAGCGTCGGCCAGCGCGGCACCAGGTACTTGAGCACCGCGCCCACCAGCAAAGTGCCCAGGCCCAGGGCCAGCGAGGCGTGGTCCCACTCGCCGCCGTGGTGGATCAGCGCCAGCAGGCTATTGATCGCCGTGGCCTGGCTGGGCAAGTCCAGCCCCAACAGGTTGGGCAGTTGCCCGAGGGCGATCACCACGGCCGCGCCCAGGGTGAAGCCGAGCACCACCGAATGGGACACGAAATTCACCAGCGCGCCGAAACGCAGCATGCCGAGCAGCCATTGGAAGACACCGGCGAGGAAGGTGAGTAACAGGATCAGGGTGATGTAGTCCTGCGATCCCGGCACGGCCAGTGGGCTGACGCTGGCGTAGAGCACGATGGAGATCGCCGCCGTGGGGCCGCAGATCAAGTGCCAGGACGAACCCCAGAGGCAGGCGATCAGTACGGGGATGATTGCCGCATACAACCCGTATTCCGGTGGGAGACCGGCGATCAGCGCGTAGGCAATTGACTGCGGCAAGGCGAGCACGGCGCCGCTGAGGCCGACCAGCGCATCCCGGCCGACGCTGGCGCGGGTCTGGCGTGGGAGCCAGGCGAGGAAGGGGAAGAGAGTGTGGCGTGTGGGCCGGGGCATCAGAGGCTCGGGTAAAAAGGTTTGGATCAGGGTATCAGCACATACCGGCTTATGTGGGAGGGGGCTTGCCCCCGATAGCGGTGTGTCAGCCAACACATGTATAGCTGACAGAACCCAATCGGGGGCAAGCCCCCTCCCACATTGGGACTGTGTTGGGTATTAGAGTTTGGCTTTTACTGCCGCCAACGCATCCTTGCCATCCACGGTTTTCACGCCGTCCAACCACTTATCCAACACCGCCGGGTTCGCCTTGATCCACGCCTTCGCGGCCTCGGCATTGCTGACCTTGTTGTTGGCCACCTCAGCCATGATGCTGTTCTCCATCTCCTGGGTAAAACTCAGGTTGGTCAGCAGCTTCCCGACATTCGGGCAGGCCTGTGCATAACCTTTGCGGGTCAGGGTGTACACGCTGCCGGTGTCGCCGAAGTACTTCTCGCCGCCCTTGAGGTAATGCATTTTCAACTGCACGTTCATCGGGTGCGGCGTCCAGCCGAGGAAGGTGACGAATTTCTGTTTCTTCACCGCCCGCGACACTTCGGCGAGCATTGCCTGTTCGCTGGACTCCACCAGTTTCCACTGGCCGAGCTCAAAGTCGTTCTTCTTGATGATTTCCTGCAACGAAATATTTGCCGGCGCGCCGGAGCCGATGCCGTAGATCTTCTTGTCGAACTTGTCGGCGAATTTATTCAGGTCGGCAAAGTCATGCACACCGGCGTCCCACACGTAGTCCGGCACGGCGAGGGTGAACTCGGTGCCGTCGAGGTTCTTGGCCAGTTGGACCACATCGCCATTGGCCACGAACTTGTCGTAGAAGCCCTGCTGCGCCGGCATCCAGTTACCCAGGAACACATCCACCTGGCCATCCTTGAGCCCGCCAAAGGTGATCGGCACCGCCAGGGTGTCGACCTTGGCCTTGTAGCCCATGCCCGTCAGCAAAAAGCCGGTGATGGCATTGGTCGCGGCAATGTCGCTCCAGCCGGGATCGGCCATCTTCACCGTGTCACAACTGGTGTCCGCGTACACATTGGCGCTGCTCAACGCCAGAATGCCCAGCACTACCGTCAACTTTTGCATGGCCTTCCCTCTGTCTATTTATTGGTTTTGGCAGGGTTGTGGATAACGTGCCTTGCGCTCCAGGTCGTCGAGGTCGATATGGTTGCGCATGTATTGCTGACTGGCATCCACCAGTGGCTGGTGATCCCAGCTCTTCAGCTTGCCTTGGGTCAGCGCCTCAAACACCAGGCGGCGACGGCGTTGGCTGGCGAGCACCTGTTGATGGATCGCCGGGATGTCCCATTTGGCCCGCGCCTCACTCAAAAACGCCTCGAACAGTGGCCGGTGTTCCGGTGACTGGCTGAGGTCTTCCCGCTCGTGCGGGTCGTTGTGAACATCGAACAGTAGACACGGGTCGTCTTCGCTGTAGATGAATTTGTAGTTGCCCCGGCGAATCATCATCAACGGGCTGATGGTGCCTTCGGCCATGTATTCGCCAAACACTTCATCGTGCCCGCCCTGCCCTTGCAAGTGCGGGACCAGCGAGCGGCCATCCAGTGGCAGGCGCGGGTCAAGCTGGCCGCCGGCCAGTTCCACCAGGGTCGGCAACAGGTCGGCAGTGGACACGGCCTTGCTCACGCGGCCAGCGGCAAACTGCCCCGGCGCACTGACCAGCAGCGGCACGCGGGCGGCCATTTCAAACCAGTGCATTTTGTACCAGAGGCCGCGCTCGCCGAGCATGTCGCCGTGGTCGCCGGAGAAGATGATGATGGTGTCGTCGGCCAGGCCGGTGTCTTCCAGGGTTTGCAGGAGCTTGCCGACGTTGCTGTCGATGTAGCTGCACGCACCGAAATACGCGCGGCGCGCATCGCGGATCTTATCCACAGGCAGCGGTTTGTCCCACAGGTCGTAGACCTTGAGCAGGCGCTGGGAGTGCGGGTCGAGATCGGCCTGGGCTGGCGTCGTAGGCAATGGGATGTCGTTGTCGTCGTACAGGTCCCAGAATGGCTTGGGAATGGTGTACGGGTCGTGTGGGTGAGTCATCGACACGGTGAGGCAAAAGGGCTGGTCGCCGTCTTCGCGGATATGGTCGAACAGGTATTGCTGGGCCTTGAACACTACCTCCTCGTCGAAATCCAGCTGGTTGGTGCGCACGCATGGGCCGGCTTGCAGCACCGAGGACATGTTGTGGTACCAGGTGGGGCGCACGTCGGGCTCGTCCCAGTTCACCGCCCAGCCGTAGTCGGCGGGGTAGATGTCGCTGGTCAGGCGTTCTTCATAGCCGTGCAGCTGGTCGGGGCCGCAGAAATGCATCTTGCCCGACAGCGCGGTGCGGTAGCCGAGGCGACGCAGGTAGTGAGCATAGGTCGGTACGTCGGCGGGGAAATCGGCCGCGTTGTCGTAGGCGCCGATCTTGCTCGGCAACTGGCCGCTGACCAGGGTGAAGCGCGACGGTGCACAGAGCGGGCTATTGCAATAGGCGGCATCGAACACCACGCCCTGCGCGGCGAGGCGGCTCAGATTAGGCAACTTGATTGGGGAAGGTCCGTAGAACGGCAGCATCGGCGCGGCCATTTGATCGGCCATGATGAAAAGAATGTTCTTGCGCTTCATGATCTATCGGCATTCCATAGGCGGTGTTTATGCGAATGAGCATGCGGCCCATGGAAAATGGGGTAAAGCCCATGAAAAGCAATGTCTAGGATAAGCACAGCTTATGTATGAAGCCCTCGGTGACCTGTCCCTCGACCTGCTGCGCGCCTTCGAAGCCGCCGCGCGCCACCGCAGCTTTACCGCCGCCGCGATGGAGCTGGGCACCACCCAGCCGGCGATCAGCCAGCAGATCAAGCGCCTCGAAGAACAGCTGGCGATCCGCCTGTTTGATCGCATCTACCGGGGTATCGAACTGACCGACGCCGGCGCGTTGTTGTTCGAACACGTGCAAGGCGGTTTGCAGAGCATCAACCAGGGCCTCAGCGCGATCACCCAGCAGGACCAGCATGAAGTGCTGCAAGTGGCCACCGACTTCGCCTTTGCCGCCTACTGGCTGATGCCGCGCCTGCATCGTTTCCACCAGGCCAACCCGCAAGTGGACGTAAGCCTGGTGACCAGCGAGCGCAACCACGCCACCTTGCGCAGCGATATCGACGTGGCGGTACTGTTCGGCGATGGCCGCTTCAAGCAGGGCGACAGCCTGTGGCTGTTCAACGAAGAAGTGTTTCCGGTGTGCAGCCCGCAATGGCTCAAGGCTCAGGCAACGCCGCTGACTGTACAGAATTTGCACGATTACCCCTTGCTGCACTTGCGCCAGGAAAACAACAGCCAGTGGTTCGACTGGGCCGGCGTGTTTCGCGAGCTGGGCATCAGCGCCGCGCCCACTCCCGGGCAACTGCGTTTCGACAACTACACCCTGCTGATCCAGGCCGCGATTGCCGGCCAGGGCGTGGCGATCGGCTGGCGCCACCTGGTGGATAACCTGCTCGAGCAGAACTGGTTGTGCCGGCCGATCAGCGACACGGTCATCTCACGCTTCGGCTATTACGTGGTGCAGCCCCAGCGCAAACGCCGGGGGCAGTTGGTCGAGCGGTTTGTGGAGTGGCTGGTGGCGGAACAGGCCAGCAGCGCGCAGTCGTTGACCGGGCTGGCCCTGCCTTCGATTGCCGTCTAGGATTTGGCGCATATTGGATCCGGAGTTCGTCATGCAACGTATCAAGGGCTACCACGCCCATGTCTACTTCGACGCAAACACCCTCGAGCAGGCGCGCACGCTGTGCGAAGACGCCGCCAAACTGTTCCCGCTGCGCATGGGGCGCGTGCACGAAAAGCCCGTGGGCCCGCACCCGGACTGGAGCTGCCAACTGGCATTCGACCCTGAATACATTGGCGTCGTGCTGCCGTGGCTGGTCATTCATCGCAATGGGCTGGTGGTGTTCCTGCACCCCGATACCGGCGATGACTTGAAGGATCACACCGACTACGCCGTTTGGATGGGCGCGATGAGGCCGCTGAACCTCTCAATCTTTTCATAAATAAAATCCCTAAATATGGGATCAATATTTATATATTGAGACTTCATCTCCCGTAGGTTTATATTCGCTGCATCCGCTCAGAACTCAGGTGAAGCGATGCAGGCGCAATTGATCGCGCTCGATTGGGGAACCAGCTCCCTTCGTGCTTACAAACTCGGCCCGGCCGGCGTGGTGTTGGAGCAGCGCGCGCTGCCCACCGGCATCATGCACTTGCCCAGCGAGCCTCGGGACATCGCCGGCGCGCGCTGCAGCGATGGCTTCGAGTTGGCGTTCGATGCCGCGTGCGGCGACTGGCTCGACGCCGAGCCGCACCTGCCGGTGATCGCCTGCGGAATGGTCGGCAGCGCCCAGGGCTGGAGCGAAGCGGCCTACCGCAATACCCCCGTCGACGTCGCCAGCCTTGGCCAGGCGCTGCACAGCCTACGCAGCCTGCGTGGTGTGACGGTGCATATCGTGCCCGGCGTGATCGAGCAGGTCGGCTTGCCCAATGTGATGCGCGGCGAAGAAACCCAAGTGCTGGGTGTGCTGCAAAGCCTGCCGGCCCATACCGATGTGTTGATCGGCCTGCCCGGCAGCCATTCCAAATGGGTCGAGGTGGTCGAAGGCCGCATCACCCACTTCGACACCTTCATGACCGGCGAAGTGTTTGCGGTGTTGAGCAAGCACACCATTCTCGGGCGCACGCAAAAAACCTCTGAACAGTTCCAGGCTGATGCGTTTGATCGCGGCGTCCGCGTTGCGCTATCGCAAGACGGCCAACGCGGCGTGCTGTCGACACTGTTCAGCGCGCGCACCCTGGGGCTCACCGCCGAACTCGCGCCCGAGCAACAGCCTGATTACCTCTCCGGCCTGCTGATTGGCCATGAACTCGCCGGCCTGCCGGCCCATGCCAAACACCAGCCGATCATCCTGGTCGGCGCCGCCGCCCTTTGCGCCCGCTACCAACGCGCCCTCGCCCTGTGCGGCTTTGCCCACGTCAGCCTGGCGCAGGAAGCCACCGAGCGCGGCCTGTGGCAACTGGCCGTCGCGGCCGGGCTCACTCAACCCTAAACGGAGGCCCTACATGCTCAAGCAAGCACTCGCACAGAACGGTTTGATCGCAATCCTGCGTGGCGTCACGCCGGGCGAAGCCCAGGCGGTAGGTCAAGCGTTGTACGACGCCGGTTTTCGCGTGATTGAAGTCCCGCTGAATTCGCCGGACCCTTACACCAGCATTCGCACCCTGCGCGACAGCCTGCCCGCCGATTGCCTGATCGGCGCCGGCACGGTGTTGACGCCGGAGCAGGTCGAGCAGGTCAAGGCGGCCGGCGGCCAGGTGATCGTCATGCCCCACAGCGATGCCAAGGTGCTGCGCGCGGCCAAAGCGGCCGGTTTGTACCTGTCGCCGGGCGTGGCCACGCCCACCGAAGCCTTCGCCGCATTGGCCGAAGGCGCCGACGTGTTGAAGCTGTTTCCGGCCGAGCAAATGGGCCCTTCAGTGATCAAGGCGTGGCTGGCGGTATTGCCGGCGGGCACCTTGCTGCTGCCGGTGGGCGGCATTACCCCGGGCAACATGCAGGTGTTTATCGACGCCGGCGCCAAGGGTTTCGGGCTGGGTTCCGGGTTGTTCAAACCGGGCATGAGAGTGGATCAGGTCGCGAGCCGCGCCCAGGCATATGTCGCCGCCTGGAAAGCCCTGAGCTGATATCAAGTTCCGCGCCCACGGGCGCCGCATCTATAAGAGAGATAACAGATGAAAATCACCAAACTGACGACCTTCATCGTCCCGCCGCGCTGGTGCTTCCTCAAGGTCGAAACCGACCAGGGCGTAACCGGCTGGGGCGAGCCCGTAGTCGAGGGCCGCGCCCACACCGTGGCCGCTGCCGTTGAAGAATTGTCCGACTACCTGATCGGCAAAGACCCACGCAACATCGAAGACATCTGGACCGTGCTCTATCGCGGCGGCTTCTACCGTGGCGGTGCCGTGCACATGAGCGCTCTCGCCGGCATCGACCAGGCGCTATGGGACATCAAGGGCAAGGCCCTCGGCGTGTCCGTCAGCGATCTTTTAGGTGGCCAGGTGCGCGACAAGATTCGCGTGTATTCGTGGATCGGTGGTGACCGCCCTGCCGACACCGCCCGCGCCGCCAAAGAGGCCGTGGCCCGTGGCTTCACGGCGGTGAAAATGAACGGCACCGAAGAATTGCAGTTCGTCGACAGCTTCGAAAAAGTCGACCTGGCCCTGGCCAACGTCGCCGCCGTACGTGATGCGGTCGGGCCGAACGTCGGCATCGGCGTGGACTTCCATGGCCGGGTGCACAAGCCCATGGCCAAGGTGCTGATGAAAGAGCTGGACCCGTACAAACTGATGTTTATCGAAGAGCCGGTGCTCAGCGAAAACTACGAAGCCCTCAAGGAGCTGGCGCCGCTGACCAGCACGCCGATTGCCCTGGGCGAGCGCCTGTTCTCGCGTTGGGACTTCAAGCGCGTGCTCAGCGAAGGCTACGTCGACATCATCCAGCCGGATGCTTCCCACGCCGGCGGCATCACCGAAACCCGCAAGATCGCCAACATGGCCGAAGCCTACGACGTGGCCCTGGCCCTGCACTGCCCGCTGGGCCCGATTGCCTTGGCGGCCTGCCTGCAACTGGACGCCGTTTGCTACAACGCGTTTATCCAGGAGCAGAGCCTGGGCATTCACTACAACGAGAGCAACGACCTGCTCGACTACGTGCGCGACCCGGGCGTATTCGACTATGACCAGGGCTTCGTGAAAATCCCCAACGGGCCGGGCCTGGGCATCGAGATCAACGAGGAATACGTGATCGAACGCGCCGCCATCGGCCACCGCTGGCGCAACCCGATCTGGCGCCATGCCGATGGCAGCTTTGCCGAGTGGTGATAGCCCTCTGACTGGAACAATGTGGTCAAAAATGTGGAAGGGAGCTTGCCCCCTCCCACATTTTTAACCCGGTTTCTTCAGCCAGCTCAGTTTCAGTCCTCAATAAACATAAAAAGAGGCAACCCCCATGCACCCTGAATCCTTCACCGGGCAGGCTTCTTTAGTCACGCCCAGCAAAAAGCGCTTCTTCATCATGGCGCTGCTGTTTATCACCGTCGTGATCAACTACCTCGACCGCAGCAACCTGTCGATTGCCGCCCCGGCGTTGACCAGCGAACTGGGGATCGACCCGGTGCATGTCGGGCTGATCTTCTCCGCGTTCGGCTGGACCTACGCCGCCATGCAGATCCCCGGCGGCTGGCTGGTGGACCGCGTGCCGCCGCGCATCCTCTACACCGCCGCCCTGCTGCTGTGGTCCATCGCCACCGTGATGCTCGGGTTCGCCGCCAGTTTTATCGCGCTGTTTGTGCTGCGCATGGCGGTCGGCGCCCTTGAAGCACCGGCCTACCCGATCAACAGCCGCGTGGTCACCACCTGGTTTCCCGAGCGCGAGCGCGCCACGGCGATTGGCGTTTACACCTCCGGGCAGTTTGTCGGGCTGGCATTTCTGACCCCGGTACTGGCCTGGCTGCAACACGCGTTCGGCTGGCACATGGTGTTTGTCGCCACCGGCGGGGTGGGTATTGTGTGGGCGCTGATCTGGTACGCGGTGTACCGCGAGCCCAAGGATTTCAAAGGCGCCAACGCGGCCGAAATCGAGCTGATCCGCGAAGGTGGCGGGCTGGTGGACATGCAGGCGCAAACCACCAAGGCGCCGTTCAGTTGGGTCGACCTGGGCATCGTGCTGAGCAAGCGCAAGCTGTGGGGCATCTACCTGGGCCAGTTCTGCCTGAACTCCACGCTGTGGTTTTTCCTGACGTGGTTTCCGACCTATCTGGTGAAATATCGCGGCATGGACTTCATCAAGTCTGGCCTGCTGGCGTCGCTGCCGTTCCTGGCCGCATTTGTCGGCGTGTTGTGTTCGGGGATATTTTCCGACTGGCTGATTCGCCGCGGGGCGTCGGTGGGTTTTGCGCGCAAGTTACCGATCATTGGCGGGCTGCTGATTTCCACGGCGATCATTGGCGCCAACTATGTGGAGTCGACAGCGTGGGTGATTGCATTCCTGGCGCTGGCGTTTTTCGGCAATGGGTTGGCGTCGATCACCTGGTCGCTGGTGTCGACCCTGGCACCCGCACGCCTGCTCGGGCTGACCGGTGGGGTGTTCAATTTCATCGGCAACCTGTCGGCGATTGCCACGCCGATCGTGATCGGCTTTCTGGCCAGTGGCGATTCGTTTGCGCCGGCGATTACTTACATTGCGGTGCTGGCGTTGCTCGGGGCGCTTTCCTACATATTGCTTGTAGGTAAAGTCGAGCGCATCGAGCTGTAGATGATGCTTATGTGGCAAGCGCGCTTATGTGGAGAGGGAGCAAGCTCCCTCTCCACACAGTCACCGGCGGGCTTTAGTTCAGAACACCATCCAGAATCTCGTAGACAATTCCCGTACCCACTGCGATCAGCACCACATCCGGCCCCGAGCGGCGCCATTCATAACCCTGATACACCGGCAGGCGGGCCAGTGCGCGGTTGTCCAGGCGTTCGCCGTAGTAACCGCGTGGCAGCGGCTGGCCGCGCACCAGGCGTACATTCGGCGGCGGTGGTGCGCCGCGCGAGAACTGGCCGTGGTTGTCGTGGATGATCTGGCGCACCGGGCCGAAGTCCTGGGGTGGGCCGCCGCGACGGTTGTCCTGCGGGCCGCGATGGTCGTCGCCACGTTGCTCGTGCTGGCCTTGCGGGCCGCCACGGTCATCACCACGCTGGTCCGGCGGTGCAGCTTGCACCAGGGCGCTGGCGCCAAGCACCAGCACGCCGAGGCCGGCAATCACGGATTTGGGCATTTTCATCGGGTATTCCTCAGGGCACGCAAACAAAAAAGGGATCTCGAACGAGGTTCGAAATCCCTTGGTCTTGTCAGTTTAGGTAGTGAATCGAGAGGATGATTCCTCTGTATCAGGAACTTTACCTACCTGTTACGAGCCGCTTACTTACGGGCGTTGCGGACACCTTCCGACAATGCCGCGCACAGCCCCAGCACACCGTCGATGGCTTGCTGATCATTTTTGGCACTGGCAATGTGATCGATCAGCGCCGAACCCACCACCACACCATCAGCCAAACGCGCGATGGCGGCAGCTTGCTCCGGCGTGCGGATACCAAAGCCGATGCTGATCGGCAGGTCGGTGTGGCGACGCAGACGCGCCACGGCTTCCTCGACGTGCTCCAGGGTCGCCGCACCGGCGCCGGTCACGCCGGCCACCGACACGTAGTACACAAAGCCGGAGCTGCCGTTGAGCACGGTGGGCAGGCGCACGTCATCGGTGGTCGGCGTGGTCAGGCGGATAAAGTCGATGCCTGCCGCCTGGGCCGGGTCGCACAGCTCGCCGTTATGCTCTGGCGGCATGTCGACCACGATCAGGCCGTCCACACCGGCTTCCTTGGCGTCGGCGATGAATTTGGGCACACCGTATTTGTGGATCGGGTTGAAGTAACCCATCAGCACCAGCGGGGTGTCGCTGTTGTCTTTGCGGAACTCGCGAACCATCTGCAGGGTTTTCAGCAGGTTTTGCTTGGCATCCAGCGCGCGGATGTTGGCCAGCTGGATGGCCGGACCGTCGGCCATCGGGTCGGTGAAGGGCATGCCCAGCTCGATCACGTCGGCACCGGCGGCGGGCAAGCCCTTGAGGATCGCCAGCGAGGTGTCATAACCCGGGTCGCCGGCGGTAACGAAGGTCACCAGGGCGGCGCGGTTTTGTTCTTTCAGCTGCGTGAAGCGTGTTTGCAGGCGGCTCATCAGTGTTTCTCCTGCTTGGAAGACTGATCCATGTGGTGCATCACGGTCTGCATGTCTTTGTCGCCACGGCCGGACAAGTTCACCACCATCAGGTGATCTTTCGGCAAAGTCGGTGCGCGTTTGAACACTTCGGCCAAGGCGTGGGCGCTTTCCAGTGCAGGAATAATCCCTTCCAGGCGGCAGCATTTGTGGAAGGCGTCGAGGGCTTCGTCGTCGGTCACCGAGGTGTACTGGACGCGGCCGATGTCATGCAACCAGGCGTGCTCAGGGCCGATGCCTGGGTAGTCGAGGCCGGCGGAAATCGAGTGGGCATCGATGATCTGGCCGTCGTCGTCCTGCAGCAGGAAAGTGCGGTTGCCGTGCAGCACACCCGGTACGCCGCCGTTGAGGCTGGCAGCGTGCTTGCCGGTTTCAATGCCGTGGCCGGCCGCTTCAACGCCGATGATTTCGACGCTGGTGTCATCCAAAAACGGGTGGAACAGGCCCATGGCGTTGGAACCGCCGCCGATGCACGCCACCAGGCTGTCCGGCAGGCGGCCTTCCTGGGCTTGCAGTTGGGTACGGGTTTCCTTGCCGATCACGGCCTGGAAGTCACGCACCATGGCAGGGTAAGGGTGTGGGCCGGCCACGGTGCCGATCAGGTAGAAGGTGTCGTCGACGTTGGTCACCCAGTCGCGCAGCGCTTCGTTCATCGCGTCTTTGAGGGTGCCGGTGCCGGCGACCACCGGAATCACTTCGGCGCCCAGCAGCTTCATGCGGAACACGTTGGCCTGTTGGCGCTCGATGTCGGTGGTGCCCATGTAGATCACGCATTGCAGCCCAAAACGCGCGGCCACGGTGGCGGTGGCTACGCCGTGCATGCCGGCGCCGGTTTCGGCGATGATGCGTTTTTTGCCCATGCGCCGCGCCAGCAGGATCTGGCCGATGCAGTTATTGATCTTGTGCGCGCCGGTGTGGTTGAGCTCTTCGCGCTTGAGGTAGATCTTGGCGCCGCCGCAGAACTCGGTCAGGCGCTCGGCGAAATACAGCGGGCTTGGGCGCCCGACGTAGTCGCGCTGGAAGTAGGCCAATTCCTCGTTGAATGCCGGATCGATCTTGGCCGCTTCGTATTCGCGAGCCAGCTCGAGGATCAACGGCATCAAGGTTTCAGCGACGTAGCGGCCGCCGAACGCGCCGAAGAGGCCGTTAACGTCAGGGCCGTTGCGCAGATCGGTCTGGGACTGAGTCATGGGGCGCTCCAGGAAAGAAGGTTTGTAAGAAACAATGACGGCCACTCTACCCCTCACACTCTGAGCTGAAAACCGATAAGATCGCCGCAACCTGTCAGGAAAACTCACACATGAGCCGAGACCTTCCGCCCCTCAATGCCCTGCGCGCTTTTGAAGCCACCGCGCGGCTCAATAGCGTCAGCCAGGCTGCCGAGCAATTGCACGTGACTCACGGTGCGGTCAGCCGCCAATTGAAGGTGCTGGAAGAGCACTTGGGCGTCAGCCTGTTCGTCAAGGAAGGTCGCGGCCTCAAACTCACAGATGCCGGGGTCCGCTTGCGCGATGCCAGTGCCGAAGCGTTCGAGCGTTTAAGGGATGTGTGCGCCGAGCTGACTCAAAGCAGCGCCGATGCGCCGTTTGTGCTGGGCTGCTCGGGCAGTTTGCTGGCGCGCTGGCTGATCCCGCGCCTGGGCCGCTTGAATGCGGACCTGCCGGATTTGCGCCTGCATCTCTCGGCCGGCGACGGCGACCTCGACCCGCGCCGCCCTGGCCTCGACGCGCTGCTGGTGTTCGCCGAGCCCCCTTGGCCGGCGGATATGCAGGTGTATGAGCTGGCCAGCGAGCGCATCGGTCCGGTGCTGAGCCCACGCTTTGCCGGTTACGAGCGCCTGAGCCAGGCACCCGCCTCGGCCCTGCGCGGCGAGGCACTTTTGCACACCACCTCGCGACCGCAAGCCTGGCCCAGTTGGGCGCAGCAATACGGCATCGAACCCGACGCGTTGAAACACGGCCAGGGGTTTGAGCATTTGTATTATTTGCTGGAGGCGGCGGTGGCCGGGCTGGGTGTAGCGATTGCGCCGCAACCGTTGGTGGCAGAGGACCTGCGCGCCGGTCGCCTGGTGGCGCCGTGGGGTTTCAGTGAAACCCCGGCGCACCTAGCGTTGTGGCTGCCCAAGCGCGCCGCGGATGGGCGCGCTCAGCAACTGGCGCAGTGGCTCAAGGCTGAGCTAGTGCGCCAACCGGTTTAGTCGCCGCGCTTGCACAGCAGATAAGCAGCGAGCAGGCCCAATGCGCCTACAGCAACACCTGCTGTAGTCCATGGGTGCTCTTGTGCGTAGTCCCGGGTAGCAACACCGGTTTCGCGGATTTTAACTTTGCTTTCTTCATAGGCGTCGCTGATCAGGTGGCGGGAGTGCTTGAGCGCATTCTCGGCATTGCTTTTCAGGGCCTTCAGGGTTTTGCGCGACTCGTCGGAAGCATCGTCCTTGAGGCTCTCAAGGGATTTGAGCAGGCTCGAAATCTCGGCTTCCATGCTTTCCAGCGACGCTTTGCGTAAAGAAGTGTTGGCCATTTGGACTCTCCTGAAGTGATTGAGTGGCGTGTGTAGATACCGACTGCGGCGGTTTCAGAAAGTGCAGTAAATCTGAACTTTCCGGTAGGAATGGTCGCCAGAAGCAGTACGAATATTCACTGCTACGCTCACTTAAGACCTCAGGAGAAACGCCATGTCTGATCATCACACCTACAAGAAAGTCGAACTGGTTGGCTCGTCTGCGACCAGCATCGAAGATGCAATCAACAACGCCCTGGCCGAAGCCCACAAGAGCATCAAGCACTTGGAGTGGTTTGAAGTGACTGAAACCCGTGGTCACATCAAGGACGGCAAGGCCGCGCACTTCCAGGTGACCCTGAAGGTGGGGTTCCGAATTGCCAGTAGTTGATCGCGTCGGTTGAACTTTGCCGACTGGCCGATTGCCATAACCTGCGCTACAACCAATGGGTGCCGATGCGAAAGCGTCGGCACGCTTATTTCGATCAGCGCAAGGAAAGTAACGGATGAAGAAGTTCCTGTTAGCGGTAGGTTTGTTGAGCATTGCCGGCACAGCCCTGGCGGCGGGCAAGCCTTGTGACGAGTTGAAAAGCGAAATTGCAGCGAAAATCGACGCCAAAGGCGCTTCGGGTTATTCGCTGGAAGTGGTGGACAAAGGCGCTGCGCCCAGCGACCACACCGTAGTGGGTAGTTGCGAAGGTGGTACCAAGGAAATTGCCTACAAGCGCGGTTAATCCCGTGTTGCAGACATAAAAAACCGACGCAGGTGCGTCGGTTTTTTATGTCTGAGGGTTTAGCCCTTCATCACCTGCGCCAGTAACTCGTAGGAATGAATCCGGTCGGCGTGTTCGTACAGGTCACTGGTAAAGATCAGCTCGTCGGCGCCGGTTTGCTCGATCAGTACTTCCAGTTTGGCGCGGATCTTGGCCGGGCCGCCGACCATCGCCAGGCCTAGGAAGCTGCCGACGGCGTCTTTCTCATGGGGCAACCACAGGCCATCCATGCTTTTCACCGGCGCGCGCTGCATAAGGCTTTGGCCGCGCATCAGCGCCAGAATGCGTTGGTACATCGAGGTCGCCAGGTAGTCGGCCTGCTCATCGGTGTCCGCCGCCACCAGCGGGATGCCGAGCATCACGTAGGGTTTATCCAACACGGCTGAAGGCTTGAAGTGGTTGCGGTATACGCGAATCGCTTCATGCATGAGGCGCGGTGCGAAATGGGAAGCGAAGGCGTAGGGCAAACCGCGTTCACCTGCCAGTTGCGCGCTGAACAAGCTGGAGCCGAGTAGCCACACCGGTACGTTGGTGCCGGTGCCCGGTACGGCGATGATGCGTTGGTCTGGCGTGCGCGGGCCCAGGTAGGCCATCAGTTCGGCCACGTCTTCCGGGAATTCGTCGGCGCTGCCGGAGCGTTCACGGCGCAGGGCGCGGGCGGTCATCTGGTCGGAGCCGGGCGCGCGGCCCAGGCCCAGGTCGATACGGCCGGGGTAGAGGCTTTCCAGGGTGCCGAACTGCTCGGCAATCACCAAGGGTGCATGGTTGGGCAGCATCACGCCGCCGGAACCGACGCGAATGGTCGACGTGCCGCCGGCCAGGTAACCCAGCAATACCGAGGTGGCCGAGCTGGCGATGCCGTCCATGTTGTGGTGTTCAGCCACCCAGAAACGGTTGTAGCCAAATTTTTCTACGTGCTGGGCCAGGTCCAGGGAATTGCGCAGCGACTGCGCCGGACTGCCGTTGGCCCGCACGGGCACCAGGTCGAGGGTCGAGAATTTAACGTCGGACAGCGATTTCATAAGCCTGCTTCTCCAATGGG
>Ga0302347_1002666_pt1 | contig 17412 bp, 17 predicted proteins | sample PhyWR1_FD_202178 | JGI IMG/M metagenome (GOLD analysis project Ga0302347, IMG submission 202178) | Leaf surface microbial communities from wheat plants in UC Gill Tract Community Farm, Albany, California, United States - DLSL W.R1 (v2)... | ecosystem: Host-associated > Plants > Phyllosphere >...
TTGCGCTATGCATTGCTTTCATCGGCTCCGGAAACAAAGGACAATAACTTTACCTGGAAAGATTTTCAGACGAAAAACAATTCGGAGTTAGTTGGAATTTTTGGAAACTTTATCAACAGAGTTGCTGTTTTAATTCATAAATATTATGATGGTGTAGTTCCTTCAGGTGATGTAAACAGTCCAGAATTACAGGAAATCAATAAAGCTGCTAAAGAAATTTCAGGATTTTTAGAAAACTATGAATTTAGAAATTCTTTATCATCCTTAATAAATTTAGCCCGTTTTGGAAACCAGTATCTTCAGGCAGAAGAACCTTGGAAAACTATAAAAGACAGTCCTGAGAAAGCCGCACAATCATTATTTGTAGGTGCTCAGATTGCAGTTGGTTTAGCACAGCTGTGCGAACCATTCATGCCTTTCAGTTCAGAAAAATTACTGAATATGTTTAATGTTCAAAAAATGGATTGGAATGTAGTTGAAACAAAATCGGTATTGATAGAAACCGGACATACCATCAACGAATCTTCTCTTCTTTTTTCAAAAATTGAAGACGACGTTATCGAAGCGCAAATTCAAAAGCTTGAATGTACAAAACAAAACAATAAAAAAACCAATCCTAAAGCCAATCCAATGAAAGAAGAAATCGCTTTTGATGATTTTACAAAAATAGACTTAAGAACGGCAACTATTTTAACTGCCGAAAAAGTAGAAAAAGCAGACAAATTATTGAAATTCACGGTTGATACGGGAGTGGATGTTCGTACAGTAGTTTCCGGTGTTGCAGAAAGCTTTACTCCTGAAGAATGTGTAGGAAAACAGGTGATGATTTTATTAAATCTGGCTCCAAGAAAAATCCGCGGAATCGAATCTCAGGGAATGTTATTGTTAACAACAAAACCGGACGGAAAATTATCTTTTGTAACTCCGGATGAAAAAGTAGAAAACGGTATTGAAATAGGATAATGATAACCATGAAAAAATTAATCTTACCATGTATCTCGCTGTTATTATTGTCCTGTAATTCCGATAATGAAGAACCTCAGCCAGAAAACTATCTTATCGGTAAATGGAAAATGGCTAACACAATAGTGATTTCCGGAACAGATAAGACCACCGTTTTAAAAGAATATTTACCCGACGATTGCAAGCAGAAAAGCAGTTATGAATATACTACCGGCAACAAGTATATTACAAACGACTATAATATGATCAACAGTGAGTGCGTTTTAAAATCAAGTACCCGGGATTATATTTATAATCAGACCGATAAAACCATTAAAGTAGAAAATATTACAGCCAATATATTAGAACTATCCCAATCCAATTTTGTTTTATTAGCTCCTGATAATTATGATTACAACAATGATGGAGTTCAGGACTATCTGAAATATATTTTTGTAAAATAACTATAACAAAGAGACGTGCAGCAGGTACGTCTCTTTATTTTTTTGTCAGTTTCGCAAGATAAGAATCCTCCTCCTGCAGCACTTTTTCAATTTTAAAACCATTGTTTTCAGCAGCATTTTGCAAGGTATTAAAATCGAGATACAGCCATTTTACAGGATCTTCAGATTCACCTTTGTAATGAACCACATAATCCAATTCCCCGTAATATCCTGTTGCAGGAATCAAAATGCCTCCATCTTCATCCTGATCGAACATATACAGAATATCGGTACTGTCAATTAAAATCTGTCCGTTTTTATTTAATAATGAATGGAGCTTTTTGAGATACACATCAATCACATTCAGGCTTTGAAAAATTCCGGTTCCGTTCATTAATAAAAGAATCGTATCGAAAGTTTCTCCCGAAAATTCAAGCATATTCTGAACAACTGCCTTTTTAATTCCTCTTAACTGACAAACTTCAATTGATTTTGGAGAAATATCTAAAGCTGTAACGTCGAGATTTCTTTCATTTTGAAGATAAAGCGAATGAGAACCCGCTCCTGCTCCGATATCCAGAACTTTTCCCTGAGATAATTCCAACGCTTTTTGTTCGATAACATTCATCTCCTCAAAATTTCTGAAAAGATATTCTACCGGAAGTTCATCAAGTTCGGAAATTGAAGTTTCTGTCTGCAAATCTTCAGGATTTTCGTTTTTAAAATAATCCCATATTGCACGTCCCATTAAGTCTTTCATGCTGAATTTTATGGTGGCAAAGATAAGGGTTTATATGGAAAGGACAGATGACGAAATTTTTTATCATTACATAATTATTATCTTATATCACCAACTTGCTATAAAAACTTGATGCCAAGTTATGTAAAATACAATTTGTTTGTATATTTAGCTTCAGTAAAATCAAAAAATCACATTCTACAATTACTCATGAAGTACAGTAAGCCAGTTTCATCAATTACATTTTTATTACTATTTCTTACCCATAATATCTTTGCACAATCAAAAGCAATAAAAGAGATTGATTCATTAATGAAGAATTCTGATTCAATTGGTATATTTAATGGAAATATCCTTGTTGCAAAAAACAATATAGTCATTTATAATGCTTCATTTGGGTTTGAGGATGTATCTAAGAGCACAAAACTTACCAAAGAATCCAGATTTCATTTAGGATCAATTACTAAAGAGTTTAGTGCTGTTGCTTTAATGCAGCTGGAAGAAAAAGGAAAGTTAAAACTCTCGGACCATATTTCCAAATTTGTGCCAGAGCTTCCCCATTGGGCAAAAGAAGTCACCATTAAGGATTTACTACAATATACAAGCGGAATACCTAATGTTGATTGGAAAAAAATTAAAAACGACAAAGACATTTATAATGGATTAATGTCTGTTGAAAAATTAAATTTCAAACCCGGAACCGATTACGATTACAATAACAATAATATTTTTTTAAGACAAATCATTGTCGAGAGAATAACTGGTATTCCATTTAAAAATTATGCAGAAAATTCAATATTTAATCCTTTAAAAATGAATTACTCTGTAATGACGCCTCTTGACAAAGAAAAAGACATTGCTAAAGGATTTAAAAACGATGGGATACAAGATCCTCTGGAAATACCAATAACAGGAGGAACCTATACCACAACCTTTGATTTACTGAGGTGGATAGAAAATTTACATTCAAAAAAAGTCATCAGTAAAGAGTCACTTTATGAACTGGGACAACACTTTAATATCCCGGAAAGTCAATCTGCTCTGGGTAATGCCAAGTTCAAAAATAAAAACCTTGTGGAACATATGCACCACGGCAGAGCGGGAAGTTTCGAGGCGATCTTATTTTCGGATATTAAGAGTAAACTAACTGTTATTCTACTAACTAATAAGAGGAGTGGAAAAATTCAGGACATTTTAGAAAAAATCATTGGTATTTTACAAAATGAAGGCAATTTGCGAAACTAATGATTATGGTTTGCTATCTGTATAAATTCATTTCAATAACTATCATCAACATTTTCTATTTTTAAAACCGTCATATTCCTCGTAATTTTCCCTAACTTGTCTATTCTAAAAACGAGATTCATCTCATGACAAATAAACAATTTAATTTTCAACAGGGTTTTACGTTCAGCAAACACATTCCGGAAGAAATTTCAGATTTCGACCGGGTTTTTGATGTATTTAAAGATCTTCTTACCCACACTTCCGGCGATATTGAGGAAGCTTTTGAATGGCTCGATATGCTGGATAAAGAATACGATATTTTTACCGATGAATATACACTGGAAGATTTTGAAAAAGATCTCATTAAGCGAGGCTACATCAAAAAAGAAGACGATTCTGAAGACGGAAATACAGGAACCGGAAAGGGGAAAAGTATTCTTACTGCAAAGCTGGAAGCTGCGCTTCGTGAATTCGCACTCGACCAGATTTTCGGAAAGCTAAAAAAAAGCGGCATCGGAAACCACAGAACCAGCAAAGTGGGCGTTGGAGACGAACGTGATGGCGAAAACCGAAACTTCCAGTACGGCGACGATCTTTCTACAGTAAATATGACCGAAAGTCTGAAAAACGCACAGATCAACAACGGAATATCAGATCTGCGCCTTACAGAAGATGATCTTATTGTAGAGGAAACCAAACATAAAGCTCAAATGAGCACGGTTTTGATGATCGACATCAGCCATTCAATGATTCTGTATGGCGAAGACAGAATAACACCGGCTAAAAAAGTAGCGATGGCGTTGGTGGAACTGATTCACCGAAAATATCCTAAAGATTCTATCGACATTATTGTATTCGGCAACGAAGCGTGGCCTATCAAAATCAAAGATCTACCTTATCTGCAGGTTGGTCCTTATCACACCAATACTGTTGCAGGACTGGAATTGGCAATGGATATTCTGCGCAGAAAAAGAAATACCAATAAGCAGATTTTTATGATTACCGATGGGAAACCAAGCTGCATTAAATTGCCGACCGGAGAATTTTATATGAACAGCAACGGACTGGACGAGATGATTGTTTCCCAATGTCTCAACAAAGCTGCACAAGCCAGAAAACTGAAAATCCCAATCACCACCTTTATGATTGCACAAGATCCCTATCTCAGAAAATTTGTTAATGCTTTTACCGCCCAAAACAAAGGAAAAGCTTTCCTTACAGGACTTTCCGGTTTAGGACAAATGATTTTTGAAGATTACGAGAAAAACAGGATTAAAAGGATTTAGTGAAAAGCGGGAAGATGGAAGTCTGAAGTGGGAAGTCGATGAGTAGATTTCAGCAAATCATTTCCTTCGAGACACAATGCGATCTTTGCTGAGTGGAACGCCTTTGCGAACAAAAAATAAGACAGTTAGTAGCAAAAAAATCTTCGCGGACTTTGCGTTAAAATAATTTCCAACAAAGCGTAGGTATTTAATAGAAATAATTACATCATTAAAACAAATGAAAAACGATACAACATTTAAAGAATTAAAACAATCAGGATACACAGACAAAATAATCAATCAGGAAATTCAGGCTAATTTAATTGCAAAAATTAAAGCTAAAGAACCTGTTTTTGAAGGACTTTGGGGATATGAAGATTCTGTAGTTCCGCAATTGAAAAAAGCCATTTTGGCTGGACATCACATCAATCTTTTAGGTTTAAGAGGACAGGCAAAAACCCGTATTGCAAGAAGTATGGTCAATCTTCTGGATGAATATATGCCTGTTGTAAAAGGTTCTGAGATCAATGACAGTCCGTTTCAGCCGATTTCAAAGTTTGCAAGAGATCTGATTGCAGAACTGGGAGACGAAACACCCATTTCGTGGGTTCACCGTTCCAATCGTTTCTTTGAAAAACTGGCAACTCCGGATGTAAACGTTGCCGATTTAATTGGTGATATCGATCCCATTAAAGCGGCTACTTTAAAACTGCCCTATTCTGACGAGCGTGTTTTACACTACGGAATGATTCCCAGAGCTAACCGATGTATTTTTGTACTGAATGAATTACCCGATTTGCAGGCAAGAATTCAGGTATCGCTTTTCAATATTTTGCAGGAAGGTGACATTCAGATTCGTGGATTTCAGCTGAGAATGCCTTTGGATATTCAGTTTGTATTTACGGCAAATCCTGAAGATTATACTAATCGCGGAAGTATTGTAACACCGTTGAAGGACAGAATCGGGTCTCAGATTTTCACGCATTATCCGAAAACCATTGCTTTGGCTCGTCAAATTACCGAACAGGAAGCTGCGATTTCTAAAGAAGATAAAGAACAGATCACCATTCCTGATTTAGCAAGAAATCTATTGGAAGAAGTGGCTTTTGCTGCACGAGACAGCGAATTTGTAGATGCAAAAAGTGGTGTAAGTGCAAGATTAACCATCAGTGCAATGGAAAATCTGATTGCTGCTGCAAAACTCCGTTTAATTGAAACGGATGCTGCAAACACAACAGTTCGTTTATTAGATTTTATGTCAGTTATTCCTTCCATTACAGGAAAAATTGAGCTGGTTTACGAAGGCGAACAGGAAGGTGCAGATTATGTTGCCAAAATTTTGATCGATCAGGCGGTAATGACACAGTTTGAAAGTCTGTTTCCAAGAATTCCGAAACTGGAAAAAGAGGATATCAAAACTCCATATACCGATTTGATTAAATGGTTTAATAAAAATCATCTGGAACTCAATTATACCGACACAGATGAAGAATTCTACAGTAAACTCAACAGTATTGCACCATTAACGGTTTTAGTGGAAGAAAATACTACAGAACTGAGCAAGGAAGACCAGAATTTCTGCAAAGAACTGATTTTATGGGCATTGACGATTAATAAGAAATTAGATAAATCTGAAAATTCTTCTACGTATACTTTTGATTCTGCAGACATCAGACAATTATTCAGAAATTAAAAATTTTTAAATTTTAATAATAAGGGAAGCACAAATTACTCAGGTTGAGAATTTGTGCTTTTTTTATGCATAAAATATAGTTAATGTAAAATTTTCGCTCCTACGAGAACAAATACAATTAAACTTATTTCTGATTGCAAAAATTTATTATTTTAGCAGACCAAATTCAAAGTTATGAGAAAGATCGATTTACTTTTTGCAGAATATGCCGAAAGCCACAGAAATTCAACCAACAAAATGATTCACTGGATTTGTGTTCCGTTGATTTTCTGGACGATTTTAGGATTTATTTCACTTATTCCTTCACCACATTTCTGTGCATCTTATTTTGGATGCATCAGCTTGGTCAGCCTGATTGCTATTGTACTTGTTACTTTATTTTATCTCAGACTATCTCTTTTGATCGGGTTCATCATGATTTTCGCAATGCTTTTAATGGAACATTTTGCATACGCAGTGAATATTCATTTTGGAAAAAATTCCTGGATTGTTTATTTTACGGTCTTCATAATTACCTGGATATTACAGTTTCTAGGACACAAAATTGAAGGCAAAAAACCGTCATTTCTGAAAGACTTACAGTTTCTTCTGATTGGACCAATCTGGCTATTAAGTTTTATTGTAAAGAAACTGGGAATCAGATACTAATTAATCTTCCAAAGCATACACCGCAAAGCTTGCCAACCAGTGATCTCCACCGTAATTGCCCTGAAAAAGCAATGGTATACCGTTTGACAAAAATACATCTGCAGTTTGTAAAAATTCTTTTTTTACAGGATGAGTATTGGGAAGAGCCCGCGCAATTCCCTTCATGCACCATGCTTTTGTGAAAGACAAACCTACCAAATGAACCGTTTGATAATCGCTCAAATCGCTGACTACAGGAATTTTTTTGATATTTTCCAAACTTCTCTTTTCGTAAAATTGATCAAACCACTGTACAAACTCTTTTTGCGGAAGAACTCTCCGCATCAGATCAGCAATTTCTAGACTTGGCGAGAAGAAGTCTGAACCATCAGGTTCCAGATAAGCGGGAGTTTTGGTATTATTCAGATAAAAATATTTTGCTTTTTCCATCAACTGATTTTCAAAGGCTTTATCGTTTGACGCTCTTGCCCAATCCAAAGCAAAAACCATTGCAAATGCTGTGTTTGGATGTACTCCCGTTCTGTTGGGATACGTTTGTTTCGGCAGATAAGTCTTCCATGAAGCAAGAATTTTTTCAGTAAGCGGTTTCAGATTCTGGTGCCAGATTTTAGCTTTCGGATGATCCCATGTCATCAATTCTTCATCCAATTTCAACAGCCAAGCCCAACCGTAAGTTCTCTCAAAAGTTGTGGTGAGCTGATATTTTGTGAAATAATCGGCTTCAGTCTGAAGGTCTTCTTTTTTGAAAGAATTGTCCAGCATATTTTCAATGTCTCTGGCAACAGATAAATCGGGTTTTGTTTTCAGTAATCGAACCAGCATCCAATGCCCATGAACAGACGAATGCCAATCGAAACATCCATAAAAGCTCGGATGCAGAGCTTTCGGGCTTAGAGTAACTTCATCTGCTGTATTAATGATATGTGCCGTCTTATTGGGATATTCCTGATTGATGCAGTGAAGCGGTTTTTCTGATAATTTAACAGCCATTTCATCCGTCAGTTTCGGAGCTTCCTGAGCAAAAGTTAAAAGGGGAAACACTATAAGTGATAAAAGATTTTTTTTCATTCTATAAAAATATTAATTATTATTTTAAACTGATGGTCGGTTCCTATAAAAACTTTGATTAAAAAAAAGAGATTCTCAAATAATGTAATAGGTATTGTTCTATTTTATTGATAATGTTAAATTTAACTCGGAACTCATACAGATTTTTTACTCCTAAAACTGCTTTTAACGTTCATACATAAATTCGCCAGTTCATTCAATTATTTTGCGGTTTGTTTGTCATTGATTTTTAAGCTATGATTAAAAAATCAAAATTCATTTAATAAATTATGCTCATCAATAACCAAGTTATTAATTATTCTCTCAAATATGTGAAAAATTCATTACAAATAAAATTTTAAGCACGTTTTTTGATACCTCATTTAAAAATTCGTTTATGAAAAACATAATTTTACTTCTGTTTTATTTAATACTTTTCAATTGCAGCAAATCTGATAATCAACATGAAATAAAAGCAGATTTAGTCGAGATCATAGACGAAGACAAAGCAACAAGTCCGTCAATGGCTATGATGGCTCCACCTCCACCGCCAAAAGAGGAAGCTCCCATGAGTGCAATTTCTGATAAGGCGGAAAATACAACACCAAAAGTTTCTGCTGCAAAAAATAATAGCATCTCTAAAAAAATCATAAAAAATGGAGAAATGGAAATCCAGGTTGGCGATATTAAAAAAGCACAAAATCAGGTAAGTGGAATTCTTAAGAACAATAAAGCGTACATACAGTCTGAACGTTTTAATAACAATGATACTGCTGAAAATCTGTATTTAAGCATAAGAGTTCCACATGAAAATTTTGATGCTCTTATACATTCTTTCTCAGACGGAGTGGGTTCGGTCTTATCTAAAAATATTTCTTCAAATGATGTAACAGAAGAATATACCGATGTTTCTATAAAACTGGAAAACAAAAAAATCTATCTGGAAAAATATCGAAATATGCTGAAAAGCGCATCTACGACGAAAGATATGCTCGAAATTCAGGAAAACATTCGTGATCTTGAAGATGAGATTGATGGATCTGAAGGCAGACTTCGCTACATTGATGACCGTGTAAACTACAGCACTTTGAATCTGACTCTATTTAAAGAAAAAGTAAGAAGTTCTGCAACATCAAAAATAGGTTTTGGGAGCCGGTTCGGAGATTCTGTAACAGAAGGCTGGAATATTTTTGTAGCATTCGTATTGGGAGTCATTTCATTTTGGCCGTTTTTCCTGCTGATTCCTGCAATCATTTATTTATGGAAAAAATGGAAACACCACAAAAGAAAATAATGAAAAATAAAAATCCGACTATCGTTTTGATACTCGGATTTTTGTTTATAGTCAATTAATGATTAAGCATTAAAATGTGCTTTTACTGTTTCTAAAACCTGTTCGTCAGACATTTGCTGAGAAGTTTCTAAGGTAATTTTAAGATCTTTAAACTGAGCCGTGTCGTGAAGATAATGCTTAAGCTCTTCCTGAATATTTCCGGGACCCGTAATAAAAACCTCCTGAGAATTGGTAAGCAAGTGCTCTACGTCTTTGAAAAACTTGATTTTATTGGTTTGTTCAGCATTATTTCCTGCATTTTCGCTGGAATTACCGTGCTGGATGGTTGCTTTTACCGGACTGCAAAGAAAAAACTTGAATGCATTCTGAGCATCGTGATTTTTTACTACAACTGCTTTTTGAGAATCTATCCAAAGACCTGCTAACTTTTTGTCTGACATATTATTATTTTTAATGTTATGATAATTAATAGACAATAATGATGCTACAATTCGTTAATGGCTGTTAAATTATTATCTTCGCCATTAAATAACACAAATGAATGAGAACGAAATATCTTACATGGTAAGAAAATGTATTTTTAACGTATACAATTCTTTAGGGCCAGGATTGCTTGAATCTGTTTATCAGAAAATTTTAGTTTACGAATTAGAAGAAAACGGTCTTAACGTAAGATCAGAATTATTACTCCCTGTAAAATATGATAACCAATTATTTGATGTCAATTTTAGGATTGATATTATTGTGGAAGATAAGGTGATTTTAGAATTAAAGTCAGTAAAATCAATTGAAGATATTCATTATAAACAACTTTATACCTATCTGAAGTTATCTGATAAAAGATTGGGATTGCTTGTTAATTTTAATACAACCAATATTTTGGATGGAATTAAAAGGGTGGTTAATAATCTGCACTAATTGCTCTCGCAGATTAAGCAAATTGAGGAGATTTTTTATTTGATTGTGCATTGAATCTGCGTGATCGGGAAAATCTGCGAGAGAAAGAAAAAGGTGGTCAATAATCTGTATTGATTGCTCTCGCAGATTAAGCAAATTGAGGAGATTTTTTTTTGATTGTGCTTTGAAATCTGCGTGATCCGGAAAATCTGCGAGAGAAAGAAAAAGGTGGTCAATAATCTCTATTGATTGCTCTCGCAGATTAAGCAAATTGAGCAGATTTTTTATTTGATTGTGCTTTGAAATATGCGTGATCAGAAAAATCTGCGAGAGAAAGAAAAAGGTGGTCAATAATCTCTATTGATTGCTCTCGCAGATTAAGCAAATTGAGCAGATTTTTTATTTGATTGTGCTTTGAAATATGCGTGATCAGAAAAATCTGCGAGAGAAAGAAAAGGTGGTTAATAACCTGCACTGATTGCTCTCGCAGATTAAGCGAATTGAGCAGATTTTTTTATTTGATTGTGCATTGAAATCTGCGTGATCAGGAAAATCTGCGAGAGATAGAAAAGGGTGGTTAATAACCTACATTGAGTGCTCTCGCAGATTATACAAATTGAGCAGATTTTTTTTATTTGATTGTGCATTGAAATCTGCGTGATCAGGAAAATCTGCGAGAGAAAGAAAGGGTGGTTAATAATGTGCATTGATTACTCTCGCAGATTAAGCAAATTGAGCAGATTTTTTATTTGATTGTGCATTGAATCTGCGTGATCAGGAAAATCTGCGAGGGAAAGAAAATTATTTTCCTAAAACAAATACAGCAGGGATTTTGTGCAGTTCCGGTTTATTTTTTTGCCAGTCTTTAATGCTTGATGTTTTTATAAATTCATGTTCAGGATCATTGATGTTTGCAGCGATACATAATTTTGTATTGGGTGAAAGAAATTTACACAAATCTTCGAAAAGCGCATTATTTCTGTAAGGTGTCTCCATGAAAATCTGAGTGTAGCCCGTTTTCTGAAGTTCACTTTCCAATATTTGAATTTTCTTTTTCTTCTCACCTTTTTCTATCGGAAGATAGCCATTAAAGCTAAATTCCTGACCATTGAAGCCGCTGGAAATTAAAGCCAAAATAATAGATGAAGGTCCTGAAATAGGAATGACTCTGATGTTTTTCTCATGACACCATTTTACGATAAGATTCCCAGGATCAGCAATACAAGGAAGTCCCGCTTCAGATAACAAACCAAAATCCTGACCGTTCAGCATTCTGTCCTGAGCTTCTTTGATGTCTGAGTTTTCGGTATATTTATCCAAAAGAAACAGTTTCAGATCTGACTGTTTTTTCTCAGGAGCAAAAAATTTAATGACCTTTCTTGCTGTTTTTTCGTTCTCAACAAAAAAATAATCGGTCTGCAAGATGTATTCTTTAATCACAGGTGAAAAATGACTGATTGATGTATTTTCCGAAAGATAAGCAGGAAGTAGAAAAAGCATTGAATTTTAAATTATAAATTGATAACTATAAACTTAGCGGATATTAAATTTTAGCACTGATTAATTGCTGCTGAACCTGGCGCGAAATTTTGTTGCATGCGGCATCCAATAACTGAAATACGTTTTCAAAATCGTTCATATCCCCCCAATAAGGATCCGGAACCTCGCCATCCTGATGATTTCCCGTATCTTCTAAAAACAAACGAACTTTTGTCCGCTGTTCTTCATTTTGTGTCATCGAAACAACATCTTCAAAATTCTTTACATCCATACAATAGATCTTGTCGAAATTTTCTAAATCTGACAAACGTATTGGTCGTGATTTTTGCTTTGAAATATCAATTCCGTGATTGGCGGCAACCTTAACGGCTCTTTTATCCGGAGTTTCACCTTCATGCATCGAAATTGTACCTGCAGAATCTATGAAAAAATTATCCGGCAGTTTAGATTTTAAAATACCTTCTGCAAGCGGACTTCTGCAAATATTCCCAAGACAAACCATCAGTATCTTCATGCGATTGAATTTAAATATTGAAAAATTAAATAGTACAATGTTTTCGGTACAAAATTAAATAAAAAATGGAGAACAAAACTATTCTCCACTTTTCTATGATTTTCATTACAGATTTTAATGTTTAATCTTCTCTGTAAGTTCTTTTACGTATTTTTTTACTTCCTTATCGATTTTAGAAACATCTTTTATCGTATCACAGGCATACATTACCGTTGAGTGATCTTTTCCTCCCATTTCTTCACCTATTTTGGTAAATGTTGCGTTCGTAAATTCTTTAGCAAAATACATTGCCAACTGTCTTGGTAAAGCAATTTCTCTTTTTCTGGTTTTAGATAAAAGCTGCTCTCTTTTGATCCCGAAATACTCGCATACAACTTCCTGAATGTAAGGAATATTGATGATTTTTTTCTGGTTTGCTGCAATCTTGTTAATGGTTTCTTTTAACAACTCAAGACTGAGATCAGATTTATAGATCGTAGAATAAGCGATTACAGAATTGATGACACCTATTAATTCTCTAACGTTGGTTTTTGCTTCTGCAGCAAGGAAATCCAGCATATCTTCTGTCAAAACAATTCCGTCTCTGCTAAGTTTATCAACGATAATTCTTTTACGGGTATCCAGATCCGGAGATTTGATCTCTGCAGAAAGTCCCCATTTGAAACGGGAAACAATTCTGTCCTGAATATCCATAATATCAACAGGTGCTTTATCTGAAGTAAGGATAATCTGCTTTCCGTTCTGATGCAAATAATCAAAAATATGGAAAAAACTATCCTGAGTTGCAGATTTACCGGATAAAAACTGAATATCGTCAATAATCAAAACATCCACCATTTGATAAAAATTGGCAAATTCTGTTTGTTTATGTGCTTTTGCAGCAGAAATAAACTGCTGGATAAATTTTTCTGAAGAAAGATAGAGAACTACTTTATCAGGAAACTGGCTTTTCACTTCCAGACCAACAGCTTGCCCAAGATGCGTTTTACCAACTCCATAACCTCCATATAAAAACAAAGGGTTGAAAGCCGTTGCACCCGGTCTTTTTGCAATAGATCTTGCTACCGTTGAAGCAAATTTGTTGCTTTCTCCTTCCACATAGTTATCAAAAGAAAAATCTGCTTTCAGATTTGAATCGATATTTACTTTTTTGATTCCCGGAACAACAAAAGGATTAACAATATTGGACGAAAAACCCTGGGGCATTGTTTCCTGCATTTTTGGTGTAGGAACGGTTTTCCCTTTCATATTCATGGTAACGGGTTTTTCTAAACCGCTTGGTTTATTTTCCATTACAGAATACCAAAGTTTAACGCCTTTACCAATGTTTTTCTTCAGGGCAGCAGAAAGCAACGATAAATAATTATCTTCGATATATTCTTTGTAAAAATCACTCGGAACCATGAGCGTAAGATTATTGTCAACCAATGAAATTGGCTGCACTTTATCAAACAGTAAGTCGAAAGATTTTTCAAGCTTTTTTAGATCAGAATTGTCTTCAGCTGCGTTAAGATTATCCCGCATAAACTGAAGGCACTTCTGCCATATCATCATTAAATTTTCGTCCATTTTTTATGCCCTGATTAATTCTTTAGTTATTTGTCTTTATTGGGAAGACAAAGGTCACATATTTAAACTTTAAAAAAAAATATTGCAAGTATTGATTATTAAAAAATATATTTGTATGTATAAGATAAACCTTAACATGATACACACAACTCACACAATACGAGTACGTTACGCAGAAACAGACCCTATGAAATACGTATACTACGGCAACTACGCTGCATATTTTGAATTGGGAAGAGTAGAACTTTTCAGAAGCATAGGAATTTCGTATGATGAGATAGAAAAACTTGGAATCTGGCTACCGGTTTCTGATTACAATATTAAGTATTTAAAACCAGCTTTATATGATCAAAAACTGGAAATTCATACGTATGTAAAAAAAATTCCGGGAGTGAGAATAGAATTTGAATACGAAATTTATAATGAAGAAAAAATAAAGATTACAGAAGCCTCTACTACTCTGTTCTTTCTGAATGCCGACACCAATAAAATAATCAAATGCCCGGATTTTTTAATGAATCTCATTAAAGAAAACTGGCAGGAAATTTAAAACCGATACTTCCGCTGCTGAAAAATCAGTCAGCGGATTTTTTTACAACCCACTTTACAAATTCATATATTTGATAACAAATACAATCTATGAATTCTGTTTTTACGATCGTTGTTTTATTCATTATACTCCTTATTCTGGTTTATCACAAACTGAATAAGCGTATTGATCTTTTAGAAAAGCAGATTGCAGATTTGTCTAAAAAAGCGGTCGTTTCTACAAAAGAAGAAATTGCAGAAGAAAATATAAGTAAAGAACCAATTCATGCTTTTAATGAAAATATAGCATTTCAAAATACACCAACATCTGCGGAAGTTTCAGAAGAACAGACGTCACAGAAAGACTGGCTTACTCCTGTTTTTGATTTTTTGAAGCAGAATGTACTTACCATCATTGGTATTTTCACATTAGTTTTAGGGATAGGCTATTTCGTAAAATATGCCATCGACAAAAACTGGATTGGCGAAACCTCCAGAGCAGGAATAGGTTTTATTACAGGAATAGCTATTGTAGGAATAGGACATTTTCTCAGGAAAAACTATCTCGCTTTTTCATCCATTATCATGGGAGGTGGAATTTCGGTGCTTTATTTCACCACTACTATTGCTTTTCGGGAGTATCATATTTTTTCGCAGAACACAGGATTTTTGATTACCTGCCTGATCACGATTGCTTCCATTGCGATGTCTTATTATTATAAAAGTGAGATTTTAATGATCTTCTCACTTTTCGGAGGGTTTTTAGCTCCTTTAATGATCAGTACAGGACAGAGCAACTATCTTTTTCTCTTCACCTATTTATCTGTTCTGAATGCAGGAATGCTCATTATTACTTACCTGAAACGGTGGAAAAGTGTAGGATGGATTTCCTTTATATGTACTTCCGTCTATCTTTTTTTCTGGACGACGGAAAACCCTGAATTGACCGCAATTCCTTTTTATGTGATTACTTATCTTATTTTTTATGCCTTTGCATTGCAAAATTATTTTAAACAAAATCTATTGCAGCAGTCTGATATTTTAATGCTCATCTTGATTAATTTTTCAACTGTCGCAGGCTTAGTTTATATTTTTAACGAATTAAAACTTTTACCGGCGTCAGTTTTTGCTGTTATTTTCGTTTGTATTAATACCATTGGTTGGTACAGAGAACATAAGAAAAAAGACTTCGGAATCAATTATTCAGTTTTTACAAGCATTATCATCAGTCTGGTTACTCTTGCTTTTGCTCTTGAACTGAAGACTCATCTTATAACGAGCATTTGGGCGATTGAGGCAAGCGTCCTTCTCTATATCTGGAAAAAAACCAGTCACAGAATTTTCAGAATTTTCTTCTATGTTCTGTTTCCGTTGGTGATTATCTCACAGATGCTGACCTGGACGAAATATCTGGATGCAGATTCTTTAGCCGTTATTCTAAATCCTGTTTTTGGAACCAGTCTCGTTGTAATCGGAAGCTGTTTTGTGAATTTAATGTTACTGAAAAAAGATTCTGAAGAAGAAAAATCTGAGTTGGAATTTTATGAAAATGCTTTTAAAATCTTATGTTTTGCGGTAATTTATTTTTCCGTTCTATTTGAAATTCTTTATCATATTTCAGATAAAAGATTAGTATTTATTTTTATAATTGGCTTTTTATTTACGATCTATTATATCTTTATATTAATTCTTTTCTGCAGAAAACTAAGCGTCAGTAAAAGTTTTCAGACAGGAATGATTTATCTATTTCTGTTATTTCTTTTTATACATATTCTAACTTCTCAGGTCGCAACAGAAATTATCAGCAAAAAGGTAGGTTCTTATTTTTTTCTTGTTCATTTGTTATACGTTCCACTCGTAATCTATTTAATTTTAAAAATAATTCCAAAATCAGAATTTATTAAAAGCCGCCTATCGTATTGGGCAATTTCATTGATTATTATATTAGCATTGAGCTTTGAATTCTACCGATCTTATATATTACTAAATGCTGATAATCCTGATCAAATTTTTACGCTTCAGAATCATTTCAATATGTTGTACTTACCGATAATCTGGGCAGTTTCAGCTTGTCTGTTTATTTATTTTGGATTGAAAAAAGGTCTGCCGGAACTCAATAAAATCGGTTTTGTGCTGTTGGGACTGATGATTTTCAAATTATATGCTTACGACGTTTGGCAAATGGATAATGTTTCCAGAATTATCGCTTTTATTATTTTAGGAATAATTTTGCTGTTAAGTTCATTTATGTTCCAGAGACTGAAAAATTTAATCAAAAATTTTGTTGACAAAAAAGAACAGACTTCGCAGGAGAATCTGTAGAAATGCTAATAAAATCTATTATCTGTCATTATTTTTTAAATTATCTCACTTTTCCGTTGACGATTTATAAAAAATAAGTATATTTATCACGTTTTTAACACTTATATTTGTGATTATGAAATCGCCTTAAATTTAATTGAAGATTTGGTGACGGAATATGACCTTAAAATAATAATTATCTACCTATGAGAAAAATTCTATACTCTTTATTGATTTTCGCGTCTGCAACCTTATTTGCTCAAAAAAACCCGGCTGTTAAATTTGCAATCTGCAACGATGCTGTGGGAACTGTAGCCATGTTTGATGCGAAAAAAGAATTTGTTCAGAGCGTGAATGTTTTTAAAGCAAAAACAAACCTTCCTCAAAATCTGAAGAAGTACGATTACCTTGCTGAAAACGGATTGGCAGAAGTGAAATTCAAAAAAGATTTCGGAACTTTAGATTATATGACTTTAGGAAACTACAATACCCAAAACGGTCTTCCGCAGGATGCCCCGGTTTTCATTGAAGGTTACGAATTTAAAAATCCCGATACAAAAATCTTTGCAGATATGATCGCCGATACCAAAGTGCAGACTGTAGACGGTAAAAAAGCACTGGTAATTACTACCGTTAAAAAATAATTTTACCTTTTTTAAAATACGAAACGGATACTCAATCTGAATATCCGTTTTTTTTAATATTTATTATTCCACTTTTTCTTGAGTTCATCATATATTTTCTTTTCGGTAGCATTATTTCCTGGTTCGTAAAATTTCGCTTCGTTGATTTCTTCCGGCAAAAA
>Ga0302347_1002670_pt1 | contig 17385 bp, 14 predicted proteins | sample PhyWR1_FD_202178 | JGI IMG/M metagenome (GOLD analysis project Ga0302347, IMG submission 202178) | Leaf surface microbial communities from wheat plants in UC Gill Tract Community Farm, Albany, California, United States - DLSL W.R1 (v2)... | ecosystem: Host-associated > Plants > Phyllosphere >...
GAATACGCGAAACAAAAAACTCTTTCGCGAGGGTGCTCGCTGAATAATCAATTATGGCGCCGTGTGCCGTTTTATTTTTAATGGCTTGCAGATAGAGGTATAACATAATCATGCGACCTCCATCTTTATCAATAAACAATTCCACCTCAGGTAAAATCTTCCTGAATATTAAGCCGCGAAAAAGATATTCCGCTGCCCGGCGAAAAAAGTTATGCCGCAATACGTCATTATCCAGCAGGTCAACGTTAATGTTAAATCCTGGATATAAAATACTCACAGGCATAAACGCCCCGGACATATAGCGTTTAAGTTCATCTAATCCTTTTTTTGTTGGCGCAATGATAGTTTTGCGCCTGTCTTCTGTACATCGCCAGGTCTTGATGCGACCGGTCGTGCGAAGTATTGTTATGATAGCGATAACGCTGTTCGGACTGGCAATTTTATAACGTGAGCATAACGTCTTTATCTCTGAAACTGACTCAGCTTGATTACCGAATATGAAACAGCACATTGACAGGATTATGTTGAGCCGAGATTCCTGCAACATGGTTTTATAAAATAAAGGCTGTTTTTTATATATAGCATCGTTAATAGTGTAGTGTTGCAATATTGCTTTGTCAAACTGCGGGTTACTCTTAATGACATCCCTTCGATGTAGTAACGCACTAGATGAGATGTGATTATCCATTGAAATTCTCTCTTTTTCGAGCAAGCTGATGAAGTGAAGTAGCCAATCTTCCGTTTGGCAACATTATTATACTTCGACATTGAATATTTTTCTGTCGTAATTTGAAAAGATTCTTATATTTACCCTGCATATGGATACAGCGCTCGATTGACGCAAAGATGTTCGGCCTTATCACGTTAATTATGGTTCATAAAACCCCTGATGTGCTGTAAAATTATTTTATAACAGGTTGATTTCTAAGTTGCATTCATAAACTTAGCGTCTCATTGCGTTACTGTTTTTACTGCGCAAGAGACGTCACGTTCATTTACCCAGGAGCAGGTTTTGGGCCATCACTATATTCGTAAAAGTACTGCTCGTTATGAGCAAGAATTTATCATCTCAGCCTGCAGTTTCACATTCCAGGGATACAGACTGTTACTTGAAAAGCAGGGTATAAAGGCGTTGAATATCGAGTTTAATGGTGATGAAGTTAGTCAACAGACAATAGATGATATTCTATCAAATCAATATGCTACAATTTCAGTGTTTCTTGAAAGAGACATCGTCAACCTCCTTGAGAGCCTTAAGAAACTCGCGTCGGTTCTTAATGCATTGCCGGGATTAAAACCTGTCACGCTGTATGGGAAAATACCGGACAGCTGGCTGCTGCATACCCTTGGAAGTCTTCTGGATAATAAATTCAAATTATCCGCGATCCGTATAGCCGATATTCCGGATATGACGGCATATTTTAATGACAATCCGGGCGCGATGAAAAATTGCTCTCGTCCACTGCGTGAAGCGTCACGCTCCGGATTCAACTGTAAGGACAGTTTCAAAGGATTAACGAAACGAGAACTGGAGGTTTTGCTGGATTGCTATCGCGGCATACCCGTAAAAAAGCAGTGTGAAGTGACGGGATTATCGGATAAAACAATTTATGCTCATAAAAAGGAGGGCTTAAAAAAACTATATCAAATTCATCGATGGTTGAGCGATCTTAATGCGTCAAGAATAGAGAGCAATCGCCAACGAAAAAATGAAAAAAGAATGCTATCCAGTCAAGAGGTGGACATTTTCAATGCTTTACTTAACAGGCAACTGTTTCCGGTGTATCAGGTTATTACCGATCGCTATAAAAAAGTTGTAGGGTTTGAAGTGCTTCTACGCTGGAATCAGAATGGCACAATTATGACGCCAGCAAGTTTTTTACACGATATCTCAAATGTTGAAATCTGGATAAAAATCACCGCATTGGTTATTAATGCAGCTATAGCAGGTATTAATAAATATAATGGAAAGTATTATTTTTCAGTGAATATTCCGTCGCAGCTTGCCTCCGGAAATTCGCTCCCGGGGATGGCGAAAAAAGCGACTGAAATGCTGCTTAAGCCGCTGTGGGCAGAAAAGCTGGTATTCGAACTTGCTGAATCTATAGATGTTATGAAAGATAACGCGATCCCGGAAACGATGCAGCGCTTACGTAATACTGGCTGTCGACTATTTTTGGATGACTGTTTTTCAAACCATCATACTTTGTTTCCCGTGCGTCATGTTCATTTTGATGGAATGAAACTAGACCGGGATATTGTGGATAGCTTTGTCGCCAACGATAATGATTATAACCTTATTAAAGCGATGAGTTTCTATAGCGATATAACAGGAGGAGACTGCATCGCGGAAGGTGTCGATAGTAAGGAAAAATTCGATAAACTCGTCGCTTTAGGTATCAAAAGTTTTCAAGGATATTATCTTTCAAAGGCAGTAAAAGAAGATGAACTTGATCGAATGGTAAGATTGTTCAGTTGATAAATATTGTTCCACAGACTGGCTTCATTTTCCCCATAGTGGTGAACGTGACGGGCAATGTAGTGACGACAGCTATCGTGTCATTATCATTCAATGCCCAATGTTGCCGATGTGGAACAATGCTCATTGAGCTTGTATAACCATCTGCGGAATCCTGATCCTCCAGGAAAAGGGGAGTAATGAAACAATCAGCTTCGAAAAATGAGGCCAGCGCAGCAGAGACAGGAAGGAAGGTTTATCACATTAGCAAACAATCAGGTTAATTTAACATAATATACATTATGCGCACTAGCGTCAGGTAGCGAGAATTGTAGCAAGATTGGTGCAAATATGCCGCACTCAACATAATTCGCCAACGCTACACCGACTTTGGACCGACGATGGCGTGTGGAAAACTCTCAGAACTTCACGATGTCCATCTGTCCAAAGAAACGGTCCGATCGCTTGTGGTGAAAGCCGGTCTCTGGATCCTCCGTAAACAACGGCCTCCAAAGATTCAGTAGCCACGCTATCGTCGTGCCTGTTGCGGTGAGCTGATTCAGATTGATGGCTGCGACCATCACTGGTTCGAGAACCGTGCGCCCGCATATAATGCACTGGTCTACGTCGATGATGCGACGAGCCGCCTGATGCAGCTTCGATTTGTGAAATCGGAATCGACCTTCACCTATTTTGAGGCTACCAGGGGCTATCTGGAAATGCATGGCAAACCACTCTATATTGAGGTCTGGCATTACCCGGATGGTCGTAAAGAACTCCGCCTTAACGGCACTGTTCTTCCCTACTCCATTTATGATCGTCTTCAGGAAATTGACCAGGGTGCTATCGTGGACAACAAGCGACTCGGATGCACACTTGAATTTATCAAGCTGGTTCAGGATAAACGCGATAATAACCGTTCGCAGGCACTACCTTCCGGAGATGGTCCCTCACGGCGGCGCAGAAAACCTTCAGAGAAGAAATCCCAGCGTTCGCTAAATGGTGACGATATGCTCGATGCGTTGAAGACATTACAATCACGTTCTGATGAAATTTTCTGTACAAGGAAATGACTTGAATACCATCATGTAGATCATTCCTGGCGTCATCGCTGCCGCCAGGTTTCATTGTTGAAAGGTTGACGTTATTTATTTTCAATCAGATACTTAACCGTCGCCGCGTATTGCTGAACAAAAATATCCAGCGAGCTTGTGTCCATACCCTGCGAATTCAGCTGATATTTACCTTTTACGAACATGGCCGGAACCCCTCTGAGTTCAACGTCCATAGCCGCTTTCTCCTGCTTAGCCACTAAGGCTTTCACAGCAAAGCTGTTCCATGCGCCATCAAAGTCTCCTGCTTTGATACCAGCATCAATAAAAACCCTACGGATATCATCAATATTCTTGATGCTGAGTTCCTTTTGCACCGCATCGAACATAGGGGAAGTGATTTTGTCTTCAACGCCTAACGCGATTGCTACTGCCCACGCCTGCGTCAGCTCTTTGCCTAACGGCGGAAGAAATTCGACGTGATACTTAACGATCTTCGTATCTGCCGGTAGTTTTTCAGCCACTTTGTCTGAGACGTGAATGACCTGTTCAAACTGGTAGCAATGCGGACAGTTGAACGAAAAGAACTCCAGCACCTCCGGGGCATCGGGCACCGTTTTGCTTAATGAAATGTACTGTTTTCCTTCATTAAACTGCGCTGCATTAACGCCGGTTGTGAGAAAAATGCAGGCAAAAGCTGCTAATAAAATCTTCATGAACCATAACCTCACGTACTGTACTCAGTGATAAGAAAATATTTTCCATGTAATTTCGGTTACTTAGAGATCATTTAAGCACCAGGAAACGGTGGCGTTTCATAAAGAGCTTTCTTTTTTGAACCTCATAGTATTATGATCATAATATAAAGAGACCCACTGGTGCAAATTTTATCCAGTCCGGGATTATCTGCCTTATCGAACACTCTGGAGATTTAAATGAAACCTGACAGTCGCGAAACGGCCAAACTAGCCCGTCAGGAAGCGATTCTTAACGGGCCAGTCTTTAGCACAATGATGCGGCTCGCTGTTCCTACGATCCTCGTTCTGATTGCACAAACGTTAGTCAGCGTAGCTGAAACGTATTACGTATCGTTTCTAGGAACACCGGCGCTGATTGGCGTCGCACTTGTTTTCCCGGTATGGATGCTGATGACCATGATGGCTGCCGGTGGAATTGGTGGCGGTGTGGCCTCAGCTGTAGCCCGCGCAACGGGTGCCGGGAAACATGATGATGTTAATGCGCTCATCCTGCATTCGGTTGTTGTCGCCATTGTCTTTGGTCTTGCCTTTACAGCTTTCTTTATCGGGCTGGGCGAACATATTTATGCGGCTATGGGCGGCTCTGGCGAGGCACTCAGTGCCGCACATGAATATTCTGTCTATGTATTTTTTGCATCTGTGCCGATCTGGATCGTTAATCTTCTTTCTGCCGTATTACGCGGTATTGGCAATGTAAAAGTACCCGCTGCCGTCACGCTGATTGGTGCCCTGGTGCTGATCCCGCTTTCGCCTTTGTTGATTTTTGGCCTCGGGCCGATTAAAGGCTTCGGGTTAGCGGGGGCTGGTATGGCAATCAATATTTTTTACTGGGTCGCGGCAATAGCTATGTTGCGTTACATGGCCAGTGGTCGTGCAGGTATCCAGATGACGTTTGTAAGCTTACGCTGGCCTCTTTTTTGCGAAATTCTCAATGTAGGCCTGCTTGCTGCGCTGGGGACTATTCAGCTTAATGTAATGGTTTTACTGGTTACCGGTGCTGTGGGCGTGTTTGGTGTCGATGCCATAGGGGGGTTTGGTACAGCATCCCGTCTCGACTATGTTCTGATCCCCGTGCTTTTCGGGATAGGCACGGCCATTGTGACGATGGTCGGGATTAACGTAGGTGCCCGTCAGATAGACAGAGCGAAACGTATTACCTGGGTCGGTGTTGCTGTCAGTGTGGTATTTACCGAGGTTGTAGGCCTGTTAGTGGCAGTATTTCCAGGCGTCTGGCTTGGCCTGTTCACGCACGATGAAAGCGTTCTGGTTACAGGCGAACTGTACCTGCAAATTGTTGCTCCCTTCTACGCAGCCAACGGCATTTTGTTTGCACTCGGGTTTGCTACCCAGGGCAGCGGTTATATGTGGAAAATGTTTCTGGTCGGAACCGTTCGTTTAATCCTCGCAGCCGGTGGCGGATGGATTGCAGTCGAGTACTTCAATGTGGGTCAGGCCGGACTGTTTGTTATCGTCATGGGATCTATGGTGATAGCCGCTCTTATGAGTGTAGTGATCGACCGCTCGGGGGCGATGTGGCCTAAATACAATAAACAGAGCCCGTCCGCGCTCAGGACTGTCCGGTATTAAGCGGTTGCTGGTTACCGGATAAAGTTATAGCTCGTAGTCTTTGCCCTGAATAGCATTATCGCCATAATGCTATTCAGATAATGCAGGATGAGGAACGTAGCATGAGATATTCCAAAGACCATAAAGAAGAAACGCATAAAAAAATCGTTGAAGCTGCGTCAAAGAGGTTTCGTACAGAAGGTATCGAAAAGGTAGGTGTAGCGGGCCTCATGGCGGATGTTCAGCTTACGGTGGGAGGATTTTACAGCCACTTTAAGTCGAAGGAAGAGCTGATCAAAGAAGCGGTTTGTCTCGCTGCCGATGAAACATTTTGCGCAGCGTTTGGCGCTCCGGAAAATAATGAAATACTCACTATTCAGCTGATACTGGACCGCTATCTCAGTGTGGAACATCGTGACTCGCCAGAATCTGGATGCGTAATAGCGGCGCTTGCGTCTGAACTCAAGAACCGACCAATAGACACCCGTGACATGATGTCAGACAAGATAACCAGGATAATTGAACGTATTTCAGACTGTCTTCCACAGGAGACTGACTCAGCAACCCGCATGCGAGTTGCCAGAGCTATCTGGGCTGTAATGCTCGGAACGCTGCAACTCGCGCGCATTATTCCTGATAAGGAATTATCAGGTCAATTACTGGTTGACGGAAAAAAAACTGCATTAATGCTTGCAGAGAAAGCAAATACACAACGCTGCACATAAGTGCATCACAATCTCAATACTTCACTAACAGTGAATGACTGGCATACAGGTAATAATATGAACATTCAGGGTAAAACAATTTTAGTAACAGGCGCCAACCGCGGTATCGGCGCAGAACTGGTTCACGCTCTCATCCGGAATGGTGCAGGAAAAATTTATGCCGGTTCCCGGGAACTGGATAATTTACCGGAATTCGGTGATGACAGAGTTATTTTCATCAAGCTAGATATTACTAAACCCGAAGACGTCAGCGCAGCAGTGGCAGAAATTGGGGCAATTGATATTCTGGTTAATAATGCCGGTGCAATGCTCTCTAATAATATTGAAACCGCATCCCAGGATGATTTAGCTTCGGACATGAATGTTAACTATTTTGGCACCATGAGAGTCATGCAGGCAGTTATTCCTGGAATTGAGAAGAACGGCGGAGGCGTGATTGCTAACGTGCTTAGCGTTCTGGCACTTGCTCCAATGCCATCCACAGCCGGGTATGCTGCGGCTAAAGCAGCAATGCATTCAGCAACACAGGCTGCCAGGGGCCTTTTAAAGCCAAAGAATATTAAGGTCGTTGGCATCTATCCAGGTCCGGTAGAAACCCGACTGTCTGCGGACTTACCGGTCGAGAAAACTCCGGCTAACGTCGCTGCCGAAGAGATTGTTAAGGGGCTCATTAACGACCTGGAAGATATTTATCCGGATCCAGTTTCACAGCAAGTATCGGGATTCTGGGGTAGCAATCCAAAAGGTCTTGAGCATCATTTTTCCGGATTCTGAATAACTGCTGTTCGCTTTTTTAATAGCTGGTAACACCGTATAATCTAAGTTATTAGACTGGCATGGCCATATTCATTTTAAATGCCCATGGGACTTATTATTTATATGGCCGTGCAATAATCAAAATTATTTTTATGTCCTCGGTTGTCGGACTCTTCTCACCTGCCTTTACGGGGGCGTATAGCGCATCAAAGCATGCAATAGAAGCAATTGCAGAAGCACTATATGAAGAACTGAAACCCTTCGGCATTAAAGTTGCAACAGTAAATCCGGGACCTTATCTGACAGGCTTCAATGATCGAATGATGGAAACCTACAAAGCCTGGTACAACCCAAAGGTTAACTTTATTGACCATACCGGGCTTTCCTTTCCGGGTGAGCAGTTTGATCCGCTCAGTGCAATAAACGACATCGTCAACGTTATCGAAAGTGATAATGGAAAATTCCGCAATATTATCCCTTCGAATTTTGAGGCTGTGGTTAAACAATTACAGGCTAATGCGTGGGAACGGAAAGTCTGAACTGCATTTTAAGGAGCTCAGGCTTAAAGGGATCAGTTCGATAGAAGCTGCGAATGCATTTGCAGAAGAATACATGGCAGATTATAACCGGCGCTTTGCCAAAGCCCCCTTGCATGAATTTAACGCGCACCCATTTCTGCTGTATGAAACCAGTGTATGCTAGCCGTATCATAACGTTATTACTGCTTAAACCTTTTTAAGGAAGAACATGAAAGGCGATATTTTTAGATCGACCAGGATTCGGCTTTGTGCACCAAGAACCGGTGATGAAAAATAGATATCAGCATGGTATTACGATGCTTTCTATTTGCGCAACGTTGATACAGAACCGGCATACCCACTGTCAGAAGAGAAGATTGAAAAAGAAATAAAAGAAACAGAGGATACGTTTTATTTTCATGTAAGAACGCTTGATGACGACAGGCTAATAGGCTTTGCCACATTACATAGTCTGGAGTGGAATAATCAGCTTGCTACTCTTGCTATCGGCATCGGTAATGAGAAGTACCGGGGGCAGGGATTTGGCGACGAAGCCCTTAAGCTCATCATGCGTTACGCTTTTATGGAACTGAATTTATTCCGACTGGGTCTGGACGTCATTGCATACAACAGCAACGCAATTAATCTCTATCTCAGAAATGGTTTCATAAAAGAAGGCGTTATCAGAAAGGCAGTCTATCGCGATAATCAGCGGCACGACCGAATAGTCATGGGGATTCTGCGCCCTGACTGGCTCAAAGAAAACAACAGTGAATCTGTAACCTGAGTGCGTCTAAGGAAACACGTGCAACTCAAACGTGTCCACTTAAACATGCGTTATCACGCCGTGATATGCGGAGCCGCTTCAGTCCGGAACGACAGCAGACGCAAACCTTTTTATTATTGGCTGAATTACAGCCTGTACGTGACAGGCACAACGCGGGCAGGCTGACAAGGTAAATGTCCGCTTCTGGCACAGAGCGGACATTTCAACTTTGCCCTGCCCCGGACATCTGAACTTAGCTTTGACAAACGTCAGGTAACGAAAATTGTAGCAAGTGAGATTACTGGATGATGTGCTCAGGGTTGTGGTTGATTCTGAGCTGTTCTGAAGCATTAGTTGCTTACGCAGATATTCAGTCCTCATTATTGGTAAATACATCGACGTGTATCACTTCGCCGATAGACGTTAAAAGCTACGCCTGAATGATGAGGCACTTCCCTACTCTACCTATGACCTGCTGTCAGCACAAGCCAGCTATTTCTCAGCCAGACGCCTGCATTGCTGTCTTATTCCATCAAAAATACTTTCCGCAAGCTGTTGGGGGAACTGGCCCGGGAGCAGTTCCTTAACACGTTCAATAACATCAGGGGTTCTGGTGATGATTTCCTCTATCATCGCCTCTGTCTGCTGTTTACTGAAACCGGTTATCTCCCCATGCCTTATCCAGTGCCGTCGTTGTATTCGGTATATCTGGTAATAGTTGCTACTGCTACGTACGGCCATCGCTAGTTTGCACTTCTGCCAGGATATCTGATTGTTTCCGTGACCGATCACTGGCCATGCTGACAACACATCATAGAGTGGTGTAAGGTGATAACGTCCCTGTGGCCCGATAGAAATACTGAAATTTTTAGCGTGACCGTCTGTTGCAGCCATCAGCCAGAAAATTATCTGCGTCATAAAAAATTGCGTTTTGTCATGTTCAGCGCGGTCTGAATGACTCAGAACTTCCATAATTTCCGATATACCCGGTCCACCGTCCGCCTGATATTTTCGTAATGGAGAAACGCCCAGTGCCTGACACATATCCTCCTGGGGTAAACGAATAATCCACTGCCCGTCTCCTGACCATCTTCGGTCAAAACGTTCTACTACCAGCGCTTTCTGATCTTCAAAGTGAGCAATTTGTGTCTTTGCTACAGGGAGCCCGTACTGTTCGAGAAGTACCGAGCAGAGCCATTCATTTTCAACCGACGAGCTCATGTTGGCTTTCATGTTCCCGACAAGCCCGAGCGGTAGCTTGAATATATGCGTTGTCGGTGTATTACCCTTTGGCATACACCAGCGTTTTTCATGCCACAGAAAGGCTGTTTTCTCCTGAGCACCGGCAATCGATAAACGCAGGTCATCATTATCTTCCGGCCTGCCGGGTAGCAATGTCTCCGTGGTATTACGCAACGTTGTCGCGATTTCTGATTCAGTGAGAGAGCGAGCTGTTACGGAATATAAATCCGCGGGTTCCTCGCCGTCATGAAGCAGCTGTATCGCGCCCACGCAATCTTTACCCAGTTCCGTCAGTAGATCAAAAGGCTCAAGGCTATCGGTCTTGTAACGCATTGCCAGTCTTCTGCGTATGTTTTCGCTGTCCGGGAGTAAATTATCAAAATAGTCACGTACCACATTTCCACGCCAGACCTGGTTCCCGGGAGTAAAAGGAAGGGATAGTGAGAGAGGCCTTCCTTGTTCATCAGCGCACCAGTCAGGAAGATATTGTAAGCTGTCCACTCCTTTACTTTTTTCCCAGTATCCGACTTTGATTCCGTTCATCCAGATTGCCAGGCGCTGCTGTTTTCGACTCATACCGTTACCATTGCTCCTGTCGTGCTGGTGAATTTGATTTAAGCATTTCTTCCGTCTGCTTCCCCTCTGAAGAGGTGGTAGCTGAGGAGAAGCTGATTTTTACCCCCAGGACGGAAAACACCTTGAATAGCCGTTCAATGCTCGCACTGGCAGGGTTGGCTTCCAGACGTGAGTATGTTTGTTGAGTGACGCCTAACCTTTCGGACAGATCTTTTTGCGTCAGGTTATTGGCCTTGCGAAAACCAATGAGCATGGGACGCAGCTGGTTGAGCGTGTTTAACGGGTAATTATTAATCATAAGCTGCCCTCGGTAGTTTCCTCTGATACACCTCGTAGGCTGTTTTAACAACATACACCCTAAAGGCTGTAATATCAAATTAACAGTCTAAAAGCTGTTAACCAAGAAGTACAACCTTCAGGCTGTTACTAAATGGCGTGTTACAGTTTGCGCCCAGGGATCGGTTTGGATATCAAAATGATATTTGCGGCATACCTATTTCAGTAAGATTGCCGCCTCTCTTGCATAAAAGGCGGCATTACATCCGGCGAAGGCGCTCACCGTAACGGTTTAACCCGGACTTAAATTTTTATATATCCGCCAATAAACAGGGCAACGGCGATAACATCGCACAGCAGCAGGATAGTCAGATAAATCAGCTCTTTTTTGATAAATATCGGCTGACCATCGTTTTTTTCCTTCCTTGACCAGATAAAGACCGGCAGACCGCAGGTCAACAGGATAGGAATTAATGCAACATACTCAATCTGGCTGGCGTAAAGAATAAACAGACAGAACAGCGCGCCTAAAACACCGCTGAATAAAGCCAGCCTGCGGCCTTTTTTTGCATACTGGTCGTATTTACCGTTTCGGCAAATGCTGGTCAGATATAGCGTGGTGGTAATATAGGCCGGAACAACCATCAGCGCACTGATATTATACATGGTGGTCCAGGCATTATTTGAAAAATAAACGAGTAACATGGCCGCCTGCATCACAAAGCTACTAACCCACAGCGAAACATTGGCCGCCTGTTTACTGTTCGTGCGGGCAAACACGCGCGGGAAAGCGCCTTTCTGTCCGGCTACCATCGGAATTTCAGCGCATAGCATGGTCCATGCAAGCCAGCCGGCCAGAACAGAAATAATCAGACCCACGTTCATCAGCCATTCGCCCCACTCACCGACAACGCGGGCTAGCACGCCTGCGGTAGAGGGGTTACTGACCTGCGCCAGTTCTGCCTGAGGCATTACGCCAAACGGCAGAATGGACATTAACATATAAATAATCAGCGCCAGCAGAAAGCCGATCAGCGTGGCTTTCCCTACGTCCTGCTTATTTTTGGCCCGCCCGGATAGAACAACCGCGCCCTCAACGCCAATAAAGGCCCAGAGCGTTACGGTCATCGGTGCCAGGATCTGAGACAGCAGCGATACCGGTGCAGCGTCTTTTCCACTGCCGCTGAGGATCGCCGGTGATTCTCCCCAAAAGTTTTTAAGCAGGTCCGAATAATCGATCAGCACACCCAGCAGTAATACGAACAGGATCAGTGGGACCAGCTTGGCGATGGTTCCCAGAGTGTTAACAAATCCGGCCACTTTTGTCCCGGACAGAACAAGAAAATTATAGCCCCAGATCAGCACTGAGCCGCAAATAATGGAGTTCAGATTATTGCCATCCGTAAAAACGCCCGGCATAAACTGATTAAAGGCATCCATTAAAATAACCGCAAAGGCAACGTTGCCAAATGCGGTCATCAGCCAGTAGCCCCAGGCAACGTTAAAGCCAATAAAGGAACCAAAACCTTCCTGGGCATACATATACACCCCGGCCTGAAGATCCGGGCGCAGATCTGACAGCACGCGAAACGAGTTTGCGATAAAGTAGATACCGATCCCGGCAATAATCCACGCAATGATTACTGGTCCCAGCGCAGAAGAGGCCGCCGTGTTTTGCGGCAGACTGAAGACGCCGCCTCCCAGCATGGAGCCAACGACAATGGCGATCAGGGCGATTAGCCCCAGCTTGTGTCCACCGGCGCCATTATCACTATTTTTTACATCTGAAGACTGCTCTGCCATAACGTTTCCTCCCGCTATTCTGTAATACCGCCGTCGGATTGCAGACGATCCGACGGCATTGTTCTCTCACCCGCCTACTGGCGGCCCTTTTTAATACCGGAGACCTGGCGTTTAAAGGTTATGTGGCCGGGCAACGTGTGCACCTCGCGCTCTTCTTCCACAATCGCTCTGACCCAGAAGTCCCCGTTTTCATCGACGTTAACGCCCTGAATCTCATGTTCAAATCCGGGGAATTGCTTATCGAATTCCTGAAGCGCGCGCAGATAGCCGATAATGCCTTTGTTACCCTGCGGCATGCGTTCGCCCGGCATCAGTACAGGAATGCCCGGGGGATAAGGAACCAGCATGCTGGCGGCAATTCTGCCGCTGAAATCATCCAGGCGGATATGCTCGGTTTTATAGCGTACGACTTTCTGATAAGCGTCTGCCGGGGTCATAACCGGCTCCGGATCGGTGTTCACCGCGTCGTTGATATGCGACATCAGCTCCAGCTCATCCATTTTTTCATGCATCGTCTGGCATAGCTCCTTGAGGGTTAGCCCGTCGTAGTGCGGAGAATGCGCTTTCAGCGACGGGATAGCATCTGTGGCCAGATCGTCATTGTCGTAGTGCTTTTTAAAGGCCAGCAGGCTTTCAATCAGGGTGCCCCACTTGCCTTTGGTGATACCGACGGAGAACAGGATTAGCACGGTATAGTCACCGGTACGGGCAATTTCAATGCGACGGTCATCGAGAAAACGGGTCAGTAAATATCCTGGAATACCGTTTTTCTGATATTCCCCCTCCGGGCCGATCCCCGGACAGGTCAGGGTCACTTTTACCGGATCGAGCATGCTGTTAGTTTCGGCCAGATCCTCATCGGCAAAACCGTGCCAGCGCTCACCGGCGCGCAGCGACCAGCAGTCAGCGCTGTGACTTAGCAGCGATACGGGTGCCTCTTCAAAACTGTAGCGCTGCCCGGAATCGCTGTCCTGCACCTCGGTTGGCTGAAGCACATCGAAGAACCAGGCGCCGCCGCCCTCCTGCTCCTGGATCTGGCGTTTGACGCTGACCACGGCTTTACGGAAGGCAATCGCTTCTTCAATTGACTCCTGCACCAGCGAATAACCGGATTCACCCTCCATCATGCTTACCGCCACATCAATTGACGCAATGATCGGATAGTAAGGTGAGGTCGTGCCGTGCATCATAAAGGCATCGTTAAAGTCATCGAAATTAAGCGGCGCGCGATCGCTTTTCTTCACATGGATCATTGAGGCCATGGAGAGCGAGGGCAGCATTTTATGAGTGGACTGTACGGCAAACAGGGTCGGACGATTTGGCGTATCCTCCGCGTCCATGGCATAGCGCCCCCGGTATAGCGGATGGAAACGCGCATAGGCATACCATGCTTCATCAAAATGGATGCGCGGTGCGCTTTCGCCCAGGTGTCTGACTACGTCGTTCACGTTATAACAGAAGCCATCGTAGGTGCAGTTGGTTACCACGGCGTAAGCCGGAGACGGACTGGCCGCACCGGGTGCCAGTCGGCTATTTGCCACCAACGCATCAATACTGGCCTTCTTCAGGCGTCCCGTCGGAATAGGCCCAATTAGGCCCCACGCGTTGCGGGTAGGTTTGAGGTAAACCGGCCTTGCCTGAGACAGGGTCAGGCCATGATTAAGTGACTTGTGGCAATTTCGATCAATAATGGCAATTTCATCCGCGCCGACCGCAGCCTGGGCCACAATACGGTTCGACCCCGATGAGCCGGAGACACCGTAGAAGGTCCAGTCAGAGCCAAACAGTTGAGCCGCAATTTCTTCCGATTTTTTAGGCGGTCCGGCGTGGATCAGATAATCGCCAATCTCCGCGGTAGCCACGCCAATATCGGCGCGCATCATGTTTTCGCCAAAGAAGTTAATGAACTCAATGCCAACAGGGTGTTTCAGATAGGCCATTCCCCCCATATGCCCCGGGCAGTCCCAGTAATAATCACCGTCCTCGGTAAAGTCCTTCAGGGTTTTAAAATAGGGAGGAAGAAGCTTTTCTGCATAGCGGTGGACTAAGGTGTACAGTCGATTAGCAGTGAAGGCAGCGGATTCAGAGTACAGATAAACATATTCGCTGACCTCTTTTAAAACGTCGAGCGGGATGCGATCGGTAATATTCTCTTCTGAGAACATGATCAGCGGCGTCGCGGCATTTCTTTTACGGAATACGCTGATAAAGTGCTGCAACTCTTCAGCAAAGGTCGGATTGTTAGCCTCCCAGTAAATACCAATCGCGCTGTAACGGGTGCTTTTTTCGATGAGTTTTACCCCATCAGCGATCCGATGCGTGATATGAATTTTAAAACCGCGTTCCGCGAGTTCGGTCTGAAGCTCTTCCAGCACCTGCTGCGAAGGACTGTCGCCATCAAGATGTTCCGAGGAAATAAATAAAAGATTGTGGTTAAACTTCATCAGGGGTCTCCACTGTTCAGATAATATTTAACTGTGAGGATGTCATGCCCGGGAAACAGACATTATCGCCACCTTAACTTGCCTTGAATTAATTCGGTCTAAAACTGTATCGTCTTATTAAGCAGTAAAATAAGAACAATAATGTCGAGGGCCAGCAGTAAAACAAAAAATGCTCGTTCGCGCGGTGTAAATATTTTATCTGCGCGATCGTCTTTTATTCTTGCCCAGATAAACAGGGGCACGCCCAGCGTAAGCAGCACCGGAACCATCGCCAGATATTTCATTTCACTGGCGTAAAACATAAACAGGCAGAAGGCAAAACCGATAATACTGCTGACCAGCGCGGCGCTGCGGCTGTGATGCGTGGTATAGCTGGCGTATTCGCCGTTAATACAGAGTTTAAACAGGTAGGCCGAGGTCATTAAATACGCCGGCAGTACGGTCAGGGCGGAGATGGCCAGCATTGCAAGCCAGGCATCGTTAGAAAAATAGACCAGAAGTACGACGATTTGCATAAACGCACTGCTGATATACAGCGAAACCGAGGCCGAACCCTGCTCATTTTTTTTGCTGAACGGTTTCGGGAACGTGCCGTTCTGCGCGGCCACCATCGGCAGTTCGGCGCAGATCATGGTCCACGCCAGCCAGCTGGTAAGAACCGAAATCAGCACCCCCAGGGTAATCATAATCTCGCCCCATTCACCGACAACAATCTTCAGAATACCGGCGGTGGACGGAGTTGGGATTGCGCTGAGCTCATGTTGAGAAAGCACGCCAAACGGCAGGATGGAGACCAGCAGACAGATAATCAGTGATACAACGAAGCCAATAAACGTCGCTTTACCCACGTCACGTTTATTTTTAGCCCGGCCGGAAAGCGCGACGGCCCCCTCAACGCCGATGAAGCTCCAGAGCGCCACGCCAAGTGGTGACGTCACCTGTGAGAAAATGGGGCCCAGGTTCCGACTGGCCTCACTGGCGCTGTGCCCCCAGACGTTATCCGCGATCGTGGTGGACTTCATAAACAGCATGAGAATAAAGATAAAGGCTACCAGCGGGATCAGTTTGGCCAGCGTGCCGACGATGTTAATCGACCCGGCGATGCGCGTGCCGGAGAGAACTAAAAAGTTGAAGCCCCAGATCAGCAAAGAGGCACCGATAACGGAAGGAATATTGTTGCCGCCCGTGAAATCACCGGGCAAGAAATAATTCAGCGTGTCCATGACCATAATGGCAAAAGCGACGTTGCTGCAGATGGTCATCAGCCAGTAGCCCCAGGCGACGTTAAAGGCCGTAAACCGGCCAAACCCTTCCCGGGCATACATGTACACCCCTGACTGGAGATCGGGTCGAATGTTTGACAGCACGATAAAAGTTCTGGAGATGAAAAACATGCCGATACCGCAGACTATCCAGGCTATCGCCACCGGCCCCACGGCAGAATTCTCCGCCATATTCTGGGGAAGCCCGTCAACGCCGCTGCCGATCATTGAGCTTACGACAATGGATATTAGCGCAAGCAAGCCCAGCTTTTGCTTATTATTTTTTTCACTCAAATCGATATGCATAAGCTGAGTCTTATTTTTAAAATCATAAAATTCTTTGAAATTATCCGTGTTATGAATGCTAATACTTCTGACGATATAACCTAGTTCTAAATAAAGTTATTCCTATAAAGCGCATTATATTTATAATTTATGCCCTGTATATGGGAGTTAACCCTTACTATGTGTCATCTCAGTCCTGCACTTGTAGGAAAGTTAAATGGGAACCAAATAAACTTTAAAATAAAAGACGACTTTTAAAGAAAATGACGGATATAAGCATTATACATTCTTACAGCCTTCGCTTTATGTTTGCAACTTCCAGTGCTATCATTTCCCTCCTGTTTTAAACCGCATTGCAAATGAGCAAATGGTCTGCGCGCGTAGTAAGGAGAAAAAATGAATCGCTATTTTGAGGAAGTGCTGAATGCTCACGTATTGATTGGAAGCTGGCTAAGTAATAAAGATGCTAATGATGCAATTTGTGAAAATCTTTTAGCGCGTTTTAGTCCTGAATACTCAATGGTAACACCCGGCGGTGATTTGCTGGACTTCACCACATTAAACGCATTTTTTCGTACTCAGCGTGGCTCACGTCCGGGTTTAGAAATTGATATCAGCGATATGCAGATCGTTACTGAAAGTGAAAATGGTGCAACTGTAGTTTATAAAGAGTTGCAAAAGCTACCAGGTAAAGACCCAACGCTGCGTTTTTCTACTGTTGTATTCGAGTTAGGTCATAATGGCGAGGTATCGTGGCGCCATCTTCATGAGACCTCGATACCCCGGCATTAACAACGTTTTTATTTTCGGTCAATATCCTGTTTACCCATTATGCTGCGATGGATGATCGGCAGCAGGCTCGGCTCCGCCTTCGGGAAATAGCCGCTGACGCAGCGTC
>Ga0302347_1002672_pt1 | contig 17357 bp, 14 predicted proteins | sample PhyWR1_FD_202178 | JGI IMG/M metagenome (GOLD analysis project Ga0302347, IMG submission 202178) | Leaf surface microbial communities from wheat plants in UC Gill Tract Community Farm, Albany, California, United States - DLSL W.R1 (v2)... | ecosystem: Host-associated > Plants > Phyllosphere >...
ACGAAATCGACCTGATGGGGTTGTTGGGTACGCTGATCGACCATAAATGGCTGATTGCCGGCGTCACGGGCGTGTTTATGGCTGCGGGGGTTGCTTATGCCCTGCTGGCAACGCCGGTGTACCAGGCTAATGCGCTGATTCAGGTGGAAGCCAAGAAAAACGATATGCTGGGCTTCTCCGATATCGGCAGCATGCTGGGCAAAGAGTCGCCTTCTGCTACAGAAATCGAGCTGATCAAGTCCCGCAGAAATATTGGTGCTGCTGTCGATAATCTGAAGCTGGATATTGAAGTTGAGCCCAACTATTTTCCACTGATCGGTGAGTTCGTTGCTCGCCGCTTCAAGCAAGATGCTGAAAACAGCGTAAATAGCCCGCTGCTTGGCATGAACAGCTTTGCTTGGGGTGGTGAACACCTGAAGCTCGCCGACTTGAAACTGCCTGAAGAGTTGATGGGAACCGACCTGACACTGGTCGCGGGTGAAGCAGGCAGTTTTACCCTGCTTGACGAAGACAACAATGTGCTGGTCAAAGGCCAGGTTGGCCAGCCATACGAGCAAAATGGAGTAAAGCTGCAGGTTGAATCCCTGCAAGCCAATGCCGGCACAACCTTTAACGTAGTCCGCTACCCTCGCCTGACCACTATCCTCAATTACCAGAAAGTTCTGGATGTCTCCGAACGAGGCAAAGAGTCTGGCATGGTGGCCCTGGCACTTGAGAGTACTGAACCAGATACAGCTATCCAGACTTTGAATGAGATCGCCCGCCTGTATGTTCAACAAAATATTGAACGCACCTCGGCCGAAGCCGCTCAAAGTCTTGGCTTTTTGAAAGATCAACTGCCGCAAGTGCGCAAAGATCTGGAAAAAGCTGAAAATGCCCTGAATGCATTCCAGATCCGCAGTAAGTCGATTGATATCAGCCTTGAAGCCAAGGCCATTCTCGACCAGATCGTGGCGCTGGATACCAGCATCTCAACTCTGAAGCTGCAGCAGGCCGAGATGGACCGCAAGTTTACTCCTCAGCATCCGGCTTACCGCGCACTGATGGGCCAACTCGCGGAGCTGACCAGTAAGCAACAGCGCCTGGCCAAGCAAGTTGAAAACTTGCCTACAACCCAGCAAGAACTGTTGAGTTTGACCCGTGACCTGAAAGTAAGTACCGAGATCTACACCCAACTGCTGAACAAATCGCAAGAGCTTGACGTAATGCGAGCAGGTGCAGTGGGTAACGTGCGTCTGATTGACACTGCAGATGTAGATTTGCGGTTCCCTGTCAAACCTAAAAAAACTTTGATTGTTCTAATTGCTACTTTGCTCGGTGGCTTCCTCGCAATTGGATATGTCTTGTTTCGCAAGGCTCTTAACCGCGGCGTGGAAAATCCGGATGATATTGAAAAGCTCGGTTTACCGGTCTATGCATCGATCCCTTTCAGTTCCCTGCAAAAAGTAGAAGATGAGAAGAGCCCCGGCGGCCGTGGTACGCGTGCAACACCTCTGCTAGCAAGTAGCCACCCAACAGATCTGGCAATTGAAGGGTTGCGTAGCCTGCGTACCAGCCTGCACTTTGCCATGCTGGAAGCCAACAACAACCGCCTGATGATTTCCGGCCCAAGCCCCAAAGTTGGTAAGTCGTTCGTCTCCGCCAACCTTGCGGCAGTTATTGCACAATCGGGGCAGAGAGTACTGCTGGTAGATGTGGATATGCGCAAAGGCTATATCCATAAAATGTTTGGTATCCCTGTAGATAATGGCCTGTCCGATTTGCTGGCCAAGCGCTGCGACTTTGATACCGCTATTCATAAAACTGATGTTGAAAATCTTGATGTAATTGGCCGCGGACAAATCCCGCCAAATCCATCCGAATTGTTGATGCATAAAAACTTTAGCGAATTCCTAGAACAAATCAGCGACCGATACGATCAAGTCATTCTAGATACACCTCCATTCTTGGCCGTTACTGATGCTGCAATTGTGGGCCGCCAGTCAGGCACTAACTTGATTGTGACCCGCTTCGAGCTAAACCCAGCCCGTGAAATTGAATTGACTATACGCCGCTTTGCCCAAAATGGCATTGAGCTTAAAGGTGCCATCTTCAATGGCGTTGAAAAGCGCGCCTCGGCGAAGTATGGCTATGGTGCCTATGGTTATTACAATTACGAATACAAGTCGGACAACGTTTAATAACCGTACGATTAAAATAATTACCGGGCGCCCTTGTTAGTTTAAGGGCGTTCTTTTGCCATATCAGCACCTAAACATGAAGTCTCAAACTATTTATCCGCTTTCAGGGACTTGCGAGTAATCCTGGGGCGGTAGCGTGCCTAAACAGGCTTGAACATTAGCAGTAGCTCATTAAGCAAGTCATTGGTTAGCGCCTTTATTTAAAACTTGTCCAGAAAAAGCTATTGAATTATTCAAAGACTTCCGACATTTATTCATGAACATATAAAAGGAACGTTCTATGAAGACCTTGTGTATTTTTGGTACTCGTCCTGAAGCCATTAAAATGGCCCCGCTGGTACTCGCACTGGCGGCAGACGAACGTTTTGAAGCAAAGGTGTGTGTCACCGGCCAGCATCGCGAAATGCTCGATCAGGTACTGGGACTATTTTCCATAACCCCTGACTACGACTTGAACATCATGAAGCCGGGCCAGGATCTGACTGATGTAACCACAGCCATCCTGCAAGGGATGAAAGAGGTTCTGAGCGAATTCCAGCCAGATATTGTACTGGTCCATGGAGACACGGCTACAACATTTGCAGCCAGCCTTGCGGCTTACTACCAGCAAATTCCGGTGGCGCACGTAGAAGCTGGTTTGCGCACAGGTAATCTTTACTCACCGTGGCCCGAAGAAGGCAACCGCAAGTTAACCGGGGCCCTAGCCAAACTGAACTTCGCTCCGACTGAAAACTCGCGCAACAACCTGCTTCGCGAAGGCGTAAGCACTGAGAGTATCGTGGTCACTGGCAATACCGTTATTGACGCCCTGCTGGATGTGGTCAAACGACTTGAACAAGATCCAAAGCTATTGGCACAAGCTTCTGCGCCGTCAGCTTTTCTAGATCCAGCCCGTAAACTTATTCTGGTAACTGGCCATCGCCGTGAAAGTTTTGGTGATGGTTTCGAACGCATTTGCCAGGCACTGATGGAAGTTGCACAGCAGCATCCTGACGTGGATATTGTTTATCCGGTACACCTCAACCCTAATGTTCGCGAACCGGTAAATCGCCTGCTAAACGGGATTAGCAATATCCACCTTATCGCTCCACTCGACTACCTTCCTTTTGTCCATATGATGAGCCGCTCCCACATCATATTGACCGATTCTGGCGGTATTCAGGAAGAAGCTCCGTCACTGGGAAAACCTGTGCTTGTAATGCGCGAGACTACAGAACGCCCGGAAGCTGTTTCAGCTGGTACGGTAAAACTGGTAGGCACTAATGCCGCCGATATCGTCCGAGAAATTAACCGCCTGCTGCTAGACACATCTGCATACCGCGATATGAGCTATGCCCATAATCCATACGGCGACGGTAATGCATGCCAGCGTATTCTCGAAGCATTGATTGATAGCCACTGCTGTTAAGCAGCTGCAGCACTTAATATATATCTAATTAAATAATCAAGTACCCTATACAAGTCAAGGACGCTCCATGCCTTTTACAATTATCTCCGTTATTGGTCTAGGCTATATCGGCTTGCCTACCGCAGCAGTATTCGCATCGCGTAAAAAGCAGGTTATAGGCGTTGACGTTAACCAAAATGCCGTCGACATCATCAATCGCGGCCAGATTCATATCGTTGAACCAGATCTGGATATGGTTGTACATGCAGCGGTCACTGAAGGCTATTTACGTGCCACCACTCAACCAGAACCCGCCGATGCATTTCTGATTGCTGTTCCTACACCGTTCAAGGGTGAACATGAGCCTGATCTGGCTTATATCGAATCGGCAAGCAAAAGTATTGCACCAGTGTTGAAAAAAGGCGACCTGGTAATTCTGGAGTCGACGTCACCAGTTGGTGCAACCGAGCAAATGGCAGCCTGGCTTGCGGAGGCGCGCCCTGATCTGAGCTTCCCGCAAACCCACGGTGAGGACTCCGATATCCGTATTGCTCATTGCCCGGAACGTGTATTGCCAGGCCATGTATTACGCGAACTGGTTCAGAATGATCGCGTTATCGGTGGCATGACGCCTAAGTGCTCGCAGTTGGCTATCAGTCTTTACAAGATCTTTGTTCAGGGTGAATGCATTGTCACCAATGCGCGCACTGCGGAAATGTGCAAACTGACCGAAAACAGTTCCCGCGACGTAGGCATCGCCTTTGCCAACGAACTGTCTATGATCTGCGACAAACTGGATATCAATGTTTGGGAACTCATCAGCCTTGCCAACCGCCATCCTCGCGTAAATATCCTGCAACCGGGACCTGGCGTTGGCGGACACTGCATTGCAGTTGACCCATGGTTTATTGTCAGCAAAACACCTGAAGAAGCACGTCTGATTAGAACTGCTCGCGAAGTGAATGACAGCAAACCGGAATGGGTCATAGAAAAAGTCAAACGAGCAGTTGCTGAAATTTTGAGAAACGACCAGAAAAGAACTGAAAAAGATGTAACAATTGCATGTTTTGGATTGGCATTCAAACCGGACATTGATGATTTGCGTGAAAGCCCAGCAGTAGCTATCACAAAAAAAATCATGAATACTCATGCAGGAACAGTATATGCAGTAGAGCCTAACATCAAAGAGTTGCCCAAGTCATTCAACAACAAAGCCGATCTAGTTGATATAACAACTGCAGCTAGCGAGTCAGATATAATTGTACTGCTAGTGGACCACAAAGAGTTCAAAATCGCCAAAGAACTCTTAAATAACAAAGCCCTAATCATAGATACGCGCGGCATACTGGAACAATAAACACCAGCCAGTGCCCAGACGCATATAAAGCCAACTTATATTAGTGGGTTTGAGTAGAAAAAACCAAACCCACCGAGAATTAAAAACTCTTGAAGCAGCTAGCAAGCCCCATTACGCAAGGCCGTTCAGACAATGGACCTAAAACTATATCGCAACTTCTTTTCAATGATTGCATTTCAAAGCACAAGCTATATTGCTCCAATTATAACATTACCTTATCTCACCAAAACTTTGGGGCCTCACAATTTCGGCTCTCTGAATTATTGTCTTGCCATTATTGCGCTGCTCATAGTTATCACAGACTGGGGATTTAACCTAAGCGCGACCAGAAAAATATCCACAGAACAAAATAACCGCACAAATACAGCATACATTTTTTGGGGAACAATCTCAGCAAAGTTGCTTATAGCATTATTGACTCTGTGTGCACTTTTGATTGCGATTACATTATTCGAAACAATTAGGAGTTTAAGCAACATACTACTTATAACTTGGCTAATGGTAATAGGCAATGTAATTACTATCAACTGGTACCTCCAAGGAATAGAGCAGTTCGGGGCTGTTGCGACAGCCGGAATTCTAGCCCGGCTGCTTACGATACCTGCCACTTTCATTTTTGTATCTTCTGCTGAAGATACATGGATAGCTGCTTTAATTAATTCTTTATGCGCCTTATTAGTAGGACTCATATCAATCATTGCAGCATACCGAACCAGGAAGATACAATGGTGCACACCATCGCTACTCAACATGAAGCAACAGATAAAAGACGGATGGGATATATTTGTCTCAACTTTATCTGTGAGTTTATTTACAAGCGCCAACACCATTATACTTGGCTCAATCTCTGGAATGAGTCAGGTCGCAATATACAACGCAGCAGATAAAATAAAAACAGCTTTGAATATGCCCTCAGCACAACTTACAAATGTAATTTACCCAAGAGTCTCAGCAACATTCAAAGATCAAATCGACTCATCCAAGAAGCTCATCAAGCTAACCATTGCATTCAACATAATCGCGACTTTATCAACACTCATATTTCTTATTTACTTCGCACAAAAGATAGTCCTCATGATTTTCCCCGAAAACTTTTCAGGTGCAGGTGAGGTGCTTATTATTATGTTTTCTGCCTATATCTTTGGAAATATAGCATACCCACTAGGCCTACTAGCAATGTTAAACCTCGGAATAACACGCGCTCGGAGAAACATAATGTTACTCGCCGGTGTTGCTAGTATTCCAACCACGTACTTTCTATCTAGTGCCTATGGTGCGATTGGCGCCGCATATTCATTGCTAATTACTGAAGCTATCATTTTGCTAGGATTTTTGATCGCTTTACATTTAAACTCAAAGTCGGAACAGAGTGCAAAATGAAAATTTACGTAATCTCGTTACCAGACTCACCTCGCAGAGACAAAATAAAAAAACAACTTAATAATAGGAATATTACTTATGAATTTGTTGACGCCATAGACAAAAACACTATCGCAAATGATGATACTTCTAATATCTATGACTCGATGGCATGTTACAAGAGACATAATCGAGATTTAGTGACTGGTGAAATAGCATGCTTTATGAGCCATATTAAGGCTTGGAAAATAATCAGCGAAAATAATGACACCGCTATCATTTTAGAAGACGACGCCATCCTAACCGACAATTTCAATTTTTTATCGGACATTCTTTCGAACAAAATCATCGTTAATACAGATGTAATCTTGCTAGGCCAATCAAAAAAAAGGCCGACGGATGAAAAAAAGCACTTTTTCCACAACCCCATATACAACAAAACTAAACACGGACACATATCAATTGGACAGACTTTTAAACTATGGACGTCAGGAATGGTTGGCTATTATCTTACATCAGATGGGGCAAAAAAACTTATCACCTCAAACAGCACCATAAAATGTGTTTCTGACGACTGGGATTACCACGCAGGCAACGGTGTACTCATAAAGGAAGCTAGGCCGTACGTAGTATGGGAAGACTTTGAAAATACACCCAGCAACATTGAAAGCGAAAGAAGCGAAGCAACCAAACATCGCAATAAAATCATCTCTCTCCTGCTTCCACCAGTACGATTTATACGCGCAATATATAGAAACATTGTAGCTCAAATTCTTTCCTGTAAGAAACAAGCGTAATTTAACCTACTTTCCAACTTTAAGGTTATTACTAAACCATGATAGCAACACAACTCTACAGAGCGGGAAACAAACTACACACTCTCGGCATCCCAGGATCAGCTATTCTTTTCAAAGTACTTATCCGTTTGATTTGCAACTGCGCAATTGATCCTAGAACAACGATAGGGCGAGGTAGTTTTTTTGCTTATGGCGGAATCGCAGTAGTGGTCCATCGGAAGTGCACAATCGGGGTGAACGTAACGATTTCTCAATGCGTTACCATTGGCGGAAAATCAGGTATTGAGGCTGTACCTAGAATAGGCGACAACATCCACATAGGGGCTGGCGCTATTATACTTGGTGACATCAAGATAGGAAACGGCGCTAGTATAGGAGCAGGTTCGGTTGTACTTTCTGACGTTGGTGATAATGAGGTCTGGGCTGGAGTTCCAGCAAAGAAAATTCGATAACGCCACCATTACAAATGTAGATATATCGCTCCGTTTTTTTCAACAATCGTAAGTAAATTCCAACATTTGCACCTCAGGAATTCATAGCAAACAACATTATTTGTGCATCTATTGGAACAAACAAACCTCTAACAATATTCATCACGCACTACTTGATAGCCCGGAGTTGTTCTTGAGTACCTATACAAAGAAATCCCTTTTCTTCAAGCTCTCTGGATATGGGCTAATAATTTGCGTGGCGCTAATGCCCTTGGCCGACTTTTTCACTATTTACGCCAGAAGCATTGAATCAGCAACATTTGAGCGAGCATCCCTGATATACCGTACTGCAATTGTAATTTTTGCATGTGTAATTTGCAGCATCACAGCAAAAAAAAACAAAACACACCTATTGAAATTTTTTGTTCTATTTCAAATGATTATTTGGACATACCCAATAATCAACCAGCAAATAGATATCTCGTCCACCTCTGAAAGTTCTTTATTGCTACTTAAGTTTTATGTAATATTTCTATTTTTTCATGGGTTTTCAGCCATACTAAAGTATGGCATTATAACAAACCATCAACTTTCAAAAATAATAGCTTTTCTGATATACACATATTCACTAGCAATACTAATCGGAGCAATCTTCGGATTAAGCCTGTTGCGCTATTACGATACCGAACGATGGGGGGTAAAAGGGATAATTATATCCGGAAATGAAGCATCCGGAGTTCTTATAGTATCTTTAGCCTGGGCACTATTGCAATTCAGTCGCGCAAAAAACAAAGCACTTCTCCCGGTTGTTATAGTCGCCATACTACTAAGCGGTACAAAGTCAGCAGTAATCGGTATGTCTTTATTACTTGCTGGTTATTATATTTCACGAGGCGGAGTATCAAACATAATAAAAATGTGCCTTGCAGCAACAGCAATAGTTTTTTTTAGTACCTTCTGCTATTTATATTTTCCCGTTGTTCAAGAAGCAGTCTTAAGCTCTATGAATTACTTCGAATACCAGTACTACAACTTTGCAAATCAATCTTGGATAACCCTAGCATTATCCGGACGAGACATAAAACTTGGTACTGTTTACAATCAGATAATTAATAATTACCCTATTGCACTCATTTTCGGTGGCTTTCCGATCGGTAATTATTCAACAGAAATGGATTTCTTCGATTTGCTTGCGCTTAGCGGGTTACTTGGCTTATCCATATACACTTATTACTGGCTCAAACTATGGAAATCTCAAGCAATACCTAACAAGTTCGAAAATAAATTTAGAAGAGCTTTCGTCTTCAGCTTTATCACACTCGGTTTTTTGGGCGGCCATATGTTCTACTCTGCAGTAACAGCCCCACTACTTGCTGCACTTGCAATTAGCTTTCGTGACAACACTCAAGCCTAACAAGCGGCACCAAATCAATCTTAAATAACCATTATGCTTGTCCAGTTAAACACAGCTTTTCGCGAGGTTATCCATGAGGAACAAAGTCGACATCATAGGTCCATACCCACCACCATTCGGGGGTGTATCCATCCACATAAGTCGAATGCTACCTTTAATGCGCGATGCAGGGTTAACCCCAGTCGTATACAATCAATACGATTATGAGGATGCAAGCCAAAATATATTTGCCACAAAGAAAAGTCTTATGTGGTGGCTAACGTATATCTTCAAAAGAAAAAGCCCTGTAGTTCACATACATCAATTTTCCTGGATCCACTTCCCATATATACTACTGTTATCTTGGACCTCCAAAAACAAGTACATCTTATCCATTCACAACGAGAAGATTTTATCTTACTCCCCTAGCGCACAATTCGTGATTTATTCTACTTTAAAAATTTCACGCCTATCTTGCCTGATTGTTGTATCAAAAACACTACACGCCAAGCTTGAAAAAAATCGCGTAAAGAATATTGAATGGCTACCAGCATACGTACCACCATCTAAGTCGCTGCAACTTGTGCTTCCTGGCCAGCACAGTACCAAAGTAGTATTTAACGCAGCACAATTATCCAACTTAAAAGCTATCGAAACTTATGGCGCCGACCATTTACTGCGCCTTGCGAAAGACCATCCCGAAATTGGATTTTATATATTTGCTGGAGAACCCTCCTCTGAAGACTTCTTTAATAAATACTTGTCAGACTTCGAGGTAGGCAACTGCACTGTATTTTATGGAAAACCATTGGTGGAATATTTAGCTTCTGCTAATTATTTTCTTCGCCTCAATCGTGAAGATGCATATGGCATATCTATAGACGAAGCTCTCGATCTGGGAGTACCTGCATTGGCGTCTGATGTATGCTCCAGAGCAGAAGGGTGCATTGTTTATAAAAAAGGCGACTATAGCGACTTACTTAAAACTTTTAATCAAATGCTCATCCAAAATAATGACGATCAGTTAAAATCAAGAAAACCTTCAAAATTTCACAACCACCTTATTTCTATTTACAAAAAGCTCTTAAATAGTACACCCTAAAAAAATAGGCATTCTAGTACAAGCAACTTTTCTACACTGCTAAGAAATACTGCCAGCTACATTAGTAATCAAATAGCTGTCCATTCGCTTCATTTAAAGAGGTATAAGAGGCATTGCTGCCTCCATGCATTTATGGTGGATACAATTTCTATAAATTTTAGACTTCTCGAATCAATTCAAGCGGATAGTTTCGCAGGTTATGACCCCTTCGACTCTCTAAATAGCGTAATACTGCGAGCAACTCCCCTGTATCGCAATGAATGGATACGCTTGGTATGGTTGCAAATAGGCAAGCGCTCCCCCATAAATTTACGGCCGCTGCTGCGAGTACCAAAAAAGCGCAACCCCAAGGGGGTTGGCCTGTTTGTTTCTGGCTTGCTGCAAGATTACCGTCGTACCGGTGAAGCTCAATATCTGCAGCAGGCACAAGAACTGGCGGCGTGGTTGTTGACTCAACGCAGTGATCCACACCAGTGGCTGCACAGCTGCTGGGGTTACCATTTTGACTGGCAGGCCCGCGCCTTTTACGTCCCCGCTGGCAAGCCCAACATCATCACCACCTGTTATGTCGCCCGTGCGCTGCATGAACTGGGTACGCTGACAGCGGATCAGTCCTTGATAGATGTCGCACTGGATGCAGCTCGCTTTATTTCAACGAGGCTGTACACCGAAGCCGGGGACCGCAGCTTTTATGCTTACATTCCCGGTGAACAAGCTTTTGTGCATAACGCCAGCCTGTGGGGAGCTGCCTGGTGTGCCTTTGCCGGCAAACAACTGGGCGACGACACACTGGTAGAGCAAGCCCTGGAGGTGGCTCGCCAATCGGTAAAGGAGCAGGCTAAGGATGGCTCCTGGGTCTATGGCGCACGCCATCATCACCAGTTTATCGATGGCTTCCATACGGGCTATAACCTGGAAGCATTGTGCCTGCTGCGTGAAACAACGGCAGACAGCGAGTTCGATCAATGTATTCGTAAAGGCTATGCCTATTATGTGAAGACTTTTTTCACCGAAGATGGTACCGCCCGTTATTACAATAACAATGTCTACCCTATTGATATGCATAGTTTTGCTCAGGCCGTGTTTACTTTGCTTAAAGTGGGCAGCACTGCCGAGGATTTAAAACTGTGCGACAAGGTGGTTCAGCGCGCCATAGAGTTGCTGTATCTGCCTGATAAAGGCCAGTTTGTGTATCAACAAACGCGCTGGGTGACCAACCGGATCAACTACACACGCTGGACTCAAGCCTGGGCGTATTGTTCCATGGCTTTTTACAACAGATACCGCGCCGAGATTAATCATGCAAAGAATTGAAGTGTTGGGCTGCCCCATGGATGTCGCGTCCATGGATGACACCGTCGAAACCATTCGCAGTGCCATTTCGGCAGGTCAGTTCACCCAACATGTGGTGGTGAATGTCGCCAAGCTGGTCAATATGCGCGATGACGCACAACTCAAAGAATCCGTGCACTCCTGCGATATCATTAATATTGATGGCATGGGCGTGGTGTTAGGCGCCCGTTTTCTTGGACATGCGGTGCCGGAGCGAGTGGCTGGCGTAGATCTGTTCCATGAATTATTGAAAATGAGTGAGGCCAATCAGTTCTCGGTGTTTTTGCTGGGGGCCAAGGACGATGTAGTGTCGCAGGCCACCCGTAATGTCCTGGCGCTGTATCCCGGGCTTAAAGTAGCCGGCTATCATCATGGTTACTTTTGGGATGATGAGGCGGCTCTGGTTGAGAAGGTCCGAGCCTCAGGTGCGAAGCTGCTGTTTGTCGCAATCACTTCCCCCAAAAAGGAGAACTTTATCAACCGCTGGCGAGACCAGTTGGGCGTCGATTTTGTGATGGGTGTTGGCGGTACCTTCGATGTGGTGGCCGGAAAAGTCAAACGCGCACCCAAGTGGATGCAACAATACGGCCTAGAATGGCTGTATCGGGTGATTCAGGAACCCGGCCGCATGTGGAAGCGCTACCTCACCACCAACGTTAAATTCGCCTGGCTGCTTATAAAAGAAAAGTGCAAGCGCTTGTTTCACAAGGCAACATAACACTGGCGTTATAAAAGGTCAGCAACCGAACCCGCTCTGCGCGGGTATTCTTGAACCGGTATTGTGAAATAAAATGCCTGTAACGAGATCACTTGAGTGAAATGCTTGTCGTATCATGCAGAGCCTGCGCACTTTGGGTTGTGAGTTCTGTAACCTTAGATACACACACTCAAGTACTACAGCTAATACAGACTATTTATCAAAAGGATTTCTCATGAACAAATTTTTCGTTTCCGCCCTCGCCCTGGCTTTGAGCGCTTCTGCATTTGCAGCCGAGCCTGTTGCAGCCCCTGCACCAGCCACGGACTCGGCACCTGCTGCTGAAGCTGGCACTGCAGGTACTACCTCGGGCACCTCCCTGGCAACCACCACTGGCGTACTGGGTGGCGTTAGCACCACTACCGCAGTTGGTCTGGGTGTTGCAGCAGCAGCGGGCATTGCTGCCGCAGCTTCGGGCGGTGGCGGCGGCGGCGGTAATGGCGGCACTACAGGGACTACCGGTACTCGCTAAGCAGCCGCCCCGGTTGCTCGCACCAAACCACCTGGAACACTCCAGGCATTTGATTTTGATGTGTTTCCATTACAAGTGTCCTCAATGATGATTCGTAGTTTGTCGCTCGCGGTACTTGCAGGGTTCGCCCTGCAAGGTTGTATGTTTGCTCCCGGTCAGTACCTGGATACCAGTGAGATCGGAACTGAAGGCTCGCCAGAAAGCAGTCGAGTCGAACTGATTCCCATCACCCCCAAGCTGATTGCGCAAAACGCGGCGACCTACGTCTCAAGCTCGGTGCCGGCAGAATTGCTGGCATTCAAGCCACAGGCTTACCGGATCGGTGCCAACGATGTGTTGTATATCACCGTTTGGGACCATCCCGAGTTGACGGCGCCCTCGGGTCCGCAACAACAGATTGACGCCAACGGTCGCTTGGTGCGACCGGACGGCACCATTTTCTACCCCTATATCGGCAAGCTCGATGCAGCGGGTAAAACCATCGAAGAGGTGCGATCCACCATTGCCCAGCGTTTGGCGCAGTATGTGGATAGCCCGCAGGTAGATCTGAGTGTGCTGCGTTTTGCCAGCCAAAAAGCCATTCTTGCCGGTGCAGTGACCAAGGCCGGTCCTATGCCGATTACTACTTCGCCTTTGAGTGTGGTTGAAGCAATTGGCGCTGCGGGTATTGAACCGCTTAATGCTGATCTGTCCAGCCTTACATTGACCCGCGATGGCCGCGAATACATCCTTGATCTGGATTCGCTCAACGGTCAGGGTGCACAGTTGCACAATGTCTTCCTCAAGGACGGCGACCAGTTGTACCTGCCGTACAACGATCGCAAAAAGATTTATGTAATGGGTGAAGTTCTTGCGCCACAGGCAGTCAAGTTCAAGACCAAGCATATGAATCTGGCTGATGTGGTCGGCTCTGTGGGCGGTTTGAACCAAACCACTTCCAATGGCAATGCCCTGTATGTGATTCGTGGTGCCGAGAATCTAGAAACCGAACCGGCCAAGGTGTACCAGCTGGATGCCGAATCCCCTACTGCCTTTGCAATTGCCAGCCATTTTGAGCTTAAGCCGCAGGATATCGTTTATGTCGGCCCTGCCCAGGTTACCCGCTGGAACCGTCTGATCAGTCAGTTGCTGCCATCGGCAACCATACTGGGTACAGGCGCCGCTGCCGGTAACAACCTAAGTGAAGCCAACAGCCGATAAGGTTTGAGCCGTTTTGAAAACTCTTCGTAACCGCTCATGCCTGGTAGCGTGCCTGCTGCTGTGTGGCTGCAGCCCGCTGATGAAAGCCTCGGTTGATACCTTCAGAGCCACCCTGCACAGCGCCGAGCCGTTGCAACTGAAGGCTGATGATGTGGCAGCAGTGCCCTATGCGCAAATTTTGGTCACAACACCTTCCAGCCAAGGAGTTATGGCCAAACTGCGGCAGCAGGGTGACTTGCAGTATTGGGTTGCCTCGGGCAAGCAAGTACTGCTGATGCGCAACGGCCTGGTGGTTCGCACAACCGGGCTTGAGCCGGGTCTGGACGGCACCCGTTTTGACGGACAATCGCCATTCAAGCGCGGTTTGCAGCATCTTATCGACGGCGAACGCAGTACGCGCTGGATCGACATGTACCAGGGCGAACAGGTTGGGCTGGCGGTCAGTAGCCGCTTTATCCGTAGAGACCTGGAAACTGTGACCATCCTCGACACTCCCTATTTACTGCAGCGTGTCGATGAACAGCTGGAAATCCCGGCCCTGAGCTTCAGCGGCACCAACCGTTATTGGGTGCGGCCTGCCGACGGCCTTATCTTGCAGAGCGAGCAGCATGTGACTCCGGGCTTGCTGTTGAGGATTGTACATCTGCGCCCGGACTGGGAGGCTACCCAGTGAAATATTTGAACAAACTGGCATTATGCCTCTTGCTGAGCCATGCCGCCCTGAGCCAGGCTGCAGTGTATGCGAGCGGCGATGTACTAAATCCTGTTAGTGTTACTTATACACCCGGCATGCGTTTACTGGACCTAATCAGCCATGCTAGGCCCAACCCGGAAAGTTACTGGTTGGCAGCGGCGTGGTTGCATCAGCCCGAAATAGAAAAGCAGACACGATTGAAAGTGGGCGTGCTGTTTGATCTGAAAATGCTCCAGCGTGGTGCCTTGCTCAACAACATGGACGCCCTCGCAGTAGCTACTGCGCGCCTTTATGAGGAAGTTAACCAGCTACCGGTAACCGGCCGTAAAGTTGCCAATCTCGACCCAATCGCACTGGAAGTCGGTTTTGCCCGCAACTACCTGCTGAGCGATAGCGACCGGATTATCTACCCTGCCCGCCCCCATACTGTAACCGTGCTTGGGGCCGTGGAGCAGCGCTGCGTGCTCTCCTTTCAGGCCATGCAAGAGGTACGCGACTATCTCGACAATTGCCCGCGCCTGAATATAGCAGAGAGCGATTTTTTATGGCTAATTCGCCCCGATGGCACCTATAAGCAAGTCGCCATTGCAGCCTGGAATCGCGAGGACGGCGTGCATGCGGTCATCGGCAGCACCATTTTAGTGCCGATCCGCAATGACAATGCCGACTTTCCCACACCTGATTTAAATGAGCAGCTGGCCCAGTTTCTAGCCACTCAACCGCTGGCCGAGGTTGCACCTTGAAGTTACGTTTCGCTGCTGTTGTATTATTGCCCTACAGTATGGTCGCCCATTCCGAGCCACGCTATACCCAGAATGATTTTGGTGGCGTTGGTTTGCTGCAAACACCAACCGCCCGAATGGCGCCCGCAGGTGAGTTAAGCCTTAACGCCAACCGTACCGATCCCTACTCACGCTACAGCCTTTCTTTACAGCCTCTTGACTGGCTTGAAGGCACATTCCGCTACACTGCCATTAGCAATATCAAATATGGGCCAGAGGCATTTAGTGGTGATCAGAGTTATAAGGACAAAGCTGTCGATGTCAAAGCTCGGCTTTGGCAAGAAAGCCACTGGATCCCTGAAGTAGCTTTGGGCTTTAGGGATGTCGGTGGTACCGGACTATTTTCCAGCGAATATATTGTCGCGAATAAACGCTATAAAAATTTGGACTTCAGCTTAGGAATTGCCTGGGGTTATTTAGGCAACCGGGGAGACTTTGACAACCCCTTGGGATATCTTGATGATCGCTTTAACGACCGGCCATTCCAAACTAGTCAAGCCACCTCAGGTGAAGTAAATACCAGTTCATATTTTCGTGGCTCCCCATCCTTGTTTGGTGGGGTTGCAATTCAAACATCGTGGGCGCCTTTGAGTCTAAAAATTGAACTTGATGGGAACAACTATAAAACTGAGCCTCAAGGCAACAGGTTTGTGCAAGATTCGCCAATTAACATCGGCGCAGTCTACAAGCTAAACGAAAATATCGACCTAACTGCAGGCTGGGAGCGAGGAAATACCGCCCTTTTCGGCATAACCCTGCACACTAATTTTGTAAGTCGCAAAGCACCGGTCAAAACATATGACCCGCCCACCCAACCGCTACCAGCTAATGCGCCAACTGTTGGCCTGAACCAGGTTGATTGGGCCGATGTATCAAAAAAACTGGAAAGCAACGCCGGGTATAAGGTTGAACGCATTGCCCAGCGCGATTCCGAACTGATGGTATATGGCGAGCAGTCCAAATATTTCTACACAGCCAAAGGCGCGGGCCGGGCCAGCCGGATTCTGGACAATACTGCCAACGATGAGATCCAGTGGTTCACCATGGTGAACAAGCGTTATGACATGCCAGTGGAAGAAGTCAGCGTTCCGCGCTCAACCTTTCGCGATGTAGTCAATAACGAGCAGGATCTGATCAACCTGCACCGCACCACAGAGGTCAACCGCGCCACGGCCCATTATGATAAAACCCTGTATCAGCAAAAGCCTGACCCGTTCACCTATGGATTTGGCCTGGGTTACCAGCAAAATCTGGGTGGACCGGACGGCTTCCTGCTCTACCAGATCAGCGCCTATGCTGAAGGGCAATATCGCTTCACGCCTAATACATGGGCAAGTGGCGGCGTCAGCGTCAACCTGTTGAACAACTATGACAAGTTCACTTATGACGCGCCAAGCAACATGCCGCGTGTGCGTACCGACTTGCGCCAATATGTCACAACCTCCGATGTCACCATGCCAGCCTTACAACTTAACAAGGCAAAGCGACTGGACCAGGATCTATATGGCATGGTCTACGGCGGTTATCTGGAATCGATGTATGCCGGTGTCGGCGGCGAACTCTTGTATCGCCCCATGGGTGAACGCTGGTCGATCGGTGCCGATTTGAACTACGTGCGTCAGCGGGCATTTGACCAAGGCTTTGGCCTGCGTGATTACCGGACAGTAACCGGCCATGTGACCACTTACACAAAACTGCCGTTCGATCTGGACGCCGCAGTCAGTGTTGGCCGTTATCTGGCCCGTGACTGGGGTACCACCATTGATATCTCCCGCGAATTTACCAATGGCGTGAAGTTCGGTGGCTGGGTAACCCGCACCACGGCATCCAGTGAGGAATACGGCGAAGGTAGTTTCGACAAAGGTATTTATATCTCGATTCCGTTCGACGAAATGATGAGTGTGTCGACCATGAGCCGCGCCAATATCGCCTGGGCACCGCTGACACGGGACGGTGGCGCCATGCTGCATCGCCAATACTCGCTGCACACCATGACCGATGGCCGCAATCGTGATGCCTTCTATGAAAACTTCGAGAAGATCACCGAGTGAGGCAGCTGATTCAACGCCTGGTTGATCTGCCCTTCTGGCTGCGCGCACTGCTGTTTTTGGCCG
>Ga0302347_1002673_pt1 | contig 17354 bp, 14 predicted proteins | sample PhyWR1_FD_202178 | JGI IMG/M metagenome (GOLD analysis project Ga0302347, IMG submission 202178) | Leaf surface microbial communities from wheat plants in UC Gill Tract Community Farm, Albany, California, United States - DLSL W.R1 (v2)... | ecosystem: Host-associated > Plants > Phyllosphere >...
TAATAATATATAAAAAAAAATGCCTATCGTGATGATAGGCATTTTAAACAACTTAGGCGGTCTGGACGGGACTCGAACCCGCGACCCCATGCGTGACAGGCATGTATTCTAACCAACTGAACTACCAAACCCTGCGTTATTGCGAGTGCAAAAATACAACAGAATTTGGATTCTGCAAGGGTTTTTAAGAATAAAATTTAAGTAATTTTTAATTGGTTAAATTCCAATATTTTAAAAATTGATAATGAAATTAAAAAAGAAGAACTTTCTTTCTTTTTTACCAAAAAGGACGCAAAGTAAAAGTTGAACCATATCAGCGAAAACCTCTATCATCTTATCAAACATAGCCCGTGGTTGAAACCACGGACTATATTCAAAATACAATTCAATAAATTATTACAAATAAAAAGTCCGCAAAGCTTAAAAAAACTTTGCGGACTTTGCGTAAATCTTAGCGCTCTTTGCGGTAAAAAACAAAAAACCAAAAGTGCCGTAAATCAAAAAAGCCATCCACAAAAGTGGAAAGCTTTTCATTGGTCTAACTACTAAACCAGCTACGAGTTACAAAGTCGTAGCAAAACAACACAACTAATCTTAGATACCGTATTTGGGCAAAAAAGCCTTTCCGTTAAGAAAGGCTTCTCCCAATATTGCGGTCTGGACGGGACTCGAACCCGCGACCCCATGCGTGACAGGCATGTATTCTAACCAACTGAACTACCAAACCTCTGCGTTATTGCGGTTGCAAAGATAGTACAGAATTTCATTTCTGCAAGCGTTTTTGTAAAAAAAATGAAATAAATTTTCAATTCTTTAGCCAAAGTTTTGTTTTTCAACCAAATATGTAGTCAATATTTTTTCAAAATTATCACCAACATTTACCTGAACGTACTTTATTTGGTTCTTTGCGCACGTTAAAGCCAGATTTTTAAAGTAGGCTTCTACCCTTTTTTCATATTCAATTTTAACATTATCAGCAAAAATCGAAACCTCTTCTCCTGATTCTAAGTCGATAAACTTTCTTGGCGCGTTATCAAAATCAAATTTCAATTCGGTTTCATTATCAACTACATGAAACAAAACTACTTTATGTTTGTTGTGTTTAAGATGTTGTAATGCGTTAAAAAGCTTTTCATCATCTTCAGTCTGAAACATATCAGTAAACAAAATAATCATCGAACGACGATGCATTTTCTCCGCTATTTGATGCAGATATGTAATCGTATCGGTCGTTTTTTTGACTTTTGGTTGAACCAATAATTCCTCCAGTTTATTCAAAAGCATTCTATGATGACGATCGCTTCCTTTTTCGGGTGCGTAATATTCGTATTTATCTGAGAAAACACTTAGTCCAACGGCATCACGCTGTTTCTTTAGAATATTCATTAAAACCGCCGAAGCCAAAACTGCAAAACCAATCTTTTTTTCATAAAAAGGCTGATTCGATTTTAGTTCAGGATAATGCATTGAAGATGAATTATCAACAATAAGATGACAGCGTAAATTGGTTTCTTCCTCAAAACGTTTCGTGTACAAACGATCTGTTTTGGCAAATAATTTCCAATCGATATGTTTAGTGCTTTCGCCTGCATTATAGACTTTATGCTCGGCAAATTCAGCCGAAAATCCATGAAACGGACTCTTGTGCATTCCCGATATAAAACCTTCTACAACCTGATTCGCCAGCATTTCAAGATGTTGAAAACTGGAGACTTTCTCTATTTCCGATTCGATTTTCATTCGGTTTCTTTTTTAATATTTTGTGCTTTATAAAGCAAATCTGTCGCCATAAACAATTTACGCTTCAAGATTGGACTAAAATTAGGGTTTTCTTTTAAGAATCGCTGCACTTCATCAAAAGCAAATTTCGACGAATACTTTCCAACCGTATTATCCAGCCAGTCTTTCGGGAAGAAAATATCTCCCGTGCGCTGAATTTCATCAACCAAATCTAATGAAAATCTAATATACTTTTGCGCACTTTCCTGACGAAGCGGATGAGGAATATTGCTCAAACCAACCGAAACCCAGGATTCTTTCTCACGGTTAGAATCGTCTTTTAAAGATTCCATAAATGCATTTCGAACCGATTCGTCTTTTGATAATGAAGGCAATAAAAACTCAAAACGTTTTTGTTTATCCGGATTTGTGAAAGAGGTTCTGGTTTTCTCCAAAATTTCATCTGCTTTTGGATGTTTAAAAATTGCCAGATTCATCGCCATATTGGTATAATCGTCTTCATTTAATTTCAAATTCGGAATCGAAATTTCTCTGTTCCAAACTTTATATAAACTGGCTTTCGCCGAATCTGAATAAGCAATCGAGCTAAATAATCCGAATAATGTCTTTTTGATATTGGCTGATAAATTTACCTGTAAACGTTCGTACAAAATACCTTCAAGCTGTTTCTGAACTTTACTTTGTTGTTTTTCTGTCAATAATCTCCAATAAATTGTATTCAAATTATTAGACGCAATTCTTAAAACCAATTCATTTTCTTCCGTTTGAATTGCTTTTAGAAAACAATTAAAGGCTTTTTCCGGAGAAACGTTTCCAATCAACGTATTTTCATAAAGATTGCTGTAACTCGAAGCTCTTGCAACCTCATCTTTCAACGCTGCGATATAATTTAAATTATTTCCGTCAAGCGGAAAAACACCGTATCCAAAACCATTATAATTGTAAACAACGGCAAGCGGTTTTTCAAGTCCTACAGCTTCTTTTATGACCAATCTTTTATCAATAATATTGGCGGTTATAACTTTCACTTCATTATCATAAACTAAACCAATCTGAAAAATCTGAGGCCAGATATTAGTTGATTTATCTTCTGCATTTTGCTGAATTTCAAAACTTTTAATTCGGTTTTTAGAATCGTATTCTATTTTATCTGTAAAAATGGCTCTTCCGGATTTGTTTACCCAAACCTCGCTCCATTTTTTCATATCAAGCGGCGTTTCATCATCCAGAATTTCTACCAGATTATTCCAGTCGGCATTGTCGTTGGCATATTTCTGAATGTATTTTTGAATTCCTTTTTGAAAAGGTTCTTTTCCCATTGAAGCTTCCAACTGACGCATCATAATTGGCGCTTTGTTGTAAATAATAGCGCCGTAAAGCGATCCTGCATTTTTTAAATTTGCCAAATGCTGTTTGATCGGATGTGATCCCAAAGATCGATCTTCTGCATAAGCGCCAGGATAATGCGCGGTAAAAAACTGCAGATTATGATTGACTTTCGGAAAAATCGGATTCATGATTTTATCTGCCATAAAATTGGCAAAAACCTCTTTCATCCAAACGTCGTCAAACCATTTCATCGTTACCAAATCGCCAAACCACATGTGAGAGGTTTCGTGAGCGATTAGTTTTGCTCTGTTTAATTTTTCGCTGTCGGTTGCGCTGTTATCCAGAAACAAAGTCGATTCTCTGTACTGAATCGCACCAACATGCTCCATTCCACCATATTGAAAAACGGGAATTGAAGCGAAATCTAACTTCTGAAACGGAAATTTATAATTAGTATATTTTTCTAAAAAATCTAAAGATTGTTGGTGCAGATTGAAAATAGTATCAGCGCTTACGCGAAATTTTTCCGGACTATTTTCACGATACAACATCGTCATTTCTAAACCTGGTTTTTGAGTTGCGCTTTTGAATTTTCCGGCAACGAAAGAAAACAAATACGTACTCATTTTATCCGATTCTCCAAAAATATAAGTCGTAAAATCTCCTTTTTCGGTTTTTTCTTTTACATCGGCTCCAGCCAAAACCGACCAGTCTTTTGGTACAGAAAGACTCAGTTTGTAATTTGCTTTAATATCCGGCTGATCAAAACAAGGAAATAAAGTACTTGCGCGATCCGGAACTAATAAAGTGTACAGAAAATCATCATTTCTATTTAACGATAAATTGCCTGCAATGAACGAAATTGAAACTATATTTTTTCCTAAAACTAAAGTTTTAGCATCAATTACAACATGTCCGTTTTCGTGAACAATAGCAATATTTTTTCCATTTGCAGATACTGATTTTACATTTGAAGTTTTCTCTTTAAAATCTAAAATCAAAGGCTGACTCAAATTGGATAAGTTTAGGTTTAAAGTCAATTGGGCATTAATATCCTGATTTTTTTGATTCGGAATTTCAAAGGAGAGACCATATTTTACTTCAGAAATCTGTTGTTTTCGAAAACGGGCTAATTGTTCTGAAACGCCGTTTTCAATACTAAAATTTTCTTTTGGCTTGGATTGTGAAAACCCAATCGTAATGATCATAAAAAAAGCAAAAAAGGAGATGAAAATTTTCATTTTTAGGAAGGATATAAGATTTGCTAAAATAACAAATGCAATGATTTTTTACAAACAATTACTGCAACAACATTGCATTTGAGAATAAGATTTCTATATTTGCAACAACATTGCATTAATTCTGATAAAAAATAGCATCAGAAGTTAATCCTGACGAATGAAAAAGAAACTTAAAATTATTAATCTTTTTATGCCTTTAATTGTATTGTTCGCAATACTTTTTCCGGCTGTCCATTCGTATGAACATATTCTTGACACTCAACTTACAAAAGAGAAAATAGAATTTTCGGTTTCAGAAAAACCGCAATTCAAAGCCAAACTTCATTCGTTTCATAAATGTTCGATTTGTGATTTCAAATTTAGTGCTGTTGGTACTTTAGAATTTAGCGTTTTTCAATTTTATAAAAATACAACTGTTGCAAAACACATTAGTTTTTACAACAAACCGCATTTTACATTTTTTAAAGGCTCTTTATTTTCACTTCGAGCGCCGCCTTTTACACTTTAGTTTTTTTTTGTGTTTTCCGATTGTTTTTACAATTCGGCCATTTTCTACTTATTTATTGAATTTGAAATTAGGTGCAAACTGAAGTTTTTCTATGTCTTTTTCGTAGAAAAAAATACTGATTTTGTAATATTTCAACTCTAAATATCCTGAAATTATTATTTCTTTTTGCATCGAAAAATACAATTTTTCGGTATAGAAATTCTGCACTCTTTTCACAAAAAACACACTCAAAGTTTTACCTAATGTTTCATTTAAACTAAAACTCAATTCCGAAGTTTTGGTTCAAAATGCACTGCCTTTATTCTGTTTATCCAATTGTCAAAATCGGTAAGCATTGTCTTTTGTAACCCAAATAATTCTTTATAAAATGATTAAAATCAAATCAGAAATGAAAACAACAAAACTAATCCTGGCTTCGTTTTTTGCCGCAGTTGCTTTTTCGAGTTGCAGCAACGACGATCAGGAGCAGGAAAAAACAATTCCGACGATTGACAAAATCGAACTTGGTCTTGGAAACAATGAAACAGCAACAATTGGTCAGGATTTCCATTTTAATGCTGAAATCACAGCGGCTGATAAAATCGAAAATGTTCAGGTCAAAATTGTCCAAAAAAGTACTGAAACCTATTCAAAAGTCTGGTCGCACGAAATTACATGGACGCAATATGCTGATGCAAAAAATGCAACTGTTCACAAACATTTTGACATTCCTGAAGATGCTGCAGAGGGAAAATACGATTTTATCATTATCGTAAACGACCAAAACGGAACGAAACTGGAAGTGAAGAAAAACCTAACGATTTATAAATTGGAAAATATCCCTGTAAATCCTGTGGCTTCGGTATTTACGGTTTTTATAAATGATTCTTTTATGTATCGAAAAGGCAAATTTTCTGATGAAACTGCTAAATACAAAAACAACGATATTTTCAGTTCTCAGGTAACGCTTGAAAGCGTAAAAGGCGACGGAATTATGTATTTGCTTTTGATTAATAAAAATACTAAACACAATCCGGAAAGTGTAGACCAGATTGATTTTAGCAAAGTGATTGTGTATGACGTTTTTGAACATAAAAACATGACGGATGCAGGGCAATTTTCTAACATTCCCTGGGACGGTACAAAATTTTTGAGAGAAACTCCAAAGCTTACAATTGGTGCTGCAAAAGACAATAACGTTCCTGTTCAGCAAGATTTAGTCGCTAATAAATCTTGGGCTTCTGGCAATTATACTTTTCTGGTTTTGTATAAAAACACGACTTACAATATCAACTTTTCTCAGTTTATTGAACTTCCATTTGCACTTTAATTCCAATCAAAAAATATGAAAAAAATAAGGTTCATAATTACCATTGTGGTTCTTGCTTTTATTACTTCTTGCTCAAGCGATAAAGCCGAAATCGACAGCGAATATCCTGTAATTGATATAACGGGAGCAAATGCTTTTCCAATTCAATGCAGTACCATCTCGCGCGGACAAACAATCACTTTTAAGGCCACTTTTAATGATAATGTGGCTTTGGGTTCTTACAGCTTAGACATTCACCACAATTTCGATCATCATACGCACAGTACAGAAGTAACAACTTGCGAAATGGAAGCGGTGAAAAAACCAGTAAAACCAATGCTTTTCATCAACAATTATACTATTCCTGATGGTGTAAAAACTTATGAAGCAACGGCTCAGATTACGATTCCTGCCGATGTCGATCCGGGAGATTATCATTTTATGATTCGCCTGACGGATAAAGAAGGCTGGCAAACGCTGAAAGGTTTAAGTATTAAAATTTTATAAAATCAGATTAATGAAGAATGCTCAATTCCTTTTTTGGAACTTTTTTTTACTCATTAGCTTATTGATTTCAGTTGAAGCTTTTTCTCAAAATCAGCCTTCAGAAAAAAAACCTGAAATTAAAGAACTTAACGAAGTTTTAGTTAACGGAAATTCTATTGAAAAACGCAAAAAAGAAGAATCTCTGAATGTTGAAACGGTAAACAATAGTTTTATTCAGCGAAATCTCGGCGGAAGCCTGATGCAATCTTTGCAGAAGTTGCCGGGCGTTAAAACTATTTCGATTGGTTCTGGAGGTTCTAAACCTCTTATTCGTGGTTTGAGTTTTAATCAGGTTATTGTGGTCGAAAATGGTTTGAAACACGAGGGCCAGCAATGGGGCGCAGATCACGGTTTAGAAATCGATCAATATGCGGTCAATCGGGTAGAAATTATAAAAGGCCCTTCTTCATTTATCTACGGATCTGATGCTGTTGGCGGTGCGGTAAACATTAAACCGCTTCCGCTTCCGTCGCAAAATACTTTTGGCGGAAGCGTTGATCTTACCGGAAAAAGCAATAATGCACTATTTGGAAGTTCTGTTAATTTATTTGGACGAAACGAAAATTGGTTCTTTGATTCTCGTGTTACAACTATGGATTATGGCGATTATCGTGTTCCAACTGATGTGGTACATGTGTACAGTTATGCCGTTCCGTTGTATAAAAATCATCTGAGAAATACAGCTGGAAAAGAACTTGATTTTCATTTAAGTACGGGTTATTCTGGAGAAAATCTGAAATCGGTTTTCTATTTCAGTAATGTGCATACCAAAAGCGGATTTTTTGCGAATGCGCACGGACTAGAACCTCGAAATGTGGATACCGAATTACACGACAAATCGAGCCGTGATATTTTGATGCCGTATCAGCAGGTCAATCATTTGAAAGTTAGCAATACGACTTCTTTTCAATTAGGAGATCATGCTTTTGAAACGCAGATTGGTTTTCAGAATAATTTTAGAAGAGAATGGAGTCATTATGTCAATCACGGTTATATGCCGCCGATTTATCCGGAAGATATGTATGCGCCAAAGGATTTGGAACGTCAATATGATAAAAACGTTTGGTCGTTTTCTGCGAAAGATGAATTCAGATTGAATCGTCATCAAATTACGATTGGTTCGAATGTCGCTTTGCAGGAAAATGAAATTGGCGGATGGAGTTTTTTAATTCCTGCTTTCACTCAATTTAATGCGGGTTTGTTTGCTTATGATAAAATCGAACTGAACGAAAAATGGTTTTTAAATGGCGCTATTCGTTACGATTATGGAAAAATCAAAATGAAATCGTATTACGATTGGTTTCAAAGTCCGGTTTCTGAAAACAATCAAACGGAAATGGAATATTTACAACGTTCTCAGGATTTAACCAAGAATTTTGACAGTTTTACGTGGTCGATTGGAGCCAATTATAATCCCGGAAAGCTTTCACTAAAAGCCAATTTGGGTTCGAGTTTTAGAATGCCAATTTCCAAAGAACTGGCTTCAAATGGCGTTAATTATCATTATTTCAGATTCGAAAAAGGAAATCCGAATTTGGATGCGGAACGTTCGTATCAACTGGACCTAGGAATGGAATGGAAATCGCAAAACTTCTCTTTTCAACTGACTCCGTTTGCTAATTATTTTCCGAATTTCATTTACCTAAATCCAACTTCGGCTCATGATGTTTATTATGGTGCAGGAAATCAGGTTTTTGAATACGAACAAAGCAAAGTATTTCGTTACGGCGCAGAATTTCAGACGAGATATTATTTCCTTAAATCTTTAAGCGCAGAAATTGCGGCTGAATATCTTTATTCAGAACAAAAATCAGGCAGTAAAAAAGGATATACACTTCCGTTTTCGCCGCCGCCTTCTGTTTTGTTTGGATTGAATTATGAACCTCAAATCTCCTTTTTAAGAGAACCTTATTTTTCTGTTGATTATCGCTTTACGGCGCAGCAAAATAATATTGTTCCGCCAGAAAAGAAAACTGCCGAAAGCCATGTTGTCAATTTAGCCTTTGGAACAAAAGTAAAAACAGGAAAAGAAACTGTCAGCATCAGCATTCAGGTTCAGAATTTATTTAATACCAGGTATTTAAATCACACGAGCTTTTACCGTTTAATCGAACTTCCGGAAGCCGGCCGGAATGTTATTGTATCAATGAAAATTCCGTTTTCTATTTCACGATAAATCCGGCAATTCAAAACTAAATATTCACAAATTTTTAATCCTTTATTACAATGAAAAACAATTTTTACAAACTACTTTTTTTATTCACGTTATCCCTTTTTGCGGTTTCTTGTAGCAACGACGATGACAATCATGACGATCATGATCACGAAGAAACTTCGGGAGAACATACCCATCTAAGAATTTTACTTTCTGACGAAAAAACTACAGAATTGACGCTTGTAAATCCTTCAGAAAACAAAACCAGTTTTTTTACGGCAAAATTTGCAAAATCGGCTTTGTATACAACAGAATCTGGTCGATTTGCAGGAATCATTCACAGAGATAATAATTTTGTAGAAACTTTTGACAGCGGACTGGAAATGCACGGCGATCACGTTGATGTTGACGATGTTTCTAAATTTGGTTTGTTGGCAGGAAGTGCGCAAAAACCAACTCATTTTAAAAGTAAAATTGGCGAAATCCTGACTTTTAATGATGGAGACGGAACACTTTCTGTTGGTAAAGAAGCTGATGTAAACAAGTCTGGCGCAACATTCAAAACGATAAATGCAGGCTTGTTGGCACATCACGGCGCAATGGCCACTTTTACAAACGGAACTTATGCGATTACAGTAAAAGACAATTCGGTTACGGGAACGCTTCCTGAAAAAGTAAAAATTATTGACAATACCGGAAAAACAGTTTTTGATGCTAAAATTGCAACAAAAGGAATTCACGGAAATGCGTCAGATGGCGTTTATGCTGTTTTTGGTTCGTCAAGCGGAATTTTGGTTGTAGAAAGCAACGGAAACCAAAAATTGATCAATCACCCGGAAGATTTTGGAACGGCTTGGTTTGGGAGTATTTTAGAAACGGCTTCGGCTGGAAAATTTATTGGTTATACGGCTGCAAAAGGCGCTTATTTAATTGATGTTGTTGCCAATACAGTAAAACCAATTATTGCGAACACTACAATTATGCAATGCAAAATGAGTTATGATCACGAAAAACTGGCTGTACTTTTGCACTCTGGAGATTTTAAACTTTTTAACATCAATAGTTTGCAAGTCGAAAAAGAAATTAAAGCCACTGCTGAAACAGCAACCGATGCTACTCTAAAACCTCAAATCGCGGTTACAGAACGATTTGCTTATATTACTTCGCCAACTACGGGAGAATTATTAGAAGTAAATCTTTCTACATCGGCAATTAAAAAAACAAAAGTTTCGGCCACGCCTTATATGATTACGATTATTGGTTATGAAAACAGTCACAATCACTAATTAATTTTAGATTTAAAGAAAAAAGCGGAACTTTCAAATGAGAGTTCCGCTTTTTCGTTTAATGGAAAAAGGTTTGACGAACGCCAAACCTTTCCACAAACTTACTAATTCAAGCTATCCAAAAACAAATTACTCAGTCTGCTGAAAATCGAAACTTAAGTCTCCGGCGTTATAATTTGCAGAGACATTAGTTGGAAATGTTTGCGTAGTTCCACCAATCCATCTGTATTCGTTAATCGTAATATTTCCGGCTACAATTGGATAAGTAGTATTCGATAAATCTGCTTTATTCTTTTTATACCAATCGTTAGAATTCATGGTAATCAAATATTTTTTGTCTTTGTCTAAAGCCAGTTCGCTAATTTCTTTCTTAACCTCAACATCTGCCGTTGCAATGTTTAAAGTCTCAGAGCGCAAAACTGTTTTAGCTGTATAGTCCCAGATCGTGATTCGAACTGAAGGATTTGTTGCTGGCAATTTAAAGTGATTGCTTTAATTTTTCCTTTTACTGTTGGTGTAAAAGCCAACCCAAATTCATAATCTCCGGAATTAACAAAGTTCGATACCGTACTAAAACCGGTTGTGGTATAATAAGCTGCAAGCGGGTTTTCGACATTATATTTTGGTGAGTCTTTGTCGTCATCGCTGCTGCAGGAAACAGTAAAAATGGCGATTGACAAAAGGGTAAAAATGGTTTTTAACGTTTTCATACTATTTTGGTTTGTTTTATTTAGTTGATTTTTTTTTTCTAAGAATTATGGCTGAATATTAAAACGTGCACAAACTTCTTCGTAACTCATTTTGGTATAATCCAGTTTTGCGGTTTTTGAAGTAGTTGCCTGAGCACCACCCGGAATCAGGATATAACGCCAACTAAGAGAAACCGGAAGAGCTACAGTTCCTGCGCCATCATGTCTGAATCTGAATAGTTTAATTTTTTGTACGCTGGAAATAGCCGTAATTGTATTGGCAAAACCTCCTGCTGTTGATGTATAAGGAACTGTATAAACTCCCCCTCCAAACGACATATAGACTAATACAGTTCCTTTATTAAGAATATCATTAGACAATTGTGGTGCATTAATAGTAGTAGACATTCCTGATGTACCATCTATTGTTTCTGCAGCTGCTGCCGGAGCATTTATCCAGGCGCTGTATATAACATTTGCTGTTCCGGCTGCTCCTGCCGCTCCATCGGTTCCGTTTGTTCCGTTAATTCCATCAACACCGTCAGTTCCGTCATCGCCACTACATGAAATGGTAAAAATTGCAAGTAAAAAAATTGTAAAAATGGGTTTTAAAAATTTCATAATAATTTAAGTTTTAAATTGGTCAAATGGTTCGTATTTAATTCAATAACATTATTTTTGTAACAATCAGAAAGCTATATTTGATCTTTACTTTTAACTTGTCATTTAATTACAAGACAAATTTGCAGCAATAAATTCTGGACAAAAACAGCCAATAGACGAACAACATTTTAAATAGACAGACGACATAAATTAGGTTTGAATGATGAAAAAATACACTTGTATTATTGTTGATGATGACGAAATTGACCGCCTTACTGTATTGTCATTTGCCAAAAAATTCCTGATTCTGGATATTTTAGGTGTTTTTGAGTCTGCTGAAGATGCGCTTCCTCTTTTAGAAAAAGAAAAAATTGATATTTTATTTCTCGATATCGATATGCCGGAATTGAGCGGAATTGAATTTAGAAAACAGGCATTAGAGGTTCCTGTTTGTGTTTTTATTACGGCACATCCTGAACATGCTGTTGAAAGTTTTCAAATCGAAACGCTCGATTTTATTGTAAAACCTTTAAAACTGGATCGCTTTTCGCAAACCATGAATCGTATTGAAGAGTTTATGGAAATAAAACTCAAAGCATCACTTTTTGAAGCAAGCATTGGCGGCGATACGATTTATATAAAAGAAGGACACGAACAAACAAAAGTAAAACTGCACGAAATCTTATATCTTGAAGCTTTAAAAGATTATACGTTGGTAGTTACAGACCGAAAAAGGCATTGTGTTTTGTCGAGCATTGGAAATTTATTGAAAGAAGATCATTTTCAATCCTTTATTCGAATTCATAGAAGTTATGCCGTTCAAAAACAATTTATTCAGAAAATGAATTCGACAGAAATCATTTTAAACAACAATATTTCGATTCCGGTTGGCAGAAGTTATAAAGAAAACCTAAACCTGATCTAAATGAAAAAGGTCGGATTTTTGTTTTTGTTTTTCATCAATTTCATTGTTTTTGGACAACAGGAACCTAATTTGGCGAAGTTTAAAACAATCGATCAAAAACTAAAAGCCTGGCTTAAATATGCCAACGAGGTCGATCAGGCCGATGATTATCCTAAACTTATTCTTGTTGCCACAAAAGGAATTGCGCTTTCTAAAAATCATTTTGCCTATACTTCTAAATTTTATTTTTTAAGAGGAAGAGGATATGAATTCAATAATAATCAGAACAAAATTGCGGTTGTTAATTTTGAACTTGCCCTCAAATATGCGCAAAAAGCCAAACATCTCAAAAATGAAACTTCGGCGTTGATGCGGCTTAATTATGCTTATTATGCGTTGAACGAAACGGCAAAAAGAAAGCAATTAATAGAATATATCAAAGACGTTGTTGATACTACAAAAAGTACCTACACCAAATCTGTTTTGTACGGAAGTCTTGGCGAATATTATCTTGACAATGCCGAATATGAAACTTTTATTAGTTATCAGCTAAAAGCCATTAACTACAAGAAACTACTCAAACAAGATGTTCCTAATGCCGAATCGATTGGGGTTTCGTACAGTCAGATTGCGGCGGCTTACACCAAAATGAAATTGTATAATAAAGCGATTGAATATTTGAATTATGCACAACCTTACATCAAAACTTCGCCTTATGTTAGTGCCTTTTCCTGCAATTATTATTTGCAATGTTTTGTGCCTTTAAAAAACGGAGACAGTATTCAAAAATATTACAAACTTATTTATACGTATCCTTCAGAAAAAGATTCTTTGTTTCTAAATCTCAGTTTTGCCAACAGAAGCATGTCTGAATATTATGCCAACGAAAGAAAAATAAATACGGCTTATCATTATGCTAAAAAAGCGGTTACGCTTGCGCAAAAGTCTACTGATGAAGATATTATAATGGAAGCAAATGCCATTATGGGTAGAGTTTTATATGAAAAAGGAGATTATATAGAAGCAATCGAAACCTTAAAAAAAGCTTCTAAAAACGCGCTCACTTATGACAAAGAATCTTTTGTGATGATTAATAAAAAATTATCGCAAAGTTATAAAGCGTTAGGACTTTGGAAAGAAGCTTTTTATTATAATGAAATCTACAGCAACTACAACGACGAAATGATGCAGGAATCAGCAAAACAAAGTATTGCCAATGCCGAAGCCCGTTATCAAAACAAAACCAAGCAACAGAAAATAAGAAACCTTTCGACCGAAAATACCATTAAAAACATTCAGATTGCCGATGCTAAAAAACAGCGATTTTATCTCATTTCCGGATTGGTTTTGGTTGGGATTATTGGGTTGTTGTTGTTTCGTCAAAATCAGATTCGAAATAAAACCAACAGAAAACTACAGCTTTTAAATCAGGAACTGGATGAAGCCAATAAAATTAAGGCAAGATTTTTTAGTATTCTGAATCACGATTTGCGAAGTCCGGTTTCAAATTTGATTCACTTTTTGCACCTTCAAAAAGAAAATCCGGAATTAATTGATGAAGAAACAGCTCTTAGAATGCAAACCAAAGTGATTTCCGGAGCAGAAAATTTATTGACTTCGATGGAAGATATTTTACTTTGGAGTAAAGGGCAAATGGAAAATTTTAAACCTCATTTTAAAGAAATTCCTTCGAAGAAACTCAAAAACATTTTTCTAATATTGAGAACATTTCGATTTCATTTGAAAATCAGGAAAATATCATTCTGAATACCGATGAAAATTACCTTAAAACCATTATTCGAAATTTAACAGGAAACGCCATTAAAGCACTCGATAAAAGAGAAAATCCGAAAATAATCTGGAAAGCGGGACAAAAAGACAACCAATTTTATCTTTCTATAACCGATAACGGTCCCGGTGGAACGCAGGAAAAATTCAAAGCCCTTTATGATGATTCAGAAGTTATTGGCATCAAATCTGGTTTGGGTTTGCATTTGATTCGTGATTTGGCAACGGCAATCGATTGTAAAATAAAAGTCTGTTCAGAACCGAATTCCGGAACTACGATTACTATTTTATTTAAACCATAATACTTTAAAAGTTTGCCACGAATTCCACTAATTTTCACGAATTATAAAGTTTTTTAAAATCTTGTATAAGAAAAAAATTAGCGGAAATTCGTGGAATTCGTGGCAAAAAAAATCAACCCAAAATTAGGTTCAATAAAAAAGGCCTGACTTTCGTCAAACCTTTTTTAAATATAAATTATAATCTTACGATTACAACAAAGCGTCTAAGCTATCAGCGTAGGTTTGTTTCGGAGCAACTCCTACTTGTTTTCCTACTACTTCACCGTTATGAAAAACCAAAACGGTTGGTATGTTACGCACACCATATTTAGCAGCAAATTCCTGGTTAGCATCTACATCTACTTTACCAACAACCACTTTTCCTGCATATTCATCACTTAATTGGTCAATGATTGGACCAACCATTCTACAAGGACCGCACCATGCTGCCCAAAAATCTACCATTACTGGTTTATCTGATTTTAAAACTACTTCATCAAAAGTAGCATCTGTTATTGCTAATGCCATAATGTTTTTTCTTTAAAATGTTATTTCAGCTTTTGTCCCAAAAGACAAGATTTTTATATTTTCAAAACTGAAGTACAAAGTTAGAAATTAAAAACAAATCATACACCATTCACAAATTAGTTTTGATTATAAATGCATCGTCAATTATTATAATATTCACATGTGCTTTATTTACAAGCCCTAATGATGCTGTAAAAGAAAATCGTTTTTTATTCTTACCTTTAATCATCCTGAAAATCCACATCATGAAGGAAACTTTACTTAAAATAAAAAACTATTTTCAATCGGTTCTTTTTAAAAAACACGCCAAACGCTTTGGTATTTTTATATCAGTGCTTGTTGGATTGCTTTTGTTGGCCTGTGGAGGATTATCGATTTACTTCAATCAGAATAAAACCGAGATTATTGCCAAAATCAACACCAGGATTAACGAAAACATAAATGGAAAGTTTCATATTGGCGACTTTCATTATAAATTTCTAACTGGTTTCCCCAATTTTACTTTAGCCTTAAAAGACGTCGAAATCAAAGACAATCAATGGAATTCGCACAAACATACTTTATTAAAAGCACAGGAAATAGAAGCGCGTTTGAACATTTGGAGTCTATTGCAAAAGGAAATCAACATTCATAAAATCCTGATCAACGATGCGGCGATTTACATTTATAAAGCCGAAAACGGTTATTCGAATGTGAATATTTTTAAGCCAAAAAAGAAAAAGCCAAAAACAGCCTCAGAAAAACCAGAAACGACAATTGACGATGTTAATCTCAACAATGTTCACGTTATTATAGACAATCATCTTGGGCATAAATTATTTGATTTTGAAGTTGCTAATCTTCAGTCAAAAGTAGATTATGACGATGATAACTGGCAAACCAATTTGTATTTGAAAACCAAAATAAATAGTCTGGCTTTTAATACCGTTCACGGAAGTTTTGCTAAAGAGAAAGAACTCGAAGGTAATTTTGATATTTCTTATGCCGAGGAAAAGCAGAAAATTGACATTGAAACCAAAAACCTAAAAATTGGTTCGGACGCATTTGATATCAAAGCTTTTTTTTATATCGGAAAAAACAATTCGCTTTTCGGAATCAATATCTCAACCTCAATTCTCTGGCGAAATGCCTCTAATTTATTGTCTGCCAATATTACTTCAAAACTCAATCAGTTTGATTTGAAAAAACCTATAGACGTAAATTGCGATATAAAAGGCGATCTCAATGCCGAGGGTGATCCAAAAATTGTTGTTCAGGCGATTATAAAAAACAACGAACTTACAATTCCCGACGGTTTGTTTACCAATTGTAGTTTCAAAGGAATTTTTACCAATAATTTTAAACCAAAAGAGGGTTTTAACGATCCAAATTCGGCAATTGTTTTAACACATTTTACGGGAGATTACGAAAACATTCCACTTAAGATTCCGCAAGCTGTAATTAATAATTTAGAAAAACCTATTGCAACCGGAATTGTAAATTCTGATTTTGATGTTTCTAAACTCAACGGAATGATGAACGAAAAACTGCTTCATTTTGAAAGCGGTCACGCACGCGCCAACCTAAAATTTCAGTTTGATATTGTCGATTTATACATCAATAAACCGCGTTTTATTGGTAATGTCGATATTGATAAAACGACTTTTGAATATATTCCGAAAAACATTCGAGCCGAAAATACCGATGTAAAACTTTCGTTTACAGAACAGGCTTTGTACATTAAAAAGATTGCTTACAAACACAAAAAAAACATCATTCAGATTGACGGAAAAATCGATAATTTCCTAAATCTGTATTATGACGCTCCCGAAAAAATGGTTGTTAACTGGAATATTTATTGCCCCAATATTGACGTAAAACAATTTTTAGGGATTTTAAAAAACAGTTCGTCTAAAAAAACGGTTCAGAGAAAACCAACCGGAAAAAGTGTCAATTTTACGAATCAGTTAAAATCGGTAATTGATAAATGTACGGCGATTATTAACCTAAAAGCAGACAAAATCAATTACGGAAATTTGACCGCAACCAATACCAGAGCCACATTGCAAATGCTGAATTCGAAACTGTTGCTCAAAAACGGAAATCTGCAAACTTCAGGCGGAAGTATCGCTTTTAACGGTTCGATCGAACCTAGCGGAAATCATTTTGTTTTCAGTTCGATGGCGCAGGTAAACCGTGTGGATATTGCCAGTTTTTTAAGGTCGTTCAATAATTTCGGAATCCAGTCTTTTAGTCCAAAAAACATTCACGGAAAACTCAGCAGCAATGCCAATGTTGTAGGTTTAATGAGCAGCAAAGGCGATTTGATCGTCAATTCGATGAAAGGTAAACTAACCTTTAATGTCATTCATGGCGGTTTGCTCAATTTTGAACCCATTGTAAAAGTGGGCAAATTTGCGTTTCCTTTTCGCGATGTAAAAAACATTACGTTTAGCGATTTATCCGGCGATCTTAATTTGCGCGGCGAA
>Ga0302347_1002676_pt1 | contig 17349 bp, 19 predicted proteins | sample PhyWR1_FD_202178 | JGI IMG/M metagenome (GOLD analysis project Ga0302347, IMG submission 202178) | Leaf surface microbial communities from wheat plants in UC Gill Tract Community Farm, Albany, California, United States - DLSL W.R1 (v2)... | ecosystem: Host-associated > Plants > Phyllosphere >...
GCGACGAGATCAGGGAGTTCCTGTTCAGGATATGGGCCGAGGTGCTGGCCATTGCCGCCATGAAAAACGGCCCGCAGCATGAGCAGACCCTGCGGCTCAAGCAGGCTGCGGCCGATCTGGTGTGGGCGGCCAGCGCCAAGCCCAACCGCAGCGACCGCACCCGCGTCATTGCCGCGCTGCCCCGGCAGCTGCAGCTGCTGCGCCAGGGCATGGCCCTGCTGGGCATGCAGCTGCCGGCGCAGGACGCGCAGATCAAGATCATCAGCGACACGCTGGCCGATGCCTTCATGTCCAAAACCGATGTCATCCCGATTGAAAAAGTCGAGGCCATGGCCCGGCGCCTGACCAACCTGGAGGACTATCTGTCCGACCAGGACGTGGGCGATCTGCCGCTCGATACCGACAGCCTGGTGATGATGATCGGGATTGATGCGGCAAACATCGAGGTCATCGGCGACGGCGACGGTGGCAGCGAACCGACCGAAGCCATGCGCGCCTGGGCCAGAGAGCTGCAGCCCGGCAGCTGGTTCAACCTGGACCACAACGGCAAGACCAGCCATGTGCAGTTTGCATGGTGCAGCGAGCGCAAGCAGCTGCATCTGTTTGCCGCCGCCGACGGGCGCTGTTTCCTGATCCAGATGCGCCGGCTGGCCGCCTACCTGCAGGCGGGCCTCTTGGTTTCGACCGAGGAAGAGTCGCTGACGGTACGCGCTACCCGCAATGCGCTGGCCAAGCTGGACGCCAATCCGGAGCGACTGCTCAACTGAGCCGGGCGCGGTTTATGCCGGACGGGGTGGCGTGGCCGGCTGAAAGGCCGGCGCTGGCATGCGGCCTGGTCAGTGGGCCAGGCGGCCTTCGGTATCGTCGCACAGCTCATCGAGCACCAGCGCATCGGGCTCCTTGCCAAAGCTCCAGTACACCATCAGCACGATGATCTTCAGGTCGTCCAGCGTGACCGGACCCCCAGGTGCGGCCATGGCGCGGTCGAGCACGATTTCGCGCATGTAGGGAGGCAGCACGCCAGAGGTTTCGAGGAAGCAGACGAATCCCAGGCTTTGCGCGCCCAGATGCTCCTGCTCGGTCACCGAGTAGATGCGCAGGCTGTCGGGTGACTGCGGCTGCATGTGCACCGGCAGGCTGTGGACATCGGCCAGAGTGGGGGCCGAGGCATCGGCCAGGTCGATCTGCGTGCCCTTGGCTGCAGCGTTCAGGCCGTCGAGCCAGACCAGCGCCTGCTGGATTTCCTCGGCTTCAAACCCTGCGGCCACCAGTTTGCGTCCCAGCCGGTCAAACTCGGGACAGGCGGCGCCTTGCCAGTAATTTTCGTAAACATAGACCAGGACTTCAAACATGCTTTCAATATAACGCAGATAGGCTCATCCTGCCGCAAGTCGCTGAAACAAGCCGCCGGGCAGGCGCGCCAGCTGCCCGTCCAGCTCCAGCTCCAGCAGCTGCGCCTGCAGGTGCGCCGTGTCCAGGCCGGTGCGCGCCTGCAGGGCATCCAGGCTGGTCGCATCAAAGCCCAGCGCCGCCAGCAGCGGATGCTCGCTGCCGGGGCCGGCGGCTGGCTGATCCGCTGCTGCCGGCTCCGACTCTGGCGCCGCGTCAGGCGCCAGCCTGAGTTCTTCGAGCACATCCTGCGCCACTTCCACCAGCTTGGCGCCTTGCCTGATCAGTGCATGGCAGCCGCGCGACTGCGGCGAGTGGATGGAGCCGGGAATGGCAAAGACCTCCTTGCCCTGCTCGGCCGCCAGCCGGGCAGTGATCAAGGAGCCCGACTGCAGCGCCGCCTCGACCACCAGCGTTCCCCGGCTCAGGCCGGAAATGATGCGGTTGCGCTTCGGAAAATTGGCCGTCAGCGGCGGCGTGCCGAGCGGGAATTCGCTGACCAGCATGCCCTGGCGGGCAATGCGGTGCGCCAGGGCCAGGTGTTTTCGGGGATAGACCCGATCCAGCCCGGTGCCCACCACGGCAATCGTCTGGCCGCCGCCCAGCATCGCGCCATCGTGGGCGGCGCCGTCAATGCCCAGCGCCAGGCCGGAAACGATGCAGATGCCGGCGCTGCCAAAGGCCTTGGCAAACTGACGGGCGTTGCCCTCGCCCTGCGGCGTCGGATTGCGGCTGCCCACGATGGCCAGGCTGTTTGCTATGCTTTTGGTAGCTGAAGGCGTATGGCTGGAAAGCGCTCCGAGCATATAAAGCATCAAGGGCGGGTCTTCGATGTCGAGCAGCGCTGCCGGGTAGGCGGCATCGCCGAGCACGGCGATCCGCCGGTCGCTGCCTGCCTGCAGCCAGTCCAGCGTGGTCTGCAGCTGCGCGGCCAGGTTCGCCGGTTCGCTGCCGAGGGCAGCGGCCAGCTTGTTCGAGCCGAGTTGCTGCAGCCGGGCCGCGCTTTGCTCGAAAACCGCCTGCGCCGATCCAAAGGCTGCCAGCAGCTTGCGCGCCGTGGCATTGCCCACGCCGGGCGTGAGCACCAGGCGCAGCCAGGCTTGAAGTTCTTGAGGTTCCATAAGAGGTGAGGGCCGGCCAGTGCCGGCCGGTCTGGCGCCGGCGGCCTGTGCTCAGTCCGGATTCGTGAAGCGGTCGCCGACCTTGACGCCATCGGTGACCTGCAGCAGCAGGGCATACGACACGCGGTCAAAGGTGCGAAACACCATGATCAGGCCATTGCGCTCGTTGGGCAGCTTGATCATCGGGCGGGCGCTGTCGGTCCTGTCGATCAGGCGCTCGCCGTCCTTGAGCAGCGCCATCACATGGCCGCGTTCCATGCCGTCCCGGCTGCCGCGGTTGATGACCACGATTTGGTTGGAGGCCGCCCAGGCCACGGCGCTGCCGTACACGGAGACGATTTGCCCCGTCATGCGAAACGATGGCGCGCGCGGCACATAGCTGCGCAGCTCGCGCGCCGGCTCGGGAATCAGGCGGTCGCCCACGCGCATTTCTTCCTTGGCCGCCACGATGTCGATGGTCGCCGGAACTCGGTCGAGCTGCGGCTTGCCGTCCTTGTCCGTGCCCTGGTTGCTGGACTCGCCGCGCACCAGTTCGGCCTTGCCGACGTACTGGGCCTCGTAGCCCAGAATTTCCTGGGTCGTCGGATCCTTGAGCGGCGTGGCGTTGCGAAAGACGCGGAAATCGAGCGGCTCGCCCTTTTCGATGCTCAGCGGCCTGCCCGCCGGCTCGGCGCTCAACGCGCCCAGCGCATAGGCCCGGTCGCCCCGGCTGAGCAGCACCCGGCCTTCTTGCGTGGCCACGATGCGCGGCGCCTGGGAGAAGGTGAGGGCATCGACGATGAGCGGCTCGGCCAGGAACGGCTCGATGGCCTGGGGCGCCAGCGTCGGGATCGCGCTGTCGGCCAGCGACTCGGAGCGGATGCGCGGCGACACCCGCACGGTGCCGGCGGCCGCGCCGCTGTCGCTGCCCGCCTGCCCGGTGTGCAGGGTCGCCCGGCCATTGCGCTTGTCCAGGTAGAGCTGCTGGCCCGGATAGATGCGGTGCGGATTGCGGATGTCCTCCAGGTTCATGCCCCACAGCTCGGGCCAGCGCCAGGGGCTCTTGAGGAACAGGCCCGAGATGGCCCACAGGGTGTCGCCCGGCCTGACGGTGTAGCTGTCAAGCGCGTTGGGGGCCAGGTCTGCAACCGGGATGCCGGTTTGCGCCGCCTGGGCGGCCGTGGCCTGCTGCGCCGGCGTGATGGGAAAGGTCTGCGCTTGCGCACTGGCGGCCAGCGCCAGCAGGCCGGCGGCTATTGAAATTTGACGGAAGCGACCAAAAATAGTGTGCATCTTGAAGCTTGTTGGACCGGCTGCGCTTGCTTTTCCAGTAAAGAAAAACGCATTTTGTAATGTTTGTATCTCGGGAAAATCCCAGCGATTCTGTACCCAAGGCCTTGATTAAGCAATGATTAGACGATTCTGCGAGGATTGCATCCTTTAAAAATCGGGGAAAGTGGCGAAAATAGCGACTTCCCCTTTCCTTCCTGCCATGTCCGAACTCACCATTCTCCGTTACCCCGACCCGCGCCTGCACACCGTGGCCAAGCCCGTTGCCAGCGTGGACGCGCGCGTGCGCCAGCTGGCCGACGCCATGCTCCAGACCATGTACGCCGCCGAAGGCATCGGCCTAGCGGCCACGCAGGTCAATGTGCACGAGCGGCTGGTGGTGATCGATGTGAGCGAAGGCCGCGACCAGCCGCTGGTGCTGATCAACCCCGAAATCGTCTGGGCCAGCGCCGAGACGCGCATCGGCGACGAGGGCTGCCTGTCGGTGCCCGGCATCTACGACGGCGTCGAGCGCGCGCTGGCCGTCAGGGTCGAGGCGCTGGACCTGGACGGGCAGCGCCGCGTCCACGAGGCCGAGGGCATGCTGGCCGTGTGCATGCAGCACGAGATGGACCACCTGATGGGCAAGGTGTTTGTCGAATACCTCTCGCCGCTCAAGCGCAACCGCATCAAGACCAAGCTGATCAAGCAGAAAAAAGACGAGGAACGCGAGGCCGTGCGCTGACATTGGCCTTGCCCGGGGCTTTTGGCGCCGGCGCCTCAAACGGCGCAGCGCTTCTTTAGAATCACGCCCCATGCGCGTTATTTTTGCCGGTACCCCTGAATTTGCCCGTGTGGCGCTGGCCCGGCTGCATGCCGCCGGCCATGACATTTCCCTTGTCTTGACCCAGCCCGACCGCCCCGCCGGGCGCGGCATGAAACTGCAGGCCTCCGCCGTCAAGCAGTGGGCCGAAAGCCACCAGATTCCCGTCGCCCAGCCCAGAAGCCTGCGCCTGGATGGCAACTACCCCGAGGACGCCGCTGCCGCGCGCGCCGCCATCGAGGCCGCGCAGGCCGACGCGATGGTGGTCGCCGCCTACGGGCTAATCCTGCCGCAGTGGGTGCTGGACGCGCCCCGGCTGGGCTGCCTGAACATCCATGCGTCCCTGCTGCCGCGCTGGCGCGGCGCGGCGCCGATCCACCGCGCCATCCAGGCCGGAGATCCGGAGACTGGCGTCACCATCATGCAGATGGACGCCGGGCTGGACACCGGCGGCATGCTGCTGGTTGAAAAATGCGCGATCCAGGCCGGCGACACCACGGGCACGCTGCACGACCGGCTGGCCGCGCTGGGCGGGCAGATGGTCGTGCAGGCGCTGGAACTCGCAAGCCGTGGCACGCTGCAGTCTGTCCCGCAGCCCGCCGAGGGCGTGCGCTACGCCCACAAGATCGAGAAGGCTGAGGCCGCCGTGGACTGGGCGCAGCCGGCGGTGGCCATTGACCGGCATATCCGCGCCATGACGCCGTTTCCGGGCGCCAGCGCGCAGGTCGGGCCGGACACCATCAAGCTCTGGTGCTCTGAAATTGATAGCGCGCAGCGCACGCCTGATATGCGCGAAGGCCAGATTTTGTCTGCAAACGCCGACGGCGTGCGGGTGGCGTGCGGCGATGGCGTGCTGCGGCTGACCGAGCTGCAGCGCGCCGGCGGCAAGCGCCTGCCGGTGGCCGATTTCCTGCGCGGCTTTGCGCTGGCGCCCGGCATGCTGTTGGCAAAGTAAGCGCCTGTGTTCCTGCGCGCCGCCTATTACCGCCACGCTGAATTCCGCCAGGGCGCGCGCGACATGTTCTCGGTGGCGCCGGGTTTTGCCGCCTGGGGCCTGATGACCGGCGTGGCCATGGTCAAGTCGGGCATGAGCGCCATCGAGGCGATCTTGATGACGGTGCTGGTGTATGCCGGCAGCGCGCAGCTGGCCGCCATTCCGCTGCTCGTGGCCGGCGCGCCGGCCTGGGTGATCCTGGCCACCGCCTTTTGCGTCAACCTGCGCTTCGTGGTGTTCAGCGCGCACCTGCGCGACTACCTGATGCATCTGCCCCGCTGGCAGCGGCTGCTGACTGGCTTTCTAACCACCGACCTGAGCTATGTGCTGTTCGTTCGGCGCTTTCCCGCCCCCGGCGACACGCCCGGCCAGCGCCTGGCCGAGCAGGCCTACCTGGCGGGCAACTGCGGGCTCTGCTGGGTCAACTGGGTCGGCAGCAGCCTGGTCGGCATCGCGTTGGCCAATTTCATCCCGAGCGCCTGGGGGCTGGGTTTTGCGGGCATCCTGGCGCTGCTGGGCATCTCGTTTTCGCTGGTCAGCACCCGGCTGCGCATCATCGCGGCGCTGGTGGCGGGGGCTGCGGCGGTGGCCGCGTTCGCGCTGCCGCTCAAGCTCAACATCCTGGTGGCGATTGCGGCGGCGGTCGCCGTGTGCCTGATGCTTGAAAGCGCGGGCCTGCGCACGGCTGCGCAGTCCCCGGGCGCTGCCCCTGACAACGGCAAGCCATGAACGAGACCGATCTCTGGACCGTCGCGACCATCGTCGCCATGGCCGGGGTGACGGTGCTCACCCGCTGCTTTTTTTTCCTGTCGAGCAAGCCCTGGACCTTGCCGGAACTGGCCCGGCGCGGCCTGGACTATGCGCCGATTGCCGCGCTGGCGGCGGTGATCGTTCCTGAAATCGTCATGACGCAGGGCCACCTCATCGGCACTTGGCAGGATGCCCGGCTGTTCGGCACGGTGGCGGGCGTGGCTTGGTTTGTCTGGCGCCGTGGCGTGCTGGGCACCATCGTGTGCGGCATGGCGGTGTACCTTCCGCTGCACATCGGGCTGGGCTGGTAACCCCAAACCCGCCAAAAACGCCACCCCTGGGCTGCCAAGGCCGGGTCGGCAACGGTTGCGGTCGCCACGGTGCGCGGCTGTACCTTTCGCGTCAGTTCAGAACGCCATACTCGATGACGTGCAATGGTGTTTTCCCGCTTGCCCCTTTTCCATCGCACCGGCCGGCCCACGCCAGCGCGCCTGGCGCGGGCGCCAGGCCCTTTCTCCACAACACCCCGAAAAATCCTATGCCCTCCGCCATCCCGAGTCCCGTGACCGAAACCAAGATCATCATGTCCGACCCGACGGCGCTGGGCGTGTTCGGCCTGGCGATGGTCACTTTTGTCGCCGCGTCGGCAAAAATGGGCTGGACCAGCGGCACGGCCTACATCATCCCCTGGGCGCTGTTCCTGGGCTCCATCGCCCAGATCTGGGCCTCGACCATCGACTTCAAGAAGAACAATTACTTCGGCGCCATCGTGCTGGGCGCCTATGGCCTGTTCTGGATCGCCGTGGCGATGCACTGGGCGATGGCGCTGGGCTGGCTGGGCGCGGTCGGCGACAAGGCCGACCCGCGGCAGTTCGGCTTTGCATGCTTGGGCTATTTCGTCTTTTCGCTGTTCGTCATGGTGGCCGCCTTCGAGGCCAACAAGGTCTTCGCCGCCATCCTGGTGCTGATCAACATCTTGCTGCCCTCGTTGGCGCTGAGCATCTTCGGCATCAACACGCCTTTTTTCAGCGCGCTGGCGGCCTGGTCCGAGCTGGGGATTTCGCTGCTCGGCTTTTACTGCGCGGGCGCGGTGTTCTTGAACAGCTACTTCGGCCGCACGCTGCTGCCGCTGGGCAAGCCGCTTGGCTTGATCCGCAAGGGCCCGGCCAAGGACATGCACTTGGTCAAGCCGCTGGCGGAAGTGGCCAGCAACAAACGCTGAACAGGGCCAAACGTGCACCGCCCGGCGCGCGGTAAGCTTTTCAGGGTGCGGGCCGGTCGGCCATGGGTACATACCAGCGGTGCGGGGGCGCCAAGGCCAGACCTACAATCGCAGGCCATCCGGCGGGCCGCGCAGGCGCTTCACTCCTTTTAACCGTTCATTTTTGCGAGTCGATTTTCATGAATTTCATCCGTTTTTCCGATTTGTGCGCCAGCGGCCAGGCAGCCGGCAAGCGCGTGTTCATCCGCGCCGACCTGAACGTGCCGCAGGACGCCAGCGGCGCCATCACCGAGGACACGCGCATCCGCGCCTCGGTGCCGTGTCTGCAGATGGCGCTTGACGCGGGCGCGGCCGTGATGGTCACCTCGCACCTGGGCCGCCCGACGGAAGGCGAATTCAAGCCGGCCGATTCGCTGGCGCCGGTGGCCAGGCGCCTGGGCGAGCTGATGGGGCGCGAGGTGCCGGTGGTGCCCAACTGGACCGAGGGCGTGGACGTGGCGCCCGGCCAGCTGGTGATGCTGGAGAACTGCCGCCTGAACAGGGGCGAGAAAAAGAACAGCGAGGCGCTGGCCCGGCAGATGGCCGGCCTGTGCGACATCTTCGTGCACGACGCCTTCGGCACCGCGCACCGCGCCGAAGCCTCGACCTACGGCATCGCGCAGTACGCGCCCGTGGCCAGCGCCGGCCCGCTGCTGGCCGCCGAGATGGACGCCATTTCCAAGGCGCTGGCCAACCCGAAGCGGCCGCTGGTGGCCATCGTGGCCGGCAGCAAGGTCTCGACCAAGCTGACCATCCTCAAGGCGCTGGCGGCCAACGTGGACCAGCTGATCGTGGGCGGCGGCATCGCCAACACCTTCATGCTGGCCGCCGGCCTGAAGATCGGCAAGAGCCTGGCCGAGCCCGACCTGCTGGCCGAGGCGCGGGCCGTCATCGAGGCCATGAAGGCGCGCGGCGCCGAGGTGCCGATCCCGACCGACGTTGTCACCGCCAAAGCCTTCGCGGCCGACGCGCCGGCCACCGTCAAAGCGGCCAGCGACGTGCAAGACGACGACCTGATCCTGGACATCGGCCCCGAGACCACTGCCCGGCTGGCCGCGCAGCTCAAGGCCGCCGGCACCATCGTCTGGAACGGGCCGGTCGGCGTGTTCGAGTTCGACGCCTTTTCCAAGGGCACCGAGGGCATCGCCCGCGCCATCGCCGCGTCCAGCGCGTTTTCCATTGCCGGCGGCGGCGACACGCTGGCGGCCATCGCCAAGTACGGCATCGAAAAGGACGTGGGCTACATCTCCACCGGCGGCGGCGCCTTTCTCGAGGTGCTCGAAGGCAAGACGCTGCCGGCCTTCGAGATTTTGCAAAAGCGCGCCGAAGGCTGAGGCTTTTTGCTGCGTTTTTGATAGCTGCCGGTGCAGACCCTGCTTGCGCTGGCGGCCTTTTTCACTTGTAAACCATGCGCAGGCGGCTGGTCGAGCCGCTGGACGGCGTGATCGGCCGCGCGAAGTCTGCAAGCTGCCTGAGGCGGTGCATTTGGTACCTGTTTTGTAACAAGTTTCGTGTATAAACCGGAAACTAAATTACAAAGGAGATAGACCATGACGCGTCGCGCCACCAAAATCGTTGCCACCCTTGGCCCCGCTTCCAGCGATCCGGTACTGCTGGAAAAGATCATCCGCGCCGGCGTGAACGTGGTTCGGCTCAATTTCAGCCACGGCAAGGCGCAGGACCACATCAACCTGGCCGCCGTGGTGCGCGAAGTTGCCCAGCGCACCGGCCGCGAGGTCGCCATCATGGCCGACCTGCAGGGTCCCAAAATCCGTGTCGGCAAGTTCGCCGACGGCAAGGTGCTCCTGGTGCCGGGCGAAAAATTCGTCCTCGACGCCTCCCGCACCGAACCGGGCGACCTCAAGGGCGTCGGGCTGGACTACAAGGAGCTGCCGCGCGATGTGAAGGCCGGCGACGTGCTGCTGCTCAACGACGGCCTGATCGTGCTGAAGGTCGATGCGGTGCGCGGCGAGGAAGTGCACACCACCGTGCGGCTGGGCGGCGAGCTGTCGAACAACAAGGGCATCAACAAGCAAGGCGGCGGCCTGACCGCGCCGGCCCTGACCGCCAAGGACATGGAGGACATCAAGACCGCCATGAGCTTTCAGGCCGACTACGTGGCCGTGAGCTTTCCCAAGAACGCCACCGACATGGAAATGGCGCGCCAGCTGTGCAACGTGGCCGCTGCGCCCTACCGGCACAAGCCCGGCCTGATCGCCAAGATCGAGCGCGCCGAGGCGATCCCGAAGCTGGAGGAAATCCTCAAGGTCAGCGACGGCATCATGGTCGCGCGCGGCGACCTGGCCGTGGAAGTGGGCAATGCGGCCGTTCCGGCGCTGCAAAAGCGCATGATCAAGATGGCGCGGGCCGCCGACAAGGTGGTCATCACCGCCACGCAGATGATGGAAAGCATGATTTTGAACCCGGTGCCCACGCGCGCCGAGGTCAGCGACGTGGCCAACGCGGTGCTCGACGGCACCGACGCGGTGATGCTCAGCGCCGAGACCGCCGCCGGGCGCTTTCCGCTGGAAACAGTCGAGGAAATGGCCAAGATCTGCGAGGAGGCGGAAAAGGCCGAGTACAAGGAGCTGAGCGGTGATTTCTCGGGCAAGACCTTCAGCCGCATCGACCAGTCGATCGCCATGGGCGCGCTGTTCACGGCCAGCCACCTGGGCGCCAAGGCCATCGTAGCCTTGACCGACAGCGGCTCGACCGCGCTGTGGATGAGCCGCCACGACATCCATGTGCCGATCTACGCGCTCACCCCGCGCCTGGAAACCCAGCGCAAGATGGCGCTGTACCGCAACGTGCGCCCGATCCTGATGGACAGCAGCGCCGACCGCGACACGGCGCTGCAGCAGGCCGAGGGCCACCTGCTGCGCCTGGACATCGTGCAAAGCGGCGATGTGTACGCCATCACCTGCGGCGAGCCGATGGGCGCGCCCGGCGGCACCAACATGCTGAAAATCTGCCGCGTGGCCTGACGCGCCTGATTCCGGGCACCTGCGGGCAGCCTTGGGCGCGGCCGGCTTTATTTGGCCGGCGTCAACGGCGCCAATGCTGCAAGGCCCGATGCCATCGCCGGCGTCGGGGCCGCCGCGGGCGCGCGGCTTCGGGCCAGCCAGCGGCTGACGGCTGCATCGATGACGGCGGCCACCGTCCAGCACAGCCAGCCGGTCCAGAAGGTGTGGCTCATGTAATGGGCGCCGCGCACCTGCTGCGCCAGGCCAAAAATCAGCCCGGCCGCCATGGCTGCGGCCAGCCAGCGCCGGGCAGTGGCCGGCAAAGCGTGCCTGAAGGCAAAAAAGCCGCTGATGAAAGAAAAACCCGCCGACGCATGGCCGGCCGGAAAGCAGCCGCCGCGCCCGCCATCGCGCAGCCCCCAGGTCCAGTGCGACAAATATGTGGCCGTACCGCCGAACTCCTGGAGATCCCAGGGGCAGCTGGTGTGGCTGCGCAGCTTGAGGCTGGAGATGACCAGCAGGGCGGCCAGCGTGCCCAGGGCCAGCTGCGCGCGCCTGGCCGTGGGCAGCTGCCTGAAGCTGCCCACGGGCCAAAAAACCGCGACCAGCAGGCCCAGCTCCAGCCCCCAGGGCCAGGGCCGAATGTCGTCATGCAGCAGGCCGCGCCAGAGCCAGTGGTTTTCCAGCGCAAAGCCGCTGGCCGAACCAAACCAGCGCGCCAGGGCGAGGTCAAGCCCCGAGGCGTCCCAGAGCAGCAGGCCCAGCAAGCCGGCAAGGGTCCAGAAGAAAATCCGCGATGGGGCAGGGCGGGCTGGGGGCTGGGCAAGGGACATGGGCATGGCGCGTGAAAGAACTGGTGTGGGCAAAGGAGAACTGGCGCGAAGTTAGCGGCAAGCGCTTAAGGCCGCCTTAAAACCCCGCGTCTTGCCCAAAAATCCGCGCGGCGCATGACAATCAAGGCATGAGAATCCTGGTGGTGGAAGACGATGCGGGCATTGCCGCCGGCCTGCGCAGCAACCTGCAGCAGCGCGGCTATGCCGTGGATGTGTGCGCTACGCTGGAGGCGTCCTGGGCGGCGCTGCGCGGCGAGCGCTTTGACCTGGTGCTGCTGGACCTCGGGCTGCCCGACGGCGATGGCGGGCAGCTGCTGCGGCGCATCCGGCACGCGCCCGCAGCCACGGCTGCCTTGCCCGACCCGTTGACGCCGGTGCTCATCATGACCGCGCGCGACCAGGTGGCCGACCGCATTTCGGGGCTGAACCTGGGCGCCGACGACTACCTGGTCAAGCCGTTCGACCTGGACGAGCTCGAAGCGCGCATGCGCGCGCTGCTGCGCCGCTCGGCGGGCCGCGCCCATCCGCTCCTGGTGCATGGCGAGCTGGTGGTGGACCCGGCGGCGCACAGCGTGCTGCGCGCCGGCCAGGCCGTGGAGCTGACGCCGCGCGAATTCGCCCTGCTGCAGGTGCTGCTGGAGTCGCGCGGCCGGGTGCTGTCGCGCCAGCAGCTCGAAGCGCGGCTGTACAACTGGCAGGACGCGGTGGGCAGCAACGCGGTCGAGGTGCATGTCCACCATGTGCGCCGCAAGCTCGGCGAAGGACTGATCCAGACGCTGCGCGGCGTGGGCTACTTCATTCCCCGGGACGAGCGGCCATGAGGCGGGCCGCGCAGCGACAGGCTTCGCTCACGCGCCGCCTGGTGCTGGCCGTGCTGGCGGCGCTGCTGCTGGTATGGGCCGGATTTGCCCTGGTGGGCTGGCGCACCGCCGTCCACGAGGCCGACGAGCTGACCGACGGCCACCTGGCGGGTACGGCGGCGCTGCTGCTCACGCTGGACCTGCCGCCGTTTGGCCAGGACGATGCGCAGCCCACGCGCCAGTCGAACCTGGACGTGGCCCGGCCGGCCCTCTCGGCGCTCAAGCGCCACGACTACCAGTTCTCGCTCAGCGTGCTGGTGCGCGATGCCGCCGGCCATGTGCTGGCGCGCGCCGGCGAGGCGCCGCTGGCGCCTTTTGCCCGGCAGGACGGCTTTGCCGATCTGGCGCTGGGCGCGCCGGCGGTGCCGTGGCGCGCCTTTTCGCAGTGGGATGCGGCGCGCAGCCGCCAGGTGACGGTGCTGGTCAAGGCCGAGGAGCGCGAGGAACTGGCCGACGATGTGGCCGCGCAGCTGGGCGAGCCCGGCCTGTGGCTGCTGCCGGTGGTGGCGCTGGCGCTGGGCATGGCCGTGCTGCGCGGCCTGCAGCCGCTGCAGGCGCTCTCGCGCGACGTGCAGGCGCTGGAGGCCGGCACGGCCGAGCGGCTGGAGGCGCGCCACGCTTACCGCGAGTTCAATGCGGTGGTCCGCTCGATCAACAAGCTGGTGGGCCAGCAGCAGGACGCGCTGGCGCGCGAGCGCCATCTGGCCAGCGAAATCGCCCATGAGCTGCGCACGCCGCTGTCCTCGATTGCGCTGCAGGCCGCCGCGCTCAAGGGCGCGCTGGCGCCCCAGGCGCAGGCCGCCGCCGTGGCCCAGATCGGCGCCGATGCGCTGCGCGCCGGCCATGTCATCAGCCAGCTGCTGGCCTTGGCGCGCACCGGGCCGGCCGGACTGCCGCAGGCCCTGGAGTGGGTGGACCTGGCGGCGCTGGCCCGGCAGGTGGCCGCCGGCTATGCGCAGGCGGCCTGGCAGAGCGGCCATTCGCTGAGCGTGCAGGAAACCGAGGGCCCGCAGGTGCGCGCGCATCCGCTGCTGCTGGAGCTGGCCCTGCGCAACCTGATCGACAACGCCCTGCAGCACACGCCGCCGGGAACGGCGGTCTGCGTGCAGTGGGGCCAGGACGCAGGCCAGCCGTGGCTGCAGGTGTGCGACGATGGCGCCGGGACCGCGCGTGTGCCGCTGCCGGCCAACGCGACCGAGCGTTTCGGCCTGGGACACAAGATTGTGCGCCGCGTCATGGCCATTCATGGCGGGCGCCTGGCCGAGCCGGCCGCGCCAGCGCCTTTCAGCCGTTGCTACCGGCTGTGCTTTGCCGCCCCGGACTGACCCAATGGACTATTGGCAAACAGTAGAATGAACGCTAAGGTTACAGCGTGGGTACGGCCGGCCAGCAGCTGGGCTGGCGCAAGCGGCAGGGGGCCGCGCCGACCCCGGTTTCAACACAGCTTTCCAACTTTATTTCAGGGAATCAACACCATGGCACTCGTTTCGATGCGCGAGCTGCTGGACCATGCCGCCGCCAATGGCTACGGCATTCCAGCCTTCAATGTCAACAACCTGGAGCAGGTCCAGGCCGTGATGGCCGCCGCCGACGAGGTCGGCGCGCCGGTCATCCTGCAGGCCAGCGCCGGCGCGCGCAAGTACGCGGGCGAGGCCTTCATCAAGCACCTCATCCTGGCGGCCGTCGAGGCCTACCCGCACATTCCGCTGGTCATGCACCAGGACCACGGCCAGAGCCCGTCCATCTGCCAGGGCGCCATCGACCTGGGCTTTTCCTCGGTGATGATGGACGGCTCGCTGCGCGAGGACGGCAAGACGCCCGCCTCGTTCGAGTACAACGTGGACGTGACGCGCAAGGTCGTGGACATGGCCCATGCCACCGGCGTCTCGGTCGAGGGCGAGCTGGGCTGCCTGGGCAACCTGGAAACCGGCGAGGCCGGCGAGGAAGACGGCATCGGCGCCGAAGGCAAGCTCGACCACAGCCAGATGCTGACTGATCCGGAAGAGGCCGCGCAGTTCGTCAAGGCCACCGGCCTGGACGCGCTGGCCATTGCCATCGGCACCAGCCACGGCGCCTATAAATTCAGCCGCAAGCCCACCGGCGACATCCTGGCCATCTCGCGCGTCAAGGAAATCCACGCCCGCATCCCCAACACCCACCTGGTGATGCACGGCTCGTCCAGCGTGCCGCAGGACCTGCTGGCCATCATCAACCAGTACGGTGGCAAGATGAAGGAAACCTACGGCGTGCCGGTCGAGGAAATCCAGGAAGCCATCAAGTTCGGCGTGCGCAAGATCAACATCGACACCGACATCCGCCTGGCCATGACCGGCGCGGTGCGCAAGTTCCTGGCCGAAAACCCCGACAAGTTCGACGCGCGCGAGTGGCTCAAGCCCGCGCGCGAGGCCGCCAAGGCGGTGTGCAAGCAGCGCTACATGGAGTTCGGCTGCGAAGGCCAGGCCGGCAAGATCAAGGGCGAGAGCCTTGCGGTCGTGGCGGCCCAGTACGCCCGGGGCGAGCTGGCGCAGGTCGTCCAGTAACGCCAGCCCCGCGCCATCGGCTAGGCCCGGATTGGCGATAATTCAAAGCCCGTGCCCGGCCTGCGTCGCACGGGCTTTTTCACTTTTCAAACCCGCACACCCCGCATGACCACCACGAACCCCGCACTCCACACTTCGGCCCTGACTTCCCTGCCTTTGCTCGCGCGCGGCAAGGTGCGCGACAACTACGCCGTCGGCCAGGACCGGCTCCTGATGGTCGCCAGCGACCGGCTCAGCGCCTTCGACGTGATCCTGGGCGAGCCGATCCCGGGCAAGGGCGCGCTGCTCACGCAGATGGCGCTGTTCTGGTTCGACAAGCTGGGCGCCATCTGCCCGAACCACCTGACCGGCCAGGCGCCCGAGAGCGTGGTAACGCCGGCTGAAATCCCGCAGGTCGCGGGCCGCTCGATGCTGGTCAAGCGCCTCAAACCCATCCCGGTCGAGGCCGTGGTGCGCGGCTACCTGGCCGGCAGCGGCTGGGCCGAATACCAGCAGAGCCAGTCGGTCTGCGGCGTGCCGCTGCCCGCCGGCCTGACAAACGCCAGCAAGCTGCCCGAGCCGATCTTCACGCCAGCGGCCAAGGCCGAGGCGGGCGAGCACGACGAAAACATCAGCTATGAGCAGGTCGAAAAGATCGTCGGCCCCGCGCTGGCCGCGCAGATCAAGAAGCTCAGCATCGAGATCTACGAAACCGCCGCCGCCTTCGCGCTGACCAAAGGCATCATCATTGCCGACACCAAGTTCGAGTTCGGCCTGGACGAGGACGGCACGCTGACGCTGATGGACGAGGTGCTGACGCCCGATTCGTCGCGCTACTGGCCTATCGAGGGCTACGAAGCGGCCTTTGCTCTGGGTGCGAACCCGCCCAGCTACGACAAGCAGTTCGTGCGCGACTGGCTGGAGGCCGTGCGCATCAACGGCAAGCCCTGGGACAAGACCGCGCCTTCGCCGCACCTGCCGCCCGATGTGATCGCCAAGACCGCCGCCAAGTACCAGGAGGCCATGGCGCGGCTGACGGCCTGAGGGCGGCCCACCGAGGCTGCGGCGCCCGCCTTGCGCGCCGTTTTCTCAAAACCGGAGCTTTTTTTGAAAACCTTTCTTTTTGCTGTCCTGGCGCTGGCCGGCCTGCTGGGCGGATGTTCGTCAGAGCAGCTCTACGCCTCGGGCCAGGACTGGCAGCGCAGCGAGTGCAACAAGCTGCTTGACGCGCAGGAGCGCGGGCGCTGCCTGAACCGTGCCAATGCTTCGTACGACAGCTACCGGCAGCAGGCCGAGCGCCTCAAGCCCTGAAATGCCCGGGGCGGCCGCTGCCCCGCCACCCCGCCATCGCCTTGAAGCGCGCCCTTGGCACGCCTGTCACAGCCCGCTACCACCACGGACCGGCCGTTTTGCCGAAGAATCAAGCCTCTTTGTTCACCAACCCGAAGGAGACAGACATGGCGGCCAAAACGATTCTGATGCTGTGCGGCGACTACTGCGAGGATTATGAAACCATGGTGCCGTTCCAGACGCTGTAGGCCGTGGGCCACACGGTGCATGCGGTGTGCCCCGACAAGAAGGCCGGCGACTTCATCAGGACGGCGATCCACGACTTCGAGGGCGCGCAGACCTACAGCGAAAAGCCCGGCCACAACTTCGTGCTCAATGCGTCGTTCGACGACATCTAGGCCGAACGCTACGACGCGCTAGTCGTGCCCGGCGGGCGGGGGCCGGAATACCTGCGCAACTACCCGGCCGTGCTGGCGATGGTGCGGCACTTCTTCGAGGCCGACAAGCCCGTGGCGGCCGTCTGCCACGGCGCGCAGCTGCTGGCCGGCGCGGGCGTGCTCAGGGAGCGCACCTGCTCGGCCTACCCGGCCTGCCGCTTCGAGGTCGAGCAGGCCGGCGGCATCTACGCCGACATTGCCATCGACGCGGCGCACACTGAAGGGAACCTGGTCTCGGCGCCGGCCTGGCCGGCGCATCCGGCCTGGATGGCCCAGTTTCTGGCGCTGCTGGGAACGAAGATCGCGCATTGACATCCGGCCGGCGCGCGCGGCATGATGGCCCAGGCCCGAAGGGGCTTCGGGGCGACGCGCAACCGCTGGAGGCGATCAATCATGTGCCAGGTCTTTATCGGCGCCGACCCGGCGCTCTACGAAAGCCGAATCCGCTCGGTGCGCCTGCACGGCGTGGCGACCAGCATCCGGCTGGAAAATCTGTTCTGGGAAGTGCTGGGCGACATCGCCAGCCGTGACGCCATGACGGTGCCCCAGCTGTGCACCCGGCTGCATGACGAGCTGCGCACCGAGGCGCAGGGCGTCGAGAATTTCGCCTCGTTCCTGCGCGTGTGCTGCGGCCGCTACCTGGCGCTGCAGCTGTCGGGCGGCATTCCGCGCGATGCCGCCATTCCCATCGGCAGCCTGAACGCGCAGCGCGTGCTCGCCGGCGAGCAGCGGCCGTTCGCCTCGCGGCCAGCGCCGGCCTGCGGGGCGGCGCAGACGCTGGCGGCCTAGGGCTTGTTAACGCAAAGTTGACAGACTGAGGCGCTGCTGAGAAACTGCCGGGATGCAACTCACCCGTGAACA
>Ga0302347_1002677_pt1 | contig 17348 bp, 16 predicted proteins | sample PhyWR1_FD_202178 | JGI IMG/M metagenome (GOLD analysis project Ga0302347, IMG submission 202178) | Leaf surface microbial communities from wheat plants in UC Gill Tract Community Farm, Albany, California, United States - DLSL W.R1 (v2)... | ecosystem: Host-associated > Plants > Phyllosphere >...
CCGGCCCTGACCACCGTGCGCATCGACGGCACGCGCATCGGCCGCACCGCCGCGCAGTTCATCGTGGACCGCGCCGAAGGCCGCAGCGTCGGCCAGCCGATTGTCGACATTGGCTTTCAGATCATCGAGCGCGACAGCGCCTGAAAGCGCGGCGGGCGCGCCGGGCAGGTCGCCAGCGCACCACCCGACCAGCCTGGGCATTGCCGAGCGCAAAAAATGTTACCGATATCACAAAACGGTCCGGCACGACCATCAAGCAGGTCTGCCTGCGCGCCTTGCCTGACATCCACCGGTTTCGCAACCCAATCTCCTTGCGGGTTGATTGAACAAGCTGTTCAGGGCACGCTTGTTTTCAGGGTAATCACTGATTTGGCAATGTGGCGCACCGGTTATCGTATGCGCTCATGTTATCGGTAACAAACTTCATGCACGGCTGTAGGCCACGCGGCTTCACACCTTCCACACGGGCATCTTCATGACAAATCCATCGCGCAAGCATCTCTCCTTCCGCATTCAAAAGACGCCCCTGGCGCTGGCCATCGGCACGGCGCTGGCGCTGGGCCTTGCCGCCTGCGGCGGAGGCTCCGATTCGGCGCCGTACACCGGCAATGCGTGGATGAACCCGTCCCTGATCGCCGCGCAGGGCGCCGCGGGCACGGATGCGGACAAGGAGTCGATCGCCAACCAGCGGGCCCGGCTGCTGCTGGGCGCAATGACCACCGAGCAAAAGATGCAGCAGCTCACCGGCAGCCTGCCCGAGGTGCTGCCCGAGCTGCCCGAATGCTATGGCGCGCGCCATGTCAGCGCCATCCCCGCGCTGAACATCCCGACTTTCCGCATCACCAACGGCCCGGTCGGCCTGGGCCAGAACGACTGCGTGTCCACAAGCCTGGCCGATGAAGTCAAGGCAGGCAAGGCGTCGCCCTTTGCCGCGTACACCCACCCCAGCTCGGCCAAGGCAACGGCCCTGCCCTCGGCCATCTCGGCGGCCGCCTCCTTCGACCCCGGCGTTGCGACGGCGTATGGCGAGGTCATCGGCACCGAGATGAACAACCTGGCGCTGCACGTGTTCGAGGCGCCGGGCGTGAACATGGCGCGCCTGCCCGTGCTGGGGCGCAACTTCGAATACTTCGGCGAAGACCCGTACCTGACCGGCACCATGGGCGTGGCCGAGCTGAAGGCGGTGCAGGCCAAGGGCCTGATCGGCATGCCCAAGCACTTCGTGGGCAACGAGCAGGAAACCAACCGCCAGAAGGTGCAGGAGAACATCGACCCGCAGGTGCTGCGCGAGATCTACCTGCTGCCCTTCGAGATGACCGTCAAGGACGGCAAGGCGGCCTCCATCATGTGCGCCTACAACTACGTCAACGGCGTGCAGTCGTGCGCCAACAAGTCGCTGCTGACCGACGTGCTGCGCACCGACTGGGGCTTTACCGGCTATGTGCAGACCGACTTCTTCGCCATGAAGAGCACCGCCGAGCCCATGCTGGCGGGCCTGGACCATGAAATGCCCATCCCGCAGTTCTGGTCCAAGACCAACCTGACGACGGCGCTGAGCGCCGGCACCCTCACGACCGCGCTGTTCGACAAGGCGCTGGAGCGGCGCTACACGCAGATGTTCAAGTGGGGCATTTTTGACCGCCCGCTCAAGCAGACGCCCATCGATTTCCAGGCCCACGGGCAGGCCGCGCGCGACATCGGCACCAAGTCCGCCGTGCTGCTGCAAAACAACGGCGCGCTGCCCCTTTCGCCAACCGCCAAGACGCTGGTGGTGATCGGCAAGGCGTCGCAGGTGTATGCGCAGCAGGCGGTGGCCGGCGGCGCGCTGGTGGGCAAGTCCATGGGCAGCGGCGGCGGCAGCTCCGACGTCGTGCCCAGCTACTCGGTGGCACCCGTCGAGGGCATCCAGAACATGCTCAAGACGCTGGGCAACGGCACGGCATCTGTGCAGCTGATCCTGGTCGACGATGCCAATTCGACCGCCACCATCGACGGCGTGCCCAAGACCTTTGCCGAGGCGGCGGCGGCGGCGGCCGGCGCCGATGCCGTGGTCGTCATGGCCGGCACGATTTCCGAGGAAGGCGCGGACCGCGCCACCACCCAGGACGGCAGTTCGCTCTCTTCAGCCACCGTGCCGCTGGCGCTTGGTGCCAGCGCGGCCGACGGCAGCAGCCTGGACTGGTATGCCTCCTCGTCGCTGACGACGCCGGCCACCACCACGGGCGCCAACGCGGTGAAGAACAGCAACACCGTGGCGATGATCAAGGCCCTCATGGGCACGGCCTCGACCACCGGCAAGGCCATGGCGCAAAAAACCGCCCTGGTTCTGAAGGACAACGCCGGCGTGGCGGTAGACCCGGCGCTGGTGGGCAGCGCCGGCCCGGCGATTCTTGAGGTCTGGTTTCCCGGCCAGGAAGACGGCAACATCGTTGCCGAGCTGCTGTTTGGCAAGAAGAACCCGTCGGGCAAGCTGCCGGTGACCTTTCCCTACGCCGGCAAGGGGTTCCTGGACAGCCTGACGGCGCAGCAGTTCCCCGGCGTGGTCGGCGCCGACGGCAGCCAGACCGTCACCTATTCGGAGCAGCTGAACATCGGCTACCGCTGGTACGACGCGAACGTGAGCGGCCAGTGCGCCGTGGTCAACGGCAAGAATCCATGCATTGCGTTCCCGTTTGGCCATGGGTTGTCCTACACGAGCTTTGCCATCGGCTCGCCCAGCGTTGCGATGAACCGCCTGACCGGCACCTACGACGTGACGGCAACGGTGAGAAACACCGGTTCGGTCGCAGGTTCCGAAGTCGTGCAGGTCTACTTGTCCTTGCCGGCCGCCGCCAGCAGCCTGGGCGCCGCGCAGCCCCCGAAGCGCCTGACGGGCTTTCAGAAAGTCGAACTGGCGCCCGGCGCGTCCAGGCAGGTCGTTGTCTCGATCAACCCGTCGGCCACCCACCACCCGCTGAGCGTCTGGAGCAAGACCGCCAATGCCTGGGTCACGCCAGCGGGCCAGTACACGGTGCACGTGGGCAGCTCCTCGTCGCCCAAGGACATGGCGCAGGCCGGCACGTTCACGCGGTAAGGCAACGCTGCCCGCATGGCCGATTCTTCGGCCGCGCGGGCAGCGGCAGCGGCGGCCGCCAGCAATATGTCTTGCTATCGGTAACAAATAATTTTTCCGCCGGCTTTTTTCAGATTTGACTTTAGGGTTTTCACTATTTTTTGTTAGGCATGCAGCTGCTATCCTGAATTTTAATGTTACCGATAACATAAATTCCAGCTTCGTCTGGATTCATTTTCCCAACCTCAGGACATCCCATGAAGATTGCGTTTTCCACTTCCTTTGCCTTGCGCCCGGTGGCACTGGGCGCCAGCTTGCTGGCGGCCGGCTTGGCACTGACTGCCTGTGGCGGTGATGACGGCCCCGGCAATTCCGTGCTGCTGCAGCCCGCGCAGCCGGTGCTTTCGGCGCAGGTGAAAGGCCTGCTCACGCTCGACGGCCGGCAGTTCAAGGACTTGAACGGCAACGGCAAGCTCGATGCGTATGAGGACTGGCGCCTGTCGGTCGAGCAGCGCGTTGCCGACCTGCTGGCGCGCATGTCCCTGGAGGAAAAGACCGGGATGATGATGATCAACGACCTGAACGCGGGCTGCGCCGGCGCGGTGACGGCCACGGCAGCCGACTACATCGGCACGCAGAAGATGACGCGCTTCATCCTGCGCTCCAAGGCCGCCGGCACCGCAGACGCTTGCAGCATCACGCCGGGCCGGGGCGGCTTCACCGTCACGCCGCAGCAGCTGGCGACCTACACCAACGCCATCCAGGCCATGGCCGAGGCCACGCCGCTGGGCATTCCGGTGGTGTTCAAGGACAACGCGCGCAACCACTTCGAGACCGATCCGCGCGTGGGCATTTCCGGCGGCTCGGGCGCGTTCACCGAATTCTCGAAGGAAGCGGGCCTGGCGGCGGCGGCGCTGGGCGAGGAGTTCCTCAAGACCGGCAAGACCACCGTGGGCGACATGGGGCCGGTGCGCACCTTCACCGAGGTGATGGGCCAGGAATACAACGCGGTGGGCCTGCGCGCCATGTACGGCTACATGGCCGACCTGGCCACCGAGCCGCGCTGGTACCGGGTGCATGAAACTTTCACCGAGGACGCCGACCTGAACGCCAACATCATGAAAACGCTGGTCGAGGGCCTGCAGGGCGGCCCGGTCAGCCCCAAGACCGCCGTGGCCATGACGATGAAGCACTTTCCCGGCGGCGGCCCGCAGGAGCAGGGGCTGGACCCGCACTATTCCTTCGGCAAGAACCAGGTCTATCCGGGCAACAACTTCGGCTACCACCTCAAGCCCTTCATGGCCGCCATCGACGCGGGCGTCTCGTCCATCATGCCGTACTACGGCGTGCCCATCAACGTGACCTACGAGGGCGTGAAATACGACCAGGTCGGCATGGCGTTCTCCAAGCAGATCGTGACCGACCTGCTGCGCGGCAAGCTCGGCTTCAAGGGCTATGTGAACTCGGACACCGGCATCATCAACGACCGCGCCTGGGGCCTGGAAGACAAGACCGTGCCCGAGCGCGTGGCCATTGCCATCAACGGCGGCACCGACACGCTGTCGGGCTTTTCGACCAACAAGACCATCACCGACCTGGTCAAGGCCGGCCTGGTCACCGAAGCCCGCGTCAACGAGGCGGTGAAAAGGCTGCTGACCGAGCAGTTCAAGCTCGGCCTCTTCGAGAACCCCTACATCGATGCCGGCAAGGCCAACGCCACCATCGGCAGCGACGCGAACCGCGCCAAGGGCCTGGACATCCAGAAAAAGTCCGTCGTCCTGCTGCAGAACCAGGACCAGGCCGCTGGCGGCAAGACGCTGCCGCTCAAGGCCGGCGCCAAGGTCTACACCATGGGCATGGGCAAGGCCGATGTCGAGAAATACGGCTATGCCGTGACCGACGGCAACTACGACGCGACCAAGGGCCAGACGCGGCCGAGCGCGGCGGGCGCCGACTACGCGGTCATCCGCGTGCTGGTCAAGGACAAGGGGTCGGCGTATTCCAGCAAAGACCCGGCGACCGGCGCCAACCCGCTGCGCCTGAACCCGCTGACCGGCAAGCCCTGGGGTTCGCAAGACCCGTGCGTGCTGTTCCCGCTGATCAACGCGACCTGCTCGGACACGGCCCTGACGTTCGGCGGCGCCCTGCCCTGGGAAGCCAGCGACCTGACCTTCACCGGCATGGCCGCCGCCAGCTCGCGCACCATGACGCCCTCGCTGGCCGAGATCCAGGCGATCATGCAGGAGGTGGGCGACCCGAAGAAGGTGGTGCTCAACATCTACTTCCGCGCGCCCTACGTGCTGGACGATGCCAGCGGGCTGAAGAACGCCGGCGCCATCGTCGCCGGTTTCGGCGTGAGCGACACGGCGCTGCTGGAAGTGCTGAGCGGCAAGTTCAAGCCGCAGGGCAAGATGCCGTTCGCGCTGCCGAAAACCCAGCTGGCGGTCGAGCAGCAGCAGTCGGATGTGCCGGGCTACAAGGAAACCACCGATGGCGCGCTGTATCCGTTCGGCTTTGGCCTGACGTATTGAAAGTGACCAGGCCGGCCTGAGGGCCGGTCCCTGGCATGCGCCCGGAACGACCCGCGCGGCGGGTGGCTCCGGGCGTTTTCAATTGCTATGCTTTTGGTAGCTGTCTGCGCTGATCCGGCCTGCGCCATCGGCCACTTTTGCCATAAAACTTCATGCTGCGGGCGCCGCCGCCTGGCGAACCTGGCGGCCGCCGAAAATTGCCGTTCCCACACGAACCATGGTGCTGCCGGCATGGATCGCCGCCTCCAGGTCGCCGGTCATGCCCAGCGACAGCGTGTCCATCGGCGCGGGCAACACGCCGGCGGCGTTGATCTGGTCAAACAGTTCTTTTGCGCAGGCGTGGACTGCGCATGCAGCTACAAAATCAATCGCAGGCTCGGGAATCGCCATCAGGCCGCGCAGCGCCATGCGCGGCAGCCGGGCGACTTCTGCGGCCAGCGCCAGCGCATCGCCCGGCGCCAGACCGGACTTGTTGGCGCCGCCGTCGATGTTGACCTGCAGGCAAACTTGCAGCGGTGGCAATTCGGGCGGGCGCTGCTCGCTCAGGCGCTGGGCAATTTTTAGCCGGTCCACCGACTGCACCCAGTCGAAATGCTCGGCCACCAGCCGCGTCTTGTTGCTTTGCACCGGGCCGATGCAGTGCCACTGCAGCGCCGGCGCGGGTTTGTCCGCGCGCAGCGCCGGGTCGGCCCGCCAGCGGCGCAGCGCCAGGATTTTCTCGACGCCTTCGGCGATGTAGTTTTCGCCAAAGGCGCTCTGGCCTGCCAGAGCGGCTTCGATGACCGCCTCGGGGCCAAAGGTTTTGGAGACGGCCAGCAGCCGCACGCTGCCGGGCTGGCGCCCGGCAGACAGGCAGGTGGCCTCGATACGGTCGTGAACGAGGCGGAGATGGGCAAGAATGGTCATGGTTAAACTGTAAACTCGGGCACAAATTGCAAGGATCTTTTGGATGGACATCACCCAGCTGCTGGCGTTCAGCGTCAAGAACAAAGCCTCCGACCTGCACCTGTCGGCCGGCCTGCCGCCGATGATCCGCGTGCACGGCGACGTACGGCGCATCAACATCGATCCGCTGGACCACAAGGAAGTGCACGCCATGATGTACGACATCATGAACGACATCCAGCGCAAGCACTACGAGGAATTCCTGGAGGTCGATTTTTCCTTCGAGATCGACGGCCTGGCGCGCTTTCGCGTCAACGCCTTCAACCAGAACCGGGGCGCCGGCGCGGTGCTGCGCACCATTCCGTCCAAGATTTTGACGCTGGAGCAGCTGGGCGCGCCCAAGATTTTCGGCGACCTGGCGATGAAGCCGCGCGGCATGGTGCTGGTCACCGGCCCGACGGGCTCGGGCAAATCGACCACGCTGGCGGCCATGGTCAACTATCTCAACGAAAACGAGTACGGCCACATCCTGACAGTCGAGGACCCGATCGAGTTCGTGCACGAGTCCAAGAAATGCCTGGTCAACCAGCGCGAAGTCGGCCCGCACACGCTGAGCTTTTCCGCCGCGCTCAAGTCGGCGCTGCGCGAAGACCCTGACGCCATTTTGGTGGGCGAGATGCGCGACCTGGAGACCATCCGCCTGGCCATGACCGCCGCCGAGACCGGCCACCTGGTGTTCGGCACGCTGCACACGTCGAGCGCGGCCAAGACCATCGACCGGATCATCGACGTGTTCCCGGCCGAGGAAAAGGAGATGATCCGCTCGATGCTGTCGGAGTCGCTGCAGGCGGTGATCTCGCAGACGCTGTGCAAGACCAAGGACGGCCAGGGCCGGGTGGCCGCGCACGAGATCATGCTGGGCACCAGCGCCATCCGCAACCTGATCCGCGAGGCCAAGGTGGCGCAGATGTACTCCTCGATCCAGACCGGCAACAGCGTGGGCATGCAGACGCTGGACCAGAACCTGACCGACCTGGTCAGGCGCAACGTGATTTCGTCGGCCGAGGCACGGGGCAAGGCGAAGATTCCGGACAACTTTCCGGGCTGATGCCGCTTTAGCCCCCAGGAGACCGCTGCCATGAAAGGCTTACTCGGACTGATCAGGCAAACCGCGCCAGCCCACGGCGGCGTCGGCAGTCCCGAGACATTTTTCTTTTCCACCGCCTTTTCCGACCAGGGCATCGATGCCTCGCTGCTGGTGCCCTGGGAGGCGCGGGCCAACGAGGTGGGCGCCAGGCGGCTGCCCCCCGGACGCGGCGCCAAGCTGCTGCAGGGCCTGTGGGGCAAGGACAGCCAGATGGCGCGGCTGGGCCCCAACGCAGTGCCGCGCCTGGAGCGCCACCTGGACTTTGCCAGCCTGCCGGTCAACCGGGACGTGATCCGCCAGGACGAGTACGGCAACTTCATGCTGGTGCTGCTCAGCGGCACGATCGCCGTGGACCGCGAGCAGCCCTGGGGCGAGCGGCTGCACCTGGCCGAGGCGCGCCCTGGGGACATTCTGGGCGAGATGTCGCTGCTCGACAGCGGCCCGCGTTTTTCCGTGTGCACCTCGCTCACGGACTGCGAAATTGCCGTCCTGGGCGCGCAGGCGCTGGACGACATGATGGACGCCGACCCGGCGCTCGCTGCCAGCCTGATCGCCCTGCTGGCGCGCAAGCTCTCGCGCCGCCTGCGGGTGGTCAGCGCCCGGCTCAATGACAACAAGGGCTGATGCGCCTAAACGCCACCAGCCGACAACCCCAGCGGAGACACCATGGAACGCGACCAGGCCAGTAAATTCATCAACGATCTCTTGCGCCTGATGGTCAGCCGCGGCGGCAGCGACCTGTTCGTCACCGGCGAGTTTCCGCCCGCCATCAAGGTGGACGGCAAGCTGACCAAGGTGTCGTCGCAGCCGCTCAACGCCAGCCACACGATGACGCTGGCACGCGCCATCATGAACGACAAGCAGGCCGCCGAGTTCGAGCGCACCAAGGAGTGCAACTTCGCCATCGCGCCGCCGGGCATCGGACGCTTTCGCGTCAACGCCTTCCTGCAGCAGGGCAAGGTCGGCATGGTGATGCGGGTCATCCCGGCGGTGCTGCCCACGCTGGAGGGCCTGAACATGCCGCCGGTGCTCAAGGACGTGGTGATGGCCAAGCGCGGCCTGACCATCCTGGTGGGCGCCACCGGCTCGGGCAAGTCCACCACCATGGCCGCCATGCTCGACTGGCGCAACGAGCAGTCCTATGGCCACATCCTGACCATCGAGGATCCGGTGGAGTTCGTCCACCTGCACAAGAACTGCGTGGTGACGCAGCGCGAGGTCGGACTGGACACCGACAGCTGGGAAGCGGCGCTGAAGAATTCGCTGCGCCAGGCGCCCGACGTGATCCTGATGGGCGAGATCCGCGACCGCGAGACCATGGAGCACGCGCTGGCCTTTGCCGAAACCGGCCACCTGTGCCTGGCCACGCTGCATGCCAGCAGCGCCAACCAGGCGATGGACCGGATCATCAACTTCTTTCCCGAAGAGCGCCGCCCGCAGCTCCTGATGGACCTCTCGCTCAACCTCAAGGCGGTGGTCTCGCAGCGCCTGGTGCCGCGCCAGGACAGCAAGGGCCGCTTTGCCGCCGTCGAGGTGATGCTCAACTCGCCGCTGGTGGGTGACCTGATCTTCAAGGGCGATGTCAGCGAGATCAAGGAGGTGATGAAGAAAAGCCGCAACATGGGCATGCAGACCTTCGACCAGGCGCTGTTCGATGCCTTCGAGGGCAACCACATCACCTACGAGGATGCGCTGCGCAACGCCGACTCGGTCAACGACCTGCGGCTGCAGATCAAGCTGTACTCGCAGCGCGCCAAGTCCACCGACCTGTCGGCCGGCACCGAGCACTTTGCTATCGTGTGAGCCTTCTTCAACCCATTACCTCCTTCTTGTCATGTCCAGCACTTCCCTGAAAACCTACGAGCCTTCCACGGCCTGCAACGTTGCCTTCCTCGGATTGGGCGTCATGGGCCACCCCATGGCCGGCCACCTGGCGCTGGCCGGCCATCAGGTCACGGTGTACAACCGGAGCGCCGCCAAGGCCCAAGCCTGGTGCGACGAGTTCAAGGGCGCTTCGGCCGCCACGCCGCGCGAGGCCGCCGCTGGCGCCGACATCGTGTTTTGCTGCGTCGGCAACGACGACGACCTGCGCTCGGTCACGCTGGGCGCAGGCGGCGCGTTTGCCGGCATGCGGCCCGGCGCCATTTTTGTTGACCACACCACCGCGTCGGCCAATGTGGCCCGCGAGCTGTACGCGGCGGCCCGGGACATGGGCCTGCAGTTCATCGACGCGCCGGTCTCGGGCGGCCAGGCGGGCGCGCAAAACGGTGCGCTCACCGTCATGTGCGGCGGCGAGGTGGCAGCGTTCGAGGCGGTGCGGCCAGTCGGCATGGCTTTTTCCAAGGCCTTCACGCGCATGGGCGAGGCCGGCGCCGGCCAGCTCACCAAGATGGTCAACCAGATCTGCATCGCCGGACTGGTGCAGGGCCTGAGCGAGGCCGTCGCCTTCGGCCAGAAGGCCGGCCTGGACATGAACCAGGTGCTGGACGTGATCGGCAAGGGCGCGGCGCAAAGCTGGCAGCTCGACAACCGCGGCAAGACCATGGCGGAGGGCAAGTTCGACTTCGGCTTTGCGGTGGACTGCCGGTCACAGCGCTGGTGGACCAGTTCTATGCCGATGTGCAAGCCATGGGCGGCCAGCGCTGGGACACCTCCAGCCTGGTCAAGCGCCTGAAGTAAGCGCATCCCCACCCCGGCACCTGCCGGGCTGGGGGTGGATTTTCCGTTCAGCGGCTCAGAGGACGGCGGGCTTGTCAACCACCGCTGGCTGGCCGGCGGCAGGCACCGTTCCCAGGCGCAGCAGTTCCTGCTCGCTGATGAGTTCGAGAATCCGCACGACGCGCTGCACGCCCGGCACGCCGCGCACCACCTCGGTGGCCCGGTCCGCCTCGCGTTGCGTGACGCGGCCCATCAGGTACACGGTGTTGCGCTCGGTCACCACCTTGAAGGCATTGGACTGCAGATCCTTGGTGTCGAGCAGCATCGCCTTGATGCGGCCGGTCAGCAGCGCATCGGAGGAACGGTCGATCAGCGAAGGCGTATTCAGCACGGCCAGCTCGTTGACCACCGCATGCACGTTGTCCACCTGCTTGACCACTTCTTCCACGCGCTGCTTGTCCTGCAGATTGGCCACCTCGCCGGTCAGCAGCACCTGGCGGTTGTAGCTGGTGATGCTCACGCGCACGCGGGTTCCCAGATTGGCGCGGATCTGGTTCGCCGCCCGCAGCTCGATGGCCTCGTCGTCGAGCTGCGCGCCGGAGCTGCGGCGGTCCACCGCCACCAGCGTGCCGCCCACCATGGCGCCACCCACGATCAGCGGGCCGACGCAGGCCGACAGCGCGCCGCACAAAAGCACGGCGGCGCCTACCGAGCACGCCAGCCGTTTCACCACACCACGTTTCATAACAAAGACTCCTGGTCATCACCGAGCAATTGGGAATCCACGCCATCGCAAATGCAGTGGATGACGAGGGCATGCACTTCCTGAATGCGCGCCGTGCGCTCATGCGGCACGCAGATATGGACATCGGTCTCGCGCAGCAGTGTGCCTATCTTTCCGCCGCCCCGCCCGGTCAGCGCCACCACGGTCATGTCGCGCTCGTGCGCAGCCTCGATGGCTGCCAGCACATTGGCCGAATTGCCGCTGGTGCTCAGCGCGAGCAGTACGTCGCCGGCCACGCCCAGGGCGCGCACCTGTTTGGAAAATATCACGCTGAAATCGTAATCGTTGGCAATCGCGGTGAGGATGGAGCTGTCGGTGGTGAGCGCGATCGCGCCGAGCTCGGGCCGCTCGCGCTCGTAGCGCCCGACAAACTCGGCGGCAAAATGCTGGGCGTCGGCGGCCGATCCGCCGTTGCCGCAGGCCAATACCTTGTTGCCGCTGGTCACGCTGGCCAAAATGGCCTGCACCGCCGCAGCCACGGGCCTGGAGAGGACTTGGGCGGCCTGGTACTTGAGGTCGGCGCTGTCGATGAATTGCTGTTCGATTCGTTGTTCAAGCATGGGCCGATGATAGCGAATCATTGGCATGGCACCGCAGCCGCCAAAGGCTTGGCGCAACGGCTCGGCCACCGGGCGGAAAATCCTTCCGGGCCGCATGCCTGGCTTTTCAGCAACCGCGGCGGCTCAGGAAGCATCGAAGGCCGCAGGCAGCCATTCGATGCAAGCATTTGATGCATCGTTTCCAGGCAGCGCGCCGTTGACCAGCACCACGTCGAAACGGCAGGGCGGCAAGCTGGCAAAGCGCATCAGGTAGTGCCTGGCCGCAAAGATGATGCGCCGCTGCTTGAGCGCGCCGATGCTGGCGCCGGCACCGCCATGCGATGCGCTGCTGCGCTGGCGGACCTCGACAAACACCAGCGTGCCGTCGGGCGCGCGCATGATCAGGTCAATCTCGCCGCCGCCACGGCCCGGCGTGCGGTAATTGGACGCCATCCAGCGCAGGCCGGCACGCACCAGGTAGGCGCGCGCGGCGGCCTCGGCTGCATCGCCGCGCGACTTGGTGGTAACCTGCCTGGGCAACGCTGCAGCCCCGCCTGCTTCGACCTTGGGCGGCATTTTGGCCGCCGGTTTTCTGGAACACCACATTGAACGCTTCTTTCGAACTGGCACTGGACACGGCATGCGCTGCGGCTGGCATGCAGCATTACCCGGAGACGACGCTCTATGTCGTGGCCACGCCCATTGGGAACCTGGCCGACATCACGCTGCGCGCCCTGCATGTGCTGCAGCTGGTCAATGCCATCGCCTGCGAAGACAAGCGCCACACCCAGCCACTGCTGCGCCAGTATGGCATTGAAAAACCCCTGCTGGCCGTGCACCAGCACAACGAGGCCGAAGCCGCCGCCCTGGTCGTCGAGCGGCTGCGGCGCGGCGAGCGCGTGGCCTACGTCAGCGATGCCGGAACGCCGGCCGTGAGCGATCCCGGTGCGCGCCTGGTGGCGGCCGTGCGGGCGGCAGGCTTTCAGGTGATGCCGCTGCCGGGCGCCAGCAGCGTGACCACGGTGCTCAGCGCGGCCGGCGTGACGCGCGCCGAAGGCAGCGAAGGCCACGGCAGCGGTTTCGTGTTCGCCGGCTTTCTGCCCAGCAAGGCCGGCGAGCGCGACCAGGCCATCGCGCTCTTGCGCACCGATCCCCGGGCCACGGTGATCCTGGAGGCACCGCACCGCATCGAGGCGCTGGCCCGCGCCCTGGCCGTGTTGCAGGAGCGCTTGATCACCGTCGGGCGCGAGCTGACCAAGCAGTTCGAGGAAATCGCCACGCTGCCCGCGCGGGACTTTGCCGGCTGGCTGGCCGCCGGCCCGCAGCGCACCCGGGGCGAATTTGCACTGGTGCTGCATGCCGCAGGCGCTGAGCAGGAAACCGATGACAGCCTGCGGGTGCTGCAGTTGCTGCTGGCCGAGCTGCCCTTGAAAACCGCCGTCAAGCTGGCCGCCGACATCACCGGCGCGCCGCGCAACGAGCTCTACGACACGGCCTTGAAGCTGAAAAACGCATGAACCCGAACGCCGACCAACTCTGGCGCGGCCCGCGCTGGGCGCTGGCCGCGCTGCTGGCCGTGCTCGGCATGCTCGGGCCGTTTTCCATCGACACCTACATTCCGGCGTTTTCCGGCATGGCGAAATCGCTGGGCGCCACGCCGGTGGAGATGCAGCAGACGCTGTCGGCCTACCTGTTCGGCTTTGCCTTCATGAACCTGTTCCACGGCGCGCTGGCCGACAGCTTCGGCCGCCGGCCGGTGGTGCTGTGGGGCATTGCCATGTTCACGCTGGCATCGGCCGGCTGCGCGCTGTCGCAAAGCGTGGGCCAGCTGGTGTTCTTCCGAGCCATGCAGGGCCTCTCGACCGGCGCGGGCATCGTTGTGTCGCGCGCGGTGATCCGCGACATGTTCCCGCCCGCGCAGGCGCAGCAGGTGATGAGCCAGGTCACCATCTACTTCGGCGTCGCGCCGGCGCTGGCGCCGATCGTGGGCGGCTGGCTGTTCGTGCACCTGGGCTGGCACAGCGTGTTCTGGTTCCTGACCGGCGTGGGCGTCGTGCTGTGGACGACCAACTACAAGTTCCTGCCCGAAACCCTGGCGCCCGAGGCGCGCCAGCCCTTCGAAGTGCGCCACCTGATGCGCGGCTACTGGCAGCTGGGCTCCAGCCTGCGTTTTTTGCTGCTGGCGCTGGCCAGCGGCGTGCCGTTCAACGGCATGTTTCTCTACGTGCTGGCCGCGCCGGCCTTCCTGGGCGAGCACCTGGGCCTGCAGCCCACGCAGTTTTTCTGGTTCTTCGTGCTGACCATCTCGGGCATCATGTCGGGCGCCTGGCTGAGCGGCCGGCTGGCCGGCAAGATCGCGCCCAAACGGCAGATCCGCCACGGTTTTGTCATCATGCTGCTGACCTCGGCGCTGAACTTGGCGGCCAACCTGCTGTTCCCGGCCCATGTGTCGTGGGCGCTGTTTCCGATTGCGCTGTTCGCCTTCGGCTGGGCGCTGATGGTGCCGGTGGTCACGCTGCTGGTGCTGGACCTCTATCCCGAGCGGCGCGGCATGGCCTCGTCGCTGCAGGCCTTCATCGGCTCGACGGCCAACGGCTTGGTGGCCGGGGTCATCGCGCCGCTGGTGATGCATTCGACCGTGGGACTGGCGGCCTCGTCGCTGGCCATGATGTGCGTGGGCCTCGTGGCCTGGGTCTACCTGCACCGGCGCTGGCCCGAGATCGGCCGCGCGGTGCAGTGAGGCCCCACGCCGGGCCCGCCGGCACGCTTTTCATGGCCAAACAAGCCGCTTGCCCAGGCGGGTCATGGACCTGTCGCTATTGATTCAATAGCAAAACCTGCACCGGCCCGAAGGTTCGCCCAGCACCCGGGCAGGCGTTGCGCCTAGCGGCCGAACTCGATCCGGCTCGGGATGTCCATGCCCTGGCCGGTGCGTTGCACCCGCCCCTCGGCGTCCAGGTAAACCCAAAAGAACATGTCCTGCAGGCTGCCGTCGCGCCAGCGGTAGCTCATGATGTCGCCCTGCCAGGAGGCGACGTGGTCGATGCTGGCCGGCCGGCCGAACTCGCGCAGCACGTCCTGGCGCGTCCAGGTGCCCGGCGCGATGCGCGTCAGCTCGTTGAGCGCCATCACCTCGCGCACCGACACGACCCGGCCGGCCGCGTCCAGATCGACCATCACCGCGCTCTGCCCGGCCGGTTGCCGCGAATACTGCAGCCGCGTGCCCGAGGCCAGCGGCACCACGGCCGTGGGCTGGCCCTGGCTGGCGATCACGTCCTCGCGCGACATGCCCGGCTTGACCGGCGTGAAGGCGCAGCCGGCCATGAGCAGCAGGCCCAGGGCGGCGCCGGCAAGGTGTGCAACAGGCTTCATGGCAAATCCTCCTCGGGGTGGAACGTGGCGGGTTCGAGAAGGGGCGTGGAAAAATGTTCCCGCGCCTAGACCACCAGCGCCGGCACCACCTCGCGGACCCGGTGGTCCACGTAGTAGCCGCCGTACTCGGTGTAGCGCAGCAAGGTGCGGCCGCACTGGCGGCAGGCGTAGGCGTCGCAGCGGTTGCACGGGAAAAACGCCACGGCCAGCGGCGCGTCGGCCGAGCCGTAGCGCGTGCCGTCGGGGTGGAACTCCTGCAGCGTCGGCTCGTCCACGCCCGCATCGCGCAGCGTGCCGATCGGCTGCACGAGCGCGCCAGGCCAGCGGTCTTCGGTGAAGCTCTCCCAGCTGCGGCATTCGCCCAGCGCGCAACTGCAGGCGGCAGGCGCGTCGGCGCAGGCCTGCCGGAGCGCCTGGGCATCGAGCAGTTCGGGCGTCATGGGGCGGTTCCGCGCGTCATGGGGACTGGCCTCAATCGACCGTGGCGCCGGAGGCCTTGACCACGGCGGTCCACTTCTGGGTGTCGGCGGCAATGAAGGTCTTGAAGGCCTGCGGCGTCATGTCCATCGGCTCGGCGCCCAGCGCAAACAGCCGCGCCTTGACGTCGGTGGAGGCCAGGATGGTGCGCACTTCCTTGTTCAGGCGCTCCGTGATCTCCGCCGGCACGCCGGCCGGCCCCAGCAGGCCGTACCAGGGCTGGGCGTCAAAGCCCTTGAGGCCGAGCTCGGAAACGGTGGGAATGTCGGGAAACGCCGCCGAGCGCTTGGCGCTGGTCACGGCCAGCACCTTGAGCTTGCCGGCCTTGACCTGCGGCATGATGGGCACGGGGTTTTCAAACGACATCGGCACCTGGCCGCCCACCAGGTCGTTCATGGCCGGGCCCGAGCCCTTGTAGGGAATGTGCTGGATCTTCACCCCCGCCTGCACGTTGAACATCTCGCCGATGATGTGCTGCGGCGTGCCCGAGCCGGCCGAGGCGAAGGCCAGGTTGCCGCTTTTGGCCTTGGCGACGATGTCCTTGATGCTGGTCAGGCCGGAGTTGGGGTTGACGGCGATCACGAAGGCGGCGCTGGCCAGCGGCGCGACCGGGGTGAAGTCGCTGTTGGGCTGGTAGGGCAGCTTGGGGTAGAGCGAAGGCGCGATCACCAGCGGGCCGCTGGAGGCCACCAGGAAGGTGTAGCCGTCGGGCTTGGCCTTGGACACGTAGTCGGTGCCGATGTTGCCGCCGGCGCCGCCCTTGTTCTCGACGATGACCGTCTGGCCCAGCACGCCCTGCAGCTTGGAGGCCAGCAGGCGCGCCAGCAGGTCGGTGGTGCCGCCGGCCGCATAGGGCGAGACCAGCGTGATGGGCTTGGCCGGCCAGGCGGCCTGGGCCGTCGCCAGCAATGGCGACATGGACAGGGCCAGCAACGCTGGCAGGGTGCGCAGGAAATGTCTTTTCATGATGAAGCCTTTGTCAGTTGAAAAATGAGACGCAGCCCCGCAGGGACGATACGCAAACCGCCATGGCAATGGGCAACGCGCCACAGCGGCTCAAGCCAGCGTGCAAGCATAGCCGTACCCAAAAAATACACCGCCAATGGGCAGCAATTCCACCAGGAATTGACATGGAAAGCTTTGCGGGCGCGTTCATGGGCCTTAAACGGCCGCGCCGGACGGCAGACGGCATCATTTCAAGCCAAACAAGCCTTCAGCGCAGTCTGTGCCTTCGCCTTCAGCTATTTATTTGATAGCAAAAACCGTTTCCAGGCAATGCCTCACGTTGAAAAAATCAGCGGCCGGGTCAGCCAGGGAAGACGTTTTTCGCCTAAAAATTTTGCGCTGCATCATGGGAACGTCCTGCGCTGGCTGGCCGCAAACGGGTGCTTGGCAGTAAACTCGATTCTGCCTATATCGGCTTGAAAAATCGGGACAGGACCAGGTCTTGATGTGCCCGCCCTGCGCCAGGGCGGCATGACCGGATCGGCGCACTGCCGAGTGCGGCGGACAACTTGCATTGCCGCATCTGGTCTAGTTCCGACATTAACCCTCGAGAACCCACATGAAATCCAACCGCAGAACTTTTGTCATTCAATCGATTGCCGGCGCAGGCATCCTGGCCGGCACGCGCCTGGCCCAGGCGCAGGCTGCAGCCCCGCTGGTGCAGGAAAGCGATCCGCAAGCCGTTGCGCTGGGCTACAAGAGCGACGCCACCAAGGCGGACAAGGCCAAATACCCTAAATATGCCGCAGGCCAGCAATGCGCCAACTGCGCGCTTTACCAAGGCAAGCCAACCGATGCAGCCGCCGCGTGCCCGCTGTTTGCCGGCAAGCAAGTGGCCGCCAAAGCCTGGTGCAGCGCTTGGGCCAAGAAAGCCTGATGAAAAACCGGCGGCTGTCGC
>Ga0302347_1002681_pt1 | contig 17328 bp, 14 predicted proteins | sample PhyWR1_FD_202178 | JGI IMG/M metagenome (GOLD analysis project Ga0302347, IMG submission 202178) | Leaf surface microbial communities from wheat plants in UC Gill Tract Community Farm, Albany, California, United States - DLSL W.R1 (v2)... | ecosystem: Host-associated > Plants > Phyllosphere >...
CAACTCTTGGAACGGTTTGGATTATACGGAGCGATTGATTTTCAATAAATTACTGGGCGGAAGTTTCAGAATTGGCGTTTCTTCAAAAACTTTGATCAATTCTCTGACCAAATTTTCCGGACAGGAAGCAAGCACGTTGATGCACAGTTTGATGGGAAAATGGCAACCCAATGAAGTCTCGTTTCAGGAGCTTATTTCGGCTGAAAATATAAATCCCGACAACTCAAAACCCTACCCTTTCTGTTTGGCTTATCCTTTGGAAAAAGATTTGGAAGATTTGGGAAAACCTGATGAATGGCTCATCGAATATAAGTGGGACGGAATCCGCGGACAAATCATCAGAAGAAACGACGAAGTTTTCATTTGGTCGCGTGGTGAAGAACTCGTAACCGAGCAGTTTCCTGAGATTGCCGAGACCGTGAAGGCAATGAAGGGCAATTTTGTGATTGATGGAGAAATACTGGCGGTGAAGGCAGGTAACGTTTTAAATTTCAATGAATTACAAAAACGATTAAACCGCAAAACTTTAACTAAAAAAATGCTCACCGAAATTCCAATTGAAGTTTTTGCTTACGATATTTTGGAGCTTGAAGGAACTGATCTAAGGGAAAAACCTATCTCAGCCAGAAGAGCAATGCTTGAAGAATTATTGTTAAATGAAGCACCGGAAAACATTAAAATTTCGCAGGCTATTGATTTTGAAGACTGGAACAAATTAGATTTAATCAGAGAAAATTCACGGGAAATCAATAGCGAAGGTCTGATGCTGAAACAGAAAAATTCCCACTATCATTCCGGACGGAAAAAAGGCGATTGGTGGAAATGGAAAATCAGTCCGCTGACGATTGACGCCGTTTTGATTTATGCTCAAAAAGGAAGCGGCCGACGAAGTGCCTACTACACTGACTACAGTTTTGCGGTGAAAAGTGGCGATAAACTGGTGACGATTGCTAAAGCCTATTCCGGATTGACGGACAAGGAAATAATGGAAGTCAGCAAGTTTGTGAACAAAAATGCGATTGAAAAATTTGGTCCCGTCCGCACCGTTAAACCTGAATTGGTTTTCGAGATTACCTTTGAAGGAATCGGTTTCAGCAACCGTCACAAAAGTGGTGTGGCACTGCGTTTCCCAAGGATTTTAAGATGGCGGAAAGACAAAACCGTGAATGATATTGATGATATTGAAGAAATTAAAAAATTGATACAATAATTAAAAAAAAGAAACCACAAAACTCACAAAAGCTAAAGTTTAAATGATTCTGCTGAAAGTTCAAAAAATTAGACGTACGCTTTTTTGAACTTTCGAAAAGCCAAAAGCGCATCAAAAACTTTTGTGACTTTTGTGGTAAAAAAATATAATTTGAGCAACTACGAAAATACCGAAGGCTTTAAAATCATTCAAAACTGGATGATGGAAAAAGGCAACTCGCCATTCAAATTTCAGGTCGACACTTGGAAGAAATTTGGCAGTGGCTACAGCGGAATGGTGGTGGCTCCTACAGGTTTTGGGAAAACTTTTTCGGTATTTTTAGCTTTGATTTCAGACTATCTGACAAATCCTAATAAGTATAAAAAAGGGCTGAAAATGATTTGGATTACGCCACTTCGTTCCCTCTCAAAAGATATCGCCAAAGCAATGCAGGAAGCGATTGATGAGATTGGCTTAGACTGGGCTGTTGGCGTAAGAAACGGTGACACAGACCCAAAAGTTCGTCAGCAACAGGTCAAAAATATGCCTGAAATTCTGGTGGTGACTCCCGAAAGTCTGCACTTGCTTTTAGGACAGAAAAATCATCAGCGATTCTTTAGCAATATGCATTGCGTTGCAGTGGATGAGTGGCACGAACTGCTGGGTTCAAAGCGTGGCGTGATGGTCGAATTGGGAATTTCACAGCTCTTCCATTACGTTCCGAAACTTAAAATCTGGGGAATCACGGCAACCATCGGAAACCTTCAGGAGGCGCAGGATGTCCTGATTCCGTATGACATTAGGAAAACCAAAATTACAGCGAAAGAAAATAAAAAAATTGATATCCTTTCAGTTTTTCCAGATGAAGTTGAACTTTTACCTTGGGCAGGTCATCTTGGGCAAAAATTAGCCGATAAAGTCGTTCCGATAATTTTAGGATCCAAATCGACCATCGTTTTTACGAATACCCGAAGTCAGAGTGAAATGTGGTATCAGCTTCTATTGAATGCGTACCCCGATTTTGCCGGACAAATCGCCATTCATCATAGTTCGATTGATGCTCATTTAAGAATTTGGATTGAAGAAAATTTAAGTTCAGGAAAACTGAAAGCCGTCGTTTCCACATCATCTTTGGATTTGGGTATTGATTTTAAACCTGTTGATACGGTCATTCAAATTGGCTCTGCGAAAGGTGTTGCGCGGTTTTTGCAACGAGCTGGTCGAAGTGGCCACTCCCCTTTTGAGACCTCAAAAATATTCTGTGTTCCCACGCATTCTTTGGAATTAATTGAAGTTGCTGCTTTGAAGGAAGCCGTAAAACAGAAAGTCATTGAACCTCGCGAACCAATGGTTTTGTGTTTCGATGTTCTGGTTCAGTTTCTAATGACTTTGGCAGTTGGTGACGGGTTTTTCCCTAATGAAGTTTATGAGAGAATTAAAAAAGTCTACACTTTTCAGGAAATCAGGAATGAAGAATGGAAAGCCATGATAGATTTTCTCACCATTGGCGGAAGTGCGTTAAAAAGCTACGAAGAATATCACAAAGTCGTCGTGATGGAAGACGGTTTGCACAAAGTGACTTCCCGAAAGATCGCAATGCTTCATCGTATGAACATGGGCGCCATCGTCAGCGATGCGATGTTGAAAGTGAAATTTATTTCCGGCGGCTACATTGGGATGGTTGAAGAATATTTTATTTCGAGACTTAAAAAAGAAGAAAAATTCATTCTGGCCGGTCGGGTTTTGGAAGTGGCAATGATTAAAGATATGACGGTTTTCGTTAGGGCCTCCAAAGGAAAAGCGCAGGCTCCGAGTTATTTGGGAGGACGATTGCCTTTAAGTTCCAATTTAGGGCATTTCTTGAGAGAAAAATTATCCGGCGCCTTGAACCCGAAAGCTTCTGAGAAGGAACTGAAGTTTCTGCACCCATTGTTGGCCAGTCAGGAAAAGCGTTCGCATATCCCGAAAGAGGATGAATTTTTGGTTGAATTAATCAAAAACCGAGAAGGTTACCATTTGTTTATGTATCCTTTCGAAGGGCGTTTGGTGCACGAGGTGATGGCCGCTCTGATTGCCTACCGGATTTCAAAACTCGCTCCGATTTCCTTTTCTATGGCAATGAATGATTATGGTTTTGAACTCTTCAGCGACAAAGAAATCCCGCTGAATGAGGATAATTTAAATAAAATTCTGACCAGAGATAATCTGATGGTTGATGTGATTTCCAGCATTAATTCGGCGGAAATGGCGAGACGTAAATTCAGAGATATTGCTGTGATTTCCGGAATGGTGGTACAAAATTTTCCCGGACAACAACGTTCGAACAAAGCTTTGCAAAGTTCAGCAGGATTGATTTTTAAGGTTTTGGAAGATTACGACCCAAATCATTTTCTCGTAAGACAGGCGTACACCGAGGTTTTTAATATGCAATTGCAGGAACAGCGTCTGGTGGAAGCTTTTAAACGAATTGAAAAATCGAAATTTGTACTAAAGTTCGCCAATGCCTTTACCCCATTGAGTTTTCCGATAAAAGTAGACAGTTTGCGACAGACTTTGACGAGTGAAAATCTGGACGTGAGAATTCAGAAATTGATTAAACAATCCGGGAGAAATATTAAAGACGAATAAAAACTTCCATCTTCAAGCCTCCGTCTTCCAATTTTACCATGAATATAGCGACTAAAGATATTACGATACAAAATGAAATTTTCACCCTTACCAATCAACGTGCGTTGTTTTGGGAAAAGGAAAAAGCCTTGATTTTTTCAGATTTACATATAGGAAAAACCGCTCATTTCCGGAAAAACGGAATTGCTTTGGCGAATCATATTATGAAAAATGATTTGGAAAGATTATCTATTTTAATTGAAAACTTTCAGCCGGAAAAATTCATTATCGTTGGAGATTTGTTGCACGCAGGAAACAATTCTGATGTGGATGAATTCTGTGCGTGGCAAAATCAATATCCGGATATCAAATTCATTTTGGTAGAAGGTAATCACGATAGGATTTCGAAAACTTTAGAAAAGAAATTATGTTTAGATTCACGAAGCGCTTCGTTAGAAATTAATAACATAGCTTTTGTTCACGACTTTGACCGTTCGAATCCGAAATTTCAGATTACAGGACATATTCATCCAGGATTTGTCATTAATTCGCCTGTTAAAAAAATTAAGTTGCCTTGTTTCGCACAGACTTCTAAGCAATTATTGCTGCCAGCCTTCAGTGAATTCACAGGGTTGGACATTAAAAACATTCCTAAGAAAGGAACTTATTTCGTTTTTACAGATTCTGAGATTTATGAAATCTAACTTTTCTTTTTGAAGATAAAACAGCAAGTCAGTAGCGTTAAATTGACCAAGACTGAAAATCCATTAGATAAAATGATCGGTAATTCTTCTTTCAGGATTCCATACCAGACCCAAAGTGAAAGTCCTGAAATTAGAACCAGCAACATCACGATGGAAATATCTTCCACGTTTTTTTCTCTGATGACTTTGATGAGTTGGGGCATCATTGCGACCGATGTCAGGATACCTGCGATAATTCCTAGTAAGTTTTCGTCCATAATCCTCATCAATCCAAAATAAAGCCAAAAAAAAATAAGCTCCGTCTGGAGCTTATTGCAAATATTTTAAAATCAAAAAACTTATTTGACAAGTTCGATGTTAATTGCTGAAAAACCTTTTGGAGACCTCTCTTTTTCGAAAGATACCTTGTTTCCTTTTTTGATTGGTTGTACACAATTGTTACTGTGGAAGAAAATGTTTTCGTTAGATTTATTTTCAGTTATGAAACCATAACCTTTTTCACTTACGAAAGTCACAATGCCTGTTTTCACAGCTTCTTCCGCTTCTATAGGAGCCGCACCTAACTGAATATTTTCCAAATCCACTTCCATTTTTTCTTCTGGCGGTGTAGATGTGAGTCTTCCGTATGCATCTACATACATATACTCGACTTCTTTTCCTTTGTCATTATTAGTTTTGCGGTCTTCTCTACGAATCGCTTTTTCCTTTTGTTTTGCAATTTTTTTCTTGAAATTTTCTTTTTTGGAGAAAGAATCTGCCATAAATTATATTTGTTATTTTAGTTATTGAAATAAGTTACGAAGTCTGAAATGATGTTCATCAATAATTTGAAAATCAAATCTTATAAGATTAAAAAGCCGTTCTGTAGCTGCAATTTTGGAACTTGTGCTGCCAATTTTACATTAACCAATATGACCGAAAACACAAAAATTGTCTCTGAATATTTTCAGCAATTACAGAAAACTGTTTAGAAATTATATGCAAATATACGATAAATATGTTAAACATATAAAATGCCCCTAAAATTAGAGGCATCAATAATATCTATAAAGCTGAATGGTGTTAGAAAAACATCATCCAATCACTTTTTTCGCTAATATCGCAAACTGCATTGATATTTTTATGATGATTCAAAGAAGCAAAAAGCATCACGATTTCTTGTCTTACGATTTCGATGGAATTATCACTTAAATCTTGATTGAATCCGGCATTATTAAGCTCTAATAAATCATTAACAGTTACCACTCTGGAAATTATCTTACCAAGATCAATCATTTTTCGTTGAGAAAACGGACCATCAATTGTAATGTTAAGTTCTTTGGAATATAATTTTGCAGCATCTTTTGTGATGTCATTAATCAAAAGATATTCTCCAAGATTATCTGTTTTTTTCTTTTTCATATCCTTCAAGATCCCTTCAGAAATCTGCGTATAGAGCATTTCATTAGAACCTTCAAAGATCTGGAAAGGTCGGCTGTCCATAATACCTCTTCCACCAATATGGCTTAATCTGTAACCTTTTGCACCAGATAATTGAACCAAAATCTGAGCAGCTTCCTGCATCATATCCGTAACAAAAGCCTTCATACTATTGGCGTGAACACCGCTACCGGAAACATCTTTATCAATTCCACTCACCAATGTGCTTTTTGCACACATTGCAGAAGAAAGCGTGAAGAATGACTGTAGTTTTGCCAATTGATATTGAACCTGGTCCAAAGAAAATAAGTTTGAAGTGCCAACAATTCTCTCTTTACAATGCGTTGTAGCCTCGTCCATCATTCTTTTCAGGAATCCCATTCCCATCCCTGGAAACTGGAATCTGCTTCTGTGAAGAACGTCCAGCATCATTTTGAGACCTGTACTTTCAGGAATTAATTTATTTTCAGTCGGAACTTTGATATCAAGTTTATTCAATCCGTAAGGAATCATATAAAGACCTGCGTTGTCATAATATTCCTGAACCTCGATATTTTGCTCTGGCTTATGTGTATCTGCGATGAAAAAATCTACATCTCTACCAAGATTACCATCAGCATTGATGTTTCTAGAAGTGATCAACCAATAATTAGCCAAACCTGTAAGACCTTGCCAGTGCTTGGTTCCTTTGATATGGTAAGAATTATCTTTCAGTTCGTTTTGGGTCTTCATGTTCAATGCATCACTACCAAAATCTGGTTCAGTAATCATCAATCCCCCCATTGCACCGAAATCTAAGAAATGCTTGAAAATATCACCTTTGATAATTTCATTTCCATATTTCGCCAATGGCTCAAGAAATAAAGCAATATTGATCCCGAATGTCAATGATAACGGAAGTGACTCGTATGACGCAGCAGAAAGCAATCCAAGACATTCTTTTACCTTCACTCCTCTTCCGCCAAATTCAGTCGGAATAGCAACAGATAGTGGTTTCAAATTGAAAATCTCTTTCCAAACATTGGGAGGTAACCCCCTGGAAAGACTCAGCTGGTCTATGTTTTCTTTTTGAAACAAAGAACCTAAAGAAGCCTTGAAATTGGAAAGGAAATCCGCATACGAAACTGTAGGTAAATCTAATGCTACTGCATTCATAATTATTTAAAATAAATCCGCTGCATGCCATCTGTACAACAAAAATAAAAAGTGAAGCGAATGGCCACCAAAGTTAGTTACTAACAATCAACAGCTTCACGTATATAATATATCGCTTCAAAGATACTATTAATTATCTATAGTTAATTTAGAAATCGATGACATTTAAAAGCTTTCCCTTCATTATAATCACAAACAAGTACAAACACGGCATTCCTCTGTATTTTATATGTAAAAAAATGAATAAATCACAATATCATCTTTTTCCATTTTGCAATAGTATTTCTGCTTAGTTGAAAATGGTTGGCTAGTTGGCTATTATTCAGCTGATATTTATTTTGATAATCTAAAATCTCCCGAATATCCGGAAGTTTATATGAACGAATTTTTTGGTTAAATGCACGTTGCGATTTATCCATTTTACCAAAAATTTTTTGATCCAATTCTAAAATATCAATTACAGACAGTTCTTTTTTGTCCAATAAAATTTTGCACTCCTCCATCTTGCCGGGGAATTTTTTATTGATGATGTCTGAGTAAATTCTTTTATAATCAGGCCTCATGGTTTATATTTTTCTATCCATTTGTAAAGTGTCGTTTTGGGTATTCCGTATTGTTCTATAACTTGGATTTTAGTTTTTTCATTGGTGAAGATTTGTTCCAAAACAAAGTCAATAACGGCTTTTGTATAAATATTTTTTCTGAATTGTGGAAGTGCCGACTTCCTGGCTTCTTTTTTCTTTTTGGCGTGTGTCGTTGGTGCGTATAGTATGAGATGTTGTGAGTAGATTCTAAAAAAATCATATTCCAATAATTTGCTCCACCTCAATAGAATCTCAGCATCAAGACTTTTAGATTTATACATTTCCTTAATATCATTCTCTGAACATTTTAAAAAATTACAGATTCGAGATAATTTTATATTTTGTTCAGCAACACAATTTTGGATCAATATTCCGATATGGATGTCTTTAATATTAATCTTAGTCATACTGTGTGGCGTTTTTGCAAGGATTGTCTAAGCTCAGAGATTTGGCTGTTCTTTAATCCCGCTATGCTTGTTTTAATATTATTGACCTTATTTCCTCTAATTTCCAAGCCTGACTGTATAGAAGTATAGAATAAATTTTTATGAATACTGAAATTTACCAAAAGATCATCGGGAAACTCAATAGGCGAAATTAAGCCATTGATCACCGAATCCTCATAATCGAAAATGTTGAGTCTTAAAAATATGTAAAACCCAATTATGAATGCCAATGCACAAATCGATAAGCAAAACTCATAAAAAGTCACTGGTTTCAGAACCCAGAAAGAAACCTCCACCAAAATAAAGAGCATCATTAAGGCAACAAGAAATCCCATAAGGACAGTCTTTTTTTTATTTTTCATCATGTGTGTTTTTAATGATTAACTGATATTACATTTTTTGGCAGGAGCACTTATTAATGGTTTAGTATATCATGTTCAAGTCCTAATAAAAATAACCAGAAGCAATTATTGTGAGAATGTCAGCTAATGCTCAAATATATTATGGATACAATATTATTTAATTATTTAAAACGAAAAGACCACAATATTGAAGAATTTCTGAAATAATGATATAATTATGAGAGCGTAAGACATATGTTGGTTTATTTTACAAATAAATTAATCTAAAAACCAAGCAATTAAACAATACCGAAGGATAGCTCAATAATAAATACATTGAATTAATAATAAAAGACCCTGGAAAAATAAGGATATCTCTGTATGTTTTGGATTGAAGTAAATATGCAATACTACTACACTCACATACCAAATTTTGCATTTCAAATTGATGAAGACAAGAATTTCACATTTGAATTACTATTAAATCAAGAAATCTACATGATGCAAAATACGCATATAGAACATTTAGAAAAAAACTGTTAAAAACGATCATTACCATAGAATTAAACAGGGAGTAAGATAAATTTCTGAAAAATCAAAACACTTAAATCATTAAACATTTTCAGATGGAACATAGATGGGGAAGCGAATCTGTACAGTAGTCCCAACATTGATCTTGGAATTTACAATCATTTCTCCGTTGTGAATCCTTACAATGTTTCTTGCCAGTGGTAACCCGATGCCGTAGCCTTCATAATTTTTTGTATTAGAAGCCCGGAAAAACGGGTCGTAGATCTTATCCATTTCAGAATCAGGGATGCCAATACCCTTGTCCTTTATGATAATATAGACATTATTGTCAGATGCTCCCAGTGATACTTTTACTTGTTGGAAATTGGAGTATTTGCAAGCATTGTTGATGATATTTGCCATCGCAAGATGTAAGAGTTGCTCGTTTCCCTGTACTTTCAATTTTTTGGGATTTTCCGGGAGCATGCTGATATCCATATAGACATTATTCTTGGAGTTGATTCTGGTCGCAGTTTCTATCACGTCCCACAAGAGCTGATCCATCCTGACCTTATCCATTTTCTGGATTTTGCCATCGAAACCTGTTTGCGCGATCATCAACAAAGCTTTGATTTTTTTATCGAGTTTTTCTGCCTCATCAAGAATAATCTGAAGCGTTTCCTGATAATGCTCCTCAGATCGTCTTTGAGAAAGTGCGACATCTGCCTCACCCATAATGGATGTCAAAGGTGTCCTAAGCTCGTGTGAAACATTTCCGATCAGGTGATTTTGAGTTTCAAACGAAGTCTCGATTCTGTTCAACATATCATTGAAGGTCTCTATCAGTTCATTCAGTTCTATATTCCCAGGTTGAGACTCCAGCCTCAGATGCAGATTCTCCGAGCTAATTTCTTTTACTTTTCCCGTGATCTTCAGTATCGGGCGGAACAAGGTCTTGGATAAATAAAAGGAAAAAATCATGGAAAAGAACAGTGCCAGGATCATGCAGGTGAAAAGCGTACGCTTCAAATATCCTAAATAATATACCACATAATGATTCTTAGCAGATGCTATTGCGATATAATCTTTGTTATGAGAGCGGAAACTCTGCCCGATATAATACAGTTCCTTATCATTATAATTGGCCTCCCCTTTTTTCACAATGTTTTTGAAAAAAGTATCCGGAATATGGATCTGATGAGAAATCTTGCTATAATTAGAATCCTTCGGAACCTCGAAAACGTAATCTTTTTCAAGAGGCAGCTCTTCTTGCTCAGATAACTTGTTGATGATTTGATTTTGAGGATAATCTATCCTTGCTTTTCTCGATCTGGACAATTGTAGTTGCTCTGATTTTCAGCAATTCGTAAAAGCGCTGATGAGAAAAATTGACAATAGAAAAATACACCAATCCACTGAATAAAAGTATAATCACTGTAAAAACCAGCATCAACAGAAGCATTGTTTTGGTTTGGTTGGTAGAGATTCTTTTCAGCATTATTTTAAGATTTTTTCAGTACATAACCCATTCCTATAACGGTATGGATGATTTTATCATCCTCCTGGCTATCAAGTTTTTTCCTAAGATAATTAACGTAAACATCTACCACGTTGGTTCCCAATTCGTAATTCACGCCCCAAACAGCTTCTAATATTTCCGGTCTGGAGATCACTTTTTCTGGATTATTCAAAAAATAGAGAAGAAGCTTGTATTCTGTAGAGGTCAATGATATCTCAGTTCCAGCTCGTGTTACTTTTTTAGTATAGTCATTCACGGTAAGATCTCCGAATTGATATGTATTTTCGTCATCCAACTCAGTATGTTCTAAGCCATTATTATGACCACTCCTTCTCAGCAAAGATTTAATCCTCGCAACCAATTCTATGAATTTGAAAGGTTTCACGAGATAATCATCGCCACCACTTTCCAATCCCAAAACAATATTCTCAGACGAATCCAGGGCGGTGAGAAAAAGAATAGGAACAGTTTTGTTTTTCTTACGAATTTCTTTGCAAACCTCTAATCCATTGATGTCCGGCAACATGATATCGAGAATAATGAGGTCGAAATCACTGTTCTCCACCAGACGGATTCCCGTACTACCATCGAAAGCAACAGAAATCTCATATTCCAATTCCTGAAGTCCTTTTTTAATAAAGGAGACAACACTGGATTCATCTTCTATCAGAATAATTTTTTTCATAGGATTTGATGATAGATAACTTTAAAATGTGTTTTGAAAATAACTTTTCTCCGTAATCATCTATTTTAAGTTATGGATTTTTTCAAAAATACGATTTAAAATCAAAATACAGAGAATATCATACTATGGAAAACTTATTTTCAGGACTTTTTTAGAACAAATTCATTACTAAATATCATTTGTTTAGGATTTTTTCATTGGAGTAAACTAATTTTTCACTTTGATAATTAAAGGATTAAATATTTTTTACAAAATAAATTTGGACACAAAACAAAAGCTTTCTATATTTGCACCACTGAAAACGAGAAATCGTAGCAAGTAAGGAGAGATGGCAGAGTGGTCGATTGCGATAGTCTTGAAAACTATTGACTGTAACAGGTCCGGGGGTTCGAATCCCTCTCTCTCCGCCAAATGGGGAACCAAAATAAGCTAAAACGCTGTAAACATCAATGTTTACAGCGTTTTTTGTTTTAGCGCTAGTATCAAAAAAAATCAAAAATAGGTCACGATTTATATGACCTATTCCGTGACCCATCCAGAAAATTTGAAAATAGGTCACGAAAAATTCAGGGAAACCCGACCAATAGGCAGTCTAACGATTGTACATCTTGCAGAAAGTGGTAACAAAAACTAAATTATTAAACAATTAAAGTTACCACACAATGAACAAAACATTCAACCTGTTATTCTTTATCAAAAAGAATAAAATCAGAACCAACGGAACCGCTCCACATCCGCAGGGTCACAGGTCATTAAACACTCACTAAATACTCAATAATATATACAACGGCATGGGCTCTTTTTTATTGGCAGATGACAAAGTATATTGACCAATTGACATTGTCAGCAAATAGCAACAGAAACCCTTCCAAACTAATTGGAAGGGTTTGCATTGAAAATATGAGACCCGGTATTTCTTATTTGGCGATCACTTTAAAATTACTGTTCAGATTCTCTCCGGAAACATTCAGGATATAAGTTCCCGAAACTTTTTTGTTAGCCATATTAAGGTTGAAAAGTCCTTTTGATGTGGAATTGATTTTTTCTTTAAGAATGACTTTTCCACTCATATCGCTTAATGTTGCTGTGACTTCAGATCTTTCATAATTAGGAATTTGTATGAAAATGTGATCTTTCGCAGGATTTGGATAGACGATACCTTTGTTTTTTGAACTAAATTTTTCAATATCCAAGGTCGCCTGACTATATAAAGCGCTCACTTCCGAAGCAGACAATGCATAATTGAACATTTTCAATTCATCAAACGCACCTTTGTACGGAGCAGGAGCAGTATTCGCTTTGAACTCAAGTTCACCAATGTTCCCGATGACAAGATCACTAGCTTCTCCAATTCCTGTAACAGCCGTCTCATCGCCCTCAGAGATAAGAACGCCGTCTGTATAGATCCTCATTTTATGAGCAACTATATCTCTCATGATGACTACATTCACCCATTGACCAGTGAAATATTTCGCGATTGTAGAAGTGATCTCTTTTTTCGTCACATCATCATCTATGGCAAAACGCAACTGTCCGCCTTTGATCTCTACATTGAAGCGTTTTCCGGTTGCACCCGTTGTATTGTTTTTAGTAAAAGAACCTTTGCACAAAACATAAAGACTTGTTGCAGATGAAGCCGGGATCATGCTTGCGGGTGCTTTCATCCAAAAAGAAACAGTGAAAGAATTTTTATCAAATCTGATGTGGTCCTGATCCGGAATGCTCGTGATGTACATGCTGCCTGGAGAAGTTGCCAGATCGATGGCATTATTTTCCCTTCCCGGAATTCTTACATTGGCATTATCATAGGCTACATCCAGGATCCCGTCGTTTTCATAATCTGTGATATCAGCAATTTTTTCTCCTTCAGAAGCATATTCTTTAAATGGCCAATGTCCGACAAGCATTGGTGTCAAAGCTTTAAAATTCCAAACGTCGCCTGTTGCCACGCCTTTGGCATTGGAAGCATCTATTCTCCAATAATAGGTAGTTGCCGGACTTAGATTTGTGATCTGGTAAGATGGAGAGGCGCTATAAGCCACATCTGCCATTTTTATTAAACTTGATGCATTAGTTCCAAAATAAACAGCATAAGAAGTAGTGTTGGAGCTGCCTGTCCATTCCAAAAGAAGATTTCCGTTGGTCAATTCCACATTATTGTTTCCCGTAGCAGGAGTTGGAGTTGTTGCTTTTGTAGGCGCTGATGGAATCGGTGGTGTTGTTACAGATGCAGCCGTGGTATAAACTGAAGATTCCGTTGCATTAATGGCCTTCACCCGATAATAATATTGAGTATTTGGCGTCAGACCTGTTTCATCATAGCTTGTAACATTAGCTCCAAGTGTTGCAAGTTCTGTAAAAGTAGTTCCATTTGTAGAACGTTCTAATACATAATTGGTCTCATTATCAGCATTATCATTCCAATTTACTGTGAAAGAGCTTGCAGCAGGCACTTCTGTTGATATCACATTGGTAAAGTTAACATTGGTTGGAGGAATAATAAAGTCCGCAGGTGTTTGACTTGTCAAACCATTGATGTAAACTTCAATATTAAGATAGGGCGCATTGGTCGTGCTGACCAAGAGAGCGTCATTTACATTTTTATCAAGTCCATTGGCGTCTTCCCAAGCATCGGGCATTCCGTCATTATCTGTATCCAAAGGAGCTGGCGCACCATATACGTGGCCTGCTCCCCCATTTGTAAAACCGAATTTTGTGGTCAGATCAGATTGGACATAAACGTAGGTTGCCGTTGTTCCTTTGGATGCCAGATCAGAGACCATCAGATTCTCTACCTGATCACGTCTTGGATAAGACGCTCCAACATTCAATATTGCTTTGTCGAACGCTTGCTGGGCAGTAAGCGTTGTATTTTTCATTGGATAATCATACGGCTCTGACTTAATGGTTGAGATATCTCCCGTTGGATAACCCGATAGGTCTGCTGGAACCAAGGTCCCGTCCAAAACGCCATTTCTGTTATTGTCAAAATAATTCCCCGATCCGTACAAAGAGAAATTGTCATTCCCTCTGTTGAAAGGTGTCGTAAGCGTAGTCTGAGTATTGGGACCACCAATAAAATAATTATTGATGATATTCACATCGGAACTTCCTGCAGAATCGCCACCCATTATGTAGGCATCTCCGGATTCTGTATGTCCATAAGTGTTTCCATAATTTCCCCAGTTGTAAACCACATTGTTCACAAACTCGTTGATGCCTTTTATTTTATTATTTCGGGTCTTGTTGCAGATATATAAATTTCCGATCAAACTTATTTTTCCACCAGAAGGCTGCATCAATCCTCCGGCAGAGTGGTTGTGACGATGCAAGCCTTGACCGATAATAGAGTTTTGAATTGTTATATTATCCGGACTTTCACCTTTGTTGTCCCAGTTGATAGAGAACACCTCGTCTGTTCCCCACGTGAAAGACATGTGATCTAATATAATATTGGCTCCATTGGAAAGCCCTGAAGTATCTTGACCTTGGGTCGTAGATCCATAGCGGATACGGACATACCGGGCGATCGTATTACTTGCCCCCGTGAACGTTACCTTTGCTCCTAGAAGCACAATTCCTTCTCCAGGCGCAGTCTGTCCTGCGATAGTTGTATTTTTTGCTATGACGATCTGAGAAAGTGTATTGATGATCCCACCCACTTTGAATATCACAAATCGACCTTCTTGACTTACCGCATCCCGAAAAGACCCCGGCCCGCTGTCATTTAGGTTGGTCACAAGATAAACTTGAGGATTTGCAGAACCTCTGGCGCCGGTGGTATATCTTCCGAAACCTGTAGCTTCTGGGAAGGCCAAAGTTTGAGCACTTAGACCGACGGCTGCGGACATAAGCCCAAACAACATAGAAAGTTTTAATTTCTGAGTGATTGGTAAATTTCTTTTTTTCATAAAACTAATATTAATTGAATGTTAATGATTTGTTTGCATTGGAAAATTAGAAACATCGGTAAACAAGAGCGTCCTGTTGCATCCTGCTTATGTTATTACATATCAATTGATTACAATTTCATCGACAAACGTCAATGAAAACCGATCAGATCTGGTTACTTGCATTGATAAGTGTGGATAGTAAAAACAAGCACTCTAAGATCTGTAGCTGATGACCTTGCGAAGCATTTTATGATACTTAAGCTTTAATAATATTTTTTGCAGGCTGTATAGAGAGGGAAAGATGACAGAAAGAGGTCATGGGATGTCACCACAGGATCAGTATAGCAACTCCCAACCAAAAGTCTGGATAGTTCATGAAAAAAGGGAATGTAGCGAGTTTGTATCTAATCCGGAAGATGTTCAGAGAATTAAAGATCATAGTGAGGTACAGTCTTAATCTTATCCGCAAAATAATACTATGACTGAACAAGCAGAAACATCAGTCTGTTTCTGTCCAGAGTTCTACCAATTCACTGCCTATGCTATGAAAATGTAAAAGAATTTATCACAGATTGAATAAATTATTGTTGCAAAAACAATATGATTCATATACTTTGACAGAACCAATAACCTACAAAAAGAAGGCTGAGTGATTCGGTAAGTATTCCAAAATAGATACTATAAGGATTTGAAATAAAGGGATACACGAGTGTAGGTATTTTTTGAGAAAATAAATAAATAAATAAATAAATAGGTTACTATAATCCTCTCCTTGACCTAATGTTGCATTGGCAGAAAAAAAGGATAAATCATTAAAAATATCTCTATAAATCATTCAACTCCCACAGAATCATCGCCTCTCCCATCTGCAACAGCATGAATCGTTTTATTATCATCCACCAAAATCATTTCTGTTCTTCCAATCTGTTTTATTTTATCGAATTTATACCCCCTCTGTTCTAAGGTTATTATGGTAGTTTCCGGAAAATTGTTTTCAACTTTGATAACCTCTGGTAGCCATTGATGATGGAACTTCGGAGCATTGACTGCAAAATTGGCGTTCTGTTTGAAATCTATAACATCCACAATAGCCTGAAAAACCGATGTTGGGATGGTGGTTCCGCCTGGTGTCCCTACAACAATTTTCACTTTGTCATCTTTCAAAACCAAAGTGGGAGTCATGGAAGACAGCATTCTTTTTCCAGGTTCGATTTTGTTGGCCTCTCCGCCTACCGCACCAAACATATTAGGAACGCCAGGTTTTACCGAGAAATCATCCATCTCATTGTTCAGAAAAAAACCAGCACCTGAAACCACAGTTGTACTACCATAATAGCCGTTTAGAGTTGTGGTGACAGAAACAGCATTCCCGAACTTATCCAAAATTGAAATCTGAGTAGTCTCTGTGCTTTCTTTTTTGGCAGCATTAATTATATTTCCAACATCTTTACTTGGCGTTGCTTTTTTTGTATTGAAGGATTTCCAACGGTTTTTCAAGTATTCATCGGAGATTAGCATTGCCGTTTTATCTTCAACAAAATCAGAATCTCCCATATATTCCGCGCGGTCGGCATAGGCTCTTCTCTCCGCCTCTACCATAATCTGAACAGCCTCCGCAGAATTAAGTTGATGTTTTGAGAGATCTTCATAAGATGCCATTTTCAGCATCTGAGCCAGCAAAGTCCCACCACTTGAAGGCATTGGCATTGATACGACCTGATGACCTTTGTAATCGAATACCAATGGTTTTCTTTCTTTGGTTTTATAATTCTTCAGATCTTGAGATTGAATGATTCCGTTTCCGAGTTTCATCTCAGCCAAAATCAATTGCGCTGTTTTCCCTTCGTAAAATTCTTTCTCGCCACCTTTCTGTATTCGTTTTAAAGTTTCTGCTAGCTCTGGCTGAATCAGTAAATCGCCTATTTTCCAGTTCTGATCTTTGACGAAAGCTGTTTTATTTTTGTTATGCTTCAGAAATTTAACTCTGTGATCATTTAGCAAATTGGCCTCCTGTTCTGTAATGGCAAACCCTTTTGCTGCCAAATCAATCGCTGGTTCTATTAATTTTGAGAAAGGCAATTTGGCATATTTCATCGTTTCAAACATTCCGGAAATACTTCCCGGGACACCGACAGCCAATCTTCCATTTTGAGACAGATCTGTATTGGCATTGCCCTGATCGTCCCAATACATATCGAAAGATGCTTTGGAAGGTGCTGTTTCACGGTAATCTAAAGCGAGTTTTTTTCCATCAAAAGTTGTGGCGACAAGGAAAC
>Ga0302347_1002683_pt1 | contig 17322 bp, 16 predicted proteins | sample PhyWR1_FD_202178 | JGI IMG/M metagenome (GOLD analysis project Ga0302347, IMG submission 202178) | Leaf surface microbial communities from wheat plants in UC Gill Tract Community Farm, Albany, California, United States - DLSL W.R1 (v2)... | ecosystem: Host-associated > Plants > Phyllosphere >...
CACCATGCCCATTCAGAACTCCCCGTATGACGCTTTTTCCAAACTGCTGAGCACCAGCGGCCACCCTTGCTCGCCTGCCGAACTGCACGGCGTGTTGCTGGGCCGCAGCTGCACCGGCGTGGGCTTCGATGCCGACAACTGGCTGGCCGATGTGGCCGAGCTGTTGGAAAAGGAGCCCGAAGATAACGTGCGCGCTGCGCTGATCGGCCTGCAAGAGATGGTCAAGGGCGAGCTGACCGGTGATGACGTCACCGTGGTCCTGCTGCTGCCGACCGACGACGCACCGCTCGCTGATCGCGCCGCCGCCTTGGGCCAATGGTGCCAGGGTTTCCTCCACGGCTTCGGCGTAAATGCCGGCGGCCTGGACCTGAGCACCGACGCCAAGGAAGTGTTGCAGGACTTGGCTGCTATCTCTCAGGTGCAAGACGCCCTGGAAGAGTCCGAGGACGGCGAAGGCGACTACATGGAAGTCATGGAATACCTGCGCGTCGCGCCGCTGCTGCTGTTCACCGAGACCAAAAAGTCCGCTGAACCCGCTGCGCCAAAGCCGTCGCTGCACTAAGAAAGGAAGCCCATCTGCCCATGATCCATATCCCCAAAGCGGAATACACCCGGCGCCGCAAGGCGCTCATGGCGCAGATGGAACCCAACAGCATCGCCATCCTGCCGGCCGCCGCCGTGGCCATCCGCAATCGCGATGTGGAACACGTCTACCGCCAGGACAGCGACTTCCAGTACCTCAGCGGCTTCCCTGAACCGCAAGCCGTGATCGTGCTGATGCCCGGTCGCCTGCATGGCGAGTACGTGCTGTTCTGCCGCGAACGCAATGCCGAACGCGAACTGTGGGACGGCCTGCGCGCCGGCACCGAAGGCGCGATTCGTGATTTCGGCGCCGACGACGCATTCCCCATTACCGATATCGACGACATCCTGCCCGGCCTGATCGAAGGCCGCGACCGGGTGTATTCGGCCATGGGCAGCAATGCCGAATTCGACCGGCACGTGATGGAGTGGATCAACGTGATCCGCTCTAAAGCGCACCTGGGCGCCCAGCCGCCGAACGAATTTGTTGCCCTGGATCATCTGCTCCACGACATGCGCCTGTATAAATCGGCGGCAGAAGTGAAGGTGATGCGCGAGGCTGCGCGAATTTCCTGCGCCGCGCATGTGAAGGCGATGCAGGCCAGCCGCGCCGGCTTGCATGAGTTCAGCCTGGAAGCCGAGCTGGATTACGAATTCCGCAAGGGCGGCGCGAAGATGCCGGCCTATGGCTCCATCGTCGCCGCCGGGCGCAACAGCTGCATCCTGCATTACCAGCAGAATGACGCGCTGCTCAAGGACGGCGACCTGGTGCTGATCGACGCCGGTTGCGAGATCGACTGCTACGCCAGCGACATCACGCGCACCTGGCCGGTCAATGGCAAGTTTTCGCCGGAACAGAAGGCGATCTACGAAATTGTGCTGGCCTCCCAGGAAGCCGCCTTTGCCGAGATCGCGCCGAACAAACATTGGAACCAGGCCCACGAGGCGACGGTGCGGGTCATCACCGCCGGGCTGGTGAAGCTGGGATTGCTGCAGGGCGAGGTGGACGAGCTGATTGCCAGCGAAGCCTACAAGCCGTTCTACATGCACCGCGCCGGCCACTGGCTGGGCATGGATGTGCACGACGTGGGCGAGTACAAGGTGGGCGGTGAGTGGCGCGTGCTGGAAGTCGGCATGGCCCTGACCGTGGAACCGGGGATCTACATCGCGCCGGACAACCAGACCGTCGCGAAGAAATGGCGTGGCATTGGCGTACGCATCGAGGACGACGTGGTGGTGACCAAGCAAGGCTGTGAAATTCTGACCGGCGGCGTGCCCAAGGCCGTCGTCGAGATCGAAGCGCTGATGGCGGCTGCCCGATGAGCCGGGTCAACCTGGCGATCATCGGTGGCGGCCTGGTGGGCGCCAGCCTGGCGCTGGCGTTGCAGGCCGGGGCCAAGGCGCGTGGCTGGAAAATCGTGCTGATCGAACCCTTCGCACCGGGTGACAGCTACCAGCCGAGCTACGATGCGCGCTCCTCTGCGCTGTCGTTTGGCGCGCGGCAGATCTACCAACGCCTGGGCCTCTGGCAGGACATTTCCCGCCGCGCCGAGCCGATCAAGCAGATCCACGTGTCGGACCGTGGGCGCTTCTCCACCGCGCGCCTGTCCGCCCTGGAAGAAGGCGTGCCGGCCTTGGGCTATGTGGTGGAAAACGCCTGGCTCGGCCAATGCCTGTGGCAGGGCCTGGACAAAGACGTGGTGAGCTGGCGCTGCCCGGCGGAAGTCACGCGCATGGAACCGCTGCCCGACGGCTATCGCCTGACCCTCAACGATGAAACCGTGCTCGAATGCGACCTCGCCGTGCTGGCCGATGGCGGCCGCTCCGGCTTGCGCGAGCAGTTGGGCATTGGCATCAAAACCCGCCCGTACAACCAGAGCGCGCTGATCGCCAACATCACCCCGAGCGAAGCGCACAACGGCGAAGCCTTCGAGCGCTTCACCGATGAAGGCCCGATGGCCTTGCTGCCGCTGCCGGACAACCGCTGCGCGCTGGTCTGGACCCGCATCGGCATGGACGCCCAGCGCCTGGCGAACCTCGACGAGCGCAGTTTCCTGAGTGAATTGCAGGGCGTGTTTGGCTACCGCCTGGGCACCCTCAAGCAAGTCGGCGCGCGCCATCTGTATCCGTTGACGCTGGTGGAAGCCGAAGAGCAAGTGCGCTCGCACCTGGCGATCCTTGGCAATGCCGCCCACAGCCTGCACCCGATTGCCGGGCAGGGCTTCAACCTGTCGCTGCGTGATGCCAATGCGTTGGCCGAGGCCTTGCTGGCCGGGCCGCAAGTGCCGGGCGACCTGGCCACCTTGCAGGCGTATCGCGAGCGCCAGCGGATGGATCAGAAATTGACTGTGGGTTTCTCCGACCAGGTCACGCGGCTGTTCGGCAGCGCGCAACCTTTGGTCGCGCTGGGCCGCAACATGGGCCTGCTGGGCCTGGACCTGCTGCCGCCGGCCAAGCGCTGGTTTGCCCGTCAGGCCATGGGCCTGGGCACGCGTCCCGATGCGTAAGTGGCTGATCGAGCGCCTGGGCAAGGCGCGGTTGTTGCGTTGGGTCATGACCCTGTACCCGCCGTACCTGGGTGCGGGAGTCAGCGTGCAGCACATGAGCGCCGATTTTCGTCACGTCAAAGTGCGCATGGGCCTGGGCTGGTACAACCGCAATTACGTCGGTACGCAGTTTGGCGGCAGCCTGTATTCGATGGTCGATCCGTTCTACATGCTGATGCTGATGGAGAACCTCGGCCGCGACTACATCGTGTGGGACAAGGCCGCGAACATCGACTTTATCTCGCCGGGCAAAGGCCCGGTGTACGCCGAGTTTTCCATCGACGAGGCCTTGCTGGATGAAGTCCGCCAGCAGACCGAAGGGGGCGAGAAATACCTGCCCCATCTCAAGGTCGAGATTCATGACGGCGCCGGCACCCTGGTGGCGCGCGTCGACAAAACCCTTTACGTGCGGCGCAAGCCGCCAGCAAAGCAGGCTTAAAGCATGGACATGCGCGCAGATGTGCTGATTGTCGGGGCCGGAATGGTCGGAAGCGCCCTGGCGCTGGCGTTGCAGGGCAGTGGCCTGCAAGTGCTGCTGCTCGACGGCAGCCCGCTGAGCGTAAAACCGTTCGACCGCGAGGCGGCCTTCGAACCCCGCGTGAGCGCCTTGTCGGCCGCCAGCCAGCGCATCCTCGAGCGCCTCGGCGTGTGGGACGGCATCGTTTCGCGCCGCGCCAGCCCTTACGGCGAGATGCAGGTGTGGGACGGCAGCGGCACCGGGCAGATCCACTTTTCGGCAGCCAGTGTGCATGCCGAAGTGCTCGGGCATATTGTCGAGAACCGCGTGGTGCAGGATGCCTTGCTCGACCGCTTGCACGACTGCGACCTCGGCCTGCTGGCCAATGCGCGCCTGGAACAGATGCGCCGCTCCGGTGACGACTGGCTGCTGACCCTCGCCGACGGCCGCAAATTGCGCGCACCGCTGGTGGTGGCTGCCGACGGCGCCAACTCCGCCGTGCGCCGCCTGACCGGCACCGCAACCCGCGAATGGGACTACCTGCATAACGCCATCGTCACCAGCGTGCGCAGCAGCCAGGCGCACCAGCGCACGGCGTGGCAACGCTTCACCGATACTGGCCCGCTGGCGTTTTTGCCGCTGGTGCGCGACGGCCAGGAGGACTGGTGCTCGATCGTGTGGTCGACTACGCCGGCGGAATCCGAGCGCCTGATGGCGCTGGATGACGAGAGCTTCTGCCGTGAACTGGAGCGCGCGTTTGAAGGGCGCCTGGGCACGGTGGTCAGCGCCGATCCGCGCGTTTGCGTGCCGTTGCGTCAGCGCCATGCCAAGCGCTACGTGGCCGAAGGCCTGGCACTGATTGGTGATGCGGCCCATGTGATCCACCCGTTGGCGGGGCAGGGCGTGAACCTGGGCTTTCTTGACGCAGCGACACTGGCCGAAGTGCTGCTGTCGGCGACCGAGCGCGGCGAGCGGCTGGCGGATGTGAAGGTACTGAGCCGTTACGAGCGCCGGCGCATGCCGCACAACCTGGCGCTGATGGCGGCGATGGAAGGCTTTGAGCGGTTGTTCCAGGCCGACCAACTGCCCCTGCGCTGGTTGCGCAACGCGGGTTTGAAGCTGGTTGACCAGATGCCCGAAGCCAAGGCGGTGTTTGTACGCCAGGCGCTGGGCCTGACCGGCGATCTTCCTGACCTGGCAAAACCCTGACATTGACGCCCGGTCCCCTGTGGGAGCGGGCTTGCCCGCGAAGAGGCCATCAGCTCCACCGCAAAAAGCTGACTATGCAACATCTGGTAACGCCTCCACCAAGCGCCACCAAATGCCAGTCCCTATCATTTGCGCTCTTTTTGCAAATGAGAGACCGCACCCATGTTGGCACCCAAGCGCCTCCTGACTGCCCTGGCACTCACCCTGATCGGCAGCACCACCGTGCAGGCCGCCGACGAAGTGGTGGTCTACTCCTCACGCATCGATGAACTGATCAAACCGGTGTTCGACGCCTACACCAAAAAGACAGGCGTACAGGTGAAGTTCATCACCGACAAGGAAGCCCCGCTGATGCAGCGCATCAAGGCCGAGGGCGAAAATGCCACCGCCGACCTGCTGCTGACCGTCGACGCCGGCAACCTCTGGCAGGCCGAGCAGATGGGCATCCTGCAACCGTTCACCTCGGCGGTGATCGACAAGAACATTCCCCTGCAATACCGCTCTTCCACCCACGCCTGGACCGGCTTGAGCCTGCGCGCGCGGACCATCGCCTATTCCACCGACCGGGTGAAACCGGGCGAGCTGACCACCTACGAAGCCCTGGCCGACAAGCAGTGGGAAGGCCGCCTGTGCCTGCGTACGGCGAAAAAGGTCTACAACCAGTCGCTGACCGCCACCCTGATCGAAACCCACGGCGCGGCCAAGACCGAAGAAATCGTCAAGGGCTGGGTCAACAACCTGTCCACCGACGTGTTCTCCGATGACATCGCGGTGCTCGAAGCGATCAATGCCGGGCAGTGCGACGTGGGCATCGTCAACACCTACTACTATGGCCGCCTGCACAAGCAGAATCCGGCGCTGGCGGTGAAGCTGTTCTGGCCGAACCAGGGCGACCGTGGCGTGCACGTGAACCTGTCGGGCATCGGCCTGACCAAGCACGCACCGCATCCGGAAGCAGCCAAGGCCCTGGTGGAGTGGATGACCACGGCTGAGGCGCAGAAGATCTTTGCCGATGTGAACCAGGAATTCCCGGCCAACCCGGCAGTGCCGCCGTCGGCCGAAGTGGCGACCTGGGGCAAGTTCGTGGCTGATACCTTGCCGGTGGAAGTGGCGGGCAAGCGTCAGGCCGAGGCGATTCGCTTGATGGATCGCGCCGGCTGGAACTGACACACTCCGGGTCTAAATGTGGGAGGGGGATTGCCCCCGATAGCGATGTGTCAGTCCACTCATCAGTGACTGACCCACTGCCATCGGGGGCAAGCCCCCTCCCACATTGGCGTGTGGTGATTTCAAGCTATTCATTAACCGAGAACTGACCTTTGGCCCACCCCGCCCAACGCCGCTGGTACCTGCCGGTGTTCACCGTCGCCGCCCTGGTGCTGCTGCCGCTGAGCGTGCTGTTGCTGTCCTGGCAAAGCATCGACGCACAAATCTGGGGCCACCTCTGGGATACCCAGATGCCGCGCCTGCTGGGCAACACGCTGACGCTGGTGCTGGGCGTCGGTGTCGGCGTCACCCTGCTGGGCGTGAGCCTGGCCTGGCTGACCAGCCTTTGCGAATTCCCCGGCCGGCGCTGGCTGGATTGGGCGCTGATGCTGCCCTTCGCGATTCCGGCGTATGTGCTGGCCTTTGTGTTTGTCGGCCTGCTGGACTTTGCCGGCCCGGTGCAAACCCTGCTGCGTGAATGGTTCGGCAGCGGGCTGCGCCTGCCACGGGTGCGCTCCACCAGTGGTGTGATCATCGTGTTGGTGCTGGTGTTCTACCCTTACGTCTACCTGCTCGCGCGCACCGCGTTCCTGGCCCAGGGCAAAGGCCTGATGGAAGCGGCGCGGGTGCTGGGGCAGTCACCCTGGCAGGCTTTTTGGCGTGTGGCCCTGCCCATGGCGCGGCCGGCGATTGGCGCGGGCGTGGCCTTGGCGTTGATGGAGACCCTGGCGGATTTCGGCGCGGTCTCGGTATTCAATTTCGACACCTTTACCACCGCCATCTACAAGACCTGGTACGGCTTTTTCAGCCTGTCCAGCGCGGCCCAGTTGGCCAGTCTGTTGCTGCTGGTGGTGATGCTGGTGCTGTACGGTGAGCGGCGCGCCCGAGGTGCCAGCCGGCCAGGCAATGAGCGGCCACGGGGCAAGGCGCTGTACCACCTGCGTGGGCTCAAGGCCGCGGCGGCGAGTACCTGGTGTGGCCTGGTCTTCGCCTGTGCCTTTGTGATCCCGATGCTGCAACTGGTGGCGTGGTTCTGGCAACGCGGCCGCTTTGACCTGGATGAGCGTTATTCCGGCCTGATCGTCCACACCCTGTACTTGGGCGGCATCGCGGCGCTGATCACGGTCAGCGTGGCGCTGCTGCTGGCTTTCGCCAACCGCCTGGCGCCAACCCGGGCGATACGCTCCGGCATCAGCCTGGCCAACGTCGGTTATGCGCTGCCGGGCTCGGTGCTGGCGGTGTCGATCATGTTGGCGTTCAGCTATCTGGACCGCGAACTGGTGGTGCCGCTGTCGGGCTGGCTGGGTGGCGCGGGCAAGCCGTTGTTGCTGGGCAGCTTGTCGGCGCTGGTGCTGGCGTATCTGGTGCGATTCCTGGCGGTGGCCTACGGGCCGCTGGAAAACAGCCTGGCGCGCATCCGCCCGTCCTTGCCGGAAGCGGCGCGCAGTCTTGGTGTGAGTGGTCCACGACTGTTTTGCAAAGTGTATCTGCCGTTGCTGCTACCGGGGACACTGAGCGCTGCGCTGCTGGTGTTCGTCGATGTGCTCAAGGAAATGCCCGCGACCTTGCTGATGCGCCCGTTTGGCTGGGACACCCTGGCGGTGCGGATTTTTGAAATGACCAGCGAGGGCGAGTGGGCGCGGGCGTCTTTGCCGGCGCTGACCCTGGTGCTCGTCGGCTTATTGCCGGTCATCGGGCTGATCCGACGCTCTGCCCGTCAAATCGGTTAGGTGCCAGTCCTACGGCTTGCGGCTACAATGCGCGGCATTCGGTGCGGTCCGTCTTTCGGATCGAGTTGCCATGCGTGGCTGCAGGCCTTGTAATTCAAGGTTTACAGCGCGAACGGCAACCCTGCGCACCTTCGCCACGCCCGGAAGGAGAAACCCATGGGACAGCGTACGCCTCTGTATGACCTGCATCTCGCCCTCGGCGCGAAGATGGTCGATTTTGGCGGTTGGGATATGCCTCTGCACTACGGCTCGCAAGTTGAAGAACACCATCAGGTGCGACGCGACTGCGGGGTGTTTGATGTATCTCATATGACCGTGATCGATGTCAGCGGCCCCCAGGCCAAGGAATGGCTCCAGCACCTGCTGGCCAATGACGTCGATCGTTTGCATGGCTGCGGCCGTGCGCTCTACAGCGCCATGCTCAACGAGCGGGGCGGGGTGGTGGACGACATGCTCGTCTATCGCACCGACGCCGGTTACCGCCTGGTGGTCAACGCCGCCACCCGTGACCAGGACATGGCCTGGATGCAGGCGCAATTGGGTACTTTTAACGCGCAGCTGCAGGAGCGTCCCGAGTTGGCCATGCTGGCCATCCAGGGTCCCCAAGCCCGGCAGAAGATTGCCGAGCTGGTCACCCAGTCCCGCGCCACCCTGATCCACCAACTCAAGCCTTTTGAAGGCCAGGCCGACGGCGACTGGTTTATCGCCCGCACCGGCTACACCGGCGAAGACGGCCTGGAAATTGTGCTGCCGGCCGACCAGGCGCCCGGTTTCTTCAACGACCTGGTGGGCGCAGGCATTTCCCCCATCGGCCTCGGCGCACGGGATACCCTGCGCCTGGAAGCCGGCATGAACCTCTACGGCCAGGATATCCACCAGGACGTTTCGCCCCTGGCGGCCAACATGGCCTGGAGTATTGCCTGGGCGCCTGCCGAGCGCGTTTTCATCGGGCGGGCCGCGCTGGAGGCCGAGTTGGCCGCCGGTGTGCAGTTCAAACTGGTCGGGCTGGTGCTGGAAGAACGTGGGGTTTTACGTGCTCACCAGGTGGTTCGTATCGCCAATGTTGGCGAAGGAGAGATCACCAGTGGTAGTTTCTCTCCTACGCTGAGCAAATCCATTGCCCTGGCGCGCGTACCGACGGCGACTGCCGATCGGGCCGAAGTGGAAATCCGCGGCAAGTGGTACCCGGTTCGAGTGGTCAAGCCGACCTTCGTGCGCCATGGCAAAACCTTGATCTAACTATTTACGGCAGGCCGATGGCCGCTGACATTTCTTTCTGAGGACACAGACTATGAGCAATATCCCTGCCGACCTGCGTTTTGCCGACAGTCACGAATGGGCCCGTCTGGAAGCTGACGGCACCGTGACCGTCGGTATTTCCGACCACGCACAGGAAGCTTTGGGTGATGTGGTGTTTGTTGAATTGGCCGAAGTCGGCGCCACGTTTGAAGCACAAGGCCAGGCGGGTGTGGTTGAGTCGGTGAAAGCCGCCTCGGATATCTACGCCCCGGTTGCCGGCGAAGTGATTGCCGTCAACGAGGAATTGGGCGCTAGCCCCGAGCTGCTGAACTCCGACCCTTACGGCGCGTGGATCTTCAAGCTCAAGCCAAGCAACCCGGCTGATCTGGAAAAACTGCTGGATGCTGCCGGCTACAAAGCCGCCATCGGCGAGTAAACACAAGAACCCTGTGGGAGGGGCGGTGCGACGGTTCGACTTGCTCCCGATTGCGGTGTTTCAGTCCCTGAACAGGTGTCTGATCCACCGCCATCGGGAGCAAGCCCCTCCCACATTGAATTGAGTGTTTAGCTCGCTTTCAGTACTGCCTTAACCGCCGCCACCGACCGCTCCACATCCGCTTCCGTCATCGCCGTAAACATCGGCAACGACACGATCAAACGCCCAACACGCTCCGCCACCGGGAACATGCCTTCCTTGAAACCCTGTGCCCGATAAAGGCTCAGCAGGTGGATCGGCGGGTAGTGATAGCCAATGCCGACGCCATGGGCCTGCATATGCTCCATGAAGGTCGCGCGTGCCGGCAGGCCGTCCTGGCGCTCTGGCAGCACCAGTTGGAACAGGTGCCAGTTACTGTTTTCGAAATCCGCCGGCGGCAGTTGCGCGCCGTACTTTTCCTCGAAGTCGCTGCCGAAGCACTTGAAATAGTGCCGGGCCAGGTTCTGACGATGCGCGGTGATTTTCTCGATATGGGCAAATTGCCCCAGGCCGATGGCGGCGGCGATATCGGTCATGTTGAACTTGCCGCCCAGCACATCCACGTCCAGGCCGTCGAAGCCGGTACGGGTGACGCCCTGCAAACGGTATTTTTCCGCGAGGCGCGCCTCTTCGGCGTTGTTCAACACCAGGCAGCCGCCTTCGGACGAGGTGATGTTCTTGTTGGCCTGGAAGCTGAACGACACGAAGTCCCCGGTAGCCCCAATGCGTTCGTCATCCCAGCTGGACCCCAGGGCTTGGGCGGCGTCCTCGACAATGCGCAGGTTGTACTTGTTGGCCAGCGCGTAAAGCATCGGCATGTCCAGAGGCAGGCCGGCCAGGTACACCGGGATGATCGCCTTGGTGCGCGGGGTGATTGCGGCTTCCACCTGGGCCAGGTCGATATTGCGTGTGATCGGGTCGATATCGGCAAACACTGGCGTGGCGCCGACTTCCAGGATCACATTGGCGGTAGCGACCCAGGAGATCGGCGTGGTGATCACTTCATCGCCCGGGCCGATACCCGCAATGCGCAGGGCAATCTCCATGGTGCAGGTGCCCGAGTTGAACGTACGCACCGGCCGACCGCCGAAGTATTCCGACAGCTGAGCCTCGAATGCCTGCACTTTCGGCCCGCTGGTGATCCAGCCCGAGCGCAGTACATCGCCGACCGCCGAGATGGTGGCTTCATCGATGGTGGGTTTGGAAAACGGCAGAAAGGGCTGTTGGCTCATAACGACGAAGGCATCCGTTTCAGGTTGGCAATGAGTAGGCGAGGTAGCAGTACCGGCATGGTTGCATGGCTCGACTGAATATAGCCTGTCGTGCGTGAACGAATCGTCATGTTGCAGGCAAAAAAATGCCGCTGTATCAGCGGCATTTTAACGGTGTGTCAGAAGGACAGGCGGGCTTCTAAAAACACATTCTGCTCCTTGAGCTTGCCCTTGAGCTGCTCGTCCTGGGCGTTGGCACGGTTGACGAAGGTGTTGTAACCGGTTGTCACGTCGCCCATGTCCACATATCGCCAGCCTGCGCCCACGGTGAGGCGTTCGCTGACTTTGGCATCCAGGCCCAGGCCCACGCTATAGGCGAAATTGTATTGGCGGTTGCTGGCGAAGCGCCGGTTGGTATTGCCCTGGTAACCCTCGGAATCAATTTGCGCCACACCCACGCCGGCCATGCCGTAGAACGACAGCCAATCATTGATCGGGATATTTTTGTAACCATTGAGCATCAGGCGTTGGCTATCGACCTTGAAGCGGTTGATGTTGGGGTTGAACGGGGCCCAATACGAGTCGAAGTTCGAGCTGTTGGGGGTGGTGTACTCGCCCTCCAGGCGCCAGCCATTGGTAAAGGCATAACCAGCGGCGAACGAACCGGTGAAGGCTTTATTGCTGTCAGGTGCCTCTACTTGGTGGGTAACGCGTGGGCTGGTCAACAGTGAGCTGGAGAGATTCTGGCGGGCGCTGTTGAGCTTGGCCGAGCCGTACCAACCTTCTGCTTGGGCATAAGGTGCGGCGATGGCGACAAGGAGCAGGACGGCAGGTAGTTTTCCCATGGTTCTCGATTCACTGGGTGGCGTAAGGAATCGATAGATTGGTGTCCAGCGCATGGCATGATCGAGAGGAGTTTTCCTATTCGCTCATCAGCCCTTGCCTTCGTGTTTGGGAAAACAGCGCAAAAAAAACCGCTCCCTAAGAGCGGTTTTTTTATCAGGCAGTGTTACTCGGAAGCGACAGCGTTTTTCGCCAGGATGGCGTTAGCCAGTTCCATATCCGTGGCTTGCAGGCCAGGGTTATCGGCGCGGACCTTCTGCATTGCGGCTTCCAGGTACGGGCCGCGGATGCCGCCGTCGCTGGCAACAAAGCTGCCGGCGTCGTCTTGAGCGGCCACTACCAGCTTGTGGTCCTTGAACGTCAGGTATGTCGAGCCGGTAGTGGCGCCCGACGAGATGACATTGCGCCAGAAGCTGTCGGCCATCGCTGAACCGACAGGGAGGGAAAGCACAGCAAGGGTTGCGACAGCATATTTAAGACGCATGATGGGTGACTCCGGGTGGGTTATCTGTACTTTATGATTGTAGTTAGCCCAGCCGAGTTCCCTCGCTGACTAAACAGTTTCAACCTTCAGGATTACTCCCACCTGCCCAATCACCTTTACTTGCGCGCCTACGGGGCTGTCGGGGCCGGTGACCATCCATACGCCATCACCGACCTTGACCTTACCCCGGCCATCCACAATCGCCTGGTGCACCACGAAGGTGCGGCCGACCAGCTCCGAGCCACGTTCGTTCAGCCCGGGCTGGTCACTGGCTTTGGCACTGCTGCGCTGACGTTTCCACCAGTACACCGCTGTCAGTATCGACAACACGGCAAACAGCAGCAGCTGCCATTCCAACCCCAACGGCGGCACCAGGAACTTGATTACGCCCACGGCGGCCGCTGCGATGCCCATCCACAGCAGGTAACCGCCTGCGCCGAATACCTCAAGTATCAGCAGCACCGTGCCCAGTGCCAGCCAATCCCAGAATGACAAATGCTGCAGGAAATCCCACATGGCGTTGGCCTCAGCCTTTCTTGCTGTCGAACGTTGCCTTGACGATCTCGCCGATACCGCCGACCGCACCAATCACCTGGCTGGCTTCGAGCGGCATCAGGATGACCTTGCTGTTGTTGGCCGAAGCCAGCTTGCCGAGGGCGTCGATGTATTTTTGCGCAACGAAGTAGTTGACCGCCTGCACGTTGCCCGAGGCAATTGCCTCCGACACTACCTGGGTGGCGCGGGCTTCAGCTTCGGCCTGACGTTCGCGGGCTTCGGACTCAAGGAAGGCCGCCTGGCGGCTACCCTCGGCTTCGAGGATTTGCGCCTGCTTCTTGCCCTCGGCCGTCAGGATCGCCGACGCTCGCAGGCCTTCGGCTTCAAGGATTTGCGCACGCTTGATCCGTTCGGCTTTCATCTGGCCCGACATGGCCGCCATCAGGTCGGCGGGCGGGCTGATGTCCTTGATCTCGATACGGGTGATCTTGATCCCCCACGGCGCCGTGGCTTCGTCCACGGTTTTCAGGAGTTTTTCGTTGATGCCGTCACGCTGGCTGAGCATGGCGTCCAGCTCCATGGAGCCGAGTACGGTACGGATATTGGTTTGCAGCAAGTTGCGAATGGCGTGTTCGAGGTTGTTGACCTCGTAGGCGGCCTGGGCGGTATTGACTACCTGGAAGAAGCACACGGCATCGATCTGCACGGTGGCGTTGTCGGCGGTGATCACTTCCTGCGGCGGAATATCCAGCACGCTTTCCATTACGTTGATCTTGCGACCGATGCGGTCCATGACCGGGATGATGATGTTCAGGCCAGGCTTGAGGGTGTTGGTGTAGCGGCCAAAGCGCTCGACGGTCCACTGGTAGCCTTGGGGTACGACCTTGAAGCCCATGAACAGGATGGCGATGGCCAAGCCCACAAAAAGAAGCAGTACGGTTCCGATCTGCATAGCGATTCCTTATCTGATGATGTCAGTGAAAAGACATGCCGCCGATTGTAACGGTGTTGTCACCGATAAGAACGATTTCAGCCTGCAACAACAAAAGGATTTGTTACCGAATCCCCAGGCGTCACCCTCAGCACTTCCGCCAGCGTGGTCAGGCCCGCTTTTACTTTGTGCAGGCCGGCCATGCGCAGGCTGCACATGCCCTGGCCGATGGCCGCTTGGCGCAGGGTCTGTATATCGGCACTGGGCGTGATCAGCGCCTTGAGGTCTTCGTTCATTACCATGATCTCGTAGACCCCGGCGCGCCCGCGGTAACCGCTGCCCCGGCACTCCACGCAGCCAATGGCCTCATGGGCGTCACCCGCTACGCGCTTGCAGTGCGGGCATAGCAGCCTCACCAGGCGCTGCGCCATCACGCCCAGCAATGTGGCTTTGATCAAGTAATGCTCAATACCCAACTCATGCAGGCGGCTGATCGCGCCGGGTGCGTCGTTGGTGTGCAGGGTCGACAGCACCAGGTGCCCGGTCAGGGCGGCCTGGATCGCCATTTCAGCGGTTTCCTGGTCGCGGATCTCACCGATCATGATGATGTCCGGGTCCTGGCGCAGCAGGGCGCGGATGCCGCTGGCGAAGGTCAGGTCGATATTGTGTTGCACCTGCATCTGGTTGAACGCCGGCTCGACCATTTCGATCGGGTCTTCCACGGTGCACAGGTTGACCTCCCGGGTCGCCAGTTGCTTGAGCGTGGTGTACAGGGTGCTGGTCTTGCCCGAGCCGGTGGGCCCGGTGACCAGGATGATCCCATTGGTTTGGCAAGTCATGGCGTGCCAGCGTTGCTGGTCTTCGCTGGACAAACCCAGCTGGTCAAACCCCTTGAGCAGTACCTGTGGGTCGAAAATCCGCATCACCAGTTTTTCGCCAAAGGCGGTGGGCAAGGTTGAAAGCCGCAGCTCCACTTCCGCGCCTGTGGGGCTCTTGGTCTTGACCCTGCCGTCCTGGGGTTTGCGTTTTTCTGCGACGTTCATACGGCCCAGGCTTTTCAGGCGGCTGACCACCGCCATCGTGACCTGGGGTGGAAACTGATACACGTCGTGCAGCAGGCCATCAATGCGAAAACGCATACGGCCCTGCTCGCGGCCCGGTTCGATATGGATATCACTGGCGCGTTGGCTGAAGGCGTATTGCAACAGCCAGTCGACGATATTGACGATATGCGCGTCGTTGGCATCCGGCTCCTGATCGCTGGCGCCGAGGTTGAGCCATTCGACCGTAGCCTGCGCCACGACCTTTTTATCAGCGCCGCTGACGGACTTTGCCAACCGGTAGAACTCGCCGATACAGCGCGCAATGTCCTGGGGGTTGGCGACCACCCGCCTGATCGTACGCTTGAGCACCTGCGCGAGCCCGGCTTCCCAACCGGTGACGAGGGGCTGGGCGCTGGCGATGGTGACGGTTTGTGCGTCAACGGCCACTGCAAGGATAAGGTGGCGCTGGGCGAACGCGTAGGACATGAGAGGCACCAGCGCCGCCGCATCGATCTTCAGCGGGTCGATACGCAGGTAGGGTTGGCCGGCATGCCGGGCCAGCCACTGGGTCAGGGTTTCCAGGCAAACGCCTTCGGCCGCGATGCGCTCCAGCGGGTGCCGGGAAGGGTCTGCCGGTAGTGCTGAAAGACGCTGGGCAACGTCGGGCGTGATCAGCCCTTCTTCAAGCAAGGCCGGCAACAGCGCGGGCAGTTCCAATCGTTGATCAGCGGGCATGCAGGTTTCCTGGAGATATCGGCGGTAAATTCCAGGCTAGCCAGGCTTCAGAAAACTGCGCGCCGGCGAGTATTGCAGGCTTTTACCCAGCCGCCGCAGCCGGCGCTGCAAGCCCCATGGAATCAGCCGGGCGCACCTCCAGCGTGCACACGCTGATCAGGTTTCGAATCTTTTCACCGATCACCTGCGCGCGGTGCCAGCTCAGGCCCTCCATCAGGATGTCGATGCTTAGCAGGTCGTCTTCACGGTTCACCGTTACCTGGCTGGGCTCGAGGAACTGCAAGGCAAAGTAGTTGAGTACCCGGCACAGCACGTCGGGTTCGGCTTCGGCGACGATCTGATAATGCGCGCGGCAATGGGCGCTGTTGACGGCCCAGGCATCGACGCGGGTAGCAGGGTGGGTGGTTTCGACGGCGTACATGCTGACTCTCCAGGTTCGACTGGAGAAATTTTCACATGGGTTATGGGAGATTTCTTATCTAAGATTGGCGCTATTGGCGTTAAATAAACCAATTCAATTCAAGATAAGCACAAATACAGGTAATTCTATGCATAGCGAATTGGACGCCTACGACCGCCGCATTCTGGCCCTCCTGCAAGAGGACGCCTCGCTCTCCAGCGCGCAGATCGCTGAGCAGGTCGGCCTGTCCCAATCGCCGTGCTGGCGGCGTATCCAGCGGCTCAAGGACGAAGGCGTGATACGCGCTCAGGTCACCTTGCTGGATCGCAAGAAAATCGGCCTCAACACGCAGATTTTTGCCGAGGTGAAACTCAACGCTCACGGCCGATCCAACTTCACGGAGTTCACCGAGGCGATTCGCGGCTTTCCGGAGGTGCTGGAGTGTTATGTGCTGATGGGGGCGGTGGATTTTTTGTTGCGAATCGTGGCGTCGGATATCGAGGCGTATGAGCGGTTTTTCTTCGACAAGCTGTCGATGGTGCCGGGGATTCAGGAGGTGAATTCGATTGTGGCGTTGTCGGAGATCAAGTCCACCACCAGCCTGCCGGTGTTGCGCTGACAGGGAGGGCCCTATCGGGGGCAAGCCCCCTCCCACACTGAGTGTATTCACAAACAGAAAGTTGTGAACCCAATCCAATGTGGGAGGGGCGGTGCGACGATTCGACTTGCCCCCGATGGCGATCTTACAGACGCAGCAAAGTCTTCCAGGCCCGATTCTGATACACCGCAATCGCCTGATGCATACGCGCATCCAGCGATTCATCGGTGATCAGTTGGTTGGCCAGTTGCACCAACTTGTTCAGCTCGCCGTACAGGCGGTCCATTTCCGGGATGTCGACCACGTGACGCGCATGGTGCAGCCAGGCCTGGATGCGTTCGATGCGCGGCAGTTGCTCGGCAAGGTCTTCCGGTTGCTGCTGGTAGCGCGGCAGTTGCAGGGCGACGGCATCGTCGGCCAGCAGGCGCGGCAGCCAGTTGGTGATTTGCGCGGCGCCCTGGCGGTTGCCACGCACGTTGCGGTCGGCGGTCCAGGTGCGAGCCAGCAGCCAACGCGACAGGTTCAGTGAGAACAGGCCCCAACGCACGTCGTCCAATTCTTCGACGAACTGCTCCGGCGCGGCTTTGCGAATGTCTTCATCGTCGTCACCGGCCTGCACCAGTGGGCGCCAGTCTTCCAGCAGGGCATCCAGTGCGCTGCGCAGTTCGCTGGTGGATTGACGCGGTGCGGCCTGGCCGAGGCTGCCGATCAGGGCGCGCAGTTCACCGAGGTTGTCGACCCAGTCCTGCAGCAGGCGCCAGTGGCCATTGAAACGGTACTGCTCGGCCAGGCGCTGGCTTCTGCCCAGCAGGTGCCACATGATCGCGGCGAAGGCGTCGTCCAGCGGCATTTCGGCGTGGATCTGCGGCGCCGGCAGGCTCAGCGAGTAGCTGCTGGCGTCGTACAGGCGGTAGCCGCGCTCGGCCTTGCTGATGTCACACGGCATCAGGGCCAGGGTGGCGGCCAGTTCAGCGGCCAGTTCCAGCAGGGCGGCCGGTTCACCTTCGCGCAGTTCCAGTTCCAGCTCGCAGATTTCTTCTTTCTGCTTGCCGACCACCACGTGGCCCAGGTCCAGGGCGGCTTCGATCACGACTTTGGCCTTGCCACGGCCCCAGGCGATTTCGGCGCGCTCGCGCAC
>Ga0302347_1002690_pt1 | contig 17277 bp, 40 predicted proteins | sample PhyWR1_FD_202178 | JGI IMG/M metagenome (GOLD analysis project Ga0302347, IMG submission 202178) | Leaf surface microbial communities from wheat plants in UC Gill Tract Community Farm, Albany, California, United States - DLSL W.R1 (v2)... | ecosystem: Host-associated > Plants > Phyllosphere >...
TGGAAAGAGTGTTTTAGTCATAATATGAGGACACTATCAGTAGGCGAAACTACCTTTGGTAGTTAAGCCGGTACACAATTCCCCCCTGTAACGATTTCATTCCACCTAATAATCCTTCCCAAATACACTATCCAAACCCTTTGTCAACTCATATAGCCACAATCTACCAGCCAATTACAATTAATCAATGTATTCTATAACAATCATCTTAGTCTTTACATGTGGCCTATAATGTGTTATGGAAGTGTAGACAGTGTGAAATAGATAGCTTGACAGGGTGCTTATAGTATGCTCGATGTCTTCTATACAGTTCGCATAACACCCATTATGTTCAATTGACTTCTTCTGAACTAATCCAGGCTATCTGTCAAGTGGTTTATTTAATTAGACACATGGTCCAGTTCTGTAGAATAGTTGGCATCAGTTTTGACATAAACATAATCTATTAGAATGATAATTATGATAGCATATTTCTATAAAGCTAGATGGGGTAGTGACGTGCTACAAGGAAGAGCTTAACACCTCAGCTATCTAGCCAAGATTTTACAGAACAGACGCACTCTTCAACGATACCGAGACAAGTATTTTCAAAGTATGAATCTTCCTACAGCCCTTGCAGAATAAAGCTTATAGATATTTTGGACATACAAAAATAGACACTTACTAATACAAGCTAAGTGTCTTTCCAGGGGTTTGGGATATTTTATAGTAGAAAAGAACTATTTCTAATCTGCACTTGCACGTATTAAGTATAGTGGGGTTTGGTGCAGATTACTGTGCACTTTACAAACCCTAGTGACAAAGTGCACTATTGGTACCTTGTTTCCATATCCTCAGCTGTTTGTTCATTAGTCCACACCCTATTGTTCAGAGATTCAGGCGATATTGACTTGTTCAGTGCAAGCTTAAGCATCTCGTATCTAACAGACCATTTATTGGCATTAGGAAAGGCATCCATATAATCTTCCACCATAAGGTCTATATGGTCCATCAAGTGTAGTGCGAAAGCATTTATAGCTTTATGACTTTCATTTGGCTTCATGTGATCAATCCATCCTGCGTGAATAATACAGTTTTTACTCTGGTCTTTTGCTTTTTCTCGAACATATCTAAGCTTATGGTCGTTAGCATCAGGATAATATTCTTTGATAATTCCATTAGCTTCATACAGTAGAATACCTTGTGGTCTTTCACCTAATAAAACGATCTTGGATACGCATTCTGGATCAATCTTTTGTCTGGTACCTCCCTTTACCTTACTAAGGTTCTTCTTACACCAATCAACGCTTACAGCACCATCTAAGGTGCTTGATATCTGTGCATATGTCATCCCTTGCTTTCTAAGGCTTTCAGCTTGCTCTTTAATATCTGTCACTTAATAATCTTCCCCCCTTTTAGTTTAGTCATCTGAGTCATCCTCATTATCGTCAATACGAATCCATATACTGTCTTCCCTGCCATTGCAATAACTTGTTGATTGTCTATCATTCTGGGCGTAGTAACATTCAGAATTACCCCAATCTACATGATAAAGGACTTTGTCTGAGTCATAGTATTCAAACTCTAGCTGTGTTATATCGTTATATTTGAAAAGTCTTTGAATAAGCTCCAAATTATTATTGGAAATATTTAAGTAGACATTTTTCACGTTCTTAGAAATGTTAATATTACTTGCTTGTTTAGAAAGAGTTTCAGTGATTCCTGAAAGTACGATACTATTTATATCCTGTGCATACACTGTACCATGTTCACAGTTCTCAAATACAATCGTGAGACTCTTGAGTTTCATTCTTTATCCTCCCCAAACATCCCTTCTTGAATCATCCAAAGCTGTGCATACTCACTCATCCAATCCTCATAAGCTTGCTTAGGTGTTTTACCTGCTCCACAGCACTTGAAAACAAAATGTTCTTGTTCATCAAAATCTTCATCAAAGTCTGACTGAGCAATCTCACAGATATAACAACTTCCTTCTGGATACCAATAGATAATAGGTTTCATTCTACCCTCTCCCAATCCATCCACTGACCAGTTTTAATATCTGTCACCCTATACCAAACACTTCCGTCCTCAAGAACATCTGTCTGTAAGTCTATAGATGTTGTACTGATGGTGCAAGGTCTTTTGAATTGTAGGATCATTTACATAACTTCTCAAACATTAAACTTCTAATAGACTCTTGATCTTCTTGCTTTTTGATATTATCTTCTTCTAAGTCAATCAGTTTTAGAAGTTCGAGTAAAATATTGACAAGCCTGGACCTCTCATCACCCTCGCACTCAAACACCTCTCTCTGCACGAGTGTCTTAGCCATTTTAAGACCTTCAAGCACCCCTTTATTCCATGTAGTCATTCTACCACCTCAAAACCGTCTGTAAATAAACCTTGTTTTATTAACCCAAGAATATTTCTAGCTTGGGTTAAAGTTAGGCAGGTAGAAGCGCCTTTGATATTTCTCCATTTGCCCCACCACCTTTTGTATTGAACCGAGTAGACATAGTAAAATTTAGTCTCTCCAAATTTAAAATAAGATTGCCCTATAGTTTCAACCATTGACTTCTTAATAATTCTATATTCAGTCATGCTTTAGGCCACTCCCTGCACATCTCACGATTAATCATCAAAGATTTCTCAAGTCTCTTTTGATCTTCTGTCATAAACAACCTACCAAACCAAGTCTTAGGCAGTGTTGTGCTGAGCCTTGACTGATCAACAAGCTTACCCATTTCTGTGTACCAGTCAACTGTTCCACACCTCGGTAAATGCTGCACAGGATACTAAATCCACCCAGAGAAACAGCAATCACTGAAAACACTCCCCAACCTTGTGTCCCTACAATAACAGCAGTTAGGATGAACCACAATATTGCAATGACTTCTTCTGTGTTTGATTTATTCATTGTAATGATGCTCCTCTGACTGATATCGATCGTGCATATAAATCTCACACACTCCTTTATAGTAAGTTACATTCTCTTCTTTTATCCTAAAAGACCAATCTGTGTCCATATCACAGTAAACAAATTCAATATCACCATGGGCTTCAAGAAGTGCAGAAAGCCTTTCAATTGCTTTTGATATTTTCATGCCACGACTTCCACTTGAAACTCCATCTTCCCAACCACATCTTCAAGTTTATAGAGCTTCATATTAAGACTGGGGACATAAATCCAAGGGATTGAATCTTTATAGACCACTGTCACCACAGTTGCTTCTGTATTAGTAAAGCTTACACTCTTGATATTTTTAAGAGTCTGCCCTGTCACTGAATCGTAGAAGCTTTGTTTACCTGAAATAATACGTGTCTTCAGCATTGGTATTTCTCCTTCCATTCATTGCGCAATTTTTGTTTAATTTTGTTTTCAGAAATAGTCTTAATACTTTCAAGACGACTAAATCTTTTCAAATATAGCGCTTTAAGTTTTTTAATTATAGCTGACTGTTCATCAGATGTTGTCCAAGATATGGAGGAGCCGCTAACGATTTGAATAAAATTATCTTCTAAGCCAAAACCTCCATAGTAAGAAATCGAAAATTTTAGTCCTGTCTTCTTATCCTGAACCATAAAGAATACAAACGGATAACTTGAAAGCTCTTTTGACTGTCTTATCTCCCAATCTTTACTCCTTTCATCTATAGACTTAAGAATTGCAATTACAGGTTCTGAAATTCCTCGTTGAGCATAGTACCTTTCTTCAGGTGTGCATGAGTATTTTGGTGCTGGGTTTAGAAACTCTTTTATCCGCTTAAACATTTTTAATCTCCTTGTATGCTTGCTCTAATGTGATATATTCAATAGTTGCACCAATTGTTGACGCTTGCTCTACTATTGCACTCAACACCTTACTACCATATGCAGACATATGCACTTGCACTTTGTGAATACAATAGCAGGTGCCAGAATAACCACATACACGAACATGGTTAGGACAAATCTCAATATCCTTGACACCACTATTCAATCTCCAGCTATCAGTTCCTGAGTATCCACCAACCCATGCTGAAAATAGCTTTATAATGCTTTGATCAGAGTCTTTAGGTGTAATTCGAATAAACTGATAAGCATCTGGTTTTAGGTCGCCAGCTACATACCTTTTGCTGCATCCCATCTTATGGAAATGGCTTTGCATAAAGCATTCCTTACATTTGCTTGTTTCTGTGAATCTTATATCATCAAAATCCACGTCTGTATAGATGTTTTCATCTTTAATCATAGTATACTTCTCAGTAAGTGTTCAAATATGCCTCTGTAAGCTCCTACAAGGCCCTTTTTAGACGTTTTTATGTTTAGGAGTTAGCCGATATGGTTTTATCAACATAGACCCTTAAACAGCCTTATTTCCGTATTCAATCAAAGCCTCTACATCCATAATCACTTTCTTGATATCCTGATTTTCTTCAATACCAAGCTTCTGAGATATTTTGTGTAAGCGATTTGATGCCAACACAAGCTGTTTGTTGACTAGTTCAAGTTGTTTTAATAATTGCTTTGGTGTCAATTAGTTTCTCCTCAAATAAACCTATGTCGCATTTGTCTACCAACATTCCAATCACGACTTGATGCATATCCAATACCATCACAACGAAAAATACCAATCTTTCTAGAATATTTCTCATAGCCTTCTTTAGCAGCAACACTAAAGCACATGTTCTTTTTGTTGAAGGTTTGTAGATCCTCAATCTTGCAATATCTCTTAAATCTAAAGTATTCTTGACTCTTACCAAAGTAAGACGGTTTGCTATTCAGTATACCTTTGAACTTACCCATTATTTATCCTCCAATATCTTCTTGTGTAATTTCTGGAAAGATATAACCCTCTTCTTTTAGCATTTTCAAAGTAGAGAGAAGTGTTTCTTTATCATCAAGAAAAGCTCTACCATCATACTTCAATCCAATTTCTTTAGTCTCAGCGGTTTCTAGAAAATCACTACGCAGTTTAGACTGCCGCATATACTCCTCTGTGGATATTTCACCACTCAGAAGACCTTTAGTGTCAACAGCAGGAATATCACCAACAATTCGTAGGCGAGCGACTATTGTTTCAAAACCTCGACTACTCTCATAGCAATAAAGGTCACATTTGTGATCCATACTAGACCAACGACAAAAGCTCATAAATACCTCCTAATCAATTTGTAGGTCAATGATAAAATAAAAGCCCGCCTAGGTCAACCCCAAGCGAGCTAGAATTATGCAATTTCTTTGTCAAAAATATAATCAAGATTTTCCATGTAATAGGAATTAATCATTTGACTAATATCCCGATCTGTGAATCCATTTCCTACAGTAATTAGGATATGTTTATCATCTAACCACTCAGGTTTAGCCTCACACTCCCACAGCCAACTCCCATTCTGGAATAATACAATCTTGCCACTCATATATTATCTCCAATACTAAAATGGATTATATTTTGGACTGTTGATGAACATTTGGTAATATTCAGGTTTTACAAATTCAACAATATTATTTTGACTCTTGATGTAGCCAGTTTTCTTGCACAATTGTAGTTTCAACCCTTTGACAATCTTGGCAGCTTCTGCACGTCGAATACTGTAAGGATCAAAGTTAAAGGGATAGTTATAACCTTTACCGTGAGAATCTACATAACGGCCATTGTACAAATCTACTGCTGTACTGAAGGAAATACACCGTCGATGTTTATTCTTGTAGTCATAACTGATGAAATAGCTAGGCTCATCAAACAGAGCAATCTCTTTGCCCCACTCGTAGCCAAGCATTAGCATATATTGTTTCAGGCTGTGGAACTGAATATCTTTTGTTGGTTTAATCTCTTCAAGGGTTAGAATTTCTTTAGTCATTTTGTTCTCCTTTAAATTTTAATTACTTTAATACCTTTGGACTCTAAGTATTTCAAACCTTCCAAAGACCTGTATTCATTACGATACCATACTTGTTTAATTTTAGCAGCAACTATCTTCAAACTACAGCTTAAACATGGTGCGTGAGATATGAACATGTCAGCACCCTCAGATGTTTCTGTGCTCAGGTACAGCTTCTCCAAACAGGCAGCTTCAGCGTGACGTACCGTTGAAAGCGTATTTCCATATTCATCTTCACAAACCTCTGTAATCCAACCAGGAGGTTGCCCGTTTACGCCCATAGAAATACAAGAATCATTCTTATAAATCATTGCTCCTACTTGGAGTCTTTTAGCCTCAGAGGTTTCTCCAAACCTGCACGTCATGTCCATCAAGGCTAGTGCGTACTTCTGTTTCACCGTTTTTGTCCTCGGCGAGTACTGGTTCCCGTACAACTTAAGCCGCCACTTTCAAGCTTAGATTTTGTATTACTTATCTTGGAAGCTTTTACGGTATACTTTGATGGTCCAAATAGTTCATTACATTTTTGTTGAGCAGCGTTTCGATCATTGGTATGAAAGTAGACATATTGTTGTAATGCATTGACAATGAAATAATTGGCAACATCAACGTATTCATAATCAACATATTGCTCGTAAGTTATATAAGATACTCTGATGTCTTTCTTATTATCTTCAGCCATTGACTTTATCCCCGATCATTTTCAGCAAAGAAGTTATTTCCCGCTCAATCCAGCGTGCTGATGAACCTTCTTGTGACTCCGCTACAAAGCGCATTTCGGTAAGTTTGAAAATAACTGACATTAGGATATCTTGAGATTTAAAAGCTGCATCAAAAAGACCTTTATCTGGTTCACTCATATCCCAACTCCTCCTTCACAGCTTCCGTCAAATCTTGGCCAAATGTCTGTTCAAAGTCATCTTTGTCCCCAAGAAGCCAAATCTCAGCTGAACTTTCCAATTCATTTACATCAAAATCATCTAGGTTCATTGTACATCCCACTCCTCAACTTGATAACTAATCCAATCCTTAGTATTCTCAGACATCTTGATTGCTTGTTCAGTACGAGCCTTATCTAAACTGTTGAATACGCCTATTACATAAGCGTGGCCAAAATCATTTTCATACAAGATAAACACACTCACAATATTCTCCTATTTATTCCAAAGCCATTGACAGCAAATCCAGTTCCAGATACCAATCCGGTTCAATATCAAAAGATGGCTCGTTGATATTATCTAGTTCATATTCTAAATCTACAAGCTCTCCCTTGTACATTCTCTACTCCTCAATCTTTCAAAGTAAATTTTGCACCATCTTTGCAGTAAATAATTGGAGAACCTACCGGCATGAAAACAGCTGTCTCCAATCCACTGTTATTGTTACATTTAGCCTCTACATCTGCAAGTTGTTCAGGTCCTACTTTGGTAAATCCCCAGACAACGCCTAGAAATATTCCGATAATTATACTGATAAACATTTCCATCATTTTTCTCCTTTTGTTTTTGATAGCCCCTATTGTAAGCGGGCTACCTTAAGTGGTCAAGCTTTATTTTTCAGGTTCTACAGAATCTTTCACCACTTTCTTTTTAGCAGCTGTTGCAGCCTTCTTCTCTGCTGCTAGCCGCTTCTTCTCATATTTTTCAATACCAGATGCCACAGCAGAGGCAATCATCTCGTCAAGGGTAGGCATGTCTTCGAAAGCTTCTTCAGACTGGTCGTTACCAGAGCATTCTGTACAGTTTGGGTCGCCACAACCTGCTTCTTGACGAGCTTGGGAATAACCTTCCAAACGAGACATAATTTCATCTGCATCTAGATAAACATCCGAACCAGAGATTACCTTTTCAATCTCATCTTCTGTTAAAAAGTTTGCATAACGCTTACGCATTTGTTTGTGCTGTTGTTTCCTCAGAAACATTGCTTGCTCGTAAGTCTCATGCTCTTTGCCGTAGCTGCCACTAGTGCAAGTGTGGGCAAAGAACTCAGCTGACTCAGATACACCCCAAGTATGGCATGCCAAAAACACATAAGTTCCCATAGAACCACAATCCGCCTCAATAAACCCTATTACATTTGCCTCGGATTCATTGATAGCGTTAATGATCATATTACCGGTTCTTACCTGACCACCAGGTGTGTTGAAGCGAATAATAATCTCATCTTGTGCTGTTGCACTCCTCAAAATATTACATAGGTCTAGATACTCTTCTGGATTACCAATACTACCCGTTAGATAGTAATCATAACGGACCCCTCGAAACTCTGTTGTAAAAGTTTTGTTAGGTTGAAACATTGGAACAAAATCTTCTTCACTCATATTAATTAATCCCCTTTATTTACCGTGATTTTCTGAGTAACCTGCACCAGAGATATTCAACCTTTCAATCATTAATGTTCTTAATTCACAAGCTAAGAAAAACGCAAGCTCATCCCCGTACTTTGTCTTGGAGAAATATCTTGTTTTACCTTTACCCGAGCTTGGATACCAAGAAGCTGCCCAATACTCTTTACTACCCTTACCAGTGTGCATTCGAACTCCTGTGACGCCACTGCTGTTATTTTCGTACATCCCTTTATTGCGTGCTTGCATATCGTCATTTGCCCAACGAACGTTTCCCTCGACATAGCCTAATGAATTTTCTTTCCTGTCTACCGAAACACGACCCTTAAAGTCTGGTGGTACAGGTCCAATATCGTTATAGAAGTTCATGAAGCTCTCAGCAAATGAATCAGAGATACCAATCTTAGAGTAAACTTCATATTCTGCTGAGTTGGGATTAAGGCACCTCTGTTTAATCCTTTTCCAAGCTTTCTGCTCAAGTGTTCCACTCATCCCATGAGTTTGGTATTTTTCAGAAAACTCTCTGTTCCGTTCTTCAAGCATCTCTTTCCATAAACAACCACACGACTTAGTATGGCCAGCTGAAAGTTCTGCTGACGTAACTTCTGTACTGTTACCACATGAACAGTCGGCTGCCCAGATAAGAGTTTTTCTGGTTTTGTGCCTACCGATCAACTTCTTGATTAAAAGTCTTCCAATTACCTGGCCTTCCCAATCAATTGCATTTTTATGCAGTTTGTTTCCATTAATATCTGTCAAACTTCCTCCTTACTCATTCTCATATGCCTCAATTACATCACGAACTACATCAGCCCGTTGAATAGCTTCCATAGGAAATTTATAATGACCGATACGCTCGTACTTCTTTTGCATATCTTCTGTAAAGAATCGTGCATAGGCATCACGCAAGCCGTTACGTCCACGATCTGTAGTATATAGCTGCCCACTTGATCCGAGTACGATTGTCTTTGTGCCATGACCAATACGCTCAAGTAGTAGCTTCAGAATCAAAGGCTGTAACAATTGTGACTCATCCAAAATATACACAGTATTCTCTCGGGTTTTCCCTAATTCGAAATTTGGGATAGAGAAGTGGATTCGTTTACCTTCATCAGCATCCATTTTATTTTTGCCAATAAAATCTTGAAGAAGTGATTTGGTAGATTCGAAGTGAGGACCAAGCTTACTCTCCGAGTCAGTTTTAGCAGCCCCCGGAAGAAAGCCAATACGATCTGGGCCAACTTCGGCAGGAGTACGAACAAACACAATTTGCTTGTTTACATCCGCAAGGTATTCTTTACAAGCATAGTAAAGTGCCACGGTTGTCTTTCCCGTTCCCGCTACAGAATCTACAAAGGTAATATCGTGAGCTTCAATTACATTCAAAGCCTCTTGTTGCCAAACAGTAGGTTCAAAACTACGCACACCAAAACATTCATCCGCACGATCAGATTGCTTAGGTTTACGATCCGCACGGGTTTTCTTTCTTGTAGTTACCACTTCTTGACCGTCAACGAGGGTTAGAAATGCTTTTTCACGACTACCCATAGTAATATCCTTTTGCAATTAATTTAACCAGCAAAACCACTATCCCACATTTCCATCGAAATTACAACCCCTCAGTCATAAAATTCCTCTTTTACCAACTCATCCGAAACACCATATTGCTCCTCATACAAAAGCCCGCTTATAAGATCTTCTAGGGCCTCTTTTGAGTCGAATTCAATTACCCTGTGGGGTAGCACTCCGTTCTCTACAATCAGCGTTCTCCTGTAAAATTTCCCCACAGAATAGGGTGTATAAGACCACCGTTTAAGCTGCCACTCAAACCTGTCTGAATATTCCTCTTCAAAATCCAAGAACACACCTACTGTTTCAACTAAATCTTCCTTGAACCAATCATGACATGCAAATGTGAATTTAATCATTTCTCACTCCCACAACATTGTCATAAAATGCATCGTGTGCTTTCAGGAAATAATACCCACCCTTTCTACTCCAGCACAATACATCTTTCCCTTCCAAAGATTCATCTCCAATTTTCCAAGCAATGAAATGGTTTATATTGAACATTATTTCTTACCTTCCTTAAGACTTGCTGCAATAGACCTTAGATACTCCAATTCTTCATCCTTCTTACGTTCAGCTTTCTTTCGGTTTGAACCTGAAGCGATTAATGCAAATAGTATCCAGAAAACCAAAGCAATTCCACCAGTTAGGATGGTCAAAATAAACCAACAGATATGTCCGAATGCGCTCATACCTTCACCTCAAATCCCATTTTAGTAAGAATAGCCACCACGTCACGAATAGCGTAGCAGTCTACGTTGTTGTAGCTTGAATGCTGCACGTTCAGAGCTGAAAAGTCAACCACTTTACTTCCCATTGCAGCGTCCCACACTTCTTTCTTGGAATCATAGATGTGATCTAAGCCAGCATCGCTGCCAAAGGGTTTATCTTTGATGTAATCCTTGAACCATTCTTGGAAGGTCATGCATCCACCTTAATAATAATTTCACCATCATTTTCTATAAAACTTTGTCCCGGATTTTCATCAGAGATACAGTCTCCGTCCGCACCTTTCCATCTGATGCCATAAGTCTTTGTAGAAGCATCATCATAATTCACCATAACACTACAAATGTCCATATGTTTCTTGATTCGTTGAGCGATTGGTGTATCAAACTGAGTCAAACCTTCATAGTCAAGAAACTCCTTGGTGAACACAAACATTAGCTCACTTGCCTCGTCAGTTTTGCGGAAACCTTGGCTGTAGGGATAATAGCTCAGTGACTTGGCGATGCCTCCAATGTGGAATGAATAGATGTATTCTATTGGGATATTGCACACTTCGCAGTTCTCGAAGACTAGGTTTATGCTGATGATTTTCATTCTGGAATCTCCAAAAATTCCCAAGTGCTAATGACTTCTTTATCTATAGTGTAATCATAGTAGCCATTATTAATAATATAATATTCATCTGTTTCTTCAAAATTAAGAACTGGATCAATCCAATCTTGAGAGCCATCTTTAAAAACTACGTGGAATTGCTTCATCATTTAATCTTCCCATCACGTGTAATAGACCATTGCTTTTTACCATTCTTAGGCTCCACTATCAACAGACCGTTAGCTTCACCACTGTGGTAGAATACTCGACCATCTTGTGGTAGCTTCTTCAAAATTTCAATAAGTTCATTAACTCTCAAGTCTGACATTTCACTCTCCTGTGTGTATTTCGTTTCTTTGGGATGAGTTTACTGGGTAGGATGGTATGAGTCAAGGGGTATTTGAAAATAAATGTAGAAAAATTTTTATGGGATGGTGGTTGACACAAAGGGTGTGAGGGTGTAGTCTTATGGAACGGATTGAGCCTAATAGGGCAAACTTATTTATGGGAATTTTTCTACAAGCCTTATGGGCCGTGGCCTGTAGAGGATTTTATTGATTATTTCAAGCTATATGACGGTAGAGGGATACAGGAGGATGGAGGAGAGGGTTATTAATACTAGGTTACTTACATATGATATTAAGGTTAGTAAGATAGTAAGTAATTCTATACGTACAATGGGATACACAGATATCACTACATTAGGTGTTGTTATTACTAATCTTATTGCTTGTCTTAAGAAAGATAATCTACTTGTCTACAGCCGTATGACCAGTGGTAAGAAGACAAGTAGTAAGAAAGGTATTAATGCTACTAAGGTTATGAAGTGCATTGATTTCTTATATGAACAAGGATTTGTAATCAATCACATTGGTAAAGCACACAGGGTAGTTGAGAAGAGAGAAGTTAGTTACATTGTACCAACAGATAAATTCATCGAGCAGTGGAACTTAGAGGATTTGATTGAGGAAGCTATGAAGTCATACGAAGAAACTATTCAAGTAATTGAGCTTAGGGATCATAATAAGAATTCAATCCCCTATAGGAACACACAAGATGTAAAGAAGATGGAGGATGTTGTTCGTAATCTTAACCGTATGAACGAGTCATTTCAGATTCAAAATGGTGACGGTAAGGTTATGACCAACTTCTACTGCCGAATCTTTAACGAGAGCTTTGCATATGGTGGTAGGTTCTATAAAGCAGATGTATTAGCGATCAAAAATAAGAAGACAGATGCGCGGCTTGATATTAAGATTGAATGTCATCCTGTATGTGAAATCGATTTCTGCAATCTACATTTTCGTATAGCAGCAGCACTTGAGGACATGGACGTTGAGTACCTACCTCTTGATGTCTATTCAGGTATCCTTGAGGATGAGTCTAATAAAACAGATCGTGCAATTGTAAAGATTGCAGTTAATATCATGTTCAACTGCTTTAACGAGGACAGTGCTGAGGATGCTATTAGGCGGGAGATTAATCTTCTAAAAGCAGAAGATAAACAAGAGTACACTTTAGGTAACGCTAAGTCTGTAATGCTACTGATTTATGATGCGTATCCTCAGTTTACATCTTTGTTCTGTTCAAAGGATAGTTATGGCCGTATCTTGCAGAACGCAGATAGCCATCTGGCTAATGATATTCTTGAGGTCATGATAGAGAATAACATTGCTTGTTTGCCTGTTCATGATTCCTTCGTGACTCAAATTAAACATGCAGATTTGCTGTCTAAGACAATGGGTGATTGCTTTCGTAAAAGGTTTGGTGTAGACTACCCTGTACCAATCAGCCTGTCGTGGCGTGAAGATGGAAAAACAATTGAAGAGAAATTAAGCGTATGAAACTAAATATAGAAGACATCCTAGACGCACAATCAACGCGTAACCAAATCAACCTTCTGGATATTAAGGACATTGAATGGTATTTGGACGGTGAGAAGATTACAATCTCTGATGAGACTTTAGAAGAATGGAGATTTACAGGCCTGAGTAATACAGACTTTGTTAACTTCTGTATACCGGAGTTGTTTAAATGAATCCAAATACACGAGTAGTTAACAAATACAAAGAAGATTACGATATTTATATTGGTCGTGGTTCTAAGTGGGGAAACCCTTTCAGTATTGGTAAGGATGGTACACGAGAAGAAGTAATTGAGAAATACCGTTTGTACTTGTGGCAGCAGATTAAATCAGGCGAGGTTACTAAAGAGTCTTTGCACGAACTAAATGGATCAAAGCTCGGTTGCTTCTGTAAGCCTCAAGCTTGTCACGGAGACATTTTACTAAAAGCTTTAGAGTGGAGTTTAAAGTGAAATCCCTAATCATACTAACAGCGATCCTTGGCATATTTTTAACCGTAGGTTTAATCTTACGAACTGTTCAGCCACTAACACCAATTGAGGAATATTCTTTGAAGAAACATAATTAAATTCTATTAACTATTGACATCTGATAAACTATTTGTTATTCTCTGTATTCAATACATCAAGAGGCTCTTTAAATGGAAGAGAATCAAAGCTCTCTGTTTGGGAGCCAATTGCAAGAAATCATAGAAGATCGAGAATTTCCAGATGTTGTTATTCTTGAAGAAGGTGGTAAAAGCTTCGTATGGGAGCGAGCTTTTGAGAGTATCACAGAAAGAGGCAGAACACAGTTTTGGACTATTCTTTCAGATGATTATGATTAAATAGTATAAAAGCTTGACATAAATCAAATTATGTGTCTATAATAGTATGACTAAAACAAGAAAGTTTTAGGTTAATTGCAATACGGATATCACGTTCATACGTGGCGTGATACGTTGATCAGCAGACCAGTGTGTTCAACCACGATGCAGCATTCAAGGGCCGACTACGTGAGCGGTACAAGTGTTGTAGTTCTGCGAAATAAAAAGACTTCTGATCCCTAGTTTTTAGGTTGTCTTCCCTACCTATAACAAGGTTGAGCCGGTGTGCCAATAAAGGGTTTAATTATCTGGTAGGCTCTCTAAGCACTTAAATACAGAAGCTGGCAGACGTGCTGGTAAGCCCTCGGAATTGCAACACTTCTCATAGAAGGGAAGATTTGGCATCAATGACTATAATGCTAAGTTGTTTCTGAACTTAGGTGTAGTTTACATGGCATACGGGGCAACTTATAACCAAAACCTCTACGGGAACATTTATTAACCGCACCAAGAGGTTTCTTTTTTCACAAGTCAGAATGCGAACTACCCGTGAGGATGTTCTGTCTCAAAGCTGATCGCCCTCCGTCAGTGATTAGGATACGTCGAGTTCTGATAAGCCGTCTTGAAGTAAACAGTCAAAGCTCTCTCCTACTAAAATCTTTGATATGAGCTTCATGGTGCAAGACAGGCCACAGTAACCCGAAACAGTGGGGAATGTCGTCAGCCCGCACAAGCGGGGTATTAATTCAGTGGGGCTAGTTCAACGGTAAGAACGTAGGGATGTGACCCCTAAAATGAAAGTTCAATTCTTTCGCCTCACCCCAAACATATATAGTCACTAACGACACGTTTTGATAACGTGCACTAATTTTAGTGTTTTGAGCACATGACAAAATTCACCACCAAGCACTTATAAGAACCTCTCCTTTCCTAGTAAGCTTGGTGTTCTCCCGCCGATCAGTACATGATGTACATTCTCCTCTCGGCAATTAAAGCGACTCATCCTCTCCTATGAGTTTTGCTTTGCATTCTTAGCAACTGCCCTCTCCCGGTTGATAAGAATGATTTCTAAATAATCTTGTTGTTTATAAACGATAATGCAAGTGATCTTGTCAGGATTATTTAGAAATTTATTTCTCATGAATATTTACTTGATCCCATGGGTTCGTCTATTGGTTAAGACTCCAACACCACTTACGGTGTATAATTGGAAAAAGTTGGTTCGATTCCAACATCAAGAAGTATTCAGTAGAAATAAATTTAGAGGAAATTAGGCATGGCAGGTCTTCCAAAAGATAAGCAAACTAAAAAACAGAAAGAAACTCAGTTCCAAGGTGAGCGCTCAAACCGAAACACGAAGTCAAACTCTAAGGTCCGTATTCAAAAGTCAAAGCTTCGTGCTACTGCTGAAAAACTCCGTGAGATTGAAAGCACAGCCCTTGAGAATATCAAGAATAGTGTTGAAGGTAGAGAAGTTGAATCAAAGCAGCTTGACTCTTCAAAGTGGGTTATCAATTCGCTCATCAGTTTAGATCGTGCTGCCTCACAAGAGGAGGCTTCTCTTACTAAGATCCGTCTTGAAGGTAAACGTTCAGACGATGATGAAGACGACCAAGAAGTTGCTGAGATTGTAAAACTTGTGCCTCGCCTTAAGCTGACATTCGATGAGCCTGAAAATAAGGAATAATATATGAACCTAATTCTTCTAATCCTCATCTTACTTCTGCTACTCCCAGCATTGGGTGTTTTTGCTGTAAGTTTTAGCCTAATCATTAAAATCCTACTGATCATTCTAATCGTTGGTTTGATTGCCAACGTTTGGAGTGGCAATCGTCGATGGTGGTAATCCTCAGTCTTGAATAATCAAGAGCATTCTGAAGAATAGCAATTTTATTAAATTTGTTAAGGTGTGCTCATATGATATTCAAAGACAAAACTGATTTTACATCAGAAGCTTTTACTGTAGAAGATAACAAGATATTTGTTACAGTGGCTAGTAAAGGTGTGGTGTATCTTGAGGTCTTAGAGCAAGATGAAGAGTGGCGTTCATTTCCACAAACCACATTGTTAGGACCTGTATCCAAGTATCTAGCTGTTCCTTCTGAAATGTCCCTTCGTGTTAAAATTCCAACCCTTAACACTGTATCAGCTTACAAGGCCATTGCCGTAGAAGTTGAAGAAGAATTACCAGTAGAGCCTCCTGTCATAATTCCTCCAACAGAGCTTAAGCAATCAGGTCCAAGCTTTGGGATGAACTTTGCATCAGGCACTTTCAGTGACCATGATGTCACCAAGCTTCCTGGCATCTACAACACTCACTACACCTATCCTAACAAAGATACATTCTCACGCTGGAAAGCTCGTGGCGTAAAACACGTACGTCTTCCTATCCGTTGGGAACGTATTCAGCGTACTCTCAATGCGCCTTTGGATAGCGTGGAAGCTGCCCGCCTTCTTGCCGTATATGACATTGCAGCTTCATTGGATATGGTGATTGTCTTAGATCTTCATAACTACATGCAACGTGTTGTGAATGGCGTTAAGTATGACATTGGCACAAGCCAGGTTCCACAGATAGCTTACAACGATCTGTGGGTTCGTCTGGTAGCTCTTATTGGATCACACAAGGCATCATATGGCTACGGCATTATGAATGAGCCTATGGGCACGCAGGGACGTTGGACAGCAATTGCTCAGAGTGTTGTCAATGCTATTCGTGCAGTAGATCCTAAGACATATATTTTCGTCAATGGTGATCAATGGGCTACACCTTTAAACTGGGTGGCAGCAAATCCAGGCTTTCCGTTGCAAGGTGAAAATCTTGTTTATGAAGCTCACCTATATTTTGATAAGAATGCGGGCGGTAGCTACGCGGATGCCAATGAGCAGATTGATCCACAAGTAGGCGTTAACCGCCTTACACCATTTGTAAACTGGCTAAAGAAATATGGTCAGAAAGGTGTAGTGGGTGAGGTAGGGTGGCCTGCAAATAGTCCTACAGCATTAGTTGCTGCACGAAACACCGCAGTATTTGCTGCTGCAAACGACGTGCGTATGTTTGGCTGGATGGCTGGTGAATGGCTTGATGCAGCTAACGTCCTTTCAATTGAAGTGAATGGTGTTGCTCAGGCACAACTTAGCGTCTATCAAGAATTTAATAAGAATATGGTGCAACACGGCCCAAACGCATAAAGAGAGAGTCCACTATGCAACACAAAAGGGGAGACAGCATCAGCTGGCTAGCACCAATTCCTGAAACATTTGCTGATGGTTATTTCGTAGGATATGAAGTTTCATCACAAATTCGAACTGCTCAGTATGGCCAGCTTATTGCAAACCTTATCTGTGAATGGATAGATCCTGCCACCACACGAGAACTTTTGCTGACCTGTCTGGACACTAAAAGTTTTCCTGTTGGTGAAGCTGAAAATGATATTCAGTTTACTCGTATTTCTGATGGCTTTGTTCAAAGCTCAGATACTTTACTCATTTCAATTGTAAGAGATGTGACTAAAGATGAGTGAGACAATAC